>FWPV01004305.1_pt1 | contig 30630 bp, 23 predicted proteins | sample 2228371 | NCBI WGS metagenome assembly FWPV01 (sample SAMEA103939776, study PRJEB20133) | metagenome | reverse complement strand
GTGTTAAGCACGCCGCCAGCGTTCGTCCTGAGCCAGGATCAAACTCTCCATGGCTTTCCTGCTATAGGCTCGTACATTGTCACGCGCTGTATTCTGTTGGCAAGGTTCGGCCGCCCCGGAGGACGGCGAACGAGAATATACCACGCTTTCGCAGGGGATGCAACCCCCCTGCGCCGAAAAGTATCGGGGAATTTCCGAGTGCTATAATACCTTCAACTTTAATACCCGGGAAAAACCCAGGGGACGAACGAAGAAGACCGAAGGGTGAGAACGATGAGGGGAATGCTGCACGGGGCAATGAAACGGCGCAGAGGCGGCTGCCTGGGACGGCTGGCTGCCTTGATCGGAGTCCTGATGCTTCTGGCGTTGGCGGTCCTGTCGGTGGGGGGAGCCCTCTACGTGTGGGGAGTCTCGAAAACCCTCCCCACCGCGGAAGAAATGGTCAATCACCGCCCGAGCCTGGCGACGGTCGTTTACGACCGCAACGGGAAAGTCCTCACGAACCTTTACTACGAGAACCGGCAGTGGGTCAAGCTGGACCGGATTTCCCCGCTCATGGTCAAGGCGGTTCTGGCAGCGGAAGACGCGGATTTCTACGGACATCGGGGGATCGATCCGGCCTCCGTCCTGCGGGCCTTCATCAAGGACCTGACCCACCAGGCGACCAGGCAGGGAGGAAGTACGATCACGCAGCAGCTGGCGAGAAACCTTTTCCTTACACGGGAACGGACCCTCGCCCGGAAGGTGAAGGAAGCGATCCTTGCCCTCCGCATGGAAAAGACCTTCACGAAGGACCAGATCCTGGAGATGTACCTGAACACGATCTACTTCGGGCACGGGACCTACGGGATCGGAGCCGCTGCAGAGGCGTATTTCGGAAAAAGCGCGAGCCAGCTGAACCTGTCGGAATCGTCCGTCCTCGCGGGGCTCATCGCGGCTCCCGAGTCCTACACCCCGATCCGCCATCCCGCCAGGGCAAAAACGCGGCAGGGATACGTCCTGGGGCAGATGGTCTCCAAGGGCTGGATAACCAGGGACGAAGCCCAGAAAGCGCTGGACGCGAAGCTTTCCCTGAAAACCGTCCGCCGGTCTTCCGTGACGTTTTCGGACGCTCCCTACTTCGTCTCCTATATCCTTTTCTCCCAGCTGCTCCCGAGGTACGGTAGCGACGCCGTCTACCGGGGGGGGATGCGGATCTACACGACGCTCGACGCGGACCTGCAGAAGGATGCCGAGGAGGCGGTGCGGAAACTCCCCTCCGAGGGGGCGATCATCGCCCTGGATCCCGAAACGGGGGAAATCCTTGCCATGGTCGGGGGAAAGGATTTCGAGAAGAGCAAGTTCAACCGGGCCGTCCAGGCTTTTCGCCAGCCGGGATCGGCCTTCAAGCCCCTTGTCTATGCCGCGGCACTGGATGCGGGCTACCGGCCGGTGGATCACCTTTTGGATTCTCCCCTGCAGTTCCCGAACGGGTGGAAACCGGAGAACTACGACATGAAATATCACGGCGAGGTATCTCTCCTCGAAGCCCTTACCTACTCGTACAACATCCCGGCAGTCAAGCTGGCTCACCTCACGGGACTCGACAAAATCGTCAAGATGGCCAGGGATCTGGGTGTCACCACTCCGCACCTGCCGAACGACCTTTCCCTCGCGCTGGGTTCGACGAGCCTGACGCCGATGGAAATGGCGGTTGTATACAGCTGTTTCGAGAACGGGGGAAAAAGGGTCGCCCCCTATGCGGTCCGGGAGGTCCGGGACAACGGCGACACCGTTTTGGAGAAAAACGGGCCGGCGATTACCGACGGCATCTCCCCGCGCGTGGCTGTCATGATTCGGTCGATGCTGCAGGAGGTCGTCCGGTCCGGTACCGGGCGCGGGGCTGCGATCCCGGGCTACGAGACTTTCGGCAAGACGGGTACGACGAACGACTGGAGCGATGCCTGGTTCTGCGGCGGGATTCCGGGGCTTGTCGTTGTCGTCTATGCCGGCAACGATGACCACAAACCGCTGGGAGACCGCATGACCGGGGGGCGCGTCGCCTCTCCCGTCTGGAGGGCGTTTGTGTCGAAAGCGGCTTCCCGGCTGAAGCTTGCCAAGCAGTTCACGGTTCCGGCTGAGGCGGGTGTGGAAATCGTCCGGGTTTGCCGGCACACGGGATTTTTGGCGTCATCGGGCTGCCCGGCCGTGTCGATTCCCGTCCCGGCAGGAGAAGCTCCGCAGGCGGCCTGCCCGCAGCACGGAGGGGCCTTGGCGGCCGCGAGGGCGGATTCGATGGCTCCGCGGCTTTTGCTTTCCCCGATGGATGAGGGGGTGCCTCCGGCGCCTGGAATTTCCGCAGCCGCGACTCCCGCGGAGGAGCGACCCGCGGAAGTGCCGGCTGTTTCCCCAATTCCGACGCCGGTCCTGAAAGTCCCTTCGCCTCAACCGCCGAAGCCGCCGAGCCCCGTCGAAAAGCCTTACAGGAAGGACCCGAGCAGCCCGAACGACGTCGAAAGGAGATACCAGGAACTGTTGAAGCAGTACGGCCTGACGAACTGAGCCGGTGCTCAGGCGGGCCAGGGAGAAGGTTTGGCGATCTCGTCGAAAAACTGGAGGGCATAACGGTCCGTCATGCCGGAAAGGAAATCGAGGGCCCGGATGACCGGGTCAGGCTCGATCCTTTCGAGCCCAGCGGCTTTTTCGGGCTTCCTGACAAGATCCTCGAAAAGCGTGCGGAGGACGTGCTCCACCTTGGGTTCCTCCGCGAGGACCCTGCCGGAGGCATACACCTTCCGGTACAGGGTTTCCCGGAGAGCCTCCACGGCTTCCATGGCTCCTTCTCCCATGGAGATCGTGTCCGTTCCCCAGCTGGAGGCCACCACGTCCTCGACGAGCGATCCGATCCTTTCCCCGTGGGTCCTGCCCAGGCGCTCGACAACGACCTCCGGGATTTCGGAGGCGGTCAGGAATCCAGCCCGAATGGCGTCGTCGAGGTCGTGGTTGAGATAGGCAATCGAGTCGGAAATCCGAACGACCCAGGCTTCCAGCGTCGAGGGGCGGTCCAGGCCAAAGGATAGCCTGACGTCCACCTGTCCCTTGGAATGCTGCAGGATGCCCTGTCGGACCTCTTCCGTCAGGTTCAGTCCCTTCCCTTCTTTTTCCAGGCGTTCGACGACCCTCAGGCTCTGGCTGGCATGGTGAAATCCTTCCCTGCCGTGTGAACGGGCGATTTTGTCCAGGATCCTCTCTCCCATATGGCCGAAAGGCGTATGTCCCAGGTCGTGCCCGAGGGCGATGGCTTCCGTGAGGTCCTCGTTGAGCCGGAGGCAGCGGGCAATCGTCCGGGCGATCTGTGAGACTTCGAGGGTGTGGGTGAGGCGTGTCCGGTAATGGTCCCCTTCCGGGAGAAGGAGGACCTGCGTCTTGTGTTTCAGCCTCCGAAAGGACTTGGAATGAACGATACGGTCACGGTCGACCTGGAAGCAGGTGCGCAGGGGGCACAATGGTTCCTCCCGCTTTCGGCCTTTCGTTTCGGAACTCAGGCAGGCCCCTGGAGCGAGGATCGTTTTCTCGATTTCTTCCCAGCGCGTCCGGCTGTTGATGGCGATCTCCCCTTTCACCCGATGGAGGGGACGGGGCCTAGGCCCCGTCCCCTCCATCGTCCTTTTCCGCTAGCGGATCAGCCCCAGGGCGCTGTGGGCGGCCGCAAGCCTGGCGACGGGAACCCGGAACGGTGAGCAGCTGACGTAACGAAGCCCCAGAGAATGACAGAAGGCGATGCTGGTTGGTTCTCCTCCGTGTTCCCCGCAAATCCCGATCTGGATGGCGGGCCTGACCGGTCGGCTCTTCTCGACGGCAATGGACATCAACTGTCCGACTCCTTCCCGGTCGAGGGTATGGAAAGGATTCGCGGGCAGGATGCCCTGCCTCACGTATTCGGCAAGGAATTTCCCTTCCGCGTCATCGCGGGAATACCCGAACGTCGTCTGGCTCAAATCGTTGGTGCCGAAACTGAAAAACTCCGCGGATTCGGCGAGCTGGTCGGCGACCAGGGCCGCGCGCGGCACTTCGATCATCGTCCCGACCAGGTAGTGAACCCTGCAGCCGAACCTCGCCATCTCCTCTTCGGCAATCCGTTCGGTCATCTCCCTAAGCCGGGACATTTCCTCCCGGGTTCCCACGAGGGGCATCATGATGTCCGGGATCACCTTGACGCCCTTCTGCGCCAGAAAGCAGGCGGCCTCGAAGATCGCCCTGAGCTGCATCTCGTAGATTTCCGGGTAGACGATGCCCAGGCGGCATCCGCGGAACCCCAGCATGGGGTTGTTCTCGTGGAGGGAGGCGGCCTTCGAGAGTTTCAGCCGGACGGCTTCTGCCTCCGGGCCGTTTTCCTTTCCCTGGCTCGCGAGGAGTTCGAGCTCTTTCTTCAGTTCGTGTTCCTTGGGAAGGAATTCGTGAAGCGGGGGATCCAGCAGGCGGATGGTCACGGGGTATCCGGCCATCGCCTCGAAGATTCCCACGAAGTCCTCCCTCTGCATTTCCTGGAGTTTTTCGAGCGGCACCAGGCGTTCTTCCCGGGTGGAGGCGATGATCATCTCCTGCATGACGGGGAGACGCTCGGCGGCCATGAACATGTGTTCCGTCCGGCAAAGCCCGATCCCTTTCGCTCCGAAGCCCCGGGCGCGTGCGGCATCTTCCGGCGTATCCGCGTTCGCCCAGACCTCGAGGGCGGCGAATTCGTCGGCCCACTCCAGCAACGTTCGGATGTCCTCCGTGAAAGAAGGCTGGACCAGGTCCACCTTGCCCGGTATGACGAGTCCCCTGGACCCGTCGATCGTGATCCATTCTCCCTTCCGGAACGTCCGGCCTTCTGCGGTGAACCGCTGGGAGGAAAGGTCGATGTTAAGGGCCTCGCATCCCGAAACGCACGGTTTGCCGAGCCCCCGCGCGACCACGGCGGCGTGGCTGGTCATCCCGCCGCGGCTGGTCAGAACGCCCTGGGCCGCGAAAAGCCCGTGAATGTCGTCCGGCGTCGTTTCGGGGCGGACGAGGATCACCGGTTTGCCCTCGTTCCCCATCTTTTCCGCTTCGTCGGCATCGAAAACGATCTGCCCGACCGCCGCTCCAGGCGAAGCGGGGAGCCCCCTTGCAAGAATATCGAGCTGGACGGAAGGGTCGATCTGCCGGTGAAGGAGCCGTTCGACCTGCTCCGGGCTGACCCTGGAAACGGCGGTTCTGCGGTCGATGAGCCCTTCGTTTGCCATGTCCACGGCAACCTGGACGGCGGCTTTCGCGGTCCTCTTGCCGTTTCGCGTCTGCAGCATGTAGAGCTTCCCGCGCTCGACGGTGAATTCGATGTCCTGCATGTCCTGGTAGTGTTTTTCGAGAATTTCCGCCGTTTCGAGAAGCTCGCGGTAGAGGACGGGCATCTTCTCTCCCATTTTCTGGATGGGCTCGGGGGTCCGAATTCCGGCAACGACGTCCTCACCCTGGGCGTTGATCAAAAACTCCCCGAAAAGCCCCTTCTCACCGGTGGAGGGGTTCCTCGTAAAGCAGACGCCGGTTCCGCAATCGTCCCCGAGGTTTCCGAACACCATGGCGACGATGTTGACCGCGGTCCCAAGGTTGTCGGGGATGTTGTTGATTTTCCGGTACGTGACCGCCCTTGGGGTGTTCCAGCTGCGGAAAACCGCCTCGGTGGCCGCTTTGAGCTGGATCCAGGGATCGCTCGGGAAATCCTTCCCGGTCGATTTCCGGACGATCTTCTTGAACTGGGAAACGACTTCTTCCATCTCACCGGGAGGAATTTCGTTGTCGTACTGAACGTTGAGCTTGCGCCGGGTCAGCGTGAGGACGTGCTCGAACTCCTCCGCCGGGACTCCAAGAACGACATCCGAGAACATCTGGATAAAGCGCCGGTAGCTGTCCAGGGCAAACCTGCGGTCCCCGGAGGTGTCGGCCAGCGCGGAGCAGGTTTCGTCGTTCAGCCCGAGGTTTAGGATCGTGTCCATCATTCCCGGCATCGAGACCGGGGCCCCGGAACGGACCGAAACCAGCAGGGGCGTGCCGGGACCCCCGAAGTTCTTCCCCGTTTTCTCCTCGAGGGCCTTCATGGCCATTTTCACGTCCGGCCAGATTGCCTCCATCGTTCCGGACGGGTCTTCCATGTAAAGCAGGCAGGCTTCGGTCGTCAGGGTGAAGCCGGGCGGAACCGGGAGTCCGATGCGCATCATCTGGGCAAGGTTGGCTCCCTTGCCTCCCAAAAGAGCCTTCATGTCCGCGCTACCCTCGGAAAAGTCGTAAAGGAGTTTCTTCCCTTTCACGGTCATGGTCGCCCCTCCTTCTCAAACAACGGGTCTCAGGCCCGGATCTGGTCCAGGATTTCCTGGGCAGTTTCCTCGATGGCCCGGTTGGTGACGTCGAAACAGCGGCAGCCGATCTTCCTCATGATGTTCCTGGCGAAGCCGAGTTCCTCCTCGACACGCTCCCACTGCGCGTAGGTGGAGACGTCGGCGTCCAGCCCCAGCACCCTTAGGCGCTCTCTCCGGATCTGGACGAGATGCTCGGGTTTGACCATCAGCCCGATGACTTTTTCGGGTGAAACCCTGAAAAGCTCCTCCGGCGGTGTCGCTTCCGGGACAAGCGGAATATTGGCCACCATGACCCCCTTGTGGGCAAGGTACATGGAAAGGGGGGTCTTGCTGGTCCTGGAAACCCCGATGATCACGAGGTCCGCCTCGGGCAGCAAGTCCGGGCTGCGGCCGTCGTCGCAGCGGATCGAGAACTCGATGGCCTTGACCCTGCGGAAATATTCTTCGTCCATCCGCCTGAGAAGCCCGGGGGTTTCAAGGGGCGGTCGTTCCAGGCGCAATTCCAGGGCCTTCAGGATGGGGCCAAGGATATCGACCACCTCGACTTTTCTTTCCGCTGCCCGTTCGACGAAATACTTCCGCAGCTTGTGGTCCACCATCGTGCAGATGATGAGGGCGTTCTTTTCCTGCGCGACCTGGAGGACATCCTCGGCCTTCTCCTCGGTGCTGATGTAACGGAACCTTGAAAGCCTCGCCGCGTCTGCGCCGAACTGGCTATAGGCAGCTCGGGCGACGTGTTCCGCCGTTTCACCGGTGAAATCGGAAACCACAAAAACGTCAACCGTCATGACCGGAGGTCATCTCCCTTCGCCAGGAGGGGCCTGGATCCCTCTATTCCTTCAGTAGGCAAAGATCCCCGACCGACATGAACAGTTCCTGGCAGCGCGAAAGAAGGGCTAGGCGGTTTTCGCGCACGGAAGAGTTTTCGTCCATGACGAGGACCTTGTCGAAAAACCGGGTGATGGCAGGTTCAAGCCGGGCCAGCAGGGCCGTGACCTCATTCCAGGCCTGCCGCTTGAGCGCTTCCCCAACCTGGGGCTCAAGGCTGCAGACGGCCTGGTAGAGGGAAGATTCCTCTTCCTGCGTGAAGATCTCCTCCCGGATTTCCGGGGAGAACGCCCCCGCCTTGGAAAGGATGTTCTTCACCCTGACTGCGGCAGTGACCAGGCCCTTGAACCATTCCTGGCCCTGGACAGCAGCGTAGCCGTTCAGGATTTTCTGGACCTGGCAGGGTCGGTTCCACATTAATTGTACCCCCAGGCACACGAGCCCATGGGAAAACCCTTTTTCTCGAAGCTGGACCTGGAGGCGTTGAATGAAGAAGTCCCGAACCGCCTCCATGGTTTCGCCCGGGGCATCCAGCGATGCGGCCAGGTCTTCGAAGACCGGAAGGAGGTCGATGTCCAGGTCCAGATTCCAGAGGATTTCGTTGATGTTTCGGGCAGCCCGCCGCAGGGCGTATGGATCCTGGGAGCCGGTGGGGACCAGGCCGACCTTGAAGCATCCGACCAGGCTGTCTGCGCGGTCGACGAGGCCGAGAACGGCTCCCGCGGGCGAGGTCGGGAGGACGTCCCCCGCAAACCGGGGCAGGACCTGCTCGTATATCGCCAGGGCAACTTCCGGGTCCTCCCCGTTTCGGAGGGCGTATTCCCGTCCCATCACACCCTTGAGTTCGGGGAACTCGTATACCATGCTGGTCACCTGGTCGGCCTTGGCCAGCATCCCTGCCCGGTCGATGACCGGCCGCAGGGGGAAGAGGGCGGGAACCCGTTCGGCAAGCTTCAGGGCAACTTCCCTGACGCGCATGGCTTTTTCGTAGACCGTGCCGAGCCGTTCCTGGTAGACGATGGATTTCAGCTCCTCCACCCTCGCGGAGAGGGGAAGCTTCTGGTCCTCCCGCCAGAAAAAGCTGGCGTCGGACAGGCGGGCCCTCAGGACCCTCTCGTTCCCTTCCCGTACGACGTTCATGCTGGTGGCCTGGTTGTTGCTGATTCCGATGAAGTTGGGCAGCAGCTTCCCGTTCCGGTCCCGGACCGGGAAGTATTTCTGGTGGTGTTTCATCGAAGTCGTGAGGACTTCCTCGGGGATTTCGAGGAAATCCCTATCGAAGCTCCCGGAAAATGGGACGGGGTATTCCACGAGGAACAGGTTTTCCTCGACGAGCCCCGGGTCCAGGTCGGCCTTCCCCCCGATTTGCTTTTCAATCGCGGAAATGGCACTGAGCATCTTTTCGCGCCGTTTCGCGGGATCCACGATGACGAAATTGGCGAACAGCAGGTCCATGTATTCCCTCGGGGAGGGGATCTCCAGGTTGCGGTCCCCCATGAACCGGTGTCCTCGGGTGACCCTTCCGCTTTCAAGACGGCCGAACCGGAAGGGCAGGACGGAATCGCCCCAGAGAGCGACGATCCAGCGAATCGGTCTCGCGTAACGAATGGAGGGGTCATCCCAGTACATGTTCTTCGGGAAGACCAGGCGCCGGAGTATGCCGGTGCAGATTTCCGGGAGGAGGGAAACCGTTTCCTTCCCCTCGTGACGCACTTCGGCGAGGACATATTCCTGCCCGTTGACGATCGTGGATTTCAGTTCGTCGACCGGGACATTCTTGCTTCGGGCGAAGCCCAGGGCGGCTTTCGTGGGGTTGCCGGCCGCGTCGAACGCCTGGTCCCAGAGCGGCCCCCGGTATTGCTCGATCCGGTCCTCCTGTTTCGATGAAAGGCCCTTGATCCAGACGGCAAGCCGACGAGGGGTTCCCAGGGTCGTGATTTCACCGTGGTCGATATGGGCATCCGCAAGGGACTCCGCGAAGAGGCGGCGGCTTTCTTCAAGAGCCCAGGGCATGAACCTTGCGGGAATTTCTTCCGTGCCGATTTCCAGCAAAAAATCCCTTTTTTCGGTCATCTTCCACACTTCCTCTAGTTGGAGAATTTCTTCAAGAGGGGATATCCCATCTCTTCGCGCTGCCTGGCGAAAGCCTGGCAGCAACGACTCGCAAGCGCCCTGACCCTCGCGATGTACCCCGTCCGTTCCGTGACGCTGATCGCGTTACGGGCATCCAGCAGGTTGAAGGTGTGCGAACATTTCAGAACGTAGTCGTAAGCGGGAAGGACGAAGCCCTTGTCGAGGATCCTGGCGGCCTCGGCTTCGTAGGCGCTGAACAGCATGAAGAGCATTCCGGTGTCGGCCAGGTCGAAATTGTAGGTGGAAAATTCGACTTCGCCGCGATGATGGATGTCTCCGTAGCGGACCTTCCCGACCCAGTTCAGGTCGTACACGTTGTCGATCTTTTGCACGAACATGGCGATCCGCTCCAGGCCATAGGTGATTTCCGCCGGGACCGGGTTCATGTCCACTCCGCCCACTTGCTGGAAATAGGTGAACTGGGTGATTTCCATCCCGTCTAGCCAGACTTCCCACCCGAGGCCCCAGGCTCCGATCGTCGGGGATTCCCAGTCGTCCTCGACGAACCGGATGTCATGATCGGCAGGATCGATCCCAAGGGCCCTGAGGCTGTCGAGATAGATCTCCTGGATGTCGTCGGGAGCCGGCTTGATGATCACCTGGTACTGGTAGTAATGCTGCAGGCGGTTCGGGTTCTCCCCATACCTTCCGTCCGTCGGGCGCCTGGAAGGCTCGACATAGGCCACCCTCCAGGGCTCGGGGCCCAGGGACCGGAGGGTCGTGGCGGGGTTCATCGTCCCCGCGCCAACCTCGATATCATAGGGTTGCTGGATGACACACCCCTGTTCTGCCCAGAAACGTTCCAGGCGCATGATCACTTCCTGGAAATTCACCTAGCCCACCTCCTGGAATTCTAGACACTGCCTTCGATCAACCGGGTCAAAAGAGCCGCAACCTTCCCGAAAAGCGGTATTTCCTCCCGGCTGAAGGGTTCTTTCCCGAAATCTTTGCCTGAGAGCATAACAGCCTTTTCCAAGCGGTTCAATTCCTTTTCTCCCAAAAACAGGCCGTCCTTTGCCGGGATCGGCCGGGAACACGACGCGCAGACCAGCCCCTGAAGGGTCAGAAGCCCCTGGCGGGCCGGTTTCCCGCAGGCGGAGCACCGGTCGAGGCTGGGAGCGATCCCGAGGGCCCTGCCCCACCGGTAGAGGAACCGCAGGCGCACGGCGGCCGGTTGGGTTCCGGCCTCGAGGGCCTTGAGGGTCCAATATAGGATGGGAAGAAGTTCATTCGGGGGGGTTTCGGGAAGGCTGAACCGGGCCGCATCCGCGCAGATCCCCAACGCTGCCTGCAGTTTTTCTCGGTTCTGCCTGAGGGACCAGAAATCCTCCCGGACGTCCACTTCCCTGACGTATATCCTTCGAGGCGAGCGATAGAGCGTAAAATACCCCCACACGAGGGGTTCGGTCACCCCGGAAAGGCGGCTTCTTCCCGAAGCGGCTCCGGGGGCCGTTGTCCAGACCATGCCGCATTCCTTCAAAAGCAGAAGGAGAGTTTTGCCGCCTTCTCCGGAGATCCCGGACCTGAGCACGACCCCGAGCTGCCGGGTATGGCCCTGGGGAAGGGATGGGAGGGGATGCAACGTTTCACCGCCCGTAGCCGAATCGCCTGAGCTGCAGCGGCGATTTGCGCCAGTCAGGCAGGACCTTGACCCAAAGCTCGAGAAAGACGGGGCAGCCAAGCTGGGCTTCCAGGGAAAGGCGGGCAAGGCGCCCGATTTCCTTGAGCCTTTTGCCTCCCGCGCCGATCAGGATTCCCTTCTGGGAAGGCCGCTCAACATAGATGGTGGCCTGGATCAGCGCTTTCTGGCGGTCGGGGTATTCGAACGGCGTTTTGAAGGTTTCGATTTCCACGGCTACTCCGTGCGGAACTTCGTCCCGGGTCTGGCGGAAAACCTGTTCCCGGATCAATTCCTGGGCCAGGAACCGTTCCGTGTGATCCATGAGGATGTCTTCGGGAAAGAGGCTCGGCCCCGTGGGAAGGGCTGAAATGATCCTTTCCCGGAGCGTTTCGACGTTGAAGCCGGTTTTTGCGGAAACGGCGATCAACGCCAGGGGGTTCAGCGCTTCGAGATAGACTTTCAGGACGGTTTCCAGGGGCACTTCTTCGCGAAGCCGGTCCGCTTTGTTCGCAACGAGGATCCGCGGGGTCGCGAGGGAACCGATCAATTCGAGCAGGGCCTCCTCTTCGGGTTCGGGTGAAAAGGGGCCCGCTTCCACGACGTAAAGGATCAGGTCCACGGATTCAAGGGATGTTTTCGCTTCCTCCAGCAGGAATTCCCCGAGACGGTTCCTGGCCGGGTAGACGCCTGGGGTATCGACGAAAACGATCTGGGCCCTTTCCGAGGAGTCGATGCAGCGAATCCGGTTTCTTGTCGTCTGCGGCCGGTCGGATACGATGCAGACCTTCTCCCTCACCAGCGCGTTGACCAGCGAAGATTTCCCGACGTTCGGCCTTCCGACAAGGGTGACCAGTCCGGCCCGGTGTTCTTCAGGATTCATCGGGATCCCTTTCGAGCTCGAAACGAAGGGGCAAAAGCTCGGCCAGGCCGTAGACAACAGGCCGTCCGCCCTGGTCGAGCACGATCGCCAATTCCGGGTTGAACTCGGCCATGACCTGCAGGCAGGCACCGCAGGGGAAGCAAGGGATGCCGTCCTTTCCGGCCACCCCTACCGCGAGGGGTTTCCCGGCTCCTGCCGATAACGCTGAAAAAAGTGCGATCCTTTCCGCGCACACGGTAAGGCCGAAACTTGCGTTTTCAACGTTGCAGCCGACATGGACACGTCCATCGGCGGTCAACACCGCTGCCCCGACACGAAAGCCGGAATAGGGGGCATAGGCGCGACAACGCCCCTCTCTTGCGGCTTCGAGCAGGGCTTCAGCGTCCACTTGCGAAGAAGGCCGGTTTTCCGTTCGACCGTTCATTCCCCGAGCCCCTCGTCCTTTCTCTCCCCCGCCCGCTGCCTGTCTATCCGGAGCAGCTTGATCCGATGGTCCTCGACTTCGAGAACTTCGATGTTCCACGGCCCGAACTCCAGGACCTGTCCCTCCTCGGGGAAACGGCCGGCGAGGGCAAGGATGAAGCCCGCCACGCTGAAGACGTCCTCGGACTCGAAGGGATAATCGAGGGTTTCGCTCAGGTCCTCGAGGTTGACATGACCCTTCACCAGGTAGGTCCCTTCTCTTTCCTTCACGATGTCGGGGTTTTCTTCGTCGTACTCGTCCTGGATTTCCCCGACGATCTCCTCGAGGAGGTCCTCGAGGGTAAGGATGCCCGCCGTTCCGCCGTACTCGTCCACGACGACGGCCATGTGAACCCTCTTTCCCTTCATGATTCCGAAAAGCTGGGCGATCTTCATGGTTTCAGGAACGAACATCGCATCTCTCTTGAGTTTCGAAACGGGCAGGTCGACCTGGCCTGAAACGAGGGCGGGGATGAGGTCCTTGACGTAAAGGATGCCCAGCACGTGATCGAGACTTCCCTTGTGGATCGGCAGCCGGGAATGTCCGTGCTCCTGGAAAACCTTGACCGCTTCCTGTATCGTGAGATTGTGCGGGACGGAGACGACATCCATCCTCGGAACCATGATTTCGTGGGCCCGCGTTTCCTCGAAGGCGATCACCCCGTGGATCATCTTGCGTTCTTCCTCTTCCAGGGCGCCGGTGTCACCGCCGATCGTGACCATTTGCTCGATTTCTTCCCGTGTGACGAACGGGTGCTGCGAGGAAAGGTCCACTCCGAACAGCTTGCCGATCCCCCTGACAATGGCGAGGATCAGCGCATTGACGGGGAACATCAGGCGGCTGATGAAGCGAAGCGGTGCGATGACCTTGAGAAGAAGCCCTTCCGGGCGCGCAACGGCCACCGTTTTCGGGAGTATCTCGCTGAAAACGACGATCAGCGAGGTCATGACAAGGACGGAAAGCCACAGACCCCGCCCGCCTGCAAGCTGGATCGCAAGTGCGGTTGCGACGGCGGTTGCCGCGATGTTGACGAGGTTGTTCAGCACCAGGGTGACGGTCAGGACGGATTGGACGTTCGACATAAGCCACCCCAGGGATTTTCGGCTCTTGGGGTGCTTTTCCTGCAGGGCGAGCAACTTGCCCTTTCCCGAGGAAGTGATGGCCGTTTCGCTGAAACTGCAAAGCGCCGAAAGAAAAAGGAGCAGCAGGAGAAGCAGGATGTGATTGATTAAACTCGGTATGTCCGTATCCAACTGACGATCAGTCCTCCTTGAACCGCAACGCGATTATACCTTCTGAAGGTAGCGCTCCAAGAGATTTTCCTGCTCGGAGAACATCGCTGTCTCCTTTTCTTCGGTGTCGTGATCCCAGGCCAGGAGGTGAAGGAAGCCGTGCATCAGGACCCGAAGGAAATCGACGCTGGCATCGCGATTTTCGCCGTCCGAGGACAATTTTACGACTTCCGGGCAAATCACGATATCTCCGAGGGGAATTTCACTCCAATCCCTGGGAGGGGTAAATTCCCCGCCCCGTTCCCACATGGGGAAAGACAGGACATCCGTAGTTTCATCCAGGAACCGGTAGCGTCGGTTCAGGTCCTTCATGGTCTGGGTCGAGCAGAATTTCAGCGAGACGCTCGCCATCTCGGATGCTGCAAGGTCCGGGTCCGTTTCTTCCAGGTATTCCCTCCAGACTTCTTCGAGTGCGTCGTAATCGGGCACCTTTATGCCGAATTCTTCCAGCAGCCCTTCCTCGTCGTCAATCTGAACCGCTAATTTCATCTGGTTCACTTCCTTCCTGTTCTCCTTCAAAAATTGGCCTTGTCCCGGTGATGTCCCGTTTATGGTAAATGGAGCGAAGCGTCTGGATGAAGCTCTCCTTGATCAGGGTGAGGTCTTTCAGCGTGAAATCGACGAGCTCCAGCTGACCGTCCAGCATTTTCGATTCCAGTACTCCTTCTACCGTTTCCCTGAGTTCGGGAAGTCCCCTGATCGTCCCGCCCGCAGCCCGAACGGCCGCTTCAACCGAGTCCGCCAGCATGACCAGGGCCGTTTCCCTGGAGGAGGGTTTCGGGCCCGGATAGCTGAACTGCTCGCGGGGCAAGTCTTCGCCCCTGGCCTTCGACTTCCGGTAAAAGTAGGTCAGGCAGGTCGTGCCGTGATGTTCGGCAATGAATTGACGGATGCGGGTCGGCAGGTTGTAGCGCCTCGCGAGATCCAGGCCGTCCTTTACGTGGGAGAGAATCACGAGGGCAGACATCGAAGGCTTCAGGTCATCGTGCAGGTTTTCCCCCGGCATCTGGTTTTCAGCGAAAAACTGCGGGCGCTTCAATTTCCCGATATCGTGGAAATAGGCGCCGGCCTTGACGAGAAGGCTGTCGAGTCCGAGGATGTCGGCAGCCGCCTCGCAAAGGGTCCCGACCATCAGCGTGTGGTGGTAGGTTCCCGGGGCTTCCATCTGAAGCCTTTTCAGGAGCGGGTTCGAGGGGTGGCTCAGGTCCATCAGGCGAAGCGGGGAAAGGATGTCGAACATCGTGTCGAGCATCGGCAGCAAGGCCACGGTGAAGGTTGCCCAGCCCAGAACGGAAAGAAGGTAGACCCCCGTCACATGGCCTGCGAGCGGCAGGCCGAGCCACCAGCGGACCGACGATGCCGCGACGGCGGCAGATAAACCCGTCAAGCACTGCTGTTTCCAAAGGTCGAGCCGGGTGTTCGACCCTCGGAAGACGAGGTAGCCGGTGATCGACGCGGCGATTCCGGAAAGCGCCCAAAGGATCAGCTGGGCGATGGATCCCGAATAGGAAAGCAGGGCTCCGATGACGGCTCCTCCGAGGGAGACGTGGAATGCAAGCGGGGTCGGAAGGGTCAGGTAGAGCCATCCGGTGAGAGGCAGGAACGCCAGCGTATCGGCCTTGAACAGAGCCGATAGGACCTGGATGGCCCAGCCGATGCTCAGCAGGCAGAAAATGTAGACGAGGTCCCGTTGGGAAACCTGGATTTCCCGGCGTGCGGCGTAAACGGTCGGCCAGAAGCTCCAGACGAATACCGAAAGCAGGATGAAGGCCAGGGAGCGGTACGGAAGGTTTCCCTTCGGGTACCCCTGGGTCTCGAGCAAGCGGAATTTCTGCGGCGTGACGACTTCGCCCCGGGATACGATGACATCGCCGGGGTAAACCGTGCGCACCACGGGTTCGACTTTCGCGGCGGTTTCCCGTTTCAGTTTCTCTGTCGCTTCATCGTCCACCTTGGCAGGTTCCTGGAAAATTTCCACCAGGATCTGGAAGACGGTGTTCTGGTCGGGCCGCGAAATGGGCAGGCGGATGATCCGGTCCCAGAGCTTCGTCTGGACATCCTTGTCCCAATCCCGGGTCTCGAGGAGCGAGAGCCCGAGATCCCTGGCCAGGTGAAGCATTCGGATCCGCTTTTCCTGGGTCATGGAGGAAAGCAGCCCCCTCAGGGAGGGGGAGAGGCTTTCAAGTGCGTTCCAGCGGGATAGCTGCTCGAGGGAATCGCGGATTCGCCTCTCGGCATGCGTATCCCTTGTCATGACGGAAACGATTTTTTGTGCGGCAATCTGCCGAAGGCGTTCCGTGTTTTCGTCGTCGACGTATTGGGTTTCCAGGATCGCGATGTAGGTTCGGGGGGAAGGTTCCCCCAGCCGGTACCCCCCGCGGCTTTCTCCAAGCCACCAGCCGAGGAGGACCAGGAAAAAAACAACGACCAGGAGAGATGCCCTCAAGGTCCAGTAGCCGGGGTCGATCTCCCTGAGCCGCTGAAGGGTCGATGAATTAGACCTGCCTGCCCTGCTCGTAGGACTCATAAGCCCTCACGATCCTCTGGACCAGTTCGTGGCGCACCACGTCTCCATGCCCGAAACGGATGAAAGCGATTCCCGGAATGCCCCCAAGCACCTGTTCGACGACCTTCAACCCGGACTCCTTGCCGGATGGCAGGTCGACCTGGGTGATGTCCCCCGTTACGATGACCTGCGACCCGAAGCCCATCCGGGTGAGAAACATCTTCATCTGCTCGGGAGTGGTGTTCTGGGCCTCATCCAGGATGATGCAGCTCTCGTTCAGCGTGCGCCCCCTCATGTATGCAAGCGGAGCGATCTCGATGACGCTTTTGTCGATGTAACGGAGGAACCGGTCCGGCTGGAGGAGGTCGAAAAAAGCGTCATACAAGGGCCGCAGGTAAGGTTCGACCTTTTCCATCAGGTCTCCCGGAAGGAACCCCAGTTTTTCGCCGGCTTCCACGGCGGGCCGCACAAGGATGATCCTGTTGAAGCGGCCCGCCTTGAGAGCTGCAACGGCATGCGCCACGGCAAGGTAGGTCTTTCCGGTTCCGGCGGGCCCGATCGCAAAGACCAGTTCGTTTTTCTTCATGGCCTCCAGGTATGCCCTCTGGCCTTCAGTCCTGGCCCTGACCGGTTTGCCTCGGGTCGTCAGGCAAATGACGTCCTCGTACAAGGAGGCGAGATTGAAATCCGTCCTTTCTCCGATCGCTTCGGCAGCATAGCGGATCTCCGAGGAGCCGACGGGATGTCCCTTCCGGCAAACCTCCAGGAGCTGGATGACCAGTTTTCCTGCCTTTTCGACGGGGCCGGGTTCCTGGCCGCTGACCGAAAGGTCCAGCCCCCTGGCCGAAATTCGGACGTCCAGCAGTCGTTCGATGAGCTTTAGGTTCTCGTCCCCGGGGCCCAGCAGCCGGGACAGGGTTTCCTCGCTGTCTGCCGAAATGTGGACCTGTCTCGCCTTGTCGATAAAGGATTCCTCCCCTAGTTCTCGCGGACGACGGACTTGACCGCCGGGACGATCGACTTGATGACCGACTCGACCTGCACTCGAAGCGTTTCCTGGGCGAAGGGGCAGGTGCCGCAAGCCCCGACAAGGCGGACCGAAAGCTTGCCCTCGGATTCTTCGAAACCGACGAACTCGATGTCTCCTCCGTGCGACTGGAGAGCCGGCTTGATTTCCTCTTCGATCACTTTCAGGATTTGTTCCGTGGCTGTCATGGCAGTTTCCTCCCTAATCGTTTAGTCATTGGGCTCCAAGGGCCTGTTCCCGGTTTCTGGCTAAACCGGATAAACTCCTTCTTCGACCGGTTTTTCAAGGCCGACGTCCCTCATCGTCGCCTTCGCGAACTTCCGGACAAGGAAGTCCCTGGCAACGGCAGGAAACAGAACGTAGCTTAACACATCCTCGGGCTGGAGGATCCACGGAGCGATGGCTTTTTCAGCCTCTTCCAGCTCCGGAGGAAGGACTTCGCCAGGTCGGCAGGAGATCGGGGTTTCCTCGCCGATGACCTGGCGGCGGATTTCGGGGTCCACTTCTGCAGGAGGACGCCCGTAGTACCCGAGCAGGTATTGCCGGATTTCCTTGGGAACGACTTTCCACCGCCCCATGAGGACGTTCAGCGTCGCCTGGGTCCCGACGAGCTGGCTGGTGGGCGTTACCAAGGGGGGATATCCCATTTCCCGGCGGACCCTCGGGATTTCCTTCAACACCTCGTCCAGGCGGTGAAGGGCCCTCTGGTCCTTGAGCTGGCTCACCAGGTTGGAATACATCCCTCCTGGAATCTGGTAGATCAAAACGTTGATGTCGACTCCCTCGATGCCCATCACCAGGTTGCTGTATTTTTCCTTGACTTCCTTGAAGTGCAGGGCAACGGGAAGCAGGCTTTCGAGGGTCATGCCGGTGTCGTAGGGTCCCCCCCGGAGGGCCGCGATCATCGTTTCGGTCGCGGGCTGGCTTGTCCCCATCGCAAACGGAGAGATGGCGCAATCGATGGTATCCGCTCCCGCTTCGATGGCGGCGAGGTAGGCCATCGCGGCCATGCCGCTGGTGTAGTGGCTGTGGACCTGGACCGGAAGGCCGGTCCGCTCCTTGATCGCCTTGACGAGTGAAAACGCGTCGACGGGACTCATGAGGCCCGCCATGTCCTTGATGCAGATCGAGTCGGCCCCCATCTCCTGCATCTGGTGGGCGATGTCGGCAAAGTTTTCCAGGGTATGGACGGGTGAAATGGTGTAGGAAAGCGCCATCTGCAGGTGGGCTCCTTCGCGTTTGACCTGGTCCGCGGCGATTTCCATGTTCCGCAGGTCGTTCAGCGCATCGAAAACCCGGATGATGTCCAGCCCGTTTCCGATGGCCCTCTTGACGAATTCCCGCACCGCGTCATCCCCGTAATGACGGTAGCCGACAAGGTTTTGTCCCCTGAGAAGCATTTGGAGCTTCGTTTTCTTGAACCGCTTGCGCAGTTCCCGGAGGCGTTCCCAGGGATCCTCGTCGAGAAAGCGCATGCAGGTGTCAAAGGTGGCTCCGCCCCAGATTTCCATCGCTCCGTAGCCGACCTCGTCCATCAGTTCCGCGACCGGGATCATGTCCTCGGTTCGAAGGCGCGTTGCCATGATGGACTGGTGCGCGTCCCGGAAGGCCGTCTCCATGATCCTGACTTTTCTCTCCGGACGAGTAGCCGGTTCCGTGGCGGACGGGTTCTTTTCCGGGGTTACCGGGCTAGGCTCACCGTTCAAATTCGGACGATCCGGTTTGTTTTCCATGACTCCTTCCCTCCTCCATCCTGTCCTCTCGGGTCAACAGGATTGCTTAGCTTTTTCCCAAAAATCGTCGAGTTCGTCAAGGCTGAATTCTTTCCAAGGCCTCCCGCTTTCCGCGACAGAGTTCTCCACGAACCGGAACCGCTCCGCGAATTTTTTCGAAGCCTGCTGCAGGGCCTCTTCCGGGTTGACCCCGCAATGTCGTGAAAGGTTGACCGCTGCGAAGAGAAGGTCCCCGATCTCCTCGCCGATGCGGCTGCCGTGACCGGACGAAAGGGCTTCCTGGATCTCGGCGAGTTCTTCCTTCACCTTGCCAAGGACCGGAGATGTGTCTCCTGCAGGCCAATCGAAACCGAATTTGGCTGCCCGCTCCTGGATCCGAAAGGCTTTCAGCAGAGAAGGCATCGACCTCGGGATTCCGGAAAGGATGGAAGAATCGTTTCCGTTCTTCTTTTTTTCCACGGTCTTGATCGCTTCCCAGTTGCGCATGACCTCCTCCGAATCCGCCACGTTCAGGTCGCCGAAGACATGGGGATGACGCTGGATCAGCTTCGAGCAGATTTTCCGAAGAACGTCGCGAATCGTGAACGATCCTTTTTCGGAAGCGATCTGGGCGATGAAGACGACCTGAAGGAGAAGGTCCCCGCTTTCCTCTAGGATCGCCCTTTCGTCGCCGTCTTCGATGGCTTCCACGAGTTCATAGGCTTCTTCGACGATGTACCGTCGGAGAGTGCCGAAATCCTGCTCTTTATCCCAGGGGCACCCGCCTGGGCCCCTCAGCTTTTCCATGATGGAGACCAGCCGGGAAAAGTCTCCGTCACGGACGTCATGACGGCCTTCCATCGAATTCACCCTCCTCTTTGTCACGATGCAAGCCCCTCCCAGTCAACCATTTTGACGAGAGAAGCGATTCCCCTGAAACCACCCGGGCCGACCGCCCAATTTTTCCCCCGTTTCCACCCGGAATCCGGTAGCAGGGGAGGGACTCCGGCCAACGAGCCTCTCAGGAGCGTTTCCTTCGAAGTCACCTGAACCGAGTCGATCCCGAGGCGTTCCCCGGCTCCCTTGAGGAGGGCCAGCCCGAAAATGGCCTCGACGGCGGGCGGCGGGGGGCCGAACCGATCCCTCACCTCGTCCATCAGGCTTGAAAGTTCGCTCCTATCTTGCTCTCGCAAAAGGCGCCTGTAAAGGGCAATACGGACACCCGGCTGGGGAATGTACGAGGGGGGGATCTGAAGGGGGGCCAGAATTTCGATTTGCGTTCCGGCCAGGGCCTTCCCTCTCAGGATCGAAACCTGGTCTTCCAGCATGCGGCAATAGAGGTGGTACCCGACCCGTTCGACATGTCCATGCTGGGCTGTTCCAATGACCTGACCGCCTCCGCGGATTTCGAGGTCCCGTTGCGCGAGTTCGTACCCGGAACCCGGATCGGAGAGTTCCCCGATTGCCTCGAGCCGTTCACGCGCTTCCCTCGTAAGAGGGATTTCCCGCGGGTAGAAGAAAAAAGCGAAAGCCTGTTCCTCCCGCCGGCCCACCCTTCCTCTCAGCTGGTAAAGCTGCGCCAGGCCCAGCTCGTGGGCGTCGTCCACGACCAGGGTGTTCGCCCGCGGGATGTCCAGTCCGCTTTCGATGATGGTCGTGCAGACAAGGATGTCCGTTTCCCCGGAATAGAATTGTAGCATCGCCTTTTCAAGAGCATCCTCCCCCATCTGACCGTGGGCGATGTCGATTTTCAGGGAAGGGAAGAGGGTTCGGAGGGCTCCTGCCCGTGCCTCGATGTCGGCGATCCGGTTATGAACGAAGAAAGTCTGTCCGCCCCGTGCCTTTTCCCTCAGGATTCCGCGAATGAGCAGGTCTTCCCTCCAGGGGCTGACGACGGTCAACACCGGGTGTCGCCGGTGGGGAGGCGTCGAGATGACCGAGATGTCGCGGAGGCCACCGAGGGAGAGGAAAAGGGTGCGCGGGATCGGCGTCGCGCTCATCATGAGAACGTCGACGTCCGGCTTCAGCTTTTTCGAATGCTCCTTGTGGAGAACCCCGAATCGATGTTCTTCGTCGACGATGACCAGCCCCAAGTCCTTGAACTTCACATCCCTCTGCACCAGCCGGTGCGTTCCGATCAGGATGTCAACCCGGCCTTCGGCGACGGAGCGGATGATCTCCCGCTGGGTCCTCCGTGGAACGAAGCGGCTTAGGACTTCCACTCGGATGGGGAGTTCCCCGATGCGCGAGAGAAAGGTTTCGTAATGCTGCTGGGCAAGCAGGGTTGTAGGAACGAGCACCGCCACCTGTTTCCCCGACTCCGCGGCCTTGACCGCCGCCCTGAAGGCCACTTCGGTTTTCCCGAAGCCCACGTCTCCCACGAGAAGCCGGTCCATCGGGTGGGGCTTTTCCATGTCCCTCTTGATATCCTGGATTGCTCTCAACTGGTCCGCCGTCTCGGCGAAGGGAAACGACTCCTCGGCCTGGGCGGAAAAAGGTCCGTCCCCTGAAAAGGCGAAACCGGGTGAAACTTCGCGAAGCGCATAGGTCTGGAGTAGTTCGAGGGCAGCTTCGTGCACCTTGCGGCGGACCCGCGCCAGGCTTTTTTTCCAATGGACGGATTTGAGCGAATCGGGTGACGGTTCGGCCCCGCGCGGCGCAAGGTAGGGGGTGACTTTCCAAAGCTGGAAGGGAGGCACGAGAAGACGCTGCCCCCCCGCATATTCGATCACGACGTATTCCTGCTTTTCCGAGCGGGCGTTCGGTACGCTTTCGAGGCCGACGAACCGGCCTATTCCGTAATCCTCGTGCACCACCCATTCCCCGACAGTAAGCCGTTCGCTCCATTCGAGGGGCGGCAAGGGAACCCCTTCGGTCGGCGGTACCGCAGAAATTCCGCTGATGTCCGGATCCGAAACGATCACGACTTTTTCCGATGGGCTGATGAACCCGGAACCCAGTGCGGCTTCCTTCACCCCGATGCCTTGCTCGGTAAGCCGTTTCGCAAGGGAGGAGTCCGTCGTGTGCACGGTAACCGACATCCCAAGGTTGTTCCATTCGGCGAGAGCTGCGGAAAGCGCCTGCAGACGCCCTCGGAAGGAAGGGATGGGGGCGAGGTCGATTTTCCCGGAAACCCGCTCGGTCGAAGCCTTGAGGCGGAGAAGGGGAAAAAGGGAAAGCCGAAGGTAAAGAACGTCCCACTCGGGAAGCTCCTCCACGCCGGTTTCTTCCCTCAACCCTTCCCAGACCCACCTGTAATGGTCCGCCTGCGAGGCAGTTTCCGCGGGTTCGAAGAGGAAGACCCGGGTCGAATCGGGGAAGAACTCTTCCAGAGGGGGGATCTTTCCCTCCCTGACTGCGGAGATTTCGACGGCTTCGATAGGGCCCGTGCTTCGCTGGGTCTGCGGATTGAAAAACCGCAGCGATTCGATGCAATCGTCCAGGAATTCCACTCGCAGGGGGCTTCTGACCGAAGGGTCGAAAAGATCCAGGATGCTGCCCCGCACGACGAATTGCCCAGGGGCCCAGACCGTTTCCACTCGCTCGTACCCCGACGAGGCAAGCCAGCCCAGCAGAGCCGAGCGGCCGACCCGCTCTCCGAGGCGCAAGGGGAACTTCCCTTCGGCCAGGGCCAGGGGGGCCATTAGGGAGCCCGGTGTGCAGACAAGGATGCCGCCCCTCGACTTCCATCGGGCAAGTTCTTCTCCGCGCTGGATGCGGATTCCCCTGTTCAGGAGGCCCGCCGTTGTCAGGGGAATCTCGGGCAGGAACGCGTGGGACACGTTTTTCCCGCTCAGCGTTTTCAGGTCCGAAAGGAATTCCGCCTGCCTGCGCGGATCCGGGAGAATGACGAGGGCAGGGAAAGGAAAATCCCTCAAAAGCCAAGGTCCCGCTGCCCTACCGGCAATCAGGGAGAGATCCTTGTTCTGCCAGGGGCCCCATTCTTTCTTTCGGATGAAACCGGGATGCAAGTTCTGCAGATCAGCCGGCATTGACCCGATTCATGGCCCGGTCGATGCCGAGCCGAAGCCAGAGCATCACGGCGTCCGCCGCCTTTTCCAGGAAAGCGTCCAGCCGGGCCTGCTCTTCTTCGTCGAACCGATCCGTCACGTAGTCGGCAAGTCCTTTCGCCTGGATCGGCCGTCCGATTCCGCACCGAAGCCTAGGCACGTCCAGGGTCTGCAGGGCTCCGAGGACGGATGCGATCCCGTTGTGTCCGCCTGCCGACCCGCTTGCACGCAACCGCAGCGTGCCGAAAGGCAGAGCCACGTCGTCGACGACGATCAGGCACTCCTTCGGGGAGAGGTTCAAGTCCCTGACTGCCGCAAGCACGGATTTCCCGCTGAGGTTCATGTAGGTCATCGGCTTGAGGACGCAGAGGGAATCGCTTCCGACTCGGCAGGGGCCCCAAAGGAGACCGTGGAAGCGGTTCAAGGGACCCTTCAGACGCAGGCGGCTGATGACCAGATCGGCCACCAGCCACCCGAGATTGTGCCGTGTCCAGGCATACTCGAGACCGGGGTTCCCCAGTCCCGCGACCAGCTTCAAAGGACTTATGCCTCCTCCTGGTTCTTGGCCTTGCCCTTTGCCAGGACTTCGACTTCCTTGCGTTCCGTTTCCTCCGCCGGGGCCGTTTCCTCCGCTCGAGGCTCTGCGGCGACCACGACGGGCAAGTCCGCGTCGTCCACCAGTTCCGCCGATTCCGGCAGGACAAGATCCCGCAGGCGGATTTCTTCCCCAAGGGCGAGATTGCGAACGTCAACGGAGAGGACGTCGGGGATTTCCCGAGGCAGGACTTCGATCGCAACTTCGTGGAAAAGCTGTTCGAGGATTCCTCCTGCCTTGACCCCGGGGCAGGATTCGCGATTCAGGATTTCGACGGGGACCTTGACCTGCACCTTCTGCCCCGAAACGAGCTGGTAGAAATCGACATGAAGGAGGTTCCCGTTGAGGAAATCCCTCTGGACATCCCTCATTAGCGCCATCTCGGTCTTCCCGTCCGGAAGCGTGACTTCCAGCCTGTAGGTTTCCCAGTGCCCGGAGTTCAGTGCGGGAAGGATGTCCCGGCTCTTGACCTTGACCGGGACCGAATCGGGGTAACCCCTTCCGTAAAAAACGGCGGGGACGTATCCCTGCGCTCGAAGCCTGGAGGCTTCCTGTTTGCCGCCTTTCTCCCTCGCCTCGAGGGTTACCTTCAAAAGTTCGGACATGATGTTTCCTCCTCCCGGAATGCCGGTTCGGCCTGGCCGAACCCGTCTAGTAGAAAAGTATGCTGACCGAATGGTCAGAGTGGATGCGATTGATCGCCTCCGCAAAGAGGGGGGCGATGGACAGCACGGTAATATTATCCAACTTTTTCTCATCGGGCAACGGAATCGTGTCGGTCAGAACGAGCTGGTGGATCGGCGAATTTTTCAGGTTTTCGATGGCTTTGCCTGAAAGGACTCCGTGCGTCGCACAGGCATAGACCCTCTCTGCTCCTCTTTCCAGCAACGCCCTAGCCGCGTTGACCATGGTGCCGGCGGTATCCACGATGTCGTCCACAAGGATCGCCACCTTGCCTCGAACATCTCCGATGATTTCCATCACTTCGCAAAAGTTTGCGACTTCATGGGAACGCCGCTTGTCCACGATCGCCAGGTCGGCGTTGAGCTTGACCGCGAAGCGCCTGGCCCGGACCACCCCGCCGATATCGGGCGAAATCACGACGATTTTTTGCTGGTCGAAGGCTTCTTTCAGGTTTTCCTTGAAATAGGAAGCCAGAAGGGGAATGCCGGTGAGATGGTCGACGGGCCGGTCGAAGAATCCCTGGATTTGCCCTGCATGAAGATCCGCAACGACGAGCCGGTCCGCCCCTGCTTTTTCAATGAGGTTCGCAACGAGCTTCGACGTGATGGGTTCCCTGGCTTTCGTTTTGCGGTCCTGCCTCGCATACCCGAAGTAGGGCGTGACGACGTTGATCCGGTACGCCGAAGCCCTTCGAAGGGCATCGATCATGATCAACAGTTCCATCAGGTTTTCGTTCACAGGCTCCGAAGTGGGCTGCACCACGTAGACGTCGGCTCCGCGCACGCTTTCCTCGATGGAAAGCCCGATCTCGCCGTCCGAAAACCGGAACAGCTTCGAGGACGCCATAGGAACCCCCAGCGTATCGGCCACCTTTTGCGCGAAAGCCGGGTGAGCCGATCCGGTGAAGATTTTCATCTGCCTCAATTGCGTGACCATCCTTCTTCCTCCTTCCGCGAAACCGTTTTCCTTCTGCGCGCCCAGCCCTCGATATTCCTTTGCCTGGCCCGGCCCACGGCCAAGGCGCCGCTCGGGACATCCTCGGTGATTGTCGACCCCGCCGCGGTGAAGCATTCGTCGTGCAGGACGACGGGCGCAACCAGCATCGTGTCGCTTCCGACGAAGCAATCGTCTCCGATGCAGGTCGGATTCTTCCGGGAACCGTCGTAGTTGCAGGTGATCGTCCCGGCACCGATGTTGCTGCGCTTTCCGATCTTCGCGTCACCGATGTAGGAAAGGTGCGGGACCTTGCTGTTTTCCCCGATGCGGGAATTCTTCACTTCCACGAATTTCCCAGCGAAGGCGCTGCTTTCTAGGCAGCTGTTGTCCCGAAGGCAGGCAAAAGGCCCGACCTTGGCTTTCGGGCCGATTTCGCTGTCCGTGATGCAGCAGAATGCAACGAGGTGGGCGTTTTCCCGGACAACCGCGTTGCGGAGAATCGAATGGCTTCCGACCACCGCACCGCTTCGGATCTCGGTTTTCCCCCAGATCTGGACGTCGGCCTCGATTCGGACATCGGGCTCCAGGAGCACACCGGGGCCGATCCAAGTCGTTTGTGGATCCATGATCCGGATCCCGTTGCGGAGGTGGCGCATCAGGATGCGGTCTCGCATTGCCCTGTTGGCTTCCGCGAGCTGCAGGGGATCGTTGATGCCGAAGAGGTCTTCGCCCCTTTCCCAAAGAAGGGCCTGTACGCGTTGGCCCGATTCCGCCAGGAGCGGAAGGACGTCGGGGAGATAGTATTCCCCCTGGGCGTTGCGGTTTTCCAGCCGGTCGATGACCCCGGAAAGGGCCCTGGTGCCGAACACATAGATGCCGCTGTTGACCTCGTTCACAGCGAGTTCTTCGGGAGAGGCGTCCTTCTCTTCGACGATCCGGCAGCAACCGTCGGTCCTGATGACCCGGCCGTACCCGGTGGGGTTTTCCGCCCTGAAGGTCAACAGGGTCGCGGCATTCCTACCATCGGCGTGTTTTTTCAAAAGAGCCTCGATGGCTTCGCGGGTCAGCAGCGGGGCATCTCCCGGCAGGACGACCAAAGTTTCAAGGGCCTTCCACCATTTTCCGGCCGCCTGGACCGCGTGTCCCGTGCCCTTTTGTTCCGCCTGCAAAACAGGGACGGCCTCCGGCCACTCCGACTGCAGGTAACGCGTCACCTCGTCCGCTCCGTGTCCAACGACGACCGCACTTTTGGCGATTCCCGCTTCGGCCAGAGCCGCCAAAGGGTAACGGAGAAGGGGTTCCTCGAGGACCTGGTGAAGCACTTTGGGAACCTGGCTTTTCATTCGCGTGCCTTTTCCGGCCGCAAGGACAAGTGCGCCGGTTCCGTCCGACTGGGACATGGAGCGCTTTCCTCCTTTGGTTCGGGTCGGTCAAAATCATCCGGCATGACCACCCGCAATTCAAGTGGAAAAATCAAAAAGGAGGAAGGAAGCCTTCCCCCCAGAAATGCGATGGCTGGGGTGGCTGGATTTGAACCAGCGATGGCGGATCCAAAGTCCGCTGCCTTGCCGCTTGGCTACACCCCAGTTCGAGCCTGAACATTATAGCGTTTTGGAGCGAGCGCCTGTCAAGAACGAATTGGTCTTTCCAGGACGGCAACCGATTCGACGTGTGAGGTCTGCGGAAAGAGGTCGAAAGGAACGAGTTTACGGAGTTCGTAGCCCGCGCTCTCATGAAGAAGCCGGACGTCGCGCCCCAGGGTTGCCGGGTTGCAGGAAACGTAGACAAGGCGGGGCGAACGCAGGCAGGAGACGGCCTCGAGCACGGCAGGGTGGCAACCGGAGCGCGGCGGATCCAAGACGATCGTGTCGGGCGGTCTTTCCCCGGCCTTGAAATCGAACCGCTCGGCGGGAACTTCCGCGGCCCTTGCGTTAGAGAAACCGTTTCTCCTTGCGTTCTCTCGGAGGCATTCGACGGAGGGTTTCCATTCCTCCACCGCAAGAACGCTGGACGCGCGGGAGGCAATGAAGCATGTCAGCGTCCCGACGCCGGCGTACAGCTCAAGGACGTTTTCCGAACCGTTCGGGCAGGCTTCTGCTGCTGCGGTTTCGTAAAGGGAAACGGCTTGTCTCGTGTTGACCTGGGAAAAAGAAGTGGCTTCGAACTTGAAAGTCATGTTGCCGAAACGCTCGAAAAAGAAAGAACGTCCGGAAAGGCTTCGGGTGATCGGCCCGAAAATTGCGTTTCCGCGGGAAGGGTTCAGGTTCAGAACGAACCCCGAAAGAGTCGGGCATCTCCTTCGGATTCGACGCGCCAGGGCGGTAAGGCTGTCTAGGGTCGAAGGCTCCGGAAATTCCCGCACGACGAGAACCGCGAGAAGTTCCCCGGTTTCCTGGCCTCCTCGAAGAACGACGTGGCGCAGGGTACCTCTTCCGGTCCGCTCGTCATAAGGAGACAATCCCGTCTGCCTGAGTCCCCGGTTGATTTCCGGGAGCAGGACGTTCAGTCCCTTCATGGCGACGGGACAGTTCTCCACCGGGACGACCTTGTGGGTGCCTTTCCTGAAGTATCCGATTTCCAGCAGGGTTTTCTCGCCTGAGACGGGAAGGGAGATTTTGTTGCGGTACCCCAGGGCGAGCGGGCTCGGCCGGACTGGTTCGAAGCCTTCCAAGGGGACCTGCTTGCCGGTCCGCGAAAGGGCGTCGGTTAGCATCTGAAGTTTCAGGCGGAGCTGGAAAGGATAGGAGGCATGCTGAAGTTGGCAACCGCCGCATTTGCCGTGAAGAGGGCAAGCCGGATCAGTCCGTTCCGGGTGAGGAGAAAGCACCCGGACGAGGCGCGATGTGCAGTAATCCTTCTTTTCCGTCGTAATTTTCGCTAGGACGGTTTCTGCCGGCAATGCTCCAGGAACGAAGACGACTTTTCCCTGCCCGTCTCGGGCGATGCCGTCTCCCTGGCTATCGAGCTTTTCGATGGTCAACTGGATCAGTTTGTCAGGTACGGTTTTCATCGTTCTCCTTTTTTCCCGATAAAAGGGGCGGCCCGCGAAGGCCGCCCCGCCAGTCCTGTTGTTCGAGGGGACAGTTACTTTTTCTCCTTCATCATCGCGTATCCTTCTTCGAAAGCTTGTTCGTTCAGCTTCTCGGTTCCCTTGGGAACTCTCGCGAGGATCGCCTTTTTGACCGAATCGGGCTGGATGACGTTCGCCAGCTCGAGGATCCTTGCCGTCGCGCCCAGCGCGACCATGTTGGTGACCATTTCCTTGCCGAGCTTTTCCTTGGCTGTTCTCACGATGGGGAGCAGGTAGATGTCCGCATCGACCTGGGGGAGTTCGGAAACGTAGAAATCGTCCAGGATGATCGTCCCGCCCTTCTTCGTGTCGTGGGCGTATTCTTCGCAGGCCTTCTGGGTGAGGATCACCTGGAGGTCAGGACGAGTGGCTTTCGGATAGTCGATCACGTCCTTGGAAACGACGACCTCGGACTTCGATGCGCCGCCGCGGGCCTCCGGACCGTAGGCCTGGCTCTGGACGGCATAGACGTTTTCGTACAGGGCGGCGGCTTCTCCGGTCACGACTGCCGCAAGAATAACGCCCTGGCCGCCCGAACCGGCAAAACGAATTTCAAAACGCTCGCTCATGAAGGCTACCCCCTAACCCGCTCGATCAGCTTGAGATAGGCCTCGGTATATTCCTGGCCCTCCCGGTCGACAAACTCTCCAATGATGATTTTGCCTTTCTTTTCCTCTTCCGTCATTTCCTTGGCTTTTGCCTTGGGGACAGAGTTCTCGCGGAAGAAGTTGAGGTTGTCGACAGGGTTTGGACGCTTGTTCTTGCGCCCGAACTGGGTGTGGCAATGGGTGATGATTTCCACGACCGAGAAGCCCTTTTTCTGGATGGCCTTCTTGATATATTGCTCGCAAAGGGCGGGCTGGGCGATGGTGGCCCGTGCGACATAGGAGGCCCCGGCTCCTTCCGCGAGCCTGCAGATGTCGAAGGGAGTGTCGATGGCTCCGTAGGGGGCCGTGGTGGCTCTTGCCCCGACAGGGGTCGTGGGCGAGGCCTGTCCGCCCGTCATTCCGTAGATGTTGTTGTTCATGACGATGGCCGTGATGTCGATGTTGCGCCGGCAGGCGTGGATGAAATGGTTGCCGCCGATGGCCGTGCAGTCGCCGTCGCCCATCACGTCAATCACGGTCAGCTCGGGCCTTGCCAGTTTGATCCCGGTTGCGAAAGCGAGTGAACGGCCGTGTGTCGTGTGGACGGTGTTGGCGTTGATGTAGCCGGGCATGCGGCTGGAGCAGCCGATCCCCGAAGCGATCACCGTCTCCTCGCGAGTCTTGCCGAGGTCGACCAGGGAACGAAGGATCGCATGCAGGATGATCCCGTGTCCGCAACCCGGGCACCAGATGTGGGGGAAGAACCTCGTCCGCAGCCAGGGTTTGATTTCTTCGCGTGGCATGGTTAGGCCACCTCCTCGATCGTTGCGAGAATTTCATGCGGGCGCAAGATCTCTCCGTTGACCAGGTTGCTGGGGATGACCTCCGCCTTGCACCCCAGGGCAATTTTCACTTCCGAGAGCATCTGTCCGCAGTTGAGTTCCGGGACGATGACCTTCTTTGCCTGGGCGGCCGCCCGAGCCAGTTCCTTGTCAGGGAACGGCCAGAGAGTGATCGGGCGGAAGTGCCCGACCTTGATTCCTTTTGCCCTTGCTTCGCGAACCGCCCGAACGGCGGACCGAGCCACACAGCCATAGGAAACGACCAGGATCTCCGCGTCCTCGGTCTGTTCGAGATCGTACCTGACGATTTCGTCACGGAAGCGCTCGACTTTCCTGACGAGTCGAAGGTGCTTTTTCCCGATCTCTTCCGGTTCGTTGGTGGGGAATCCGTAGTCGTTGTGGGTCAGCCCCGTGACGTGCCAACGGTAGCCGTCTCCGAACGAGGCCATTGGGGGGACGTCGTCTTCTTCATCGGCGAGATATGGTACGAAGGCTTCAGGAGAAACTTTCGGTTTTTTCCTGTCGACGATCGGGTAGGATCCCGGTTCGGGAATGACGACTTTCTCGCGCATGTGGCCGATGACCTCGTCGCTCATGACGAGGACCGGCTGCCGGAAACGCTCGGCCATGTTGAACGCTTCGATCGTCAGCTCAAAACACTCCTGCACCGATGAAGGTGCGTAGGCGATCGTCCCGTGGTCGCCGTGGGTTCCCCAGCGCGCCTGCATGACGTCCTGCTGGGAAACGCGGGTGGGCAAACCGGTTGAGGGGCCTCCGCGCATGACGTCGATCACCACGATCGGGATCTCGGCCATGTAGGCCAGCCCGAGGTTTTCCTGCTTGAGCGAGAAACCGGGGCCGGACGTCGCGGTCATGGCCTTGTAGCCTGCAATCGAGGCACCGATCGTCGCGGCGATTCCGCCGATTTCGTCCTCCATCTGGATGAAACGGCCGTTGATTTTTGGAAGTTCTTCCGCCATCACTTCGGCAATCTCGGAGGACGGAGTGATGGGATAACCGCCAAAAAAGCGGCAGCCTGCCGCGATTCCGCCCATGGCGACTGCCATGTTCCCCTGCCAGAAAACGAGTTT
>FWPV01004302.1_pt1 | contig 30633 bp, 27 predicted proteins | sample 2228371 | NCBI WGS metagenome assembly FWPV01 (sample SAMEA103939776, study PRJEB20133) | metagenome | reverse complement strand
TGTGTGCCGAAGCGCTCGACCACGAGGTCGGAGTATTCGAACTCGCTGCCTTTCTCCTCCGGCTGGTCCTCGAAGCCAATCGAGAAGGTGCGCGGCAGGGTGCCGTGGGCGGCCAAAAGGCCCACCAGGAGGCTGGAATCCAGCCCGCCGGAGAGCAGCACGCCCACCGGCACGTCGGCGATCGCCTGATGGCGGGCGGTGGTCTCCATCAGCTTGCCGCGCAGGGCCTCGACCCATTCGTCCTCGCTCAGCTCGTCGGCCGGGCGGTGGGCGGTCAGCTCCCAGTAGCGGGAAAGCTGCTCTGTGCCGTCCATGTCGATGCGCAGCATGTGCGCAGGTGGCAGCTTGCGAATGCCGCTCAAGACCGTGCGCGGCGCGGGCACCACCGCGTGCAGGGTGAACTGGTGGTGCAGGGCGACGGGGTCGATGGAGGTATCCACACCGCCCGCCGCCAGCAGGGCCTGGCTGCTCGATGCGAAGCGGATGCGCGCGCCATCCTTGCTGTAGTAGAGCGGCTTGATGCCGAAGCGGTCGCGCACTAGCCACAGGCGGCGGGGCTCCATCTCCCAGAGGGCGAAGGCGAACATGCCGCGAAAATGCTTCACGCACTCCGGCCCCCATTCGGCCCAGGCGTGTAGGATGACCTCGGTATCGCCGGTGGAGTTGAAGCGGTGGCCGCGATGGCGCAGCTCGTCGCGCAGTTCCGGGTGGTTGTAGATCGTGCCGTTGAACACCAGCGCAAGTCCCGCCTCGCGGTCCACCATCGGCTGGTGGCCGTGGATGGACAGGTCGAGGATGGACAGACGCTGGTGGCCAAGCCCCAAGGGCCCGTCGCTGAAGCTGCCGGCGTGGTCCGGGCCGCGCCGCGCCACCTGGCACATCATGCGGGCGAGGGCGGAAAGGTCTGCCTGCTGGCCGTCGAAACGCAATTCACCTGCAATGCCGCACATCCGAATTCATCCTCCTGTCATGTGCGAAGGATGGTAGCAGGCCACGCGCTTTTCATGGCGTGGGCGGCTCCTCCGCAAGCCCTTCGGCCAGCTCCGCGATGGCCTTCTCGCGCGCAGCCTCCGGTTGGAAGCCTTCGTTGAGCGCAGACCACTGCGGATGCTGGCGCGCAGACTTGAGGGCCTCCGGCAGCGGCCCTTTGCGCCAGCGCTTGACGTCCGGGGCCTCGAGCCGGAGGGGCTCGATCGCTGCATGGCCACGTCGGTCGAGGGCCGCGAGCAGCCAACGCTGGCGCACGGCCAAGAGGCGCAGGATGGCATCGTCCACGGTCAGGCTGCGGAAGCCGCGCAGCCTGCCGACGAGACGCTCGCCATAATGGCCGAACACCTGCCACAGCCCGCCCGCAACGGCGCCTGCCACGGTGGCCGCGCCGAGCGTGAGTCCGCCCACGATCAGGTCGATGCCGATCCCGGTGATGGCCCCCGCCACCGCACCCTTTCCCAGGCGTATCCCCATGCCACGCAGGGCGTCAGGACTGAACAGATCCTCTTCCCAGCGCCCCTCGACCAGGGGGATGGCCGCCATGTCGACGTCGCCGGGGCGAAAGCGGTAAAGCTCAAGCAGGGCGGCGACGCAGGCCTGCTCGCGCTGCCGGATGCGCTCGCGCAGCAGATCGACCTGCCGCCGGATCGCCTCCTCCTCATCATGCTTGACCACCACGCGGCAGGCGGCGACGTCGACCAGCAACTCGGCGATGAGGCGGTGGCCCGCGGCCATGCGCTCGCGCGCCTCCGCCTCGCGGGCCTTCAGCAGGCGTTCGAGCGGCAGGCGATGGGCATCGAGCAGGGTGATGAGCTTTTCCAGCAGGCGGCGCTCGCCGTCGACCTCCGGGGCCACGGTGTCGAAGCTGACCACGGCGTGCAGGCCAAGCCGGGCCAGGGCCTCGCGCCACTCGGCCTCGCGGCTGGCGGGACTGTGCACGAAGTTGAGCACGGGCAGCAGGGGGCGGGCGCAGGCGGCGAGCAGGGCCAACTCGTCGCGGTACTTGGCCAGCACCGGGTCGCGCGCGTCGATTACGACCAGCGCCGCGTCGCTCGCCAGCAATTGACGCAGTACCTTGGCCTCCTGCTCGAAACGCTCGGTGGCAAGGGGCGAGTGCAGGAAGCGCTCGATGCGGTCTGGCCCGTCCAGCCGCTCCCCCGGCTTCACCAGACTTTCCACGGCCGCGAGCAGCCCCATGGCATCCTCCATCCCCGGGGTGTCGTACAGCTCGACGATCGGCTCGCCTTCGACCAGCAGGCGCGCACCCTCGACATGGCGGGTGGTGCTCGGTCGGGCAGAGACCTCGCCGAAGTCCGTGTCGCGGGTCAGGGTGCGCAGCAGCGAGGTCTTGCCGGTGTTGGTGTGTCCGACGACGGCGAGGTGCAGGGGCGTGCTCATGGGCCGTGCTCCAGCCAGTGGAGGGCGCGTTGCTCGTCATCCATGACGGCAGCGGGAGGCAGGCCGATGGATTGCAGAGCCTCGTGCCAGTGGCCGATGCGCTCCGCATCCCGAGGTTCGTGGCCGATCAGCCAGACATGCGTGGCGTCGGCATGGCCGGCCAGCTCGGTGAGATAGCGCAGGGTGCCCCGGTCGGGCGAGAGGCGCGCATCGAGGGCGACCAGCAGGCGGGCAGGGGGATGGGCCCGCAGCGCCTCGAGCAGGCGCTGACGTTCCTCGCGTGCATCGACCACCGGCCAGCACGAAACGGCGCTGGCCCCGGTGGGCGGCCAGGCGATATCGCCGCCCAGTTCGAGCCCGACCAGCAGGTGCGCTTGGCCACGGTGTGCGGCATGCGCTTGGATGCGTGCACCCGGCAGGCTGCTCGGGGCCTGATCGACGACGCCGATGCGCTCGCTTGCGGGCAGCAGGCGGGCGCGCAGCGCGGCGTAGCCCGGAAGATTCAGGTCGAGGCGCAGGCGGCTGCGGCCGCGCATCCACAGAAATTGGCAGCCCGCCCACAGCAGCAGACGCGGCAGGATACCGTAGGCCACCACACAGCCCACGAGCCAGGAGGACCACGCGCGCCGCGCGGCCTCCATCTGTGGCAGCCCCTCGCCACTGGCGCGCACCATGTCTGCATCCGGGATGGCGAACCCGAGCTTTGCGGGAAGCCAGCCGAGGGCGGCGGTCAGTTCCACGAACACCTCCGAGGGCAGAATCGTGGTCTCGATGATGAAGGCATAGCGCTGCAGGGCGAGGGCGAGCAGCAGCCCGACGAGGGCGCCGAGCAGGGCGATCAGCCAGAGCAGGTGGCTGATCGAGCCGCTGACCCAGCGCAGCAAGCCATGCTGCGCCAGCAGATGGAGCAGGGCCCCGCCGATCACCGCATCCCGCTTTCGGCCCGTGCCGAGTGCGCCCAGGTGGTCGCTCAGCCACCACCAGGCCCGGCCGAGCAGCGCCCCGCTGCCCTGGCCACCGGCCGTCATGCCGGCCAGCCACAGGGCGAGGCTGAACAGATGCACGCCGAGCAGGCTGCCGAGCAGCCAGAGCACGTTGACCGGCCGATCGCCCGTCCCCATCACGCCGAGGGCGGCACCGAAGCCGCTGATGAGGGCGATCAGGGCCAGGATCAGCAGGGTGGTGCGGGCGTGCCCGCGCCAGGCCGTGATGGCCGCAAGCCAGCCCTCGCGCGCGCCGATGAGCTCGGCGCGGCGCAGGATGCGTGTCTCGGCATCCGCAGGCGCCTTGAGCACCTGGGGAAGGAGATCGCCATCCTCCAGCGGCGATCCCGCCGCCTCATGCTGGCGGATGACCTCGGCCAGCCAGCGAGATTCGAGCGGCGTCAAGGCGTGGGGCAAGCGCGGCCTCGGCGGTGGTGCGGTTACAGGAAGTAGAGCAGCACCAGGCTGCCGAACACGATACGGTACCAGGCAAAGCCGACGAAGCTGTGGCTGGACACGTAGTGGATCAAAAAGCGCACCGCAGCGAGTCCAGAGATGAAGGCCATGATGAAGCCTACCGCGATCATGCCCATGTCCTCCCCGTTGAGCTGCCCGGCGTGCTTGTACAGATCGTAGGTCACGGCGGCGAACATGGTGGGAATGGCGAGGAAGAAGGAGAACTCAGTGGCGGTGGTGCGCGAGAGGCCGAACACCAGCCCGCCCATGATGGTGGCGCCGGAGCGCGAGGTGCCCGGGAACAGCGAGATACTCTGCGCCAGCCCGATCTTGAGGGCGTCGCCCCAGCGCATCTCGTCCACAGTGTGGATGCGCGGGGCGGGCTTGAAGCGCTCCACCAGCAGGATGACGACCCCACCCACGATCAGGGCGGCGGCCACGGTCAGCGGGCTGAACAGGTGGTCCTTGATCAGCTTGTGGAACAGCAGGCCGAACACCATGGCGGGGATGAAGGCGATGATCAGATTGATGGCAAAGCGCTGCGCCGTCGCCTCATGGGGAAGGCCCCTGACCACGGTGAAGATCTTCGCACGGTAATGCCAGCACACCGCGAGGATGGCCCCAAGCTGGATGGCGATGGTGAAGACCTTGCCCGCCTCGTCGTTGTAGGCCAGGAGGTCCTGGGCGATGATCAGGTGCCCGGTGGAGGAGATGGGCAGAAATTCGGTCGCACCCTCAATCAGGCCCAGCACAGCGGCCTTCAGCAGCATCCACAGGTCCATGTCAGGCGCCTTCCTCGTCGAGCAGGAGCAGGTCGAGGATGCGCTCGTAGACCGTCGCCAGGCGGTCCAGGTCCTCGACGCCGACGCACTCGTTCACCTTGTGGATGGTGGCGTTGAGCGGGCCGAGCTCGATCACCTCCGCACCGGTGGGCGCGATGAAGCGTGCGTCCGAGGTGCCGCCCGAGGTGGAGGGGGTCGTCTCGATGCCGAGCACGTCGCGGATCGCCGTGTGCACGGCCTCGACCAGCCGCCCATCGGCGCGGGTGAGGAAGGGGTGGCCGGAGAGGTTCCAGTCGATGGAGTAGTTCAGGCCATGGCGCTGCAGGATCTCGTTCACTCTGGCCTGTAGCCCTTCCGCGGTCCACTCGGTGTTGAAGCGGAAGTTGAACTGCACGAACAGCTCGCCGGGGATGACGTTGTTGGCCCCGGTGCCGGCGTGGATATTGGCGATCTGGAAGCTCGTAGGCGGGAAGTGCTCATTGCCTTCATCCCACACGGTGGCGGCCAGCTCCGCCAGCGCCGGGGCGGCGCGGTGCACCGGGTTGTCGGCCAGGTGCGGATAGGCGACATGGCCCTGCACGCCCTGCACGGTCAGATTGCCGGTGAGCGAGCCGCGGCGGCCGATCTTGAACTCGTCCCCCAGCACCGCACGGCTTGAGGGCTCGCCGACCATGGCATAGTCGATCTTCTCGCCGCGGCGCTCCAGCGCCTCGATGACCTTGACCGTGCCGTCCACCGCCACGCCTTCCTCATCCGAGGTCAAAAGGAAGGCGATGGAGCCCGGATGCTCGGGATGGCGCTGCACGAAGCGCTCGGCCGCGACCACCAGCGCCGCGACCCCGCCCTTCATGTCCGCCGCGCCGCGGCCATAGAGCAGGCCGTCGCGCACGGTCGGCTGGAACGGCGGCGAGGTCCAGGCCTCCTCGCGCCCGGGCGGAACCACGTCGGTGTGGCCGGCAAGGCAGACCAGCGGCCCCTGGTCGCCGCGACGCGCCCACAGATTGGTCACGGAGCCTGCATTCATCCATTCGATACGGAAACCGAGCCTTTCCAGCCGGGCGGCGAGCATGGCCTGGCAGCCGGCGTCGTCGGGGGTGACGGAACGGCGGGCGATGAGGTCGGCGGCGAGCTTGAGGACGTCGGACATGATTATTCCCTGAAGGCGGTTTCGTATTCGGCCTCCACGAAGCCTGCCAACAGGCGGCCGTCGGGCAGCTCGACGATCGGGCGGCGGATGAGGTTGGGCTGGCTGCGCAGCAGGGCGAGGGCCTTGTCCCGCTCGAGTCCGGCCTTAGCCTCCTCCGGCAGGGCGCGCCAGGTGGTGCCGGTCTTCTTCAGCAGCTTCTCCCAGCCGAGTGCGGTCTCCCAGGCCAGCAGGCGGTCTTCCGGCACGCCTTCCTTCTTGAAGTCGTGGAACCGGTATTCCTGCCCGTGCTGCTCCAGCCAGGCGCGGGCCTTCTTCACCGTGCCGCAGTTGGGAATGCCGTAGACCTTCATCATGCCGTCGATTGCCTCGTGAAAATGCAGGCGGAACCTTAGCAGTTTGGCCCGGGGCTGCACAAACCCGGTCTATGCTCTGGGAGGGATCCGTGGAGAAGCGCATGAGATTGGGCCTGCCGCGTACCGTGATTGTCCTCGGGCTGGTGTCGATGCTCAACGACTCTGCCAGCGAGATGATCGCCCCCCTCTTGCCGATCTTCCTCACCGCCACCCTCGGCGCGGGGCCGGCGATCGTCGGGCTGGTCGAGGGGGTGGCCGAGGCGACCGCGAGCCTGCTCAAGCTCTTCTCCGGCCGTCTTCTGGATCATGGCTTCCGGGCCAAGCGGCTGGTGCTCTTCGGCTATGGCCTGTCGAACGTCCTGCGGCCCTTGCTCGGCTTGGCCGGCGGCTGGCTCTGGGTGTTGTTGCTGCGCTTTCTCGACCGGGTGGGGAAGGGCATTCGCACGGCGCCGCGCGACGCCCTGATCGCAGCTTCGGTGGAAACGAACCGGCGGGGCTTGGCGTTTGGCATCCATCGGGCCTTCGACAATGCGGGGGCAGTCGTCGGGCCTTTGCTCGCCTTCGCCTTGCTCAGCTCCGGGATGGCGCTGGAGAACGTCTTTCTCTGGTCAGTGATCCCCGGCACCCTGGTGATGCTGCTGTTGATCTTCGGCCTGCCCGGCCATGCCCCGGTCACCGCGTTCACCCAGCCGGTGCCGCCCTTGCGCTGGTCCCTGCTCGATGCCCGTCTGCGTGGTCTGATTCTGGCTGCAGGTCTGCTGGCCCTGGTCGCACTGCCGGAGGCCTTCCTCGTGCTGTGGGCCCATGATCGGGGCCTCGCGGTGGCCTGGGTGCCGCTGCTCTGGGCGGCGGCCAGCGCGGTCAAGATGGTGATCGTGGTGCCTTTTTCCGTGTTGTCGGACTGCCTGGGGCGTCTGCCGGTGTTGGTGGTTGGGTGGGGGCTGCGGTTCGTCGTGCTGGCCTTGTTGGCTCTGTATGGCAGCCAGGCGTCCGTGGTGGTCACTTTGCTGCTTTTCCTGGCCTATGCCGCCGCCCTGGCCTCGACCGAGGGGGCAGAGCGGGCCTTGATCGGCGATCGCGCGCCTGAAGCCGTGCGTGGCACGGCCTTTGGCATGTACCACATGGTGACGGGGCTGGCGGCCCTGCCGGGGGCACTGCTGTTCGGGGTGCTCTGGGAGGCGTTCGGCTCAAGGCTGGCCTTTGTCGTGGCGGCGACGGTGTCTGTGTTGGCGCTCGGCTGGTTCGTCCATCGTGTGCGCCTGGTCACGACACCGCCACAGGCGTGAGCGGCAAGATGGGCTATCCTGCGCGCATGTCTTTGTGAGAGAAGGCTCATGAGTACCCTCCAGCAACACATCGAAGAAAAACATTTCAGCCACCGCATGAATGGCCTGCGTGCCGCTGTGCTGGGTGCCAATGACGGAATCATCTCGGTGGTGAGTCTGCTGATCGGGGTCATGGCCTCGGGGGCGGATAAGCAGACGCTCATGCTCGTCGGACTGGGCGCCTTGATTGCCGGAGCCATCTCGATGGCGGCGGGGGAGTATGTCTCGGTCAAATCCCAGGCCGATACCGAACAGGCCGATCTTGCGGTCGAAAAGGCCGCGCTGGAGGAAAACTGGGAAGAGGAGGTGCACGAACTCGCCGGGGTTTACGAGGCCCGCGGGGTGTGCAGGGAAACGGCCTTGGCGGTGGCGCGAGAGCTGATGGCGCATGACGCCCTGCGTGCCCATGCCATCGACGAGCTGGGTCTGACCGACACCCATGCCCCGCGCCCTTTGCAGGCGGCCGCGTTCTCGGCCGCGGCTTTCATGTCCGGCGGCATCGTGCCTGTGCTTTTGGCCTGGGGACTACCCAATGAGCTTTTGTGGGTCCTCGCCGCCTCCTCCCTCGTGCTGCTCTTTGCTTTGGGGGCGCTGGCAGCCTGGGCAGGCGGAGCTCGCCTGATGCCCGGCGGGATGCGGGTGATGGTATGGGGGGCGATCGCCATGCTGGCGACCTACCTGATCGGCCGGGCCTTTGGGGTGAATGGCGCGATCTGAGGGGTAGGAGCGCCGCCCCCGGCGCGATGCGCGATCGAGGGTGGCAGAATTCGGCCCGCGGGCGGGCCTCCTACAGAGCGGCGCGGGGGGACGTCACACGTCACGCAGCAGTTCGTTGATGCCGACCTTGCCGAGGGTCTTGGCATCGACCTTCTTCACGATCACCGCGCAGTACAGGCTGTACTTGCCATCCTTGGACGGCAGGTTGCCGGAGACCACCACGGAACCGGCCGGGACGCGGCCGTAGTGCACCTCGCCGGTCTCACGGTCGTAGATCTTGGTGGACTGGCCGATGTACACCCCCATGGAGATGACGGAGCCTTCTTCGACGATCACGCCCTCGACGATTTCCGAGCGGGCGCCGATGAAGCAGTTGTCCTCGATGATGGTCGGGGCGGCCTGCAGCGGTTCCAGCACGCCGCCGATGCCGACGCCGCCGGAGAGGTGCACGTTTTTGCCGATCTGGGCGCAGGAGCCGACGGTGGCCCAGGTGTCGACCATGGTGCCCTCATCGACGTAGGCGCCGATGTTGACGTAGGACGGCATGAGCACGCAGCTCTTGGCGATGAAGCTGCCGCGGCGGGCCATCGCAGTCGGGGCGACACGGATGCCGGCGGCGCGGAACTGCGCGTCAGTCCAGCCGGCGAACTTGGGCTCCACCTTGTCGAAGAACTGCAGATCGCCCGCGCCCATGACGCGGTTGTCGTTCAGGCGGAAGGACAAAAGCACGGCCTTCTTGACCCACTCATTCACCTGCCACTGGCCCACGCCTTGGCGCTCGGCCACGCGCAGGGTGCCTGCGTCCAGTTGGGCGATGACCTCATTGACGGCATCGCGCACGTCCTTCGGGGCGTTGGCGGGGGTGAACTCGGCGCGCTTCTCGAAGGCGTCCTCGATAAGCTGACGAAGGTTGTTCATGTCATGTCCTCTTGTAGGAGCGACGCTTACGTCGCGATCTGGTTTTGAATCAGGTGGAACGGGCTGGGACCAGCCCATTCCTACAGGGTCTGGCTGAAATGCCTGATGCGCTCGGCGGCCTCGGCGCACTCGTCCATCTCGGCCACCAGCGCCATGCGCACGTAGCCCGCGCCCGGGTTGTGGCCGTCGACCGCGCGCGAGAGGTAGCTGCCCGGCAGCACGGTGACGTTCTGCTCGGCGAACAGGCAGCGGGCGAATTCGGTATCACTGATGGGCGTTTTGGCCCACAGGTAGAAGGCGCCCTGGGGCATGTTCACATCCAGCGCATCGCCAAGAATTTCAATGACCTTCGTGAATTTTTGCAGGTAAAGCTCGCGGTTCTTCTCCACATGCGCCTCGTCGCTCCAGGCGGCCACGCTCGCCGCCTGGGTGGGCGGGGGCAGGGTGCAGCCGTGGTAGGTGCGGTACAGGTGGTAGTCCTTGAGCACGGCCGCGTCCCCCGCCACGAAGCCGGAACGCAGGCCCGGCAGGTTGGATCGCTTGGAGAGTGAATGGAATACCACGCAGCGCGCGAAGTCGTCGCGGCCGATGTTGGCGCAGACCTGCAGCAGACCGACCGGCGGCTCGCCGTAATACAGCTCCGAGTAGCACTCGTCGGAGGCGATGATGAAGTCGTGCTCGTCGGCCAGCTCGAGCAGGCGGCGGTAGGCGGCCTCCGGCAGCACCGCACCGGTCGGGTTGCCGGGCGAGCAGACGTAGATGAGCTGGCAGCGTTTCCACACTTCAATGGGAATGGCGTCGAAATCCGGCAGGAACCCGCTCTCGGCCGGGGTGGGGTAGAACCACGGCTCCGCGCCCGCCAGGTACGCCGCACCCTCGTAAATCTGGTAGAACGGGTTCGGCATCAGCACCAGAGGCTGTTCGGCACGGTTCACCACGCACTGGGCGAAGGAGAACAACGCCTCGCGCGTGCCGGACACCGGCAGGATCTGGGTGGCCGGATCGACCTTGGCCTGAAAGCGGCGCAGCAACCAACCCGCCACCGCCTCGCGCAACCCGTCACTGCCGCGGGTGAGCGGGTAGTTGGCCAGGCCGTGCAGGTGATGGATCAGTTCCTCGACCACGAAGGACGGCGGCTGGTGCTTGGGCTCGCCGATCGACAGGGCGATGTGCGGAAGGTGGGCGGGCGGGGTGCTCCCGGCCTTGAGCTTGGCCAGCTTTTCGAAGGGATAGGGCTGCAACAGGCCGAGATCGGGGTTCATGCGGCGGCAAAGGTCGTGGAGAATGAGGCGGGAGTATACCGCAAAGGCTTCCCATGACCGCCGAACCCACCATCCTCGCCCTCCATCACGTCAGCATCCTGGTTGCCGATACTGCCCGCACCCGACGCTTCTATGAGGATGTGCTCGGCCTCAAGCCGCTGGACCGCCCGGACCTTGGCTTCCCCGGCGCGTGGCTGGCGCTGGGCGAGGGCCAGCAACTCCACCTCATGGAGCTGCCCAACCCCGATCCGCGGACCGGCCGTCCGGAACATGGTGGCCGGGACTATCACTTTGCCCTGCGCGTGGCGGACCTCGAGCCCTTCATCCAGCGGCTGGAACAGGTGAACGTGGCCTACACTCGGAGCCGATCGGGTCGCCCCTCCATCTTCTTGCGAGACCCGGATGGGAATGCGGTGGAGCTGATAGGATGCTGACATTTGAATGAGGCAATCTAGGCCATGATGGAGCATCTCGCTCAAATCCTCTTGCTTCTGGGCGTGACGCTGGTCGTCGTGGTGGCCTTCCTGAGGCTGCATATCCCGACCAGCTTGGGGTATTTGCTCGTGGGGGTGATTCTCGGTCCGCACACGGTAGGGCCGACGGTCTGGGTTCCGGAATTCGCGGTTCTTGCCGAATTTGGCGTCGTCTTCCTGCTGTTCACGATCGGACTCAATTTTTCCCTGCCGCATTTGCAGACTTTGCGCCACCAGGTGCTGGGACTGGGGACGGGGCAGGTCGTGTTCACAACCCTGCTCGTTGGAGTCATCGCCTGGCTTGCCGGGCTTCCGGTCGCCGCCGCGTTTGTGTTCGGAGCGGTCTTCGCCCAGTCGTCGACCACCATCATTGCCAGCCTGTTGGCCGAGCAGGGGGAGGAGAACACCCGGCACGGTCGCCTCGGGATCGCGATGTCCGTTTTCCAGGACGTCACTGCCGTTCCTTTCCTTGTGGTCATACCTGTGCTGGGGGCGTCGGTCGCTGCGGATGTCCTGGCCGGCGCGCTGGGATGGGCGATCGCGAAAGCCGTCCTCGCGTTCGCGCTCGTATTCATGGTGGGGCGCTGGCTGCTCAGGCCTCTGTTTCATGTGGTTTCCGTGCGCCCTTCACTGGAAATGTTCACACTGGCGGTGCTGCTGGTCGCCCTGCTTGCGGCATGGACCACGAACAGCCTCGGATTGTCGCTCGCATTCGGAGGATTCCTTGCCGGCATGATGCTGGGCGAAACGGAGTTCCGTCACCAGGTGGAATCGAGCATCCGCCCTTTTCGGGACGTGCTGCTTGGCCTGTTCTTTATCGGCATCGGCATGCGCTTCGAGCCGGCCGCGATACCCCCCATCTGGCACTGGTCCCTGCTTGGTGCCTTGCTCATCCTGGCGAGCAAGATATTGATCGTCACGATCTTGGTGCGCAGGATCGGGGTTGACGCTCAAGTCGCCTTGCGCACCGGTTTGCTGTTGAGCGTGGGAGGGGAATTCGGTCTCGCTCTTGTTGCCATCGCGCTGGATTCCAACGTGATCGACACGCAATTGGGGCAAATCGCGATCACATCGGTTTTGCTTTCGATGATTGCGGGCGCCATTCTGATCCGTTTCAATGGTGTCATTGTGTCCTGGCTGGGTGATTCCGCGCGCGCTGAAGAGGCCGTCATTCCAGAGTTGCCGGAAACCCCGGAAAAATGGGTCGTGATCGGCGGCTATGGCCGCGTAGGCCACACCATTGCGGTGCTGTTGCATTCACGCGGCATTCCGTTCGTGGCCTTCGACACCGATCCGCGGCAGGTCGCCCAGGGAAGGGCGGATGGCTTCCCAGTCATGTATGGTGACATCTCGGATCCGGCATTACTGTCGTCCATCCACGTGGAACGCTCCTCGCTGGTGGTGATGACTGTCGACAGCCTCGCCCCGGCTTTGCGGGTCATCGCCTATTTGCGCAGAACCTGTCCGCAGGTTCCGGTTGTCGCACGCGCGCGCGATCTTGAATCGAGCACGCGCCTGCTTGAGGCGGGCGCGGTCCACGCCTATCCGGAAGCCATCGAGGCAAGCCTGCGCCTCGGTGCGACGGCCCTGAAGATGCTTCAGGTGCCGGCGGCGGACGTCGATCAGTTGCTCCAGGGCGTGCGAGACCGGGGGTACAAGCCCGTGCTGGAAGACGATCAGGGTAAATAGCCCGGTGATATCTGGCCGACGCGGTCTGCGGGGATGCTCTCAAATCAGTTCTCGTCGTCCCACCACGGGCCATAGCCTGGGCCCAGGGGGCCGTAGCCGCCCCAGCCCGGTCCCATCATGCCCGGTCCCATCATGCCCGGTCCCATCATGCCCGGTCCCATCATGCCTGGTCCCATCATGCCTGGTCCCATCATGCCCGGCCCCATCATGCCACGGCCCAGGCCGGCCCCTAGCCTACGCTGGGTTCTCCACAGCGTGCGTTGTTCGTCCGTCAGCAGGTCGAACATTTTGTTGTGTGCTTGGAGGCGGGCCTCGATCCTTTGCTTGCGCAGGGCGTAGATGCGGTCGTAGGCGTCACGCACGGCCTTGGGATCTGGCTTGTCGGCCTCGTAAATCTCCTCGAGCTTGCCGTATTCGTCGTACAGCTTCTCCCTGAGCGCCATTTCCTGCTTGAAGTGCTCGCGCTGGATCTCGCGCATCTTGGTGCGCTGCTCGTTGCTCAGTTCAATGCCCGCCGCGGCGCCGGGGCCGTAGCCGCGCATCATGCCCGGGCCACCCATCATGGGACCGTACCCGCCCGGGCCAGGCTGAGGGTCTGCGGATACCGGGGTGACTGCAAACAGGGCGGAGGCCAGCCCGAGGGCCAGCAGGTTCTTGCGGGGGTTGTTCATGGCTTACACCTCCAACAGCGTTGGTTTGCGAAGCGCGCCGGGGAGCCAGCACGTGGTAATGAACATAGCCGCGTTTTCCGCTTTTGGGGCGCCCCTGTCCCAAAGAGCGCCGCGAAGGTATTTCGGGGTGCTCTGATGCTTCAGGGGGCGCCGTCCGCTAGCTCGACCTTCACCCACACCTGGCTGGACTGGCTGCGGGTGCTGGTGCTCCAGCCCGAGTCGTTGCGCTGCTCCTGGCTGTCCAGCCCGCCCAGCGGCACCCACTGGCCGAGGGGAACCATGACCTGGGTGGAGAGCCGCTGCACGTTGAGCGTACGCGGATGGCGCGGATCGGGATGGGCCTCCTCGGGCTGGATGTCGAGAAGGACCTGCTGCCCCTGCAGGCGCGGGACGACGCGCAGCCAGCGGCCGGTGGCTCGGGGGGTGGTGGAGGGGACGACGGCGTAGCCGCCGGCATAGGGCACGATCACGGGTTCGGTCCGCCATGTTTCCTCGCCAACCCGCAGCAGGGCTGGCATGCCCTCGAGCACGCGGATCTGCTGGGTCGCCCCACGGCCAGTCGCGAGTGCACGCGATCCTGCGCTGCCCTGGATGGTTGTCCCATCCGGTCCGACATGGATGCGCCCGCCCATGGACGTGCCCTCGCGCAAGTCTTCGGAACTGCTGCGCACGCTGATGAGCAGGTTGGCGGGGGCGCGGTCGAGTTCCCCAAGCAGGCGCTGGATGGCCGTCAGGGTTGCTGGTGACGTGCGCAGGATGAGCAGGCTTCCCTCTCCACTGACGGCATCCTCGGGGCCGAGCAGGGGCTGGATGAGTGGGATGATCTCCTCGGCCGGACGATTATGCAGCGGGAGGACTTCCACGCTGGCCGCCGCGGCCAGGGTGGGCAGGAGGAGGCAGAGGATGAGTAGCCGACGCATGGGGGCCCCTTGGCAAGCTGAGGATGAGTGGCTTTCTGATTATGCCTCTGTGGCCGAGGGAGGGTGTCGATGGTGCAGGAGGCCAGGGCAATCGCATGAACCCGTTTCATCGTTCAAAACACCCGCGTAGGAGCGGCGCCCCCGCCGCGACAGGTGTGTCATGCGTGGTCCATCGGCCCGAGGGCGAGCCTCCTACCTCCAACAGCGCGAAGACAGCCTCGTTGGCACGTTGGATGTTCGTCTCGTGCGCCCCCCGGACCTTCATGCGATTGCCCTGTGCAGGAGGCCCCCATAAACCTGACGCATCGCGCGTCCGCGTCATCGCGGCGACACGCCGCGATGCGTTTTCAGAACGGCGCCGGGCTCTCCACGACCATGCCCTTGCCGCTGCGCGGATGGGTGAAGCCCAGGCGTGCGGCGTGCAGGAGCAGGCGCGGAGCCGCGGCCTGGATCTCGGCCGGGGCGTAGAGGGTGTCGCCAAGGATGGGGTGGCCGAGGTGCAGCATGTGCACGCGCAGCTGGTGCGAGCGGCCGGTGACCGGATGGAGGGCGATGCGGGTGTGCGGGCCCTCCTGGCCGATCACCTCCCAGTGGGTGATGGACGGCCGGCCCTCGGGGGTGACGAGGTGGCGGGGGGCGCGGGCGCGGTCGGGGCCGAGCGGGGCGTCGACCGTGCCGCTGGGCTCGGCGAGGTGGCCATGCACCACGGCGATGTAGGTCTTTTCCGTCATCCGCTCCTGGAACTGGATCGACAGGGCACGGTGGGTGGCGGCGTTGAGAGCGATGAGCATCAGCCCGGAGGTGTCCCAGTCCAGCCGGTGGACGATGCGCGCCTGGGGCAGCTCACGCTGGATGCGGGTGATGAGGCTGTCGTCCTTGCCCGGCCCGACGCCTGGCTGGGTGAGCATGCGGGTGGGCTTGTCGACCACCAGCAGGTCCTCGTCCTCGTACAGGACGGCGTAGCCGGGGTAGGGAATGGCGGGGTCGGTGATGATCACGCCAGGGCCTCTTCGCTCAGGGATGCGCGCAGGCGGCGCTCGAGTTCGTCCCGCTGGAGGCCATTCAGTGGCTGGTGGTCGCGGGTGGAAACGAACAGGGTGTCCAGCGCCCGCTCGCCGAGGGTGTTGATGACCGCCCCACGCAGGCGCAGGCCGGATTGCGCCAGCGCCAGGCCGACGCGCGCCAGCAGGCCGGGCCGGTCGGCGGTTTCGAGCTGCACGCGGGTGCAGCCCCCGCCACAGGCCGGGTCCATGACGATCACGGTGGGCACGTCGAAGTGGCGCAGGTGGGGCGAGGGGCGACGGCTGCCGAGACGCAGCGGGGTATCCTCGGGCATGGTCAGGTAGTCCTCAATCTGGCGCACCAAGTCAAGCTGCGTCCACTCGTCCGTCAGGGGCTGGCCCTGCCCGTCGAGGAAGAGGATGTCCTCCAGTGCCTTGCCGTCCGTGCTGCTGGTGATGTGGGCAGCCTGGATGTCGAGCCCCATGCGGTCAAGGGTGGCGGCGATGCGGGCGAAGATGTTGGCCGCGTCGGGGGTGTAGACAAACAGCTCGGTGGCCTGGCGTTCGGGGTCCTGACGCAAGACGACCACCGGCAGGCTGTCGGCCCGGAGGATGGAGGTGATCTGCCAGGCGAGGCTTGCGGCATCGAAGCGGGTGAGATGCTGCACCGGCAGGGTTTCCCACAGGCGGGTTGCCTCTGCCATGTCCACCGTTTCCCCGGCAGTGAGCAGGTCGAAGGTTTGTGAACGCAGTTCGGCCAGGTCCAGCGCCGCCTGCTCGGCCTCGAGGAAGGCGCGGGTCTTGCGATGGAGGGATCGAAGCAGGGATGCCCGCCATTCGGTCCACAGGGTGGGGTTGGTGGCGCGGATGTCGGCCACGGTGAGCAGGAAGAGCGCATCCAGGCGGCGGCGGTTGCCGACCCGCGCGGCAAACTCGCTCACCACGTCGGGATCCTCGATGTCGCGTCGCTGGGCGGTGAAGGAAAGGGCCAGATGCTCGCGCACCAGCCAGGCGACCAGTTCGGTGTCCTCCTGCGGCAGACCGTGCAGGGTGCAGAACTCGCGCGCATCCTCCGCCCCGAGCACCTCGTGGTCACCGCCACGGCCCTTGGCGATGTCGTGGAACAGCGCGGCCAGGATCAGCAGCTCGGGCTTGTCGAAGGCGAGAAAGAGCTCGTGGGCCAGCGGGCTTTCCGTCCTGGAGACCGGCATGGCGAAGCGGCGCAGGTTGCGGATGACAAACAGGGTGTGCTCGTCCACCGTGTAGAGGTGGAACAGGTCGAACTGCATCCGCCCGACGATCTGCTCGAAGGCCGGCAGATAGGCCGCCAATAAGCCGAGCCGGTTCATCCGCCGCAACGCCTTGTTCACTCCATGCGGCTGGCGCAGGATGGCGATGAACAGCTCGCGGGCATGCGGGTTGGTGCGCATCTCGTTGCGCATCAGCGGCACGTGGCTGCGCAGCTGGCGCAGGGTGCTGGCACGAATGCCGTGGATCTCCGGGTGCTGCTGCATGAGCAGGAAGATCTCGAGCATGGCCCAGGGGGCCAGCAGGAAGATCTGTTCGTGCCGGGTCTCGATCAGGCCCTCGCGCACGTTGAAGCGCGGGTTCAGCGCGCGCGCCTCGCCGGAGGGGGGGAACAGGCGCTCCTCGAATTGCTGCACGACCAGGTCGTTGAGCCGTTCGATGCTCATCACGGCGCGGAAGTAGCGCTGCATGAAGGCCTCGACGCCCGTGTTGCCGTCCGCGGTTTCATGACCGAATTCGGCGGCCAGGGCCTTCTGGTGGATCAAGAGCAGGCGGTCCTCGTGCCGCCCGGTGAGCAGGTGCAGGGTGTAGCGCACCCGGGATAGGAAGTCGATGTCGCGGGCAAGGTCGTCGCCCTCGCCGCTGGTCAACTGGCCGTGCTCGACCAGGGTTGCGATGTCGGCCTGCCCGAGCACACGGCAGGCCAGCCAGCGCAGCATGTGCCAGTCGCGCAGGCCGCCGGGGCTTTCCTTCACGTTCGGCTCGATCTTGTAGCCGGAGTGGTCGTATTTCTGGTGGCGCGCGGCCTGTTCCGCCTTCTTGGCCAGAAAGAATTCGCGCGGGGGCCAGAAGGACGGGGCCTGCATGGCATGGCGCAGCCGCTCCCACAGCGCGGTTTCGCCGGTTAACAGGCGCGACTCGAACAGGTTGGTGGCGACGGAGATGTCCTCCGCGGCGAGCGCGAGGCAGGCATCCAGCGGGCGGGTGCTGTGGCCGAGGTCGAAACCGATGTCCCACAGGGCGCTGATGAAGCGCTCGACCTGCGGGTGCAGCGTGTCCTCCCGCCCGTTTTCGAGCAGCACCAGCACATCGATGTCCGAATGTGGGAACAGCTCGCCGCGCCCGTAGCCGCCGACCGCGAGCAGGGCCGCCGGGGCCCCAGCCAGTCCCGCATCCTGCCAGGCGGCCACCAGCACGGCATCGACATGAGCGACGCGGCGGGCGAACAACGTGTCCATCGCCTCTCCCCCGCGCAGGCGTGCCTGATCCTCAGCGTTCAGCTGGGTGAGGGCGATACAGGCCTGCTCGAGGGTAGGCGGCTGCATGGCAGGGCGTCAGGCGGGTGCGTTGGGCGAGAGGGTGAGGATCTCCACCCCCGTGTCAGTCACCAGCACGGTGTGCTCCCACTGGGCGGACAGGGAGTGGTCCTTGGTGACCACGGTCCAGCCGTCGTTGAGCAGCTTCACCTGGCGCTTGCCCGCGTTGATCATCGGCTCGATGGTGAAGGTCATGCCGGGCTCAAGCACCACCCCCTCGCCCGGGGTGCCGTAGTGCAGCACCTGCGGCTCCTCGTGGAAGGCCTTGCCGATGCCGTGGCCGCAGTACTCGCGCACCACGGAGAAGCCGTTCTTCTCGGCGTGCTGCTGGATTTTGTGGCCGATGGTGCCGAGGTCCACGCCCGGCCTGACCGCCTCGATACCGATGTCCAGGCATTCCCTGGTCACCCGAATCAGGCGCTTGGCCAGCACGGAGACCTCGCCGATTTCATACATGCGGCTGGTGTCGCCAAAATAGCCATCCTTGATGACGGTCACATCGATATTGACGATGTCGCCCTTCTTCAGCACCTTCTCCCCCGGGATGCCGTGGCAAACCTGGTGGTTGATCGAGGTGCAGATCGACTTGGGAAAGCCGTGGTAGCCGAGGGTGGCGGGGATGGTGCCCTGCACGTTGACCATGTAGTCATGGGCCAGGCGGTCCAGTTCACCGGTGGTGACGCCCGGTACGACATGCGGCGCAAGATAGTCCAGCACCTCCGCCGCCAGGCGGCCGGCGATGCGCATTTTTTCGATGTCTTCCGGGGTCTTGATAATGATGCTCATGCGATGTTCTTGTTTGGGCGCCTTGGCGGGCATTCGATCCGAAAGAGCCGGATTCTACTTCATCCGGGAGTGCGCTTGACTTTGCCCGGCCCGAAAACCATCATTCTCGGCCTTCGGAAGCGTGGCCGAGCGGTTTAAGGCAGCGGTCTTGAAAACCGCCGAGTCGAAAGGCTCCGTGAGTTCGAATCTCACCGCTTCCGCCAGTCATTCAATGGGATATGCACGCCATCTCAACCTTTTTCAAGGTGGACGTGGCCGCATCGCCTAATCGCCTGCCCGCATCTTGCGGGTATCCGGCACCACCCAGCGCCCCTCATCATCCTCGATCAGCCGCATGGCCATGCCGTAGGCCTGTTGCAGGGCTGCCGGGGTGATCACCTCGGAAACCGAACCGGAGCGCCATCCCCCCATGCCATCCAGAAGCAGGGCGTGGGTGCAGAAGCGCAGGGCAAGGTTTGGATCGTGCAGGCTCATCACGATGCCGCGCCCGTTGTCGGACAGACCGCGAAGCTGGTGCAGCATGCACCACTGCCATTGCAGGTCGAGGTGGTTGAGGGGCTCGTCCAGCAACAACAGGTGGGGGTCCTGGGTGAGCAGGGTCGCCAGTGCGAGACGTCGATGTTCGCCGCCGGAGAGGCTCTGCACCGCGCGCCGCTCGAAGCCCGCAAGGCCGCAGTCGTGCAGGGCCTTGAGCGCGATGCGCTCGTCCTCGATGCCCTCGCTGGCCCAGCGTCCGAGGTGGGGGTGCCGCCCGGCGAGCGCGGCCTCCAGCACGGTTTCCTCGAAGCCTTGGCTCGCATCCTGGGTCAGCAGGCCAAGGCACTGTGCCCGCTCGCGGGCACGCCACTCGGCGAGATGGCGCCCCAGAAGCCGGATGCTTCCCGCCTCGACCGGCCGGATGCTGGCGAGGGTGTGCAGCAGTGTGGTCTTGCCCGCCCCGTTGCGGCCGAGCAGGGCCCAGCATTCGCCCGCCTTCACCTCCATGTCCAGGGCGTCGAGCAGGCGACGCCGGCCCTGCGACAAGCGGAGATGCTCGACCGTGAGCAGGGCGCCATTCATCGTCTGGCCTCGCGGTAGAGCAGGGTGAGGAACAGCGGCGCGCCGATCAGGGCGAGCAGGGCCCCGGCGGGAAGTTGCTGCGGGGCAATGAGGGTGCGCGCCAGAAGGTCGGCCAGCATGACCAGGCTGCCGCCGAGCAGGATGGCGCCGGGCAGGGCGAGGCGGTGGTCCGCGCCCACCAGCAGGCGGGCGAGATGCGGGGCGAGCAGACCGACGAAGCCGATGCTTCCAGCGGTGATGACGGCCAGCGCGGTCGCCGCGGCGGCGATCAGGTAGGCGCCCCAGCGAAGCGCGGGCACGGCCACGCCGAGCGCGAGGGCGCTGGCCTCGCCACGGGTGAGGATGTTCAGGTCGCGCGCCCAGGGCAGGGCGAGCAGGGTCAAGGCAAGCAGGCCGATCAAGGCGAACCAGGGTGCAGGGGCGCTGGCAAGATCGCCCATCAGCCAGAACAGCATCCCGCGCAGGGCAGTCTCCGGGGTCAGGGCCAGCAGCAGGGTGATCAGCGCACCCAGCGCGGCGGCCAGTACCACGCCGGTCAGGAGCAGGCGATGGCGGGTCCATGCCCCCTCGCCGTGAGCCAGGGCGATGACCAGCAGCAGGGCGGCCAGGGCGCTGAGCGAGGAGGACAGGTGCTGCAGCCAGAGCGGTAGGCCGAACAGGATGGCCAGCAGGGCGCCGGTTGCCGCCCCGCCGGAAATGCCGAGGATGTAGGGGTCGGCCAGCGGGTTGCGGGTGAGGACCTGGATCAGTGCCCCGGCAAGGCCGAGCAGGCCCCCTGCGGCAAAGGCCGCCAGCACGCGCGGCAGGCGCAACTCGAGCAGGATGGCCTGCGCCAGCGGCCCTTGCGGTGCGCCGGGCCAGACCAGCCCGCTACTGCCGAACAGCAAGTTGGCGACCAGGATCCCCCCTGCGGCCAAGGCCAGCAGGACGAGCACGAAAACACGCCAGCGCAGGCGATTCATGGCTGCACCTGCCGATGCCGGTCGGCCGCCGCGCACAGGGCGCGGATGCCCTCGATCAGGCGGGGCCCCGGGCGCATCAGCACGTCGGGCGGCAGGACGATCAGGGCGTCGTGCTGCACCGCGGGCAGGTCCTTCCAGCGCCGCCAGCGGTCGAAGTCGCGTGCGGGCGGGGAGGTAATGAGCAGCTCCGGGCGGGCGCGCAGCACGGCCTCCTCGCTCCAGGTCGGTGTCTCCCCCATCGCGGACCCGACGATGTTGCGAATGCCGCAGCGGGCCATGGCCTGGCCGATGAAGTGCGCGTCGCTGACGGTGATCAGCGGCTTGGGCCAGATCTCGTAGAAGCCGCTGAGCGTGCGAACGTGTGCATGTTGTGTGGTGAGCGCGTCCAGTTCCCGCTCGAAGTCCGTGGCGGCCCGTTCGGCCGCCGGCGCCTGCCCGGTCAGTTGGCCAAGGGTTCGCAGCTCGCGCGGGATGTCGTCGAGGGCCTGCCCGCGTGTGACCAGAACCTTCAGCCCAAGGCCGCGCAGGCGTTCGAGCTGGGCGGGCGGGGTGCCACTCTGCCAGGCCACCACCAGGTCGGGGTGCAGGAGCATGAGCCGCTCAAGGTCCGGACTGTGGTAGGGGCCGATGGGGGGCAGGGTGCGCGCCGCAGGGGGGTAGTCGCTGCGTTCGACCACCCCCACCGGGGTCACGCCGATGGTAAACAGCATTTCGGTCAGGTGCGGGGCCAGGCTCACCACACGCCGGGCGGGGTGCGCAAGGCAGAAGGGCGTGCCATCGGCCTGCGGCGCACAGACGGGCTCGGCTGTGGCCGAGCCCGAGCCCATGAGCAGGCTCACGAGGAGGGCGATCCATGCCCTCATGCCAGTGCCCACGCGCAGACGATCAACAGCAGCAGGGACTCGCTCACCTCCGTGCCCGCGCCGAGCATGTCCCCGCTCATCCCGCCGACCTTCCAGGAAAGAAAGGTGGCCCAGAAGGCGAGCACCAAGGGGGCCAGCAGCAGGGCCGGGGCCCAGACAAAGGCGGCAGCCAACAGCAGCAGGACCCAGCCGACGATGGCCCAGGGGGGGATGCGCCAGGCAAAGCGCTCCCCGAGCCCCGGATCGAGGGGCGGCAGGAGCCTGGCCCAGACCAGGGTGCCCAGCCGCCCCCAGGCGGGGATCAGGAGCAGGGCCAGCCACAGGCCTTCGCGCACGATGAGCATCAGCAGCACGAGCTTGGTGATGAGCTGGAGGCCGAGCGCCAAGGCCCCCATGCCGCCGATGTGCGGGTCACGCATGACGGCCAGCAGGCGTGTCGGGTCACGATGGGCCGCGCCCAGACCGTCGAACAGGTCGGAGAGGCCGTCCAGATGCAGCCCGCCGGTCACCCACACCCAGGCGAGGAGCCCCAGCAGCGCGCCCAGCCACGGGTCGAGCCGTGCGCCCAACCAGGCGGCGGCGAGGGCGACGGCACCGATCATGAGTCCCACCAAAGGGAACCACACCGCACTGCGGGTGAGGTCGGCGGGATCGAAGTGGCGCACCGTGGGGGTGGGCAGCCGGGTGAGGAACTGGGTGGCGAGGATCAGACCGCGCACTCACGCCCCTCCGGCATGGAAGTAATGCAGGCGCACGCCGGCCTCATCCACCAGGAACTCCAGCCGGGCGACATGGTTGAGCTCCAGCCGCCAGAGGGCGGTCAGCGGCAGGCCCAGCAGACGGCAGAACAGCAGGCGCATGGCCCCGCCATGGGTGACGACCAGCACATGGGGCACCCGGGGCAGGCGTTCCCAAGCGTGCCAAACGCGCTCGGCGGCGCTCTCCAGCGGCTCCCCGCCCGGCGGCGGATGGCCGATCGGGTCGCGCCAGAAGGCCTTCAGCGCCTTGGGGCTTTCGGCCATGATCTCGGCGGCGGTCTTGCCCTCCCAGGCGCCGAAACCCACCTCCATCCAGTCGGCATCGAGCGCGCACGGTACATCGTGCAGGGCGGCGAAGTCCTGGGCGAAGCTCGCGCAGCGGCGCAACGGCGAGCTTATGACCTGGTCGAAGCGTTCGCCGGCCATGGTCTGGTGCATGCTGCGCATGCCGTGATCGGACAGGGGGACGTCCGCATGGCCGTGATAGTGGCCGGGCTGGGTCGTGGCGCCGTGGCGCAGCAGGGTGATGCGGCGCGGCATTGTGGCAGTGTGGTGGACGTGCTGGTTCATGTCTTGTCGCTCACCCCCGCCTCGTCGAAGGTCGCCATGTCCGCGTGCAGGGCACAGGCGAGCCTGAGGATGGCCACCGCCGCCGCCGCACCAGAACCTTCGCCCAGGCGCAGGCCGAGATCAAGCACGGGCTCGCCCTCCAGCTCGGCCAGCAGCAGGGCGTGAGCCGGTTCCGGCGAGCGGTGACCGAACAGCCACCAGTGCCGTGCGCCGGGGGCCATGCGTTCGGCAGCCAGCGCCGCCACGGTACTGATTACCCCATCGACGACCGCCGGCAGGCCATGCTCGGCGCAGGCAAGGTAGGCCCCGCTCATGGCGGCGATCTCGAACCCGCCGACGCGGCGCAGGGCCTCGCGCGCGAAGGCGGCCCCACTGAGGCCATCGGCGGTGTTATGCAGGGCAAGGGCCTTCCGGATCACGTCCTGCTTGTGCAACAGGGTCGCATCACTGACCCCCGTGCCCCGTCCGGTGACGGCCTCGGGAGGCTGGCCCAGCAGCATGCAGGCCAGCAGGCTGCTGGAGGTGGTGTTGCCGATGCCCATCTCCCCGGCGATGAACAGGTCACTGCCTGCGGCGAGCGCCCGCTTCACCGCCCCCCCTCCCTCGGCCATGGCCTGTTCGAGTTCGTCCTCGCTCATGGCCGGGCCGTGCAGCAGGTTGGCGGTGCCAGGGCCGGCCTTGCGCCACAGTACCCCGGGCAACTCGCAGGGTTCGAGCAGGCTGCCCACGTCCACCACTTCGAGCCGGGCGCCGAGTTCGCGCGCCAGCACGCTGATCGCGGCACCGCCGCGGGCGAAGTTGACGATCATCTGGCCGGTGACCTCGCGCGGATAGGCGGACACGCCCTCTACCGCAACCCCGTGGTCAGCGGCGAACACGCTGATCCAGGGGCGCTCGATGCGCGGGCGCTCGCGGCCCTGCATCGCGGCGAGGCGGATGGCGATGTCTTCCAGCCGCGCCAGCGCCCCGGCGGGCTTGGTCAGGCGTGCCTGGCGCTGGATAGCGGCCTCGCGCGCGGCGTCGTCCAGCGGCTTGGGGTGGATGAGGTTCATCGTTCGTCCTTGAGAGTGAGGGGCAGGCCCGCGGCCACGAAAACGACATGATCGCACAAGGTCGCGATGGCCTGGTTGAGGCGTCCGGCCTCATCGCGAAAGCGGCGGGCGAGGGCGTTGTCGGGGACGATGCCCAGTCCGACCTCATTGGCCACGAGGATCATGCGCCCAGGCACGTGGGGCAGGATTTCGAGCAGGGCGGTACGCTCGCCTTCGAGCCGATCAGGATCCGGATCCAGCATCAGGTTGGTCAGCCACAGGGTCAGGCAATCGACGACCAGGCAGCGCCCTGGGGCGGCCTCGCTCCGCAACGTGGCGGCGAGGGCGCGCGGAGCCTCCAGCGTCTTCCAGCCCGCGGGGCGGTCGGCGCGGTGGCGGGCAATGCGCTCGCGCATTTCCTCATCCAGGGCCTCCGCCGTGGCGATGTAGGTCACCGCAAGCCCGCTCTCGACCGCCAACCGTTCGGCCAGGGCGCTCTTGCCACTGCGTGCGCCGCCGAGGACCAGGGTCGTGCTCATGCCTGGCCGTCCAGGATGGTGATGATGCGCTCCATGTCCAGATGCTCCTCCACGTTGTCGGCCAGACGCTCGATACCCTGCTCGCGCAGCCAAGCCATGTCCGGGGCGGACTGCTCGCTTTTCAGCCCGGCCCAAGACAGCAGGGCGGCGCAGGCCTCGGGGCGATCGAACAGGCCGTGGACGTAGGTGCCAAGCACCTGACCATCCGCCGAGATCGCCCCATCAGGTCCCCCTTCGAGCAGGGCAGCGGGGCGGGACAGCCCCGCCCCCCGCGTGACCCCGGCATGGATTTCGTAGCCTTCCAGCAAGGCGTCGTCAAGGCACAGCCGGCCCGTGACTCGTCTTAGCTGCTTTTCCGGCTCCAGCACCGTGTGGATGTCGAGCCAGCCGAGCCCGGCTGAGGTGCCCGGCTCGCCCTCGATGCCGTACGGGTCGTCCACGCTTTGGCCGAGCATCTGGTAGCCGCCGCATAGGCCGATCACCTTGCCGCCATAGCGCAGATGACGCCGGATGGCGTTTTCCCAGCCCTGCTCGCGCAGGAAGGCGAGGTCCGCGCGCACGTTCTTGGAGCCAGGCAGGATGATCAGATCCGCCGGTGGGAAGAGCTCGCCGGGACCCACCCAGCGCAGTTCCACCGCCGGGTGATGGCGCAGCGGATCGAGGTCGGTGTGGTTGCTGATGCGCGGGGTCACGGGGACGACAACGCGCAGCGTGTCACCCTCTCCCCCAGCCCCTCTCCCCTCGAGGGAGAGGGGGGCAATGGCGTCCTCGGCGTCGAGGTGCAGCCCGTGCAGGTAGGGCAGCACGCCCAGCACCGGCCTGCCGGTCTCCTGCTCCAACCAGTCGAGCCCCGGCTTGAGCAGGCTGATGTCACCCCGGAAGCGGTTGATGACGAATCCCTTGACCCTTGCCTGCTCGGAGGGCGAGAGCAGGGCGAGGGTGCCGACCAAGTGGGCGAACACCCCGCCGCGGTCGATGTCCGCCACCAGGATCACCGGGCAGTCCACCGCCTCGGCAAAGCCCATGTTGGCGATGTCGCCCTCGCGCAGGTTGATCTCGGCGGGCGAGCCGGCGCCCTCGACGATGACGGCCTCATACTGCGCCGCCAGGCGGGCGTAGGAGTCCAGCACCGCCGCGCGGACCGTGCGCTTGTAGGCGTGGTAGTCGGTGGCGTTGAGGTTGCCGATGGCCCGTCCCTGGATGATGACCTGGGCGCCGGTGTCGGTGGTGGGCTTGAGCAGCACCGGGTTCATGTCAGTGTGCGGTTCCAGCCGGCAGGCCTGCGCCTGCACCGCCTGGGCGCGGCCGATCTCGCCGCCATCCTCGGTGACGGCCGCGTTGAGGGCCATGTTCTGCGGCTTGAACGGCGCCACCTTCCAGCCGCGCCGCACCAGGGCGCGACAGAGGGCGGTGACCAGGGTGCTCTTGCCCGCATCGGAGGTGGTGCCCTGCACCATCAGCGTCTTCATGCCATGACCTCCGCAAGGGCCTGCCCACCCGGCGGTGGTCGCCGGCAGGCCAAAACGCAGGCTCGCCGGGCCTTTGAACAGGCGGGTGAGGATGCCACGCCGCGCCAGTTCATCATGGATGCGGCCAGCCTCCGGGGTCTTGACCCACTGGAACAGGGCGCAACCGCCGTGCGGGGCGAGGCCGTGCGCGGCCAGCAGCCCGGCGAGGCGCGTGGAATCCTGAGCCAGGCGGGTACGGGTTGTGGCCTGCCACGCCTCATCCTCCATCGCGAGCCGGGCGACATGGCGCGACGGATGGGCGATGGACCACGGGCCGAGGCGCTCGCGCAGCGCCTCCAGCAAGGCCGGCTCGGCGAGCACGAAGCCGACTCGCGCGCCCGCCAGGCCGAAGAACTTGCCGAGCGAGCGCAGCACCACCAGCCCAGGACGCGGGACATGGCGAGCAAGGCTCATGGCGGGCGTGGCGTCGATGAAGGCTTCGTCGACCACCAGCCATCCGCCCCGGGCCGCGAGGCGGGCATGCCAGTCCAGCAGGCGGGCCGGATCGAAGGCATGGCCGGTGGGGTTGTTGGGGTGGATGATGACCAGCGCGCCGAGGTCATCCAGCTTGAGGGGGATGTCCTCGGGGGTAAGCAGGATCACCTCATGGCCTGCCCGGCGCCAGGCCTGGGCGTGTTCGGCATAGCCGGGGCTGATGATCCCCACCCGGCAGGCCGGCCGCAGCAGGGGCAGGACCTGGATGGCGGCCTGTGAACCGGCCACGGGCAGCAGGCTGGCGCAGCCGTAGTAGTGGCGCGCGGCGTGCTCGAGGCCATCCTCCTCCTCCGGCAGGCGCAGCCAGACCTCGGGCGGAAGCCCGGGGACCGGCCAGCCGCGCGGATTGATGCCGGTGGAGAGGTCCAGCCAGTCTTCCGGAGGGATGCCGTGCCGGCGCGCGGCCTCGTGCAGGCGGCCACCGTGCTCAAGCATGGCGAACGCCTTCGTGGAGGATGGCGCCGAGCAGGATCAGCATCAGCCACAGGACGGTACCCCGGCTCACCAGGGTCAGGGCGCGCCCGATATCCCGCGCCTCGGCAGGGCGCCCCGCGCCGAGCGGCGGACGGTCCTGCCACTGCCCGTGATAGCGGGCCGGCCCGCCAAGATGGATGCCGAGGGCGCCGGCGCCCGCCGCCATCACCGGCCCCGCGTTCGGGCTCTTCCAGGTCGGGGCCTGCGCGCGCCAGCAGGCGAGGGCCTGCCGGGTGTGGCCGAGGATGGCATAGGTGAGCGCCGTCAGGCGCGCCGGGAGGTGGCCAAGCAGATCGTCCAGCCGCGCCGCCGCCCAGCCGAAGTGCAGGAAGCGCTCGGTCCGGTAGCCCCACATGGCGTCGAGGGTGTTGGCGAGGCGATAGAGCACCGCCCCGGCCGGGCCAGCGATGACGAACCAGAACAGCGCACCGAACACCCCGTCGCTGCCGTTCTCCAGCACCGACTCGCAGGTCGCGGAAGCGGGATCGAGGGCCTCTTTGTCGCGGCTCACCAGCATCGCCGCATGGTTACGCGCGCTCTCCATGTCACCCCGCAGAAGGGCCACGGCCACCGGCCGGGCGTGATCATGCAGGCTGCGATGGCCGATGGCGAAGTAGAGGGCGAGCACGCCCCACAGCGTGCCAAGGAGGGGCAGGGTGGCGAGCCACCCGGCAAGAAGGGTGGTGGGGGTCAGCAGCGCGAGCACGGCCAAGAGTCCGACCAGGCGCTGGCGCATGCCTGGCTGGGCGGATGGAGGATTGAGGCGAGCCTCCAGCCAGCTCGCCAGCCGCCCGAAGCCGACCAGCGGATGGAAGCGGCGCGGTTCACCTAACCACCAATCCAGCACGACGGCGGCCAACATGGTCAAGGCCAAGGACATGAAAACGCTTTAAATCGTCAAAGGTCGATGCCGGGCTGGGCCTTGATGCCAGCCCGGTAGGCATGTTTCACGTCCCTCATCTCGGTGACGGTATCCGCAAGCTCGATCAAGGCCTCCGAGGCCCCCCGCCCGGTGACCACCACGTGTTGCATCGCGGGGCGGTGGGCCAGGGCATCCAGCACCCTGTCGCTGTCGAGATAGCCGTAGCTTAAAAGGTAGGTCAGCTCGTCGAGCACGACGAGCTGGTAGGAGGGATCGGCGAGCATCCGCTCGGCGACGGCCCAGCCGCGTTCCGCCGTGGCGATGTCGCGGCTGCGGTCCTGCGTATCCCAGGTAAACCCTTCACCCAGCACATGCCACTCACACCCGGGCTGCCGGCCGAGGAAGGCCTCCTCGCCGGTGTTCGTGCGTGATTTGATGAACTGGCACACCCCGACCTTCATCCCATGCCCCAGCGCGCGCGCCACCATGCCGAAGGCCGAGCTGGACTTGCCTTTGCCGTTGCCGGTAAGCACCAGCAGCAGGCCCTTCTCCTGGTCGGCACGGGCGATGGCGGCATCAATCAGGGCCTTCTTGCGTGCCATGCGCGCCTTGTGACGGGCGTCGCGGTCGATGTCAGTCATGGATGAAGTCCTCTGAAGGAAGGGATTTCATCGTCATTGTGAGCGAAGCGAAGCAATCCAGTGTGTTTGGATGATGTGACGTCTTATGGATTGCCACGGGGCTGCGCCTCTCGCAATGACGAGTTTTGTAACTGCCTTGGCGCAAAAAGCCCCTTGCGGGGCCGTGCGTCGTTCCATGGCGCGCCGGATCAGAGTTCCGCCCGCAGGGTCAGCATGAAGGTGCGGCCGGGCATGTTGTAGTCGACGACAGTGCCGTAGTCGCGGTCGAGAGCGTTGTACAGCTCCGCGCCGGCTGTCCACTGCTTGCTGATGCGGTAATCCGCATAGAGGTTCAGCAGGGTATGGCCGGGGATGCGGATGTCACCGGAACAGAACCCGACGCCCGGCGTGCATTTGTCCGCGCCGTCCCGGGCGAGCACGCTGCCTCCGTAGCTCCAGGCCCCGGTGCGGGTCCGGGCATCCAGCTTGAACAGGTTGCTGGCCACGTTGGGAAGGGGGTTGCCGGCCTGGTCCTCATGGTCGAGGTGGGTATAGCTCAGCCCCACGGACCAGCGGGCGACCTGTGCGCGTCCTTCGAGTTCGGCGCCGGTGATGGTGGCCGCGTCGACGTTGACGGGGGTGTAGAACCACTGGCGGACTTCCTTCCAGACGATCTTGTTCTCGGACTCGGTGCGGAAGACGCGGGTTTCCCACTCCAGTACGCCATGATGTCCCTTGAGTCCAAGCTCGACGGTCCGGCTGGTTTCCGGGCGAAGGTCGGGATTGGCTGCCGCATAGGGGGTGGAGGGGTAGAAGAGGTCGTTGAAGGTTGGGGCGCGGAAGCTCTCGCCATAGCCCGCGACGATCTTCAGCTGCTTGTTGAAGGCATAGCCCAGGTCGATGCTGCCGGTGGTGTGCCCGCCAAAGGCTTCGTTGTCATCGTGGCGCAGCGCGAAGCCGAGGTCGGTGGCGCCGATAGCCGTTTGCAGCGAGGTGAATGCGGCCTTGTTGATCCGGCTGGTCGAAACGAAGTCTTCCGAACTGTCGATCTTGTCTTGCAGCCACTCGACGCCGACGGTCAGCAGGCTGTGACTGCCGATGGCGACATCGTTCTGCCACAGCGCCTGATCGCGGGTGGTCTTGAACAGGTCACGGTCGGAGGAGGCGGCCGGGTTGCCGCGGGAATCGGCGCTATCCTGGGTTTGGCCGAGTTGCAGCAGGGAACGCCATTTTGGCAGGATGCGGGCATCGACATGCGCCTTGAGGGCCTGTTGAGCCTGATCGACGAAGAAGCGGTCGGTCGGGAGGGAGAAGCGATCGTCGTAATCCGAGCGCCCCTCGGCGCGGTAGGCACTGATGCCGGCATCCACATCCTTGCTGAAGCGATGATCGAGCGCTATCTTGCCGGAAGTCTGCTCGTAACCGTCTCGATCAGGCTGGGTTTCTGGCCTGGCGTCGATGCCGTCTGAGTGGATGTGGGTCGCATTCAGGGAAAGGCGGGTGGCCGCATTGCCTAGGGTGCTTCCCGCACTGGCCTGGCGGGTGTCGTGGCTGCCCACGCCGACCTTCGCATGAGCGGAACCGGGCTTGCCCATGCGGGTGAAGATGTGAATGACGCCGCCCACCGCTTCGGAGCCGTAGAGTGAGGCGCGCGGTCCGCGCACGATCTCGATGCGCTCGATCATGTCGGCAGGAACCTGCTCGAGGGCGGTGGCGCCTAAGGTGGCGGAGCCGACGCGCTGCCCGTCGATGAGGACCAGGACGTTCTGGCTGTTCGAGCCGCGCAGGAAGAAGCCGCTGGACTTGCCATGACCGCCTTGGCGGGTGATTTGGAGGGACGGGACCAGGGCCTCGAGCGCATCCAGTGCGTCCTGCTGGGCAAACTGCTCCACGTCCTCCCGGGTGATGACGGTCACCGGGACGAGCGTTTCATCCGCCGTCTGCGCGGTGCGGGTGGCGGTGACGATGACATCGTCCAGAGCATCGGCGGCGAAGGAGAAAGAGGGGGCAAGCACGGCTGCAATGGCCGTGGTGAGGGCGATTTTATTCATGGTCGGGTCTCAAGAGGCGAGCACACCCGCACGCCTGGTGAAGCGGAGTTCCGGGCCGGTCTCCGGGCTTGCGCATGAGGCGGCGTCGCCTTCCCATCCCGCCTTGTGGGGACAGTGGCCATGATGACGCGCCGTTCGAGCGCTTACCGTTGCGGGGGCAGCACAGGTCTTGCACCTGTTTCCCGTTTAACCCCTGGCCTGATGAGCGGCGCGGGGCACCCGAAACATGGATTCGCCCGCGACTGTACGCGAACGAGGCGCGGATTGTAGGGGATCGGCGCGGAAAAGAAAAAGGTTCTTCACGCAAGTCCGGGGTAGGCCGGACTTTCTGCTTCTGGAGTGAGGTGAGGCGGTGACTTCTCGGCGATGATGGTTGTGCGAACAGCCCACCATCATCCAAGAGCAC
>FWPV01004301.1_pt1 | contig 30635 bp, 19 predicted proteins | sample 2228371 | NCBI WGS metagenome assembly FWPV01 (sample SAMEA103939776, study PRJEB20133) | metagenome | reverse complement strand
CGGCGGCTTCGGTTTGCTCATGCACAACAGCTACCACGCTGGATTCACAAGGTGAATCCCTCACGGGATTTGTGCAACAAAGCCCTGTATCTCCTTCGTTACGACCTGCGCCGCACGGGTGGCGTCATCTGCGTCTTTGACCTCAGCTTCCAGCGCAAGTCGCTTCGGCTCCAACTGCTGAATCTGTGCACCAATGATCTTGCTCTCCTGCTCCGCACCGCCGGCTTCATTATCGAGATCGGTGGCCTTTTTGTGTTTGGCCGCTACCGCTGATTTCAGTGCGGCCAGATCACATGGTTCGAGCGAGATGCCGCATCCGTTCGCCTTGATCTCGTCAATGCTGACCCGGCACACGGGGCACACCCTGATCCGACCTTGCGTGATGTCGATCTCACCCAGGCTGGCTTCTGAACGGTAGCGTTCCGCCTCACCTCGCTTGAAACGCGCGTCATTGTCCAACTGCTGCTGTCTCGTCCTCAGCGTTTCCCGCTCGACATTGAGTGCCTTTTGGCGAGCAAAGATGGCTCCAACGTCGGGAGGCTTCGGGACTGCCGTCTGTATGGCTTCGACCAGCGCAGCCTCTGCTAATGAAACCAATCCCTTCTGGCCGATCCCGTCCTCGAACCCGACGTCATCGCTTGCCCCCAATGCCAGCCTTACTGCCTTTAAGCCGTCAGCAAATCGTTGTTGCTGATAGACATGACGGCGCCGCTCGTCCTCGACCGTGGCAACCAGTTCCCGCTCACGGGCGGCAGCCGCCCGCTCTTCCGCATCAAGGGCGCGCAAGGCAAGGCGAACCATGGTCAACTTGGCGGTTTCGCCCAGTACCTGCGCGCGGGACCGGGTCTGGGTTTGTGAAGAACGCCATGCGAGGATGTCAGCGAGACGGCATTCCTGATCGCGCGTCAGCCAGGCCCGAAGCACGTCCCAGACCTGTTCGTGGCTGACTTCCGGTGGCGTCGCACCTGCCAACGACGAAAGGAAACTTCCGACAATGACAGGATCGATGGCTACATGATCGCCATCGCGACGGCCCCGCTCGATCGCATCTTCGATCATGTCAGCTTGAACGACAAACTCACCTCCCGGCAGCCCCAGCGGGCGGATGGCAACCCAGCATACTCCGTCGATCAGGATCTCTGCCGCGAACAGACCATCTGGAAGTCGGGTCATTAGCCGGGACCGTTGGGCATCTGTCGCATAGCTCTGCTCGCCAAGGCAGGCGCGAAGCAATCGGCAGAACGTGGTCTTTCCGCTGCCATGCGCCAAGGCGCGGCGGCCACTGCTCGTCATGTCCGGTGTCCAGACGATGTTGAGGCCGGGTTTCAGCAGCACATTGCGGATGACGGTCTGTCGGTCCTTGAAAATCGCCAGACGGCGCACCCAAAGCCGAGGGCCGGCTCGGCCTTCTGGCGCCTTCGGCGGGTTCATTACCGGGGCGAAAAGATCAGCCTGACTAGCCATGGCCGAACCTCATCCAGATCACATTGTCTTCCTGGGCGATCGCAGCGGTGAGGTTGCCGATTGCCAGGCCGCGCACCGCGCGCAGCACATAGGCGGCACGCTGAGCGTGGATGGAACTGGCGTCCAACCCTGCCGCATTGAAATGCTGACCTTTAGCCCAGGTCCCGTCGACGCCTTCCGCCAACTGACCTGATGTAATCATCTTCTCGAACATTGATCGCCATGCCGCATTGAGATCAGGGCGTAGCCGAACGGCACCCCGAGATGGTTGCGCCTCGGAACCGACGAGCCTGACCCAATTTGCCTGGTCGCTTGCTCCGAGCAAGGGCGTGAGCAGTGCAGGCTCTGCGAGGCTGGCGATTGCAAACCGGATGTGTTGGCCATCGGTCGCCGGGTCCATCAGCCAGAGCGCATATTGCGCTGCATAGCGAAGCCGGTCGCGCATTTGAACGGTGACCGGCCATGTCCATGCGCCGCCTGGAAGGTCAGCCAGCGTCGGTAGCACTACAGTGGGAACGGACAAATCCGCCTCTGGTTGACCAAGGCCAAGACCGGCGAACGTCCCATCGGTCTCCATCCGGTCCCAGGCCTCGAGGACGAGGCGTTGGGTGCGGTAGAAACCGTGGTGGCGGATTTCCTTTTCCTTGAGGACGCGGAAGGTTTCCGAGGGGTAGTCGGGGCCCTTCACGTCGGCGGGGTCGAGGATGTAGCGCAGTTCGTCGCGGGTCAGGCCGTAGGCGCGGGCGTAGAAGGCGTCAAGATCGGCGCGCAGGTGGGCGCGGCGGTCCTCGTCCCAGGCGAAGGGCGGGCCGTCATGGCCCAGATCGCGGGCAAATGGGGCGAGGCTGTGCGAGGTGTAGGTGAGTTCCAGCACCTTCGGGGTAATGAAGGCGAGCCGGGGTTCGGTGTAGAAGTCGGGGGGGAGTATCGGCAGTTGCTTCACTATGAACGCGTCCAATCCCTGTCGCGACATCTTCATTCTGCAAATGAAGTCGACCAAAAGGGAATTGATATTTGCGACCAGGCCGCATGTCGCATCTTTGAAGTGTTCAAAATCGAAAGCGATGGATGGCAGAACATGAGGTGTTGCGCAGCGCGGAAGAACAGTGGCTATAAGGGTCCGCTCGTTCGATGGTTTTGTCCCGAATCTCCATACAAACACCCATTCCCGTGACCAGCCATATTGGTTTGCTTTTGCGTTAACTTCAGGTTCAGAAACAGCATACCACGACGCCACCTCAAAAAGAGGGTCAGATTTGAGTTCTGATGTTGGATTTGGTATGGTTCCACCCCGGCCGGGCCTTTCCATTAAGCCACTAAAATCACCATGGCGATGGTCGTACTGAGTCATCATTTTGCCCTCATAAAGAGGCAGGAATGATTCCCTATTCTTTGATATTTGAGTGATATCGCCTAATCTGGAGCTTCGTAGGACCATTCCCTCATTGTAGGTTTCCCTAAACAAATCGCTGTCACTGGCCATATCGAAGTAACGAGGAAAAGATGCGCCCCAATCATTATGAGCCGCGTTCGATCTCTCCCCAACAAAAGCATTCGTGATGGTGTAAAGTTTCTTTGCAATCTCTGCCTCCATGTCCGTTCGGAATAGCGGCATCGCTAAAGTATTTTCATTGAACTTTTTGATAAAATCTGTTTCGATTTGCATACTACGAATTGGATTGGTAGCGTCGCCAACATGTTCGATAAATGATGCAAGCCGTGGTGGGGTCTTGGAACTTCCAATTGTGTAGAGCGTAAACATTTCCGTTGTTGTCGATGGAAAATAATAGGAGGCATTTCTAAATGTTAGAGCGCCACGAAACACTTCTTTGTTCAGAACGTAGCTGCAGAACTCAGACAGTTGTGCATCCGTAAGTATTCCCGACGGCAAGACAAATCCGAAAAACCCTGTCTTATGCCTTAGCTGTAGGGCCAGCTCCGAGAAAAGAGCATATGTATTAACGTACCCTTGCCCAGTTAAAGGGAAGCGCCCACCATCTTCACTTGGCGCTTTGGCAAACTGAGCGGCAGCATCTAAGTTTCTTCTCTCGGTCGCAAATTCATCAAAGAGTATCCGTTCAATCGACCCTGCAGGCGCTCCTGCCAGACCCTTGATCAGACGTTCACGAGCTGCCTTGTTTGCGGCCTTCGCAATCTCAGGACTGCGAGCTGCAAAGAATTCTTGCTCTTGGATCTTGATCCGTTCCCACGGCGGGTTGCCCAACACCACATCAAATCCGCCGCGCTGCATCACATCGGGGAACTCCAGCGGCCAGTGAAAGGTGCGGGCGCGGCGGGCGGCCCTGGGCGCGTCCGTCATCGCCTGCCGGATCTTGCCCTGATTGAGCGCCAGCCACAGCTCCTCGGTCGTCGGCACGGTGCGCGCCGAGGCCCCCGCCGGCGCACCGCCCACCTTGGGCAGCAGGAAGGCCGCGACATAAAGGTTCGCCGCCGCTGTCGCCCTCACAAAGGCCTGCCCCTTGCGCAGTTCCTTGAACCGCGCGGCCTTGGCCCCGATCTGTTCCACCGTATCCTCGGGCAGATCGCGGAAGCCCGAGAAATCCAGCGCCAGCGGTTTCATCTCGGGCATGGCGACCTGGCCAGTGCCGAAATCGAACCCGCCCTGACCCGAGGTCGCGGCGCGGTTGGCCTGCAGGTAGTATTTCGCCGTATCCTTGTCGTCGCCCGTCAGCGGTTTGTAGGCGGCATCGGGGATGCCGTCCTGGAGCACCTTCAGGTCGAACACCCCCAGCAGCGCATCGCCGCAGCGGATCTGCGCGTCGAAAAAGCCGAGGGGAAGACCGGGGTCCACCGTCTCGATCCAGAGCGCGACCTTGGTCAGCTCCACCGCCATTGGGTTGCGATCGACCCCGTGCAGGCAGGACCGCGCGACATCGCGCAGGGCATGGCGGAAATCGGCGAGCGAGGGCGTGCCATCGGCGCGGATGCGCGCGAGCCGCGTGGCGATGCGGCGGGCTGCGGCCAGCAGGAAGTGGCCCGAGCCGCAGGCGGGGTCGATGACCGAGAGTTTCAGCAGCGCCTTGGCGGGATCGTCTGCCTCGGCCTCGGTCTTGTCGAGCACGGGGTCAAGGGCGGTGTCCAGCAGCGCCTGCACGAGGCTGTCGGGCGTGTAGTAGGAGCCGGTGGTCTTGCGCTGGTTGCCCTTCTGCTCGGCCGCCTCGGAGGCGAAGATCAGCGTCTTGCCGTCATCGCCCAGCTGCGGCTGCAGTTCGAGGAGGGACTCGTAGACCGAGCCCAGCTCCTCGGTCTCCATCGCGCGCCAGTTGACGGGTACCATGCCGGTTTTCTGGTCAAGCCAGGAAAGGCGGTAGAGCGCCTCCATGAAGGCGCGGTTGCGCAGGCGGGCGGTTTCCAGGTGGGGCAGCTTGTCTTCGGAGAAGAGGCCGCCGAGGGCGGGGAGCGCCAGGGCGTCCTGGCCGTTGGCCAGCGCGTGGAATACGATCTTGATGCCCTCATAGCGATCGTGGTGCTTGTCCCACGAGGCAGCGCGGTAACATTGGGCGCGCAGGGCGGCGAGACTGTAGCCTTCGGCGTATAGCTTACGGGCGTCGGGCTTGGCCTTTTCGGGGTGCAGGAGGTTGCGATCCTCGGCCACCATCAGGAAGATCAGGCGGTAGACGAGGCGCAGGAGTTCGTTGAACCACTCCGTCAGGTTGACCTCGCCCGATGTCAGCTTTTCGCGCAGGTCGGGGTTGGCTTCGAGAAAGCCCGAGCCGAGAACCTTGAGGGCTTTCTTGACCTGATTGGCCAGTTCTTCTCGCGCAGCTTCGCCTTCCTTGGACCCGGCGTCCCGCCAGCGTTCCAGTGCACAATCGGTAGCCGGGCTGCCCGCGACACCAAAGCGGGTGCGGTGGATCAGCAGCCAGAGAACGGTGAAGGACGCGGCGTCCTCGTTTGTGAAGATCTGGGAGAGGTCGGCCTCGATATAGGCCGGGCGGGTGAGCGATGCATTGTCGCGCATCAGGCGGATCAGAGTGCCGTTGGTGACAAGGCCCCAGATGGTTTCATCATGCTCGTTCAGATAGTCCTGAAGCGCGAAGGCCGGAGAGCGTGTGCGGTCGGTCGAGAGGGTCGCGCTGCGCCTGTCGAGCTTTTCGTCTGATGGGGGCACGACCACGATCGGCACACGGCCGCCTGCGATGAAGGACAAAGCGCCGTCGGCCGGTGCGAGGTCGTCGAAGCCGAAGGTTTCCTGCAGGAAAGCTTTGATAAAGCGACGTGTCGCATCGGCCGACGCGTTCGCGATCCTGGCGAAGGAGTCGAAATGCGACTGGCCGACGCGGAAGGCGGTCGAGATTTCCTCGCGGATCGTCAGCCCCTTACGGATGTGATAGTCGGCCTCGGTCTGCTCGGATGCCTCGCGGCGGTCCACGCTCGCGACCATGGCAGGCGCGATCAGATTGCCTTCTAGGCTGAGAGACGGCCAGGCGGACATGTCGACGATGGGTTTGCGCGCCATGATCAGACCTCGCTCGGCATCAGGACGAAGAGACCGATAACGTCTGGCGGCAGGACAGCCTCCACCGTGACGCGAGAGGCTGATCCGGCCGCGGCGCGCAGGCGGGCATGATCCTGCATGAGTTCCTCGGCGCGTGTTCTGACGAACTCGGCCAAAGGGCCGTCGAGGAGGCCGGGGAGATCTTCCTTGGCCCTAGCGATGAAGCGGTCGCGGGCGGATGGCGCGAGGTCGGCGTCCGCTGGCGTGTTCAGAAGTTCGCGTGCCGTTGCGCCGGCCGCGACAAACCGGCCACCCTGTATCGCGACAAGGGCGGCCTCCTCGGCAAGGAGCAGGCGCTCCTTCCGTGCATGAACCGTCAGCTTGAACCGGACCCGAAGAAGCGCCAGCCGGGTTATCTGCTGGACGGCAGAGGTGGGCCAGGCGCCAACCCGGCCGATCCCGAGACCGGACAGCGCCTCCGGATCGAGCGAAGCCTCGACCAGCGCCTCTGCGAGGGTCGCGGTCAGAGGATGTGTCCTGGTGAGCAGCGCACTCCCCGATGGGGCGGGTTCAGTCATGGCAAGACGAACCGAGCCGGCAAGGTTGCGCTGCGCAAGACGTTCTTTCAGGCCCGCCTCCAACGCATGGACATGCGCGATCAGAAGTGTCTTGCGCGGTTCCAGCGGCACGCCGAAACGCGACATTGCCCGCTCGATGAATACCTTGGCATCTTCAGGCGATCCGAGCAGGGTGCGGACCTTTTCCCATTCCGGGGCAACCTCCTGCGGCTTCATCGCATTCTGGGCGAAGCGAGCGCGGGATTTCTTTTCGTTCTCGGAGGCGTCACGCCACCGCGCCTCCATCGCCCGGGTGCCATCTTCAAGGCGCAAATCGAAGGCCAGCTGCTGGGATCTTCCCTGCCGCAGCATGACGGCCGCCATCAGGGCGTCGGTGACCGGCCCACGCTCGTCCGGCAAAGGCACGGTGATCCCCGTGGCCTTGCGGATTTCTTCCGCCTTGCGCAGCACGACATCCAGGACGGCCCCGTCGATGGCGCTGTCCGGTGAGAACATCATGATCGAGCGGACGATTTCGGCTGGCTGGCCGAAGCGATCAACCCGCCCCTCGCGCTGCTGATGCCGGGTAGGGTTCCAGGACAGATCGTAGTGAATGACGGTGTGGAACAACTGCTGGAGGTTGATACCCTCGGACAAACAGTCGGTGGCCACCAGGATGCGCTGGACCTCCTTCTCGTCGTCGGCTGAAGCCATTTCGGCCACGCGGTCACGGCGCTCGTCGGGCGTGAGAACGCCTGTCACCGCTTCGACGACCAGCTTGGGAAAGGCCTTCCGCAGGCCATCCCGAACGTGCTCGGCCGTGGCCAGGAAGCGACAAAACACAACGGGATTCGCGCCCTTCTTGATCAATGGCGTGAGTGCATCGATGAGGGCTGCAAGCTTCGGATCTGGTTTGTGGATCAGTTCTTCGGCGTGGGTGACCAAAACCTGAAGGGCCGGATCCGTGTCAAAGCCGGTCGCAGGTTCAATATCCACCGCGTCTTCGTCGTCGGAGTCCTCATCGTAGATCTGTGGCTCAAGCCGGTCGCTCTCATTGGACATTCGGTTGCGCAGCGCACTGAGGGCCGCAGCTGGCGATGAACCGACACAGCGCATCAGGGCGAGCGTGCCCCAGAAGGCCAGACGCCTTTCCCGAAGCCCGGACCCTGCGCGCGAGACGACGCCGAAGCAGTAATCGAGCACAGCGTCCTGAAAATCGAGATGTGGCTGCGACAACCGGTAAGGGGACTCGGTGGTTTCATGCTTGGGGAAAGCGCGGTTCTCGTCCCAATCGCCGGAAACGAGATCGATCCTTTGGCGCTGCACGAAATGTCGCGCCAGACGTTCCCTGTACCGGGCGTCCTCGAAGTTCATCGTGCCGAATGACGGGTCGATCAGCGAAAGCAGGCGGCCGAACGCATCTTCGTCGCCCGAGTGGGGCGTCGCAGTGAGCAAGATCATCCGTCGCTCCGGATCGCGAGCAAGGCCAGCGAGAAGTTCGAAGCGCTGCTGCTTGCCCTTGTGGGTTCCCACAGAAGCATGAGCTTCGTCCACGATCACGAAATCGGGGCAAGCGCGCGCGAAGCCTTCGCGACGCTTTTCTGCCTTGATGTAGTCGAGGCTGACCACGGTGTAGGGGTAGGCATCGAACAGCGTCTGGGCTAGCGGAAGACCGCGTTCAAGCCGCGCGGCACTGCCTGATGTCACGGCGACCGCGTCGATCCCAAACCGATGTTTAAGTTCCCCGATCCATTGCTCGACGAGGTGCGGTGGGCAAAGCACGGAGAAACCATCGACTTCACCGCGGTCCATAAGTTCACGAAGGATGAGGCCAGCCTCGATCGTCTTACCGATCCCGACATCATCGGCGATCAGAAGACGGGGCACCTGCAGGCGAAGCGCCATCAGCAAAGGGACGAGTTGATAAGTTCTGGGTTCGAAAGCCAGTTGCGCGGCCGAACGGAAAGGGCCCGCTCCCCGACGAAGGGTGAGCCGCATCGAATCCGCCAGGAGCGCTGCCTTCGCCTGGACAGTAGGCACAGCGTCGGCGGGCAAGTCGAAACGTGCCGTGGCAACCGGCTGGGTTTCAAGCGAAGGGTCGAGGATGACAGTGTCGTTCTCGCTGCCGGAAAGAGGGCGTAGCGCCAGAATGCCCTCACGCGGGGACGGCAATGCCACCCATTCCCGCCCACGGGCGCGCACCAGGTCTCCGGGAGCAAAATTTACAGTCATCAGGTCAATCCTTGAACATCGAAATCAACGCGTCGGGCACGCCGTCCGCGCAAGTCTCGGGCAATTCGAATAGGGTCCAGCCCTTGGTGTCAGCGACCTCTCGCGCCGCTTCGGACAGGGCGCTGGTGCAGGCGGCAACAAAATGGGTGCGCCAGGCAAACCGCATCTCCTGGTCTGCAAAGCTGACGGAATCGCCATCCGGGGCCGGGATGCCCGCATCCTTGAAGGCTGCATCCCATCCGTCGACACCGGCATGGCGTGACGAACCGGTAGCCAGAACGATCTCACCCCGAGCCAGATCGATCAGCATCTGCTTTGCCTCGGCGCTGGCGCGGTCGATCAGCTCGTGGTCTGGCTGGTTGAAATAGGACAGCAGGCAGCGATAGCAGCCCCGGACACAGGCGCCACTTTCCCGATCCACAAGGAGCGACGCATCCCCCGCAGCGATGGCCTCATCGACCTTGTCGAAATGCATAAGGGAAAGAGCCTCCCGTGCGACCTTGCCCAAGGCGTGGGCGTCTTCAACGAGGCGGTTCAGGACGCCGGCACCACCCTCGGTCGCTTCATAGGCAAGGATTGAGCGCCGGTTGTCCCGGGCGGGCAATGGCTCCCCGAGGATCTCGCCCTCTTCAAGTTGATAGGTGACAGCGATTCCGCGCAAAAGCGCATGTTGCACCGTCGCGATCGTTTCAGGGGCGTAGGAATCCGGATCGAGGAAGCGGAGCAGCAGCGCGTTCTTGCGATCGCGCACGATAGGCACGATGCGGACCGGCCGCACAACATCGGGCGGCACATCGACATCCGGTTCCTCGTCTTCCGACTTTGCCCAGTAGCCGCTGCGTGGGTCGATGTTGAAGCCGAAGACCGTCTGGTTCTTGCGCCGTTTCAGGCCCTTGTTGATGCGACTGATCTCGGCACTGTTGGCATACTGCAGGGCGAGGATGGATGTCTCGCCGCAACGGAAATCAGCCTCTGTCACCTGGAGCCGCCCATCCTTTCGGGGCCAGGAGAACACGGTCTGGATATCGAAGCCCTGTCGAACGCGTTCCTCGTCATTCGCGGTGATCCGGTCCGCAGGGGCAGCCTCGACGTTGTCAATCCGGAGCGTCCGCTGCACAGGCACTTCGCCCGCCATCGGTGAGTTGCAGGCGTGACATCTTTCGACTTCACCTTCGTGGCAGGCGCCGCAGTTGGAGCAGATGAAGATGTCCTTGGTGGCCAGTTCCGAGCCATCCCCGGTGCGGACCTCAGGCGGCAGCTTGGCCTTCATCACCCGGTAGGCCCGACCCTCGTGGTAGATCAGGCTGCGCGGCCCGAACTCGGAAATCGCCAGGAACCGTGCGCGTTGCAGGAAGGAGCCGACTTTGCCCTCACCCGGGACGAAAGCGTAGAGCGGCAGCCGCGGGAAGTTGTAGCCCGGCAGGAAACCTTCGGTCGCAAGATATCTGTAGGAATAGAAGTCGGATCCATTGGTGGCCTTCCCCTGTTCGAGGATGGCGATCTGGTCGCTTGCCTGCATCTGGGCGGCCTTGATCTTGCGCCGGTCTGCGCCGGAGAGGCCCGTGATCTCGGACCTACTGTTCGCCTCCATCAACTGGGTCCGCGCCGAATTGTAGAGTTCGCGCCAGCGATCAAACGCGCGGTCGAATTCCTGCGGCGCGCGCATCGCAACTTCGAGGATGAAATCATCCTCGTCGCCCATCCAGGCCGGTTTCTTACCGTCCATTGAGGCAAGTATCTGATCCAGCACCCGCTTCATTGGCGCGCGCGCAGCCGTCACGAGGCTTGGCCGGTTGACGACCTCGATCACTTCCTGCTTCAGCGGGTATTTCGCCTCCTTCAGGTCAAGGATCTCAGGGATGTCCGGCGACAGCGCCAGTTTGGCCTCGGCCAGCCAAACGGCGTGCAAGTGCGAGCGAACCAGTTCTTCATTTGTGATGTCGAGCGCAGGCGGCCGAACGACACCTGCCACCATGTCATTCCGGCGCTCGAAGAAATACTGATCGTGCGGGGATTGCGCCGCGCAATAGGTCACGATGACAGCCGCCTGTCCGGATCGACCGGCCCGACCGGCTCGCTGTGCATAGTTGGCAGGCGTCGGCGGCACGTTGCGCAGATAGACGGCATTCAGCGCCGAAATATCAACGCCAAGTTCCATTGTCGGAGAGCAGAAGAGCGCCGGAAGGAACTGATCGGACTCTCCGGAGGCCTTGATCTCGGCTACGTTCTCCTTGAGCTTTGCGAGATCATCATCCTCGAAACGGAAGCGCCACTCACGCCACTCGCGCTGCCTCTGCGAAACCTGAGCAGTATGCTCTCGACCTTCCAGACCCCAGTAGGTGCTGCGGCCCCGCTTAAGGTCGGTTGCAATGGCGTTGTAGAGATCGTGGAAATAGCGGTTCCCTTGTGCCTCTCCGGTTCGGACGGCCTCGCCAGGGACAATACGAACAGCCGAGGGAGACAGCCGCCACCCAAGCAAATCAGCCTCGATTTCCACGAGCGAAACCAGACCTTCGCGTGCCATCAGTTCAAGGAGGCCGGTCATCACGACCAGGTATTCGTCCCTGTTCAGCTTCGTTCCGATCATGCTCCTGCGGTTGATCGACCGTCCGATCCGGGAGTTGTGCCCGGCGCGAATGATGGTCTGCTCTTCCCGCAGGCCGACACGATCTTTTCCAGGCGCCTGCAGGAAAAGGGTCGACCTGCTTCGGGGCGTTTCCTTTTGGTCGATGGCCCAAGGTGCCCGCAACAGGTTCCGCGATTTTTGTCCAACCGTGTCGAGGACGGTCAGATCAAGGGCCTCGGTGCTGACGGCCAGACCTTCCAGCAACGCGCCAAGGATTTCCTTGAGCAGCTTCTTGCACGCTTGCGCGTCGAGGTCACCGAGTGCGGGATGAACCGCCATTAGGGCCTCGCGATCCTGTGCGATGTCGTCGAGGCCGATGAACTCGACGTCGATCAGCTTCAGGACCGACAGGCTGGGATTCGTATAGCGCCAGCCCCGTCGCAGGTCCGTCCAGACGCGGTGGGCAAGCACCTTGGCAAGTGAACGCTGGGCGTCTTCGCGCACAACTGCGCCAGCTTCGGGGTCCAGCATCCAATGGATGCGGGCGTCCTTTTTCGATGCTGTGAAGCCGAGTGCTTTCACAACTCGCAGGCCGAACTCATCCTCTGCAATGCCGTCCGCGCCCGCGTCGATGACAGCACGCAGGATGGCGCCGCGCAGCAAGCTGACAAACAGGTAGTCGTTGAAATGTCCGGCCTGAAGGGCGGCGTCCTGGCGGTTGTCGGTGAAACCGAGCAGCTTTCGCTTCTCGGCGGGAACGCCGCTGGCATCGCCATTCATCCACTCAAGGGCTGTCGACACGAGGTGGGTAGTTGCCGAGCTTCGGCCTTCACCCGAAAGGCCGGCAAGCTTGCTGCGCTCCCGCATGCTCGGATGGGGTTGATCCAAGCAGCAGGGACAGAACCCGAACTTGCCTGGGATGAACCAGAAACTTATGCCGTCCGGACTGTAGCGCCCATCGGGTCGCACCGTGACCTGCTCCGGCAGTCGGCCCTTCCGGTTGGCGCGCAGGCGTTCGACGCCGTTGCGCTCTTCGCGCCAGTCTTCCGGGTAGGATTCGACTTCCCCTGTGAATTCGTAATCTTGGTCATCTCCGCGAACAGGAGTCAGATATCCAGCAACATCGCCATCTGGGTCCGGGATCGGAGTGTCGTCGATGTTTCTGGGCAGAAAGCGAAGCCCGTCGGCATCCTCGGATTTGGTAACGACATGGACTTCGTGCCCGCATTCACGGCAGAACCGCGTCGGATATAGGCGATGGCCGGGGGAATCCGGATCCTCCAGTTGACCCTCGAACATGACTCGCCTCGGGCGTCCGGTCAGCGTCGTGAAGATCTCTCCGGCACCGGAAATGAAGCGATGCAGCTTGAATGCAAGGAAAGCGCCGGACCCTTCGCCGCCACGCTCTTTTTCTGGCAGGCTGACGCGAGTCAGGAATTGCTCGAAACCTCTTCGGCATGTTTCCTTGTCGAGGCTGCTGTCCTGCGAAAGTTGTTCAACAGCATCGTCGAAGGGGACAGGTTTCTTGCGCTTCAGTTCCTGCCCGTCATCAAGGCCGATCGCCAGCTCGGCCCAGACAGCAAGGGGATGGCACCGCAGTGCCTCATCGGTCAGTGTTTTCGGCAGGTCGCTGCCAAGCGCTGTCGCGAGCTGCGACCGTACATCTTCCAGCTTCAGGCGATCATCCGTCGCGCGCTGAAGGGACTCGTCGATGACGGCATCAGGGCCGATAGACGCCCCGAAAAGGCGTGAGGCGACATCGGCCACTGCTTTCGCGCGACCGGCCTCTGATCCCTCGCTTGCCATGGTGGCCGATGTGCCGATGCAGATCGGCTCTTTGGCCGGTGCGCAGCGGTTCCGAAGGCGGCGCACGAGGATCGCCACATCGGCGCCCTGGCGCCCGCGATAGGTATGCAACTCGTCGAGCACGATGAACTCGAGCCCGCTGGCATTGTCGATGACTTTGGTATCAAGCGCGTCCTGCCGTGTCAGGAGCAGTTCGGCCATCATGAAGTTCGTGAGCAGGATATCGGGCGGATTGTCAGCGATCCGCTGGCGCTCTTCCTGGCTCTCCTGACCCGTGTAGCGTCGCACCACGGGTTTCAGCTCTTCCGGCAAGCCGGATTGGGAAATGAACTTCTCGATTTCCTTGATCTGGCTATTTGCCAGAGCGTTCATCGGGTAGACGATAATGGCGCGCGTCTTGCGCGGCTGCCCGGCCTTGCGCGAACGAACGATGGCATCGACCACAGGGACAAAGAAGCACAGGGATTTCCCTGAGCCTGTGCCCGTCGTCACGACAAAGCTTTGACCCGCCCGCGCCTTGGCGATGGACTGTGCTTGGTGCCGGTGAAACCGGATGGGCGTGCCGCCGATCCTGAAAATCCGGGCCGTTGCCTCGTCCAGATCCCCTGATGCGACAAGGTCATCCACGGTGGGGCCTGACAGGAACCTGGGGTTCAGCGAAAGAAGGGCGTTGGGCCAGAAGCGGCCGTCATCATATTGGCGCGTCACTTCGGCGGCGATGTCCGGTGCTTGGATGGTGCTGAACGACCGCGAAAAACGCGCATAGGAGTCGATTAGGTTGTGATCGAATTCAAACGCTTTCATGGAAATCCTACTGCTCCACTGCCTGACGCTGGCGGCCGAGGATTGCGTCACTGTTCAAAAGCACGATCTGCTGATCTTGCGGCTTCCTGGCGGCAGGATCGGTGTCTAGCCCTAGCCGCCGGAGCGCATAGTATAGCAGCGCGCTCCGAACCCTGATCTCTGCCTTGCCACCGGCCATGGCGTAGTCGAGCGCGATCACCTTGGCCTGCGTGTCGGAAAGAGCTGGGTGGGGGCCGATTTCCAGTGTTGCGAAGGTGTGCCAGTCCTGATCGTTGCAGGCCAGAACGTCGGACGCTCGCGAGCCGCTGATGTCGAGGATCCGGGATAGAAGGAAATCCTTGAACACCTCGTCGCCGAAGCAGAACGCGCGAGCGTGCCAGCGGAAGCCGTCGAACGCGATGGAATGCGGCGCGATCCAACGCCACCGGGGCTCGGGGTTGAAGAGGGACTGGTACTGCACCTCAATTGCTTCGGACTGGCGGATTGCATCGACCACAGACCGAAGGGTTTCGGGAATTACGCCACGCGCCGGGGTGGGCGCGGAATCGTAGGCGGGCAGTCCCGCGATCCAGCAATCATCCTGATCGAGGATGCCGTCGGCGACTGACCGGAGCTGGGTCAGGTATCGACCGGCATCCAGCTTGTCGAACACCGGCTTGAAGCCAGGCTGGCGCACATAGGTCCGCAGGCTGCGGTCATAGTCCATATTGTGAGGGGCGAGGCCGATGTAGCGGCTCAGGTCGGATGACGCCTGGTTCACCGACAGCCCGAACTGCGTCATCACATCGCTGCGGTTCACATGCCCCTCCCAGAACAGGCGGAACTCGATGAACTCGAGCCTTTGCTCGACCCCCCAACGAAGCTCCGACCTATCGTTACTCACCACGCTCTCCCGTCCTCGGTCGATGCGCATGGAAATCATGCGCGCCCAGTTTCTGGGCTTTCTACGACCGTAGTCGTGGCAGTCGTCGGTATCAATCAAAATGGTGGGTGTTCGCGCGAAGTAATCCTAGGGATTGCAGTGCCTTCTGCGCTGAAGGCCGCTCAGGTCGTGGGTTTCTGTGCCAGATCCGAAACTGGACTTGAGATTGCGAGCCGTTCGAATTCAACAGGCCTCATCCATGCGTGAGCCAGCGCCCGATCCGACTTAGCCTTTTTGCCGGAAGCATGGCGCTACGCCTCACACATGAAGAGCAGTGAAAAGCATTCGCTCATTCTGTTAACTGTGGCTGGCCTAGCGTGGCCTCCAACTTCGGACGTATCCAACATGCTTTTATGTCGCAAGCAAACATGATTCTGCCCTCCTGCCTCCTCGAACCGCCAGGCCTTCGCCTCGACGGCTTTGATCCGTGGCTTTGCCAATTCACTCGGCCGCGAAATTCTCGGCTGGGTAGGGCGCCCGCGCTGCAACCAGGCGGTGTAGTGCCTCTGGCCGGATGTGCGTGTACCGCCGGAGCATCTTCCAATCCTTGTGCCCGGTCACCAGTGCAACCTGTTCGATGGACAGGCCGACCTCGAACAGGCGGCTGGTGCCTTCGTGGCGGAGGTCGTGGAAGTGGAGGTCCTTGACGTCAGCATCAGCACAGGCGCGGCGGAACGCCGTGCCGACCGATTTGGAATTGTAAGGAAAGATCGGCCCCTTCGCCTTTCCGAGATACTTGGCCTGCGCCATGACGAGGGCCCATGCATCGAACCCGGTTGCGGCGAAGAGCGGGATCCGTTGGTCGTTGCCGGCCTTGTTGCGCGGGTCCTTGCGGTCCCGGATCAGGAGCATCCGGCGGTCTATGTCGAGGTCGCTCCAGTCGGCGCGGCAGATTTCGTCCAGCCGCATCGCGGTAGCGATGGCGAATTGCACGATGCGCGTCATGGGCATCGTCAGGCGCGTATTCTCGTCAAAGCAGCGGAAGAGGCGGCCGAGTTCTGCCGTCGTCGGGCGTCGGTCGCGCTCGATACCCTTGCCGATGAGACCAAGCCGCTTCAGCGCCACTCGGGCCAGATCGACGGCTTCAACGCGGATCTCCAGCCCATGGACGGCAGCGGCATGGGTCAGGATCATCTTGATCACGCCGATGTCGATGCCAAGCGTCACGGGTCCGGCGCCCTGGTCTGCGCGCTTGCGCCCGTACGCGATGAGCTTGTGACGATCGAGGTGCCCGATCTTCTCTTTCCCGAGGTCGCGCTTCAGTGTCGCGAGAGTCGCCGCCTTGCTCCGACGGGGTGGTTTCCCTACGGCGCACATATCGGCTATATGAAGGTCAACCAGGTCACCGAAAGTGTGCAGGCGGGCCACGGACGATCGGTTGGGCGGCAGCCCCTGATCGACCAGGGTCTCGGCTGGGGCAGCGCCCATTTCTGGGCGTCGTCACGGCGCGAGGCGCGTCTCGCTCGCGTGAGCCACCCTTCCGTCCGACTTGGACCGAGGTCAAGCACCGGAGGGAAGCCCGGGTCGATCGTGGCCATTTTCGTGTGCGGCTCATGTGTGCGAGTTGAGTCGTCGAAACGGGGGATATTGGGGGCGATCAGGGCGTAGTCTGGCGTGGACACCACTCGGGCCAACGGATTGAAGATACAATAAAAATGACAGAAAATCAATCACATAGACTATCGGTTGCGCCCATGATGGATTGGACGGACCGGCACTGCCGCGTGTTTCACCGCCAGATGACCCGGCGGGCGATGCTGTACACCGAAATGGTGACCGCCGCTGCCGTCATCCACGGCCCGAAACCCCGGCTGCTTGACTTTTCGCCCCGGGAACACCCTGTCGCCCTGCAACTTGGCGGCTCCGATCCGTGCGCGCTGGCCGAGGCCGTCCGCATCGCCGGTCCGTGGTCCTACGACGAGGTCAACCTGAATTGCGGTTGCCCTTCCGACCGGGTGCAGTCGGGCTGCTTCGGCGCGGTGCTGATGGAACGTCCGCAGCTTGTTGCCGACTGTGTCCGCGCCATGCAAGCCGAAACCGATGCCCCGGTCACCGTCAAATGCCGGATCGGTGTCGACGCGCAGGACCCCGAAACCGTGCTGCCCGAGTTCATCGAGACCCTCGCCAATGCCGGGGTCCGTCATGTCATCATCCACGCGCGCAAGGCCTGGCTTCAGGGCCTTTCCCCCAAGGAAAACCGCGAGATCCCGCCCCTTGACCATGATCTGGTGATCCGGATGAAGCGCCGTTTCCCCGACCTTACGATCTGCATCAACGGCGGGATCGCCAGCCTGAAGCAGGCAAAAAGCCTGCTCGAGGCGGGTCTCGACGGGGTCATGCTGGGCCGCGCAGCCTATCACGACCCTGCCGCGGTCCTGATTGGCGCCGATGCGCTTTGGGGCGACGCGTTCGCGCCTGATCCGGTCGAGGTGGCCGACGCAATGCGTCCCTATATCGCCGGCCATCTCGCCGGCGGCGGCAGGCTGCACCAGATCACCCGGCACATGCTCGGCCTTTTCACCGGCAAGCCCGGCGCACGCGGCTGGCGGCGCGTCCTCTCCGAACGCGCCAGTCGCGAGGGGGTGGGGCTTGAGGTTCTCGACGCCGCCCTGGCCGAAGTTCAGGCCAGGGCGGCCTGACGCGGGATCAGCCGCGACAGGACCAGCGCGATCAGCCCGCAAAGCGCAATCGCCCCCAGCATCGGCACCACGGTCCCGTCAAGGAACGGCCCCGCCGCCGCCACCAGCACCCCGGCCGCGACCATCTGCATCGTGCCCCCAAGGGACGAGGCAAGCCCGGCGGCATCGCCATGCTCTTCCAGCGCCTGCACCTGCGCCGTGGGCAGGATCACGCCCAGGAAAACGTTGCCGACAAACAGCGTGGACATCGTGACCGGCAGGCTCGCCAGCCCCGCAAGCGCCAGACCGAACCCGGCGAACGTGGCCGACGCAAAGCCGAGGCTCGCCCCGGAAATCATCCGCAGCGTGCCCAGCCGCCGGGACAGGGGGGCGGCGAACTGCGAGGCAGCAAAGAAGCCGATGGCATTGATCGCAAAGGCCAAAGAGAACCCGGTCGGCGACAGGCCGAACTGCTGTCGGTAGACGAAGGGGGCGGCCGCGATGAAGACGAAGAAACTGGCGAAGGCAAACCCCGCAAGGAAGGTCATCACCATGAAGTCCCGGTCGGCCAGCAGGATCTTCGTCCCGACCAGGGTGCCGGTCAGATCGAACCTTTGCCGGTTGGCCTCGGTCAGCGTCTCCGGCACCGCGAAGTGGATCAGGAAGAAGCTCAGGACCGCCGCCCCAAGAAGCGCCCAGAAGATCAGGCGCCAGTCGCCGATGGCCAGAAGCCCCGCGCCGGACAGGGGTGCCAAAAGGGGCGACACCGCGATCACGATCATGATCGTCGACATCATCCGCGTCGCCTGCGGCCCGGTGGCAAGGTCACGTATCACCGCGCGCAAGACCACCATGTTCGCCGCCCCGCCGACGCCCTGCACCATCCGCCCCGCGACCAGCCAGCCGATCGAGGGTGCAACCGCGCAGATCAGCGTCCCCGCGATGAACAGCGCAAGCCCCGCATAAAGCGGCGGCTTCCGCCCGGCCTGGTCAGCCCACGGGCCATAGGCCAGCTGTGCCAGGCCGAAGGTGATGAAATAGCCGACAATCGTCCATTGCACCGCCTGCTGGTCCACCGCGAACTCGCGCGCTATTTCGGGCATCGCGGGCAGGTACATGTCGATGGCAAAGGGGCCAACGGCGGCAACCAGTCCGAGAATCACGGACATCGAGGTCAAGGAAACCGTGCGGGCCATGGCGGGCCTTTCTGGGGTCTGGTGTCTGGAAGGCCGCCAGAGCTACGCGCATTCCTCGGCAATGGAAAGCCCCGCACGAACCATTCTGCGCTCTGGTCTGTCGCTGGCGCTCCGGCTAGGGTCGCGGTCAGACAGGTTTCTCTTGCCGGCAAAAGCCCGATGCCCGACCTCGCCCTTCTGTTGCCGCTGCTCGCAGCCCTCTCGCTGATCGGAGCTTTCGCGGGCGTCGTGGGCGGGCTGCTCGGCGTTGGCGGCGGCATCGTGCTGGTCCCGGCCTTCTTCTATGCCTTCGGGCAGCTTGGCTATGGTGGCGACCAGCTGATGCAGGTCGGCGTCGCAACCTCGATGGCGACCATCGTCGTGACCTCGCTGCGGTCGGTTTCGGCGCACAACAGGAGGGGTGCGGTCGATTGGACGGTGCTGAAGACCTGGGGCCCGACCCTGGTCATCGCCGCTGCCGTCGGCACCTTCGTCGCCGGGCAGGTCTCCTCCCTCACCCTGCAGGCGGTCTTCGGCGCATTGGCAGGCCTCGCGGGGCTCTGGATGGCCTTCGGGCGCGACCACTGGCGGCTCGGCACGGCGATGCCCGGCCAGCCCACCCGCAGCGCGCTTGCCGCAGCCGTCGGGCTCTTCTCCGCCATGATGGGCATCGGCGGTGGCACCTTCGGCGTGCCGCTGATGACGCTCTATGGCCTGCCGATCCACCGTGCGGTCGCCACCGCCTCGGGCTTCGGCGTCCTGATCGCGGTGCCTTCCGTTCTGGGCTTTCTGCTTCTGCCGGTCACCAACGCCCCGCCCTGGACCATCGGGGCCGTCAACCTTCCCGCCTTTCTGGTCGTCATCGGCACCACGCTTCTGACCACGCCCCTGGGCGTGCGCCTCGCCCACTCGATGAACCCAAGGCCCCTGAAACGCGCCTTCGCCCTGTTCCTGACGCTTGTGGCGCTGAACATGCTGCGCAAGGTTCTGGGATGGTAGGGCCGGGCTGGCAGAAGATCGGGCCCGATCCGGCCATCGCCGCCTGGGCCGCCGCCGCCCGGCAGGCCGCCCGTGACACACTGGCCCGTGCGACCGAACCCTGGCGCTGCGGCGGCACCTGGTTCGTCGGTGTCGATGCGTTGCCGAACGCTGCGGACGGCACCCTCAACGGCACTGCGTTCCCCTGGCCTGCCCTGCCGCTCGCCCCCGGACCCTTGCACCGCGCCCAGCTTTCGGTGATCCGCCCCGGCTACCCGCAGCCATCGCCCGACGAAACCCCCGCCGCCTTCGCCTACCGCCAGACCCGCGACGCCGCCCATCTCGACGGCCTCCTCCCCGTCGGTCCCGACAGGCGCCGGATGGTCAAGGAGCCGCATGCCTGGATCCTCGGCCTGCCGCTGAACGATTCGACCGCTTCACCCCTGACGGTCTGGGAGGGCAGCCACGAAATCCTCCGCGCCGCGCTCCTGACCGCGTTCGCGGCGCATCCGCCAGACTCCTGGGGCGACATCGACATCACCACCGCCTACCAGCAGGCCCGGCGCGAGGTCTTCGCCACCTGCCGCCGCATCGAGCTTCCCGCAAGGCCCGGAGAAGCCACGCTCCTCCACCGCCTTGCCCTCCACGGCGTCGTCCCCTGGAAGGACGGTGACAGCGCCCCGCCCGAAGGCCGGATGATCGCCTATCTCCGCCCGCAGCTCGCCACCGTCCACGATTGGCTTACCGGCCCTTAGATCGGGATGAAGTTTGATGGAAACATCATCCCGATCTCGGTTCTTGGTGGTCGCGTGATTGACGCGGAAAACCGGAGGCCACTTTTCCGCATCACGCTTGCTCATTTCCCAAATACTCTCGGGGTTTGGGGGTGAAACCCCCATCCGGAGACAAGCGGGCGCAAGTCCCGCGCAGGCGACCTGAAGAAACGTGCCTTCGGGCACTCAATCGGGCTGGCGTTCCAGCCGGGCCATCCGCCCGCCGCGGCGTTTGGCCAGACGGGGCGCGCGGGTGGGCAGCTCGGCCATGATCGAAGCCCGTTCCTCGTGCGTCATGCGCGACCAGGACGCAATCTCGTCGATGGATCGCAGGCACCCCACGCAGAGGCGTTCCTCGGGGTGGACGACACACAGCTTCACGCACGGAGAGGCGATCTCGTCCCGCTTCCAGACATCGTCCTTCAAAGCCCGCTCCGCCCCATATGCGCCATCCGGTCCAGCGCGCCTTGCAGGATATAGCCCGCCGCCACCTGATCGATCACCTCTTTGCGACGTTTTCTTGACGTATCCGCCTCAAGCAGTGCCCTTTCTGCCGCAACCGTCGACAGACGCTCATCCCAGTAGCAGATCGGAAGCGGCGTCAGCTTCTCCAGATTGCGCGCGAAAGCCTGCGTCGCCTGCACCCTTGGACCCGCTGTCCCGTCCATGTTCAAGGGCAGGCCCAGCACGATCCCGCACGCTCCGCGCGCCTGCAGAAGGGCCAGCAAAGTTCCCGCATCCAACGTGAATTTCTCGCGCCGGATCACCTCGATCGGGGTCGCGACCTGCCGTCGGACATCTGACAGCGCCACGCCGATGGTCTTGTCACCAAGATCGAGGCCCGCCACCGCCCGGTTTGCAGGCAGGGCCACCAGGAAGTCCTCGACCGTCGCACAGATCACGGGATCAGGCCGGTCTCGACCGCCGCCAGCCGCAGGAAGGACAGTTCCGACGGGCGGCCTGCGAACTTCACCTTCGCTTCGTCATAGATCTTCTGCGCCTCTTGCAGGCGTTGCAGCACCGCCAGCGAGCGGATCAGCTGGTTCCACTCCTCGACCGACCCGCCATCGGTCGCCAGCCGGTCGGAAAGCTGCGCCACCATGCCCTCGATCATGGCTTGCCGATCCTTCGGGGCCATCGTGCCTGCGGCTGCCATGTCCGCAGCCGTCGGTCCCGCCGGTGCCGCTGCCGTCGGTCCCGCCGGTGCCGCTGCCGTCGCGGGCAGCGCGTAGCGGATCCCCGCGAGGTCGGCCACTTCCTCGATCCGTTCGCGGATCGACTTGACCCAGGGCGATCCCGGCATGCCGCCCTCGGCGATGGGCCGCCAGAAGCGGAAGGCCTGGTCGAAGCGTCCGCCCTGCAGGAACATCTCGCCCACCAGATAGCGTGACAACTCGTTGCCCATGTCCGCCTTCAGACTGGCCCGCAGCGCGGTCTCGGCCTCGGGCGAGACATAGCCGTTCGCTTCCGCGACCAGCGCCAGCGCCAGGTTCGCCTGGTCGTTCGAACCGGCCGCATCGCCCAGGACTTCCAGCAGGCGCTGCTGCAGCCGGACCGCTTCCTGCATCCGCCCCGCTTCGAACGCCACGCGATAGCGACTGCGCAAGGCCTCGGGGTCGGACGCCGCTTGCAGTTCCGCCTGCAGCCGCTGATCAAGGCCCGCATCGCGCGCCCGGCCGAGGGTTTGAAGCATCGCATCCTGCGCCGGGCGGCCGGCCATGCCCGCGTCCAGCTCTGCCAGCCGCGGGCCAAGCTCCATGTCGGGATAGCCGGGCGCACCAAGCCCCCAGTAGACTGCCAGCGTCCCCGGAAGCCCGAGGCCCAGGATCAGACCGAGGCCCAGGCGATAGGCCGACCCGGACATGCCGACTGCCGGCGCGGCGGTTCGCGCGCGGTCCGCCTCGATCACCCGCTTGCCGATCTCGGCGCGCAGCCGGGACGCCTCGTCCGGGTCGATGGTGCCTCGGGCAAGGTCGCGCTCGATCTCGGCCAACTGGTCGCGGTAGACCGCAAGGTTGGATGCGGCACTGTCGGCGGCTTGCGTCTGCACCCGGCGCATGGCACCGGCCAGGATGGCCACCACAGCCACCGCAAGGCCCCCGGCCACTGTCCAGAACTCCCAGCCTGCCATTGCCTGCATCCCGACCCGACCCTCCGGTCCCGACCGTGGCCCCGCCCATCCGGTCCCGGCTCCGGGTCCGACATAGTCGTTTCCGGCAGGCCAAGAAAGGGTCATTCCGCCGCAGTGCCGCGCGCGGCGCATCCGACGTTCGCCGCGGCACCGATGATGTCGCATTTTTCCCGATTGTGCCGCCGACGGGTGTGGCTATAACCCAACTTCGATCCAAGACATGGCTGCCGGACCCGATCTGGCAGCCCCCGTCCGACAAGAGGCCCCGATGAAGCGTTACTCGGTCTTTGCCATCGCCCGCGAGGCCTTGCGCCATCACATGGGCTGGGAACGCGCCTGGGCCTCGCCCGAGCCGAAGGCGTCCTACGACGCGATCATCGTCGGGGCAGGGGGCCACGGCCTGGCGACCGCCTACTATCTGGGCAGGAACTTCGGCATCACCAATGTCGCGATCCTGGAAAAGGGCTGGCTCGGCGGCGGCAACACCGGCCGGAACACCACGATCATCCGCTCGAACTATCTGCAGGATCCTTCCGCCGCGATCTATGAAAAGTCGCGGTCCCTGTATGAAACCCTGTCGCAGGACCTGAACTACAACGTCATGTTCTCCCCCCGCGGCGTGATGATGCTGGCCCAGACCCATCACGAGGTGCGCGGCTACCTTCGCACGCAACACGCCAACGCCCTGCAGGGCGTGCAGACCGAATTCATCACCCCCCAGCGGGTCAAGGAGCTGTGCCCGATCCTGAACATCGACGGCCCGCGCTACCCCGTCCTCGGCGCCCTGTGGCAAGCGCGCGGCGGCACCGGGCGCCACGATGCCGTCGCCTGGGGCTATGCCCGGGCCTGCTCGGCGATGGGCATGCACATCCTCCAGAACTGCGAGGTCAAGGGCGTCCGCTCCGAAAATGGCCAGGTCACCGGCGTCGACACCACCAGGGGCTTCATCGGCACGAAGAAACTCGGGATGGTCGTCGCCGGCCACTCCGGCCAGCTTGCCGAAATGGCGGGCTTCCGCCTGCCGATCGAGGCTGTAGCACTTCAGGCGCTCGTCTCCGAGCCGATCAAGCCCTGCATGGACGTCGTGGTGATGGCCAACACCGTCCACGGCTACATGTCGCAATCCGACAAGGGCGAGATGGTGATCGGCGGCGGCACCGACGGCTTCAACAACTACACCCAGCGCGGGTCCTTCCATCACATCGAGGAAACCCTGCGGGCATTGGTCGAAACCTTCCCGATCCTCAGCCGCCTCAAGATGCTGCGGCAATGGGGCGGCATCGTCGACATGACCGGCGACCGCTCGCCCCTGATCTCGAAGACCCCGCTTGGCAACTGCTTCATCAACTGCGGCTGGGGCACCGGCGGCTTCAAGGCGATCCCCGGCTCGGGCTGGGCGATGGCCGAACTGATGGCCAAGGGCGAACCCGGGCCACTGGCCGAGGCCTTCAACATGTGGCGCTTCAAGGAAGGCCAGTTCATTGACGAAAGTGTTGCGGCAGGGGTGGCGCACTGATGCAAGCCACAGATTTTGAGCAGAAAAATCGTGCAAGAGTTTTCTGCGAAAACTCGGAGACGACAATCGGAGTTTACGCATGCTGACCCTTGAATGCCCCTGCTGCGGCGTGATGGCCGACGAGACCGAGCTTGCCCCCGGCTATGAGGCGCACCTCAAACGCTTCGGCCCCGGCTCCTCGCCCGAGGAATTCGAGGCCTACATGTTCGCCCGGAAGAACCCCAAGGGCGTCCATTTCGAACGCTGGCGCCACGCCTACGGCTGCGGCAAGTGGTTCCTCGCCGCCCGCTGCACCGCCACGCTGGAGGTGTTCGGCACCTACCCCGCCCAGGTCGCGGCCCCGCCTCCAGAGATCATCGCGAAGATAAAGGCTCGACGGCCGGACTGGTCACCGAAATGAACCGGACCATTCCCTCTTCTTCTGTCGGATTTGCCCAAAGCAAATCCGACCGCGCCCGACCCGCCCCCCCCGGGGGCGGGCGCGACAGTGTCGCTCCCACCCCCGGCGTGCCGGTCGCGGTCAGATTTACCCCCTGCCGAAGGACTTATGAAATGAGCACGCGCCTCGCCAAGGGCGGCCGCCTGATCGACCGCACCCGGCCCGTCGAGTTCAGCTTCAACGGCAAACGCCTGCGCGGCTTTCAGGGTGACACGCTTGCCGCTGGCCTTCTGGCCAATGACCAGATGCTGGTCGGCCGCAGCTTCAAATACCACCGCCCGCGTGGCATCGTCGCCTCCGGGCCAGAGGAGCCGAACGCGCTGGTCAACCTCGGGTCTGGCGCCCGGCTGGAACCGAACCAGCGCACTACCACCACGGAACTCTTCGACGGCCTCGAATCCACCTCGCAGAACCACTGGCCCAGCCTGGAATTCGACATCGGCGTGGTGAACAACGCCGCCGCCCGGTTCCTGCCCGCGGGCTTTTACTACAAGACATTCATCCACCCGCGCCCGTTCTGGAAACATGTGTTCGAGCCGGTCATCCGGCGCTCGGCGGGCCTCGGCAAGGCACCGACGCAAGGCGACGCCGACCGCTACGAACAGGCCTATGCCTTCTGCGACGTGCTGGTGATCGGGGCGGGGGTGGCCGGACTTCTGGCCGCCAGGGCCGCGGCTGACGCAGGCCAGCGCGTGATCCTCCTCGAGCAGGCGCCGACCCTTGGCGGCCGCGCCCCGGTGGACGACGCCGGGGTTCAGGGCCAGCCGGTGGATGCCTGGCTTTCCGCCATCGAAGCCGACCTCGCCGCCCGCGACAACCTGACGATCCGCACCCGCACCACCGGTTTCGGCGTCTACGACCACGGCTATGTGCTGGCCGACGAACGCGTCGCCGACCACACCCCGGGTGATGGCCGCCCCAAGCACCGGCTCTGGCGCATCCGGGCGGGCCGCATCGTGACCGCGACCGGGGCTATCGAACGCCCGCTCAGCTTTGCCGGCAACGACATCCCCGGCGTGATGCTCGCCTCGGCGGTGCGCGATTATGTGGTGAACTACGCCGTCTCGCCCGGTGATCGCACCGTCATCGTCACCAACAACGACAGCGCCTACCAGACCGCTCTCGCGCTCAAGGCCGCAGGCCTGGACGTCCCCGCGATCCTCGACGCCCGTGACAGCGCCACCGGCCCGCTGCCCGAAGCCACCCGCGCCGCAGGCATCCGGGTGCTCACCGGCAAGGCCATTGCGTCTGTCAAGGGCGGCAAGCGCGTCACCGGCGTTGTGGTCTGCGCGCAGGCTGGCGAAGGCGCGGTGCAGGAAGAGATCGCCTGCGAGGTGGTCGCCATGTCCGGCGGCTGGTCGCCGGTGGTCCACCTTTACAGCCATTGCGGCGGCAAGCTGACCTGGGACGAGACCATCTCGGCCTTCATCCCCGACCCCGCCCGTCCGCCCCTGAACCACGACGGTTCGGCGATGGTTCAGGTCGTCGGCGCTGCCGCTGGCTGCCTTTCGCTGGAAAACATCCTTGCCGGATTCGCAGGCAAGTCTGGCAAAGGTGCCATACGCGTGCCAGACGCAAGCCAGACGCCCGATGGCAGCGTCGAAATTCCTCCGGTCTGGATCATGCCGCAGGGCGCGCCGATCACCTTGCGCAACAAGATGTGGTTGGACTACCAGAACGACGTAAAGGTCTCCGACGTCCAGCTTGCCTCCCGCGAAGGCTACCAGTCGGTCGAACACACCAAGCGGTACACCACGCTCGGCATGGCGACGGACCAGGGCAAGCTCTCCAACATCAACGGCCTCGCCATCCTCGCCGACAGCCTTGGCGCCGAAATCCCGCAGGTCGGCACCACCACCTTCCGCCCGCCCTACACGCCCGTCACCATCGGGGCGCTGGCGGGCGAAGCGCGGGGCGAGATCTTCCAGCCGCTCCGCCGCACCCCGATGCACGAGAGCCATGAGAAATCAGGTGCTTACTTCGAACCGGTCGGCCTCTGGCGTCGCCCCTACTGTTTCCCGCGTGCGGGCGAGACGCACGAACAGGCCGTCCACCGCGAGGTGCTGAACACGCGGACAAATCTCGGCCTCCTCGACGCCTCGACGCTGGGCAAGATCATCGTCAAGGGCCCCGACGCGGGCCGCTTCCTCGACATGCTCTACACCGGCGTCATGTCCACGCTGCCGGTGGGCAAGTGCCGCTATGGCCTGATGTGCAACGAACAGGGGTTCCTGTCCGACGACGGCGTCGTCGCCCGGATCGACGAGGATACCTGGCTTTGCCACACTACATCTGGTGGGGCTGATCGCATCCATGCCTGGATGGAAGACTGGCTGCAGTGCGAATGGTGGGACTGGCAGGTCTACACCGCCAACGTGACCGAACAGTATGCCCAGGTCGCCGTCGTCGGCCCGAATGCGAGGAAACTTCTGCAAGTCCTTGGCGGCATGGACGTATCCAGGGAAACGCTCCCCTTCATGCACTGGGCGGACGGCACGCTTGCAGGCTTCCCGGTCCGGGTCTACCGGATCAGCTTCTCGGGCGAACTCAGCTACGAAATCGCCGTTCCAGCCAGCCATGGCGCTGCCTTCTGGGCGGCGTGCATGAACGCCGGAAAGGCTTTGGGGGCAATGCCCTACGGGACGGAATGCCTTCACATCATGCGGGCCGAGAAGGGCTTCATCATGATCGGAGATGAAACCGACGGCACCGTCATCCCGCAAGACCTAGGCCTCGACTGGGCGATTTCCAGGAAGAAGACGGACTACCTTGGGAAACGGGGACAAGAGCGCGTTTACCTTGCCAGCCCCGACCGCTGGAAACTGGTCGGGTTTGAAACCCTCGACGGCTCGGTGATCCCGGACGGCGCCTACATCATCGCGGACGGGGTCAATGGCAACGGGCAGCGCAACACGCAGGGCCGCGTCACGTCGACGTATTATTCGCCGACGCTCAAGCGCGGTATCGCAATGGGCCTTTTGAAACAAGGGCCTGCACGACTGGGTGAGGTCGTCGAATTCAACACCGCCGCCGGTGGCACCATAAGGGCGCGCGTCCGTGACACGGTCTTCTACGACAGGGACGGGGAGAAGCAGAATGTCTGATCCGGTCAGCGCGCTGAACGGCGCCAGCTTTCAGGGCTTTGCCACCATCCGCGAGATCGGCCCCGTCGGCATGATAGCCTTGCGTGCCAAGGGTCTGAAAGCACTGGACAAAGCGATCAAGGCAGCAATCGGTGTGAAAACCCCGGCGCAAAGACGGATCGAGGTTAACGGCGACCGTGCCTGCGCCTGGATGAGCCCGGACGAATACCTGCTGATGCTGCCCTACGCCGAGGTGGCGGTGGCCCTGGCCAAGCTGTCCAAGTCACTGGCAGCAGAGCATTATCTCGCCGTCGATGTCTCCGATGCCCGCGCGGTGTTCCGGATCGAGGGCGACAGGGCGGCGGATGTGTTGCGGAAACTGTCGCCGGTCGACTTCGACCGACTTGCGCCGGGCGAGGTGCGCCGCACCAGGGCAGCTCAGGTCGCCGCGGCATTGTGGAATCAGGATCAAGGGTTTACGCTTGTCTGCTTCCGGTCCGTCGCTGCCTATGTGATGGGGCTTCTGACCCATTCGGCGCAGCCTGGCAGTGAACTCTGACAGTTCCTGGCGGTGGCGGGCGCGGCACGGGCGGGGGCGCACGGGCTTCCGCTTGCCCTTGACCTTGTCCGCCGATGCCCCCTTATTCGTGGCAAGCCCGAAACCAGACAGGAGTCGCTTCCATGGCCTTCACGCTCCCCGATCTTCCCTATGCCCACGATGCGCTGGCCTCGCTGGGCATGTCGAAGGAGACACTCGAGTATCACCACGACCTTCACCACAAGGCCTATGTCGACAACGGCAACAAGCTGATCGCGGGCACCGAGTGGGAGACGAAGTCGCTGGAAGACATCGTCCGTGGCACCTACCAGGCCGGGGCCGTTGCCCAGAATGGCATCTTCAACAATGCCTCGCAGCACTGGAACCACGCCAAGTTCTGGGGCTGGATGGCCCCGGGTGAGGGCAAGAAGATGCCCGGCGCGCTGGAAAAGGCGCTGACCGACAGCTTCGGCTCGGTGCAGAAGTTCAAGGACGACTTCGCCGCCGCCGGGGCGGGCCAGTTCGGGTCGGGCTGGGCGTGGCTGGTCAGGGACAAGGATGGCTCGCTGAAGGTCACCAAGACCGAGAACGGCGTGAACCCCTTGTGCTTCGGCCAGACCGCACTCCTTGGCTGCGACGTGTGGGAGCACAGCTATTACATCGACTTCCGCAACAAGCGCCCGGCCTATCTGACGAACTTCCTGGAAAAGCTGGCAAACTGGGAAGCGGTGGCCGCCAGCCTCTGATCCTGCCCCGGACCCGCCCGTTGCACCGGACCTGCCGATCGTTCGGCGGGGCCGGTGGCTGCCTATGCGAAGGCCTCGGTCAGTGCGGCCTCCAGCGCGGGCACATCCGCAACCGCCCGGAAATGCTGCAAGAGCGAAGCATCGGCAAACCCTTCGGCGATCACATGGTCGAGAAGGCGCAGCAGCGGCTGCCAGTAGCCCTCAACGTCCAGCAGCAGGATCGGCTTGCCATGCAGCCCGATCTGCGCCCAGGTCAGGACCTCGAAGAACTCGTCCAGTGATCCCGCGCCCCCGGGCAGCACCACGGCGGCGTCCGAGTTCATGAACATGACCTTCTTGCGTTCGTGCATGTCCTCGGTCACCACAAGCCGCGATCGGTCGCGGCCAGTCCGTTCCCGCCCCAGAAGATGCGTCGGGATCACCCCCAGCGTCGCCGCGCCCGCCGTCGTTGCCGCTTCGGCGACCGCACCCATCAGCCCGACATCGCCCGCGCCGAAGACCAGCCGCCAGCCGCGCCGCGCCAGCATTTCGCCGGTGTGGCGGGCGGCAATGCCATGGGCGGGGTTGCGGCCCGAGCGAGAGCCACAAAAGACGCAGACGGAACGCAGGGACATGGGCCAGCCGGAAAAAGGTTGCTTTGCCCCTTCATATAGCGATTCCTGATGACAAGAAACGCAATGCGGCGAATTGGCGTCGGGGGGTGGCGGGGATGTCGGCATTCGGGGCCTTGGACCGCGGAACGCGGGTTGCCATCGTGCTTCTGGGCGGGACGGCCGTTCTGGGGATCGGCTATCTCGGCTGGCAGATGATCCGTCCGGCCCCGGCCGTCGAAGCCGCCGCCGAAGCCCCCGCGCCCGGCCCGGCCACCGAAAGCACCGCCGCAGGGCCGGAAAACCCGGCGGCGGCACCCGTCGAACCCGGCGCGGCGACCGAAACCGCTTCCCCGAAGGTCGCGGCCGCAGCAGAACCGCAGGCCACAGCGGCCGCCCGGCCCGCCGCGGAAGCCGGGCCGGTCCCGCCGGTCATCGACACCTGGCGGGTCACGGCCGATGGCGAGGCCGTCGTTTCGGGCAGCGCCGAACCCGGGTCGAAGGTCGATGTGCTGGTGGATGGCGTGCCGGTCGCCACCGGCGAGGCGACCGGATCCGGCGAGTTCGCGATCCTTTTCACCCTCGCGCCCAACCCGAAGCCAAGCCTCATGTGGCTCGTGATGACCGCACCCGGCGCGCCCGCCGTTGCCTCCCAAGAGATGGTGGCGCTTGGGCCCGTCGCAGGGCCGAAGGGGGCGGCTGCCGGAGAGGGTGGGCAAGTTGCATCTGCGACGGAACCCGCGCCGCCGCCCGCGCTTCTGTTGTCCGGTGACGGCGCCGTCGTCCTGCAGGATCCCGCCATGCCCGAACCGATCGCCGGGCCGTCGGCTTCGGTGATGATCGACACGATTTCCTACACGCCTGACGGCGAAGTTCAGGTCGGCGGACGTGGGGCAGCGGGCGCTGCCTTGCGGATTTACCTCGACAATGCCGAAAAGCTGACCTTGCAGGTGCCGGAGAGCGGGTTCTGGGTGACCGCGCTTCCCGACACCGCGCCGGGGGTTTACACCCTGCGCGTCGATCAGCTTGATGCGGGCGGAACGGTCACTTCGCGCTTTGAGACGCCGTTCAAGCGCGAGACGCTTGAGGCCCTGGCCGCGGTCGCCGAAGCCGACGCCCCCGAACCCGCCACCCAGGCGATGGCCGCCCTGGACAGGGTGCCCGACCAGTCTTCGCTGGCCGCTCCCGCGACCGGGGCCGGTCCCGACGGCGAACCCGCCGCGCCGCCTGCCGATGCC
>FWPV01004300.1_pt1 | contig 30645 bp, 16 predicted proteins | sample 2228371 | NCBI WGS metagenome assembly FWPV01 (sample SAMEA103939776, study PRJEB20133) | metagenome | reverse complement strand
AACTTCTGAACCCGCTTGCCGATGATGTCGCAAGCGTAGATGTTCCCCTGAGAATCCAAGGCGATGCCGTGGACCCAGTTGAGTTCGCCGAGCTGTTCCTGCTCGTCAACCCCCTTGGGCACGGTCCAAAGTTGCCGCACCCGACCGGTCGGATCGAATCGCATGAAGAGCTGATCCTTGGGCGGGCAGCTCAGCACCTCGTCGGTTTCGCGCCACGGCATGGGCGAGCAACCGCAGACCCAAATCTGATCGTCGGCGGTGATCCAGAATCCCCAGGGGACGAGGAGGTCCTGCCAGACGTCGAGGAGTTTTCCAGACTGATCGAAGACCTGCACCCGGGCGTTATTGCGATCGGCAACATAGACGCGCCCCTGGGAATCCACCACGACGGCATGAGGCAGATTGAACTCGCCCGGCTTGACGCCCAACGTGCCCCATTCGCCGACGTAGCGCCCCTGGTCATCGAAATGGACCACACGGGCATTGCCGTAACCGTCCGTGACGAAGACGTGGCCTTGGGGCGTGACGGCCATATCGGTGGGCTTGTAAAAGTGGGATTGATCGCAGCCGGGTTCTCCGGGAGTGCCCAGGATGCGGAGAATCTTGCCGCTTTGGTCCAGCTCGAAGACGGCGTGATTGCCCACATCGCACAGCCAAACGTGACCGCGATGATCGATCTTAATCCCGTGAGCCACCATCCCTTCCAGGTGCTTCCCGAAGACCTCTTCTCCCCAGGTGAAGAGGAGATTTCCCGTGGCGGCGTCATACACATGGACGGGCGGCACGGCCCGAGTATAGACCCATACCCGGTCTTGGTTATCCACAAACACGGAAGGTGTTTGACCCCAAACTAGCTCGGCCGGACGTTGAGGCCAGGTCGGGTCCACCTCGTAACAGGTGGAGACGGTGACCCGCGGATAGGGCACCTGCCGGGCATCATCGGGAACGTTTTGCCCCCGAGTTGCCGCCTCCTCGGCGACGGCAGCGGCGGTTACGAACAAGACCGCCCAACCTGCCGCGGCACAAGCCGCCCACACGCATACCGCCGGCAGCCGTCGCGATCCAAAGACAGACATTGCTTTCACGAGCGTCACTCCTGTTAAGGTTTTCGATACACAGGACACGTCAACCGGCTCCCCTATTGTGTCGCGGCGACATGGGAAATTGAAGCACCGAGGCGGATCGCCGGGATGTGAGTGCAAGGAAACGCAGTGGAAGTGACACGGTTGTAGATCGGTGAGGCGGAGAAGGTTCGCCACTGGGTAACCCCAGGTGACCGATTGCCGGCCGACGATTCGTGCGATGTTGAAGGACGCGGCCATCACCGAGCTCGGGCTTATGCAACAACTCATCTCCGCAGACTCACCGAAGTCTCGCGGCCGGCTTTGCGGACCATCCCCAAGCGTGCCGATCGGTACTCGCCGGACACCCTGGCAGTATTGTGCATTGGGCTTTCCCATCGAAAACCGAGGCTGCCGAGGTCTCCTTCGAAATCGCGCAAATTCCTTGACACAATTTGCCGGGTGTGTATAACAGAAATCGCTGGGTATGCCCACGGATCGCGGACTTCGCGAATTCCCGGCGCATTCTTCTCGAACTCGGGCACTCGCGGGATCGGACTCGGGCACCGCTCGGCCGATGCCTGCGAATCGCGTGAAGGAGGGCCGCCGTGCTCAGGAGACGCCTCTTTTCACCTGCTATGGCTAACGGCGTGGAGCGACGCGGTTATTGGGAGGCACAGGGACTCGCCAAGCCTTATGCTATCGGGCTGACGGCGGCCGCGATATTCTGGGTAACGTCCGGCGTGGGCTGTCGCAAGGCCGAGCCGCCGACCCCGGCCCCGACGGCCGTGGAAGAGGTCGAAGGCCTTTCCGCGGAGCAGCAGGCCCCGCCGATTGCGGCTCCGGAGCCGGCCAAAGCGGCGACATTTACGCTCAGCGCCCTCGATCCGGTGGAGATTTCGGCCGGGGAAGAAGTCACGCGAGAGCTGAAAGTGGAACGCGCCGGAGTCGAGGGCGCGGTACGGCTCGATTTTCAAAACGTGCCCGACGGAATCGTCATCACCCCCGGCGAGATCGCAGCCGACGCGGCTGCCGTAGAGTTGAAGATTCGCGCGGAAGACCGGCTCGCTGACACGCAATCGCTCTCGGTGGTCATCATTCGAGCGCAGGCCGGCGACGCCCACGGTTCTCGCAACCTCTCCCTGTCGATCACTCCGGTGGTTCTGCCGCAGGTTCAACCGCCGGTCGAGCAGTTGGTCCGGCCGGGCGAAGAAATCGTGGTGCCCGTGAAACTGGATCGCGGCCCCTGCAAACGCGCCGTCCAGGTCCGCCTGGAGAATGCTCCTTCCGGCGTCAGTGCCGATCCGGTCGTCGTGCCCGAAGGCTCGGAGACGGCCGAGTTGCGGATTCGCGCCGACACGAACGCGGCGGAAGGAAGACATTCCGTCAAGCTGGCGGCGGTGAGTGCCGGAAAATCATCGGGGGCGGAGTTCTCGCTGAGCGTGCAACGTTCTCCCTACCGCATCAACTCGTTCCGAGTAGTAAGGCTGAAGCCGGGCGAAACGCAGGAGGTGGCCATTCCCGTCGAGCGCCGGGGATACACCGGGCCGATTCACTTGGAATTCGAGAATCTCCCCGACAAGGTCTCCGCGGCGTCCTTGGAAGTGCCGCCCGGCGGAACCTCCGCTAGGATCCGATTCACGGCAGAAAAGGATGCCAAAGAGCGCGTGCGATCGGTCTACATTCGATCGCAAGCGGGAAGCCTCAGCGCCCGGGATCCGATCATCGTGCGGGTCTCCTGGGGTGAGTCGGGATTTCTGCCGCGGGAAATCGGTTTCGATCCCGAGATCGCCCCGCTATTGCGACGCGGCTCTTTCGGCGGCCGATTAACGGCCCACGCCAAAGCGGCGCTTTGCGACGCCTACGGCGGCACACCGGAATCGCAGGAGGCGATTCTGCGGGGACTGCGCTGGCTGGCCGCCCACCAAGAGGACGACGGCCGATGGTCGCTCAAGCATTACGGCCGCACGATTTCCGGCTGCGATTGCCACCTGCCGGACGACGCCGAAGCGGAGATCGTGGACAATGACACGGCCGGCACGGCCCTGGCTCTACTGCCGTTCCTTGCGGAGGGAATCGGCCCCACGACCGCGCCGGACGAACCCGCCGATTTGCCGCGCTACCGCAACTTGGTTCGCCGTGGGCTGACCTGGCTGATGAAGAACCAGGTCAACGATCCGCAATCGGACAAGGACGGGCACCTCGGCGGCAACACGTATTGCCATGCCGTGGGGACCATCGCGCTGTGCGAGGCCTACGCCTTGACCGGAGATGAGCGGTTGCAGTTGGCGGCGCAACGCGCCATCAAGTATCTGATGAACGCCCAACACACGGCAGGCGGGTGGCGTTACGGCTTTCGGGAGGCGGGCGATATGTCGGTCGTCTCCTGGGTGTTCCTCGCGATTCGCAGCGGCCAGCTTGCGGGTTTGAGGATCGAGAGCAGCCCTCTCACCCGCGCGGCACGCTTCATTGATACCTGCGCAGTCGGCCCCGAACCCGTCAAGCTCTCCCAATACTGTTACCAACCGGGAAAAGAAGGGACCAACGCCTTGACCGCCGCCGGTTTGCTGACGCGGCAGTATCTCGGTTGGCCCAAAGACAATCCCCATCTCCAGGCCGGCTGTAAAAAGATCGCCCAAGCCCTGCCGCCCGCCGAGGGATCGAACGTGGGCCCCCTCTACTTCTACTATTACGCCACCGAAGTCCTTCACCACATGGAAGGCGAGGACTGGGATCTCTGGAATCACCGGATGCGCGAGTTGCTGATTCGCACGCAAGAAAAATCCGGTCACCGCGAGGGGAGCTGGAACCCGGCGGGAGCCGATTGGGGCAAACGCGGCGGACGGATTTACGCCACGTCCCTGGCCCTGATGACGCTTCAGGTATATTACCGGCACCTACCTTTGTATCGGCCTATTCCCCGCGGACAGGTCTCGGGCGCGAACACGACCGCCGGCCGCTGACCCGTCGTGGAACGACACCAGGAGCGGGCATGCGGCGAAACGAAGGCGGGACCGCTCCGCTGGACGAGCGCCGCAGCTCGTACCGGCCCCTTCGAGGTCAACCGGCCGCATCCGATTCCGCCGGCGGCTCTCGGTCTCCGATTTCTACCAGTTCCAAAGGATGGTCCGACCTCGCGTCGCCGATACGGATCGCCGCCTTCCCAGACAACAGCCGATCCAACAGGTCGCCGATGAACGCGCGCCTCCAACCTTGGGCCAGCAGCGGCGGATCCTCAGCCCCCTCGCCCAATCGGTAGGAAACCCAGTCGCGGACATCCTGGGTACTTCCCACCAACCCCACGGAGACTTCACCACGGCGACAGAGGCTGCCGAGCGCAGCGAAAAGGAATTGCCCGAGCAAGGGGGATTGCGAGACCCCCTCGCGGCGTTCCGGTCGGGGAAGGTTTTCGTCGGGAATGGCCAGCGCGCGGCGGATCCGTTCGGCGATCTCGGGAATCCACGGCCGAATGTGGCGGAAATTCATCCCACGGACGGCCATGATGCGTTTGACATCGCAAGTCTTCTTCTTGGCGAGTTCCACCAAGAGGTCGTCGCGGAGGATGCGCCGGGCGGGCACGTTCTGATACGAAGCGCGTTCCTCTCGCCACAGCCACAACTCCCGCAAAATCGCCAATTCTCTGGCACCCAAGGCGCGGTGCCCGGCCAATCGCTGCCACCGTTCGCTCTCATGCCGCCGTTGAATCTCGTGTTGGTGCCGCACCACTTCCTCCCGCAGCCATGCCTGACGCCCCAGACTCGCAAGGATGCCGTCGAGCCGATCGCGCAATTGCAAGAGAAACCGCACATCGTCCAAAGCGTATACGATCTGCCATTCCGACAGCGGGCGACGCCGCCAATCGCTTTGCGTCTCGTGTTGCGGCGAGAAATCGCCCACGTACTTCTGAATCAGATTGGTAAGCCCGCTCGGATAGTCGGTGCCGGCCAGACCCGCGGCGACTTGCACGTCGAAGACCCGCGGAGGAAAACGCCCCGTCGCGAAGTAACAGAACTGCAAGTCCACCTGGCCCGCGTGAACCACCGTCTCCACGTCCTCGCCGACGACGGTCTCCCAAAAAAGACTCACCGAACCCAAGGGGAACGGGTCGATCAAGACCAATTCGTTGTCGAGAGCTACTTGGATCAGGCAGAGGTTGGGATGGTAGCTATCCTCGGCGACGAATTCCGTGTCGAAGGCCAACCTCGGGCAACCCCGCAGACCGCGGCAAAACGCCTGGAAATCGTGGGGAGTGGAAATAATGCGATGCGGATGGGAAGTATCTCGGCCGCCGACTGCGATCGTCTCCGTCACTGTCGCCCCCTAACCCTGCATCCTCCAAGTACCAACCGACGGCTCCCACCGCCGCCGCGAGTGTCGATTCCCCGCCCCATCTCGATTCTAGTACGACCGGACCTTCCTTGAAAGCCGCGCGAAAGCCCTCGGAGACGGCTGGTTCGCATCCATGTTGACGGGCCGCACGACGACCGGCTCCCGGCCGGATCGGAAGTAGTGACGGGGCCGGCGCCGCAAATTACAATATGGGCGCCCCTGCGGCGAAGAAAGTGTTGCCGGTGGTTACACGGTCGGCGACCGACGGCAAGGTATTGCGTCCCATGCGGTGGACGCACGGCTCTCGCAGAGAAAGGCCAAGGCGATGTCACAAAACCAGTAACAACCGGAATCCGGAAATCCCTTGGAAGAAGCCATGTCCGCGCGTGACGGCGCACCGGCGACACAATCCTTTCCTCCCGGTAAAGAACCTCATCGGCCGCCGCATCGAGGCGATCCCGACGTGGAACTTTGGCGCGGCCGCTATTCCGGATGGGCCATGTTCCCCACTTGGATACTTTTGGCCTTGATTACGGCCGGGGCGATTTTCTTGGGCGTGGTCATCTCGCGACGCGTGGAGTATCCCCTCACGATTTGGACCGTGCTGCTCGGCGTCGTCGCCTTGCTGTGGATCTATCACCTGTTACTCTACCTGTATCGCCGCTATACGGTCAGCTACCGCGTCACGACCTATCGACTCTACCACGAAAAGGGGCTGATTTTTCGTAGCGTCAATTCGATGGAAGTCATCGACATCGACGACATGTCGCTGGAACAGAACATTCTGGAACGCATCGTGGGCGTAGGCAGGGTCGTGCTCCGGACCAAAGATCCTTCCGATCCCTTCTTCGTCATCAAAGGCTTGAAAGATCCGCAACTCGCTTTCCAAAAGATCGACGGGGCGCGCCGCGACGAACGTATCCGCCGGGGAATCAACATCGCCTGACCGGATATCTCCTGCCGAGCGACCATGCGGTACGCGTTCGATCAGCCGGCGCACGATGACGGCGGCCCGGTCGGGTGCCGCCGCTTTTCGTGACAGGCAGCCCAACGCTTCATGCTTCGCCGGGGGATCGCCTCGGCATCAGGCACGCCGCGGCTTGAAGATAACCGCCCCCAGCGGGGGCAGCACGAACTTGAGCGAGGCCGGCATTCCGTGCCAGGGGATGGGGTCGGCCTGCCGCCCCCCGTAATTCCCGATGTTAGCCCCGCCGTAAATCGCCGCGTCGCTGTTGAAAACCTCGTCGAAGTAGCAGGCTTCCGGCACGCCGATACGGTGCTCGTAACGAGGAACCGGAGTGAAATTGCAGGCCACGACCAGGTAGTCGGCGGGGTTCTTCCCGCGGCGGATGTACGCCAGCGTGCTTTCCTCCCAATTGTGGCAGTCGATCCACTGGAAGCCTTCCCAGGTGAAATCCTGCTCATGCAGGGCCTTTTCGCGCCGGAGCAGCCGATTCAGATCCGCCACGCACCGCTGCACGCCCTGATGCGTTTCCCACTGCAAGAGGTGCCAATCCAGCGACTGTTCGCAGTTCCATTCCCGCCACTGCCCGAAGTCGCCGCCCATGAACAGCAGCTTCTTGCCGGGGTGGGTCCACATGTAGCTGTACAGCAAGCGGAGGTTGGCGAACTTCTGCCACAGGTCGCCCGGCATTTGGTCGAGCAACGCCCCCTTCCCGTGCACGACCTCGTCGTGCGAGAGCGGCAGCACGAAGTTTTCGTGGAAGGCGTAGATCAAGCTGAAGGTCAACTGATCGTGGTGGTACTTGCGATGGATCGGTTCGCGCCGCATGTAGCTGCGCGTATCGTTCATCCAACCCATGTTCCATTTCATACTGAACCCCAGCCCGCCGTGATGCGTCGGTTTGGAAACGCCGGGCCAGGCCGTGGATTCTTCGGCGATCGTCAAGGCCCCGGGAAACTGGAGGTGCACTTGCTCGTTCAGCAGCTTGAGAAAGGCGATGGCTTGAAGATTCTCCCGGCCGCCGAATTCGTTGGGGATCCAGTCGCCCGGCTGACGACTGTAATCGAGGTACAGCATGGAGGCGACCGCATCCACGCGGAGGCCGTCGATATGGTATTTATCGAGCCAAAACAGGGCATTGGCGATGAGGTAGTTGCGAACCTCGTATCGGCCGTAGTTGAAGATGTGCGTCCCCCAATCGCGGTGCTCTCCCTGTCGGGGATCGGCGTGCTCGTAAAGCGCCGTGCCGTCGAATTGCCGCAGGCCGTGGCCGTCGCGGGGAAAATGCGCCGGCACCCAATCGATGATGACGCCGATGCCGTGGCGGTGCAAGTAATCGACGAAGTACATGAAGTCTTCGGGCGTGCCGTATCGCGAGGTCACGGAATAGTACCCGACCACCTGGTATCCCCAGCTTGCGGTCAGGGGGTGCTCCGCCACCGGCAACAACTCCACATGGGTGTACCCCATCTGCTTGACGTACTCGACCAACAGCGGAGCGATTTCGCGGTAATTCATCCAGCGATGGGGATCGTCGCCCGGCCGCCGCCAACTTCCCAAGTGCATCTCGTAGATCGCGACCGGCTCCTCCAGCCAGTTCCGCGTTTTGCGGCCTTCCATCCAGGCTTCATCCTGCCAGCGATAGCGGTTGAGATCGTAGACGCGCGAGGCGGTCCTGGGGGGCACTTCGGCCCAAAAACCGAAGGGATCGGCCTTCTCGAAGACCTGATCGTGATGCCGAATCTTGAACTTGTAGAGGTCCCCCTGCTTCAAGCCCGGCACGAAGAGTTCCCAAAAGCCGCTGGGAATATGCTTCCGCATCAAATGGCCGCGACCATCCCAGCCGTTGAAATCGCCGACCACGCTGACCCCGGAGGCATTGGGCGCCCAAACGGCGAAATTGACGCCTTCCACCCCATTGCGCACGCACAACTGGGCCCCCAGCTTGTTGTAACAGCGCCAATGCCGACCCTCACCCAACAAGTACAGGTCGAAGTCGGTCAGCATCGGCGGAAAAGCGTACGGGTCTTGCATGATGATCTTCTTGCCGCTTTCCTCTGCTACTTGAAGCAGATAGTGCGGAGCGCTGCCGTTGACCGGGCAAACCGCTTCGTACAGGCCCGCCGGGTGAATGCGGCGCATCGGCCGGGGCGTCCCCTCGTGCGCCAAATCAATCACCCATGCCTGCTGGGAACGGGGCAAAAACGCTCGAATCGCCATCGCTTGGCGATCCGCCTCCTGAATCGGATGCGGCCCCAGGATTTCGAACGGGTTCTCCAGCCTTCCCTCCACCAGTTGAGCCACCTGCTCCAATCCCAAGGTGCTACGCACGGATACCTCCTTGCTTTCCATATTCTCAAAGCTTACCCACTTGTTTCATTCATCTCAAACGTTACAAAGCACGTGTTCCCGCCCAAAGAGTCGCATTCGCCTTCAGCCCGGCACTGTCGCCGTTGTTCAGTGCGCCGCAGTCGCGTTTTCACTCCGGCTAGGTCCCGCGGCCAAGCTGAGAGGCAGCATTATCTCGGCATCCGCCCAACCGACGGGGCATGTCCCGCACGCCCATCAGGCCCAAGGGATCTTTGCCCCCGCCCGTGTCCGACCGTGCCAGACCCCGCCGGCATTCGCCTTTTGTCCGGCCGAGGAGGGCAACCCCGGCAAACCTCGTCCCTGAAGAGACAGCAGCCCTTCCCGAACGACGGTCAGAAGAGCGACCCAGGCGCGGTCCAGCCATCGACGCGACGCGACCGGTTCCGCCATCGACCGAACGGCGTTCAGGCTCCTTCTCTGGGCCGAACGGGGCTCGGCCTGAGAGCGCGTGCGTCGGTCGGATCTGCCGTCGCTTGAGTGGTGAGGCGGGTCCATCCTAAGGATGCGGCAATCCACCGTGTGAAATTGTAGGGCGCGATCCACCCGCTTCCACAGGTCATGATTTTTGACCGGCACGCGATGCTGGAAACACTCCCATTCCCATCCGTTGTCGCGCCATTCCGGAAGCCCCCTCAAAAGTCCCTCGCGAACGTAACGATTGGTCGTGAGAATCGTCACGTGCGAAGGCTGGTTGAGCGATTCCAGCCCCCGCACCAATGTCAGCAGTTCCAGCCGCTCCCCGGTAGCATGCGGCTCGATATCTTCGGCCGTCATCTCGTCATGCCCATCGGGGGTACGCAAAGTGAATCGCCATCGGTGCGGATCGCCGGCCACCCCGGTTTGGGTGATCAACATGAAGTGGTTTAGGCCTTCGGAGTCCGTCGCTCGTCCCAGCGGATTGAACCCAATCATGGATGCCTCATCCTTACGAGCCGCCTACACTGGCAAAGCAAATTCAATGCCCCGGCGGCACCGACCCGCCGCAAGTTCCCCGGGCTCGTCGCGGCACCCGAAACCTTGGCAAGACGATGGGGGCGTCTCATCCGTCCTCGCCTCGACGGCCAAGCGGCGTCCATTCAATTCTTCCTCAATAACCTTATCGTCCCATGTTTTTCAAGTTATCCATCCTCGCTAGCGAAGATTCCTTGTGCTGATGGCAATCTGGACGCTCAGGCATTCCGAAATGTCGGTTTCTAAGCATTGCGACGGGGCGAAGTTGGACGCAGTCTCAACTCCCCACAGAAGAGGTGGGACTCTAAGCCGGTCGGCGGTCGCCCTAACGATTTTCGTCATCCATTTTCGCCATTTCAACTTGTGATTCGCATCAATCGCCGAACTTCAGGCGCAACTCGCGTCCTGTGAAACTGGAGAAACCTGGCGTCCCGACCACATCGGCTGAATCAAACCACGTTGGCTAAATCAATTCCATAAAGAAACCGAATCCACCGAATCGGCACACCCAGCCAAAGAGGGGTGACGACTGTGCGGCGGTCAGGTCTCTTCGACCATTCCCAGAGGCGGTGCCGTGACCGCGGTTAGAAAAATCGCTGGACACGGAAAAAAGCGTCGATATCATAGAAGGTGAACGGGAAATCGATTATCGTTTCCCCTTGCATCGGCCTCTTCTCTGTTCCGGCCCCGTCGTCTCGCTGAAAAATTGCGAACGGCGGGGTTTTTTCTTTCCGACCGTATCTCCAACCGCGTTGTCCCCAACGGCATCCCTCCGGCAGACCATCCCACCGAATCATGCCCATCCGGTGATGATGACGAAGCCGCGACAGTTCCTTTGGAATCGCACTTGGTATCGGCGCTGATCAGGCCGAAAGCCGGAGCAACGCAAGGCCCGGGCTAACACGCGTCCTTGTGCCGCCGGGTGTCCGTCTGCTAATCTCAAGCTCATCGGCGGCGAATGCGACACCATCTGTCGCGTCCCCATCCGGGCGGCATCGCGTCGGTTCCGGATGAGGCGTGCGCCGCTTCGTGTCCAATCGTAATCGTGCTTGCCCACCTTCGGGAGAGTAGGGGGGAACGTATGGAAGTTTCCTCGAGCGCAGACTGGAAGCTGGAGCATACGATCGCCACGTGCGGCGGCCCGAGTCGGCTGTGGCGACTGGATGTGCGACGCCCGGAGGCCGGCGTCTCTCTGCACCTTTCCAGCGAAGGGTCGCTGACACCGGATCACGAACCGCCGGCCAGGGTCTTCGGGCTATCGCTGGAAGGAGGATCAGCGCAGGACCTGCGACTGGCCGACGTTTTTGCCAAAGCCAACCACCTCTACTCGCGCTACGAGGATTGGACGACCGGCGACCCTCGCGAAGGCTTGGACATTCACGTCGGCTTGACCGCCGCTCGGGTTGCGGCGGAGGGCCATGGGGAAATCGACCTTTCGAAACAACCGGAAGAACACGAAGAGTACGTCTTGGAAGCCGTTATCAGTGCCAAGACGGAGAATCTGAGAGTGGAGCGCGACGTGCGGATCGGCTTTCAAGGGTGGGCCGAGGAGATCGGTTGGCAGCGATGCACCGTGGATCCGAGCGGCCGGCGTACGGCAACCGTCCCACTTTCACCCCACCAGGAACCGCCCGGGGATAAGGCGGCGGAATCGGCGGGGGTCACAGAGTTCTCGTTTCCCGTCGTTGGATTGTCCGGAGTCCCCTGCGTCTTGGGGCTTTTGGTTCATCCAGCCGGAATCCGCCCACTCAAGCAGGTTGAGCCGATCATCCCTTTGACGTTCGATTTCCGGCAGGCAAGATTCAGCCTCGTCTATCGTTTGTTCCCCTTGTGCCTGGAAAAGGGCGTGACGGTTCGCAGCGTGTTTCAGTTGCTGCTGCTCCGCCGGGCGAACGCGACGGAACGCTTGACCGAGGCGGCGAGGCGCTTTCTGTCCTCACCACCGTCGCTAACCGAGGCGTAATCTCTCGGGGGGTTGGGTGGTTGACGCCGCTCGCGTCCACTAGCATAGGGTATCCCTACGACGATCGCCTGATTTGGCATGTCGAGATCATCCGGTCACAAGTATTCCGTGCAAACGCGATCGGCTGGCCGCAAGCGTGGAGGATCTTCGGTACGGTTCGAGGCGGCAAACGACGTGCCTGCCGCGCTTGGACCGATTGGGCATCCCCTTGCGGCCCCCATAGGTCCCGAAACGGCTCTTACCCCATGGAGCGCATGACATGACGCTATCGACGTTCCCAAGCGAGAACTTTCTCTTGGAGCACGAGACTGCGGTACGTCTGTACCACGAGTGCGCCAAGGACATGCCGATTCTCGACTACCATTCGCACCTTTCGCCGACATTGATCGCCGAGGACCACCGGTTCGCCAATCTGACGGAGGTCTGGCTTCGGGAGGACCACTACAAGTGGCGGGCCATGCGGGCCAACGGCGTCCCCGAGTACTATTGCACCGGCAACGCCTCCGACTACGAGAAGTTCCTGAAGTGGGCGGAGACGGTGCCGAAGCTGCTCCGCAATCCCCTTTTCCATTGGACGCACATGGAATTGCAGCGGCCGTTCGGCATCACGGATCGTCTGCTCACCCCCGAAACGGCGGCGGAGATTTGGGAAACATGCAACGCCAAACTGGCGCTGCCGGAGTTCTCTTGCCGCGGCCTGCTACGCTACTTCAACGTGTCCTTGGTCTGCACCACCGATGATCCCACGGACGATCTCCAGGCTCACCGGCAAATCGCGCAGGATCCCAATTTTCCGGTCCAGGTGCTACCCACCTTTCGCCCAGATCGCGCGATGCTCCTCCAACATCCCGAAAGGTTTCACATTTGGGTGGATAAACTGAGCGAGTCCTCCGGGATCGAGGTCAAGGACTACTCCACCCTCATCGAGGCCTTGCGGAAACGCCACGATTACTTCCACGAACACGGTTGCCGGCTCTCGGATCACGGCATCGAACAGTTCGTGGCCGAGGACTACGAGGAGGCGGATCTCAACCGCATCTTCCGAGAGGTGTACAACAATCAGGTCGTGTCGGTCGTGGACCGCGCCAAGTTCAAGTCGGCCGTCCTTTACGAATGCGCCGTGATGAACTACGAGAAGGGTTGGTCGCAACAGTACCACGTCGGCGCCTTGCGGAACGTCAACTCCAAGATGTTCGAGGCTGTCGGTCCGGATACGGGTTTCGACGCCATCACCGACATCAATCTGGCACGCAACATGACGCGGTTTCTGGATCGCCTGGAACGGGCGGGTAAATTGTCGCGGACCATCGTGTACAACTTAAACCCGGCCGTCAACGAAACGGTAGCATCCATCTTGGCCTGCTATCAGGACGGCAGCGAGCCGGCCAAGATGCAGTTCGGAGCCGCCTGGTGGTTCCTCGATCAGCGCGACGGAATCTTACGACAGCTCGAAACGCTTTCGAACTTCGGGCTGCTGAGCCGATTCGTGGGGATGCTGACCGACAGCCGATCCTTCCTCTCTTTCACGCGGCACGACTATTTCCGCCGGATCCTGTGCAATCTGTTAGGAGGGGAGATGGATCGCGGCCTCCTGCCCCATGACTTCGCCTTGGTCGGTTCGGTGGTACGCGACATTTGCTACAACAATGCCGCGCGGTACTTCGGCTTCCGTGCCCCCACGCTGGGATCTCCGGTGGCCGGTGAGGCCAAGTAAGCATGGCCTTCGGGAAACAGAAAACACGGCGACTCCTTGTGGGCGGCCGCGCGCCGTCGCCGTTGGGCCGGGGTGTTGAGTTCCGGCCTCCAGTGGGCTATTGTGTAGCATCAAGGCCGCCCATTGTTCCCGCCCGAAGCAACGTCTTTTTTTCCGCGGAGGATAGTCTCATGCCCCACCTCCAATCTGTTGTCGGTTTTCGGCCGTTGCGACCGGCGTTTCGGCATTCGGCGGCACGGTCTCGTGCCGCGCTGTTGTCGGTTGCGGCGGCGTTCTTCGCGTTGCCCTCCTTGGTCCTCGCCTACAACCCACCGGTGGACAAGGCGGAGGGTGTCACGGTGCGTATCGAGGCCCCGGAACGGATCGAGCAGGCGGGGGATTCGATCGACGTCGCCGTCATCGTCGAAAACGCCGGAGAGGGGCCGATTTCCGCGAATCTCCGCATCGGCTTGATCGACGGTTGGCAAGCCGATCCCGGCGAGTTCGCCGCGGTTAGTTTGCCCGCAGGCGAATCACGGCGCCTGACCGCACGCGTGCAATCCGCCGCGGACAGCTACGCCGCCCATTATCCGATCCACGTCTGGGCGACGGTCCGGCGTCCCGACAAGCCCGAGCTGAGGCTGCATCCCATCGCGATTCTCGTCATCGATAGGGCGACGAGCGGCCGCATGCGGCAGTCGGGGGAGTGGAAGCCGATCGTCCTTGCGCCGGACAGCGCGTTCGCCCTGGAGCAGACCGCCACCCGGCGCGCGGTGATGCAGGTCTTCGGGAAGCCGGTAGAAGTCAGCGAGGTCGGTTGGAGCGGCAGCCATCCGCAACACTCCGGCAGTCTCAACCGTGTCGATGCGACGTTAGAGAACGAGACGCGGCCGTGTCTCGGAATTCATCCGCCCTGGCGGGACGGACAGACGGGAACCCTCGCCGCTGAATTCCCGATCCAATTGCCCGAAGGTACGCCCGCGACCTTGGATTTCTCCCTTGGGATGACCCCGGATGGACAGAGCGACGGCGTGACGTTTCGGGTCCGGGTCGTACCTTGGGATGCCCCGGACGGAGCATGGGGCCGGATCTTTTGGGAGCGGCACACGGCCGCCAAGACCTGGGAACACCATCAGGTGGATCTCTCGCCATACGCGGGCAAGCCCGTGCGACTGCAATTGGAGTCGCATCCCGGCCCGAAGAACAACACAGGCTGGGATTCGTCCTTTTGGGCGGAACCGACGCTGATCGTCGGCAACCCGCCGCAACCCGATCAGACGCCGCCCGCGTGGGAGCACGCCGTCACTGTGGGGAGCGGCACGGTAGCGGGGCTGGATTGCGAGTATCGCGTGGTTCCCGGTAACCGCGGCCTCTTGGACGCCGCCGTGGGCTTTGTGACCCCCCAACAGACAGTATGGTTCCGTGGGTTCCGGATCACGGTCGACTCCGCCCGCTTGGACGGCGCTCGGTCGGCGTTGACGCTGCAAAGCGTCGATCTAGAGAAACCCGCAGGCGAGGGAACTCCGCTGCGAGCGCGGCATCATTTCGTCGGCCAAGATTCCGAATTCGACCTGATCGGAGAACTCGCCGCAGTCGACGGCGTCTTGACCGCGAGTTTTCGCGTGGAAAATGCCACGCAACCGAAACCATGGCGACACATTCATATCGAGGATGCCGCGGTAGGCTCTTGGAGCCTTCCGTTGGAAAAGCTGTTCGCCGGCGCCGGTAACGTCGTGGTCCAACCGGGGCGGTACCGTCTGGGTTTCGACGGCCACCTGTTGTCCACCTCGTTCGTGGGCTTCGAATTCACGCCCCGGCTGAGCGTGATTCAAGCCTGCGACGTCCCGCCCAGTTATCTCGACGTGATTCCGGCTGAGCGTCATTTCTCGCTCCACGCGTCGCCCGATTTTCGCTTCACGTTCATTCCCGCCGCCGACGCTTGGGAGGGGGTCAAAAAATGGCGCGACGTGAACGGCTTGCGTCCCGCCGGCGGAGTGCGTCAGGCGGCCGGACGATTCGTGTTCGACCTTTGGGGCGGGCTGTACCGCGACAGCGCCGACGAGCTTCGACGCGCCTTCCGCTACGGTTTGACCGATAGCATGGTCATTTGGCACAACTGGCAGCGATGGGGATACGACTATCGTTTGCCGGAAATCTGCCCCCCCAATCCCCAACTCGGTAGCCTCGAGGACTGCCGTTATTTGATCGAATCATGTCGTCAGGCGGGCGTTCTCTTCGCGCTTCACGACAACTACATCGACTTCTACCCCGACGCCGAGGGCTTTTCCTACCGGGAACGGATCGCGTTCCACTCCAACGGGACCCCCGTCCGGGCGTGGCTGAACGAAGGCCGGCAAGCCCAATCCTACCGCTATCGGGCCGATCAAGTCGAACCCTTTTTGCAGGCGAATCTGCGCTGGATTCGCGAAAACCTCGCGCCTACCGCCTATTTCATCGACGTGTGGAGCAGTATCGGACCGTACGATTACTGGACTTTCGACGGCCGGTTCTTCGATCGCGTCTTTACCCGCGACAGTTGGGGAAATCATTTCGCCTGGATCCGCGAACTGCTGGGAAACAACGCGCCGCAAATCTCGGAGAGCGGCCACGACCAATTGATCGGCTGGTTGGACGGCGCGCAAACCAATCATTTGCGGGTGGGCAATCCCTTGCCCGGCTATTACCAATGGTCGGTCTGGAACTGGGAATGCCGGGACGCGGAACGGGTGCCTTGGTTCGATGCCGCTCACCATGACCGTTTCGTCCTCCACGGGGCCGGTTACGAAGGACGCTACGCCGCCGGATTGGACACCCGGCTCCACGGCATGTACAGCGACGATTACATCTCGACCGAGGTCTTGACGGGCCACCCCGCCATGGTCTCCCGCCCCTTCGGTGAAGACGTCGTGCGGAAGTACTGGCTCTTGGCGCCTCTCATGCGGGCACTGGCATTGGACCGCATCGAGTCGGTCGAATTCGTCGGCGGAGACATCCACCGGCAGTATGTTCGCTGGCAGCGCGGCGGCGAGGTCTGGTGCAATCGCGGAGAGAGCGACTGGGAAGTGCAGGGCACCGTTCTGCCCCAATACGGATTCCTGGCCAAGGTCCCGCTCCCCTCCGCCGGAGACAACTCCGAATCGCAAGTCGTCGAGGCTGCCATCACCCGGCGAAACGGCGTCATCGTCGAATATGCGCAGTCACCGCAATGGCTGTACGTCAACGGCCGTAAAAGCTTCGGCGGCGTCCTCCCGGTGCGTCCCCTGGCCGGGGTATTCCGCGATTTGGGCGAACGGCGATTGGAATTGCAGATCAATTGGCAGCTCCGTCGCAGCCTCCCCGATCAATACGTCCTGTTTGCCCATTTCTGCGACAAGGAGGGCGAGATCGTGTTCCAAGGGGGTTTCGAACCGCGGCGTCCCGACGGCCCGGTCCCGGGCACCGTGTCCACCGCACTTCGGGCCGCCGTGCCCGAGCAACTCAAGCCGGGCGACACCGTCGAACTGCGAATCGGGGCCTACGACCCGCGGAGCGGTCGCCGACTGGCCCTTGCCGGTCCCGGCGATGAGGGAAATCGAATCCGCCTCGGAACCTTGACCGTAGGTGAGGGTGGCAAGCTCGCCTGGACCGACCACGGCGGCACCGAAGACCCCTTGCAAGCCAGGATGAATGCTGCGGGGAAGCTCATCGACTTCGGGGTCGTCACAACCACCCAAGGGCTCCGCATTACCCGAGATGGCGACGGCGTCCGCGTCACCGCGCTGCCTCATTGCCAGGACACGGTCGAGGCGGACATTCGCCCGGATAAGCTCTGGGTCGGCCCCGTGCAACGGATGCGACTTGTCTATCACAACGAGGACGGAGAACCGGTCCGGAGTGAAAACATCGACCTCCCAATGGGAGGGGTGGTATCCGTGAGGATTCAACCGGATGAATTCGACTGCTTGATCGAACGGCAAGATTGACGCTATAACAGGCGGCGTTGCAGAAATTCGATTTCCGCCGGAACGTGTTTTTCGGATCGCGTGCCGTAAAAGGGAACCTGTTTCGGGAAAAGTCCCCGAACCTCCCTCAGCTTGCGGTTGTCTCGGCAATATGACTTGCGACGGATTTCACGTCGGAAGGGCCTTGGGAAATGGCGGCGGCCCGTTCTGCGGCAAATCGGCTGTTTCAGTTCAAGGATAAACGCCGTTTTCGGAACAGGACTTGCTCGCCAAGGCTTTCGTGGAAATAATGGTTGTTGAATTGCCGCGGGCTGATGGTTCCGCGGGCACGCTTCAGTCCTTAACTCTTTTGGGTGCGCTTCGGCGCAGAGGTGGATCATGCGTACGTTCGTGAAGACGCTGAAGACGGCTAAGCATGTGGTTCTCGCTCGCGTCGCTCGGGTGAGCAAACACGTCGTCACGGTAGTCTGCACGAAGGTTACGAAGATTCTCCGCGCCGGTCTGTCTTTGCGCGCCGATTGGATTCGCCGTTGCCGTGACCTGAATCAGATACATGCCATGGATTCCTTTGGGGGAACCCAATCCGGATTGGGTTGTTGGCGATCCGCGTCTTTGTCGTGGCAGCCGGCCGCGGCAGCCAGGTTGGCCGCTCGCGCGGAGGCCGCAAGGTCTTGGTCACGTCCACCTAGAAGTTAACACTGCCCGATCATCAACGCGGCAGGGGACGTCGACCAAGGCCCACGGTCCGGCTGGGATCGGTGGGGTTTGGCCTCTCCCTCCTTGCCTTCTCCGACGGGTCCTCGGTCTCCGTCCGTTGTCGCACAACGGAGGGAGTCATGGCTACGGTCATCGAGGAGTTAGAGGAATTCGGAATCGAGCTGAGCGGCCTTGCCGCAGGCCTTGTCGAAGAAGAGATCGGGGAACTGCCCTCGGCGGAACACGATGAGCCGCCGGACCCCGTCTCGCTGCTGCTCAACGCCGCCGCACGGGGCGATCGCCGCGCGGCGAACCGAATCGTGCAGATGTTCGAGCGGTATGTGCGGGACACCGTTCGCCGACGCCTGCGCGATGAAAGCGACGTCGAGGAGACCACCCAGGACGTCTTCATCCAAGCATTCCGCAAGCTCGATCAGTTGCACGACAAGCGGTGCTTCGCGGGTTGGCTCCGCCGTATCGCAGACCGATTGGCCATCAATCAGCTGGTGCGCCGGCGGCGAGATCGCACGGTGAATTTCGAGAGTTTCGACCAGCCCGACGCCGGCGGCGAGCCTTGGTCGGAAGCCGTCCGCCGCGAACAACGCCAAGCGGTCTGGAAGGGATTGCAACGACTGGGAGCGATGGATCGCGAGACCCTCGTGGCGTTCTACATCGAGGGCAACTCCCTGGTCGAAATGAGCCGTCGCTTCGATTCGCCCGTGGGCACCATCAAGCGTCGCCTGCACACCGCCCGAAAGCGGCTGGCGAAGGAGTTGACGGAACTCCACGCCGCCTGACGGATCGTAAGAAAAGCCGCCGCGAGGTTCGGAGGCGATCGCCCCGGGACGCCGCGGCTGCGTCGCTTATTCGCGCGAAACGGAATCCACCGAAGCGATAGGCGAAGCCGGTGCGGCGTCGGACCCTCGTGCGATCGCCGCAAGCGCGGCGATCAACCAACCCAAGATCAGCAACGTCCCGCCGACCGGCACGATCCACACCCAAGCGACCGTCGGGAAGACGATTCGCAGATACAATCCGCCGCTGAATCCCGCCGTCCCGACCAAGAAGAAGACCGCGGCGACGGTGAGCAAGCGGGACGGGCGGCGGTGGGCCCAAGCGCCCAGAATCATGAGGGCCAAGGCATGGAACATTTGATAGCGGACGGCTGTCTCGAAGCCGTGGTAGGTCGTCGCATCGACTCCGCCCCGCACAAGGTGATCGCCCATGGCGGCCAGCGCCACGCCGAAGGCCCCTAAGATCGCCCCGCAAAAAAGGAGAATCCTGGCTTGCATGGAGACTCTCGCTCCGTCGTTCCTGGCGTTGGATGCTCCGCGAATATCGTCGCGTCCTCTTGTCCGTTTCCGGCCTGGGCGGCGGCGGTTCGCGGCAGTTCACGGTTTTTCTCGCCAAACGGCCTCTCCCAACAGGATAGGAGTTAGCGCGATCGGCGTCCATGTGTCGGCGTTCACGGTGACGGTGTTCTCACCGGGGGCGATTTCGATGTCGCCTTCCCAGGCCAATTCCGTCTGTAGCCGATTATTCTTGTCGAAGACCCTGGCGTTTCCGCCGCCCCAATACTCCACGTAATCGCCTTCTCGCAGGGTGACGGGAAGCCGCACGGTGGCGTTCCCCAGCGTCAAGGTAGGATTGCGCAGCTCGCGTGGGAATTCCTTCAATGCCTTGATCGCAAGGACATGACACCGGGAGTCCGCGGCGGGCCTCCGCATCCAGCGGATGTTCAGGGCTCGAATGCGACCGAAGTCGAAACCGTACAGGGCGGCCTTGAACGGATAATTGGCGTGGGCCGGCCGAAATTCCGTCAAAATCCGCTCCGGAGTAGGCTGGGGCAGGACGATCGACTTTTCGCCCGTGAAGTCCAAGTCCACGTAATAGTCTCGAAATCGCGCGCCGCCGGCCTCCAGTTGGAAGTTGAGCACGCCGGGCGGGTCGGAAATCGGGCCTTCATGCCTCACGCGCACCGCCACGGCGCGGTGGCTGAGGAAGTCCACGCTCTTCCGCCCGGATGAAACCTTCAGCACCGCCGTCCCGGCCGGCGAAGCCAAACCTTCCAGCGTACCGCCGTCCGGACCATCCCAAACGATCGCCCCCGAGGCGGCGCCCGGCATCGCGGCGTGCGCATCAGGCTGCGGAATGAGGACGCCGCCCTCATCCGCGTTCAGGATCGGCAGGTTCTCCGAATCGTCCCATTCGGCCAATGCGGGGAGCGCTTGCAGACGAAATCGCAACGCCTGGGCCGAATAGGGGTTGTCGATGGTGACGTCGCCGGGCGATTCCAAGCGTAGCCCCCGATATCGCATGGGTAGAATGGCCCGGCCGCCCTCCGATACTTCGAGATGCCATTCGCCCGCCTCCAGCAACTTTCGCACGTCGTCCGGCACGATTCCGGAAAGCCGCAGGGATTCCCAACGGCCGAGCAACCCCAACAGTTCCTCGGTGCGCCCGTTGCGAGAAAGGGCGGCCATGTTGGTTTCCAGGGAAACCGGGGTATCTAAGGCGAGCATGCGCGCGGCGTAGTACTCCACCTCATCCGGCCCGGTGGCGTTCTGGTGCGGGGCCCAGTCCAGGAATCCCCACCAGCCCAACTCGGCAGGGAAAAAGCTGTCGTTGTAATGCCGCCAAGAATCCGCGATCTTGTGGTAGTCGAGATATTCTTTGACCGCGACGGCGGCGAAGTCATCGCACGCGCCTCGGGTGTAGAAGTGCCACGTGAACGGCGTGAAACCGGATCCCTGCACCAGCACATCCCGCTGAAAACGTTTCCAGACGGCCGTCTGCTGGACGCCCACCCAATACCACCACGGTCCCACGGCCGCATTGCATTCGCCGCCGTCGAAGTAGATCATGTCGAATCCGCAGCGATTGACCACTCCTGCGATACGATCGGCGATCTGTTCCATCAGGGGTGAACGCAGGTCGGCCAGATAACAGCCGTACCTCTCGCACAGGTGGTCCACCCGGCCGCCCCTCCCGTGCGCAGCGCGAGCCGTACCCAGGTAGCCCCGGACGCAGTCCAAGAGACGCCTTCCCTCGAGATCGACCCTGCCATAACGAATGATCTCATCCCCGATTTGGATCTCGAACCCCTGCTTGGCATCACCGTAGTAGGCGGGCGACATGGGAAAACCCGACAAGTCGCCTTCCAGTGGAATGACGGTATCCTCTTCGCCGATATCGGCCGCCAGAACGGCGGACGCGTCTTTCAGCAAACCGGGATGCGGGCGAGGCGAAACCAAGGGATCGTTTTTGCCCACAAAGCTGGTCAGCATGTGCAAGCCGACCTTCAGTCCCGCCGCATGGCATTTGTCCACGACCGCCTTCAGGCTCTCCTCGCCGCGCGGAAAGTTCTTCACGTTGATGGGATACGACCCCAGCGACGCGGCCCAGGTACCGTCGTACGTCATGATGTACTGGAAACCGCCAAGCTTCGCGAGCCGGATCTGTTCGTCGGCATTGGCCTCCGTCAGGTCGGTGAAGAAGTACCCGCGACGGACGTCGGGCGAACGCTTCGCCCAGACCCCCTCGATCGTGGCGAACGGCAGCTCCTGGTCCTCTTCGACCTCCTGCACGACGTCCAGGAATTGGGGTGTCGGTACGGCTATCAAGGCGAAACCTTCGCCTACCTGACCGAATTCTTGATGCGCTAAAACGCGGAGATGGAACGTCTCCACCCGCTCGCTCAAGCCCATCAGGCAGACCGTAAAATCTTCGTTCCACGCAGCGTTGCACAGCCACCCCAGCCGCTTCGCGCCGCGCACCGTCAGGCTTCCCAGCCCGATCGTCTCGGCAGGACTGCCTTCGAGACCGATCAAGCGCAGAGTAAGATAGCGCGGCTTGACTTGGATCTCGAACCATGCCTCCGTGTCCGTATCCGAAAATGCCGCCCGGAGATGCTCCCCCTCTTTGACAAGCGATCGGCACGGCAATTCCGTGCCGCCCTGCCGGACAAAGAAGAAGGGGCGATCGGGAACGATCCAGTTCCGCCCGGACGACTTCTCGGTCAATTCTCGGCAACGTCCCGCCGGGTCGCACACCAAACGGACGACGTCGTTCTCCCACGTCAGGTCGTCGTCCGCCCCGTAAGCCGTCGCCGCCGAAGAGAGCACCCACACGGCCGAAAAAACTACGGCAGCGATCCGGATCACCCCCCAACCGGTTCTCTTCATTCGGAACCTCACGGCGTTCTCCTGAATCTCAAATAGAAGGGAGCGCCTCGCGCGACTTCGTGCCCGAACGCGCAAGGCTTCCCAGCAACCCCAATACCCGGAGTGAAAGCGGCATTCAACTTGATCTCCCGAAACCGGGAAGTCAAGGGCGCGTTACAATGGGATAGTGGAAGAGGTTTGGCAAAGACCGATCCACTCCCGCCGGGACGTCTTTGGCGGCTACCGGAGGCCCCAAGTCGCCCTTGGGGCCGGGAGGCGTTGGCGGTCGGTCGGACGTCAGGCCGCCGGAACAGGTGTTGCATTGAGAGGCAAGACGTGGCTGACGAATTCGATCCCTACCGGCAATGGCTGGGATTTCCCGCCGGTCGGCTCCCGCAAGATTATTACGAGTTGTTTCGCTTGGAGCGATTCGAGCCGGACTTGAAGCTGATCGCGCGGGAAGCCGACATCGTTATCGCGGAGGTCCGCCGGATCCGCCCCGGCCGCTTCGCCGCGCAATGGGCGGCTCTTTTGGACGAGCTTTGCACCGCCAAGGCTTGTCTAACCGATCCCCGAAGCAAAGCAGAGTACGACGCGCGACTCCGCACCCACGGTTCTTCGGCAGACCGCGCCGCCGAATCCCAGATGTCCTCCGCGGGGGACTCCGCGCCCGCAACCGGGCCGTCGTCGCCGCCCTCAGCCGGCCGAATGGTCGAAACAGCGCCTTCAGTCGAAGCTTCACCCCTTGCCCAAACGGCTGCTTACCGGCCGACAGCGATGAACGCTCACCCCCTGTACAACAACGCGGAAGCTCACGTTCATGCGAATCGGGACGGCACGCGGCCGTCTTCCGTCGCGTCCAACCGGATCCGATTGAATTGGCTCGACGTTGCGTATCGCACTGCGGCGTTGGGATTCGTCGTGGCGGCCGTCATCCTCGCCGGCACCCTCATCAGTCGCCGGGACGCCGTCCGGAGCTATTTGCAGAACCTGCCCGCAATGCGTCACCCCTCGGCAGTGTCAGAAGCCTCCTCCGAAACGATCATGCCGGACCGCGACACGGCGCGTTCGACCGCCGGCCCGGCGACGAGCTTTTTGGCCGGCGCGACCGAGCCGCCCCCCGCACACCCTGCGACGGAGCCTGCCGCGACCGCTTCTTCGGCCGCAACACCGCCGCCCCCCCCGGCCGCCGATGCCCCGATCTCAACCGTACCGATCGGTTCCGCCGACAGTGATCCGGCAGGACTTTCCCGCGTGGTCCAAGGCGAACCGCTCCCGCCTGTTGCCGGCCCCGCAGCCGCACCATTCACCTCCGGTGTACAGGCGTCTCCGAATCCGGCAACCGGGCCGGGCGATACGCCGTCCGGTGCGGGAAGCGCCGGCGACGTCGAGGAGCTGTCGGACGACTTCCGTGTCACTACCCGACAAGTTTGGCAAGCGATGGCCGCTCGGGACCTCGTCAAGGCGCGCGAGACGCTCAACGCCTTGGCCTCCCAAGTGCGCCGTCCGCCGGAGCGCGCATGCGTGACCGCCTTGGATGCGCTGCTCATGCACCTGGAGGAGTTCTGGCGCGGAGTGACGCAGGCGACGGCCTCGCTTCGTAGCACGGAAGAACTGCCCATCGGCGAGACCATGGTCATCGTCGTCGAGGCCGATCGCGAGCGGATCGTGGTCCGCGCCGCGGGACGGAACCGCACCTACGCCGTGCGAGAAATGCCCACCGCCCTGATCCGGGCCGTCGTGGAGCAACGCTTCCAAAAGGGTTCCGACACGCAAATCCTGCTGGGAGCATTTCTGGCCGTGGACCCGAAGGGTGACCCGGCCGAGGCGCGTCGTCTGTGGCAAGCCGCGCAGAACTCGGGAGCCGATGTCGGCCTATTGATGGAAGTCCTTGATTACGTTCCCGACGGCGGGCCCGTGCAAACGGCATCGCGACTGCCGATCCCCGGCGACGGGGGCAAACTAGCCCAGGCGCGACAATGGGTGGAGTCTCAATTTCCCACCGCCTACCAGGACGCACCCACGATTCCGGTCAAGGCGGACGCTGCGCGGAGAATGCTCGAAGCCGCCCGCGACTCCGCCTTGAATGACGAGGCCGTTCGCTACCTCTTGCTCCGCGAGGCCGCCCGGCTGGCCGTCGAGGCCGGAGAGGCTCGGTTGGCCTTGCAATCCGTCGAGGAGTTGGGGGCCAGGTATGAGGTCGACCTCTCGCACGAACGGCGGATGGTTGCCGAAAGCCTGTCACAATCGCCGGCGCCGGCGTCGCTGCATCAACGCCTCGCCTCCGAACTCCTCGAAGCCGTGCAGGCCGCGCTCACCTCCGGGGATCGAGACGCGGCACAAGCCCTGGCCTCCGCGGCAGTTATCTCCGCGCGCAAGGCCCGCAACGCCGCCTTGCTCCGTAAAGCCCTCACTCTGCTGCAAAGCGCCGGCGGCAATCCGTGAACGCCCTATGGCCGGCGTCCACGCGATGCCGCCGCTCGCAATGAAGCTGCCGCTCGCTTCGTTGACGACTGGAAGCGAGACGTACCATAATGGTCGCACTGATGATCTGACCGGAGACATGCACCGCGCACTTCCTTGGTCTCGGCCGGGCGTCACGGCTGCCGGCCTTCACTGCCCGAAACACCCTGTTCGGTAAATGGGAGTAGACCCGCGATGCCGATTCCAAGATCTTGTCTGGGTTGGGCCCTATGGATCCTAGCCGCCGTGCTTGTGAGGCCGTTTTGCGACGTGCAAGCAACGGAAACGGCAGTGGCAGCCCCGCCGGCTCCGCCCGAGTGGACGCCCCGTGAAGAGGAAGCGTCGTTACCGCCGCCCTTTTCGCTCGAAGTGTCGGCGGCACAGTTCGACGCATTGGAAGCGGCCATTCGCGACCTGACCCAAGATTTCCCGGAAACCTATCCCGGTGCGGAGTACCTTCCGCGCCTGGAATCCTTGCGGCGACGTTTGGACGAATTGACGCAACAAGAGGGACAACAGGCCCGGCGCACCGCCGCATGGGCCGAACTGGAGGCGCGCTTCGCAGCCCTACGACGAGAAGCCTTGTCGGCCAATCCGCTCCTCGGCTTCGATCGCATCCTAGCGGTGCGACGCGGCGAGCGTCAACTAGGCTTGCCCGCCAACTGGGAAAGTAATTCCAGCCTGCCGACGACCGGCTATGACAACCAGATCGTGGCCCTGGCGCACCGCGATCATCCCGTCCGCGTGGAGACGCTGCTGCAACCGAAAGACGGTCGCTACGTGGGTCAAATGGATTTGCACTGGGACGGCTGCCGGGTGCTTTTCAGCATGCCCGGCGGCAACGGTCGCTTTCAGGTGCAAGAATTGGATTTGACGTCGGGTGACGTCCGCGAACTTCCGTTGATCCCCGATGCCGACGTGGACAACTACGACGCCTGCTATCTTCCGGACGGGGGGGTCGCTTTCACCTCCGGTAGTTCGCACGTGACCAACCTCTATCGCCGCGATCCCGACGGTCGCATTCGTCAGTTGACCGTCGACCAGGAACATAATTGGCATCCCCGCGTCATGGCGGACGGCCGCCTTCTCTACCTTCGCTGGGAGTACAGCGACCTGCCCCACGCTCACTGTCGGATTTTATTCTGCATGAATCCGGACGGCACCAATCAGGCAGCCTATTACGGCAGCAACAGCTACTTCCCCAACTCCTTCTTCGATGCCCAACCGATTCCTGGGACCGTCGGAAGGGTGATCGGCGTGGCGACGGGCCATCACGGAACGCGGCGTTCGGGGCGTCTTTTGATTCTGGATCCCGCCGTGGGACGTCACGAAGCCCGCGGCGTGGTCCAGGAAATCCCCAGGCGGGGCCGCGAAGTCGAGCCGACCATTCGAGACCAACTTGTCGACGGCGTTTGGCCTCAATTCCTGAACCCGTTTCCGCTCAGCGATAAGTACTTCTTGGTATCGGCCAAACTCGGCCCGAACGTCCCCTGGGGAATCTACCTGGTCGATGTGTTCGACAACATGCTGTTGCTTCACGAAGAGCCGGGTTGCGCTTACTTGGAGCCGATCCCGCTTGCCCCCCGCCGCCGTCCGCCCGTCATACCGGACCGCACCGATCCTTCCAATTCGGAGGCATTGGTTTATTTGGTCGACGTCTACCAAGGGCCGGGACTCAAGGGCATTCCACGCGGCGCGGTGAGGTCGCTCCGGCTCGTCGGCTATCAGTTCAGCTATCGAGAAACCGGCGGGTTGCTGGGCGCCGTGGGGATGGACGGTCCGTGGGACGTCAAGCGGATTATCGGCACGGTGCCGGTCGAAGCCGATGGATCGGCATTGTTTCGAGTGCCCGCGTACACTCCCATCGCCGTACAACCGCTGGATGAAGACGGCCGCGCCTTGCAAACGATGCGGAGCTGGTTTACCGCCATGCCCGGCGAGGTGCTCTCCTGCGTGGGCTGCCACGAACACCCCAACACGGCGCCGCCCAATCAATACACGTTCGCATCGCGGCATCCGCCGCGGCCCATCGAGCCTTGGTACGGCCCGCCCCGAGGGCTCAGTTTTGCCCGAGAAGTTCAGCCCGTCCTCGATCGCCATTGCGTGACTTGTCATGACGGTCGGCCGTCCTGGAACGGCAAACCTCTGCCGGACCTCCGCGGCGACGAGATCGTTCCCGATTGGTCCTCCAAGATCGCCGGCAGCGTCTCGCCCGCCATCGGTGGAAAGTTCTCTCGATCCTACGTGGCTTTGCACGGATTGATTCGTCGACCGGGGATCGAAAGCGACCTCCATCTCCTGGCGCCCCTGGAATTCTACGCAGGGGCCACCGAGCTGGTCCGCATTCTGCAAAAGGGACACTACGGCGTCGAGCTGGACCCCGAGTCGTGGGAGCGGCTCACCACATGGATCGACTTGAACGCACCTTTCCACGGCCGGTGGAGCGAAATCGTGGGAGCGGAGACGATCGCCGCGGCGCACCGACGTGCCTTGGAATTGCGCCGGCGATACACGGGGATGAGTGACGATCCGGAAACCCTCCCCGACGTCCGAGCATTCACATCTTCGCCGCAGTCTCCCCCGCGAAGGCCGTCCGAAAGCATCCCGCGCCCTGCTTCCGGCCAGGACCTCGCGACCGCACGGGCGACCAGGACATCGCTCTCAGCGGCCGCCGCACCGTGGGGCGTTTCCGGGCCGACGTCGGCAATTTCTTCTCCGCCCACCGACTTAGTGCGACGGACCATCGAACTCGCGCCGGGAATCACGCTGGAAATGGTCCGGATTCCCGCCGGATCGTTTGTCATGGGCGGCGAAGATGCCTGCCCCGACGAGCAACCGCGAGCACCAGTGACGATTCCCCGCCCCTTCTGGATCAGCACCACCGAGATTACCAACGAGCAATTTGCGACCTTTGCACCCCGGCACGACAGCCACGTGGAGTCGCTGCACGGATATCAGTTCGGCGTCCACGGTTACGTCTTGAACGGCCCGCGACAACCGGTGGTGCGAGTGTCCTGGCACGAGGCTCGGGCGTTTTGCGACCATATTTCCAGGAGCACGGGATTCCATTTTGATCTCCCCACCGAAGCCCAATGGGAATATGCGTGCCGTGCCGGCACGACCTCGCCTTTCTGGTTCGGCGAATCCGGCGCGGACTTTTCGCGCTGCGCCAACCTGGGAGATCGCCGGCTCCGCAAATACGTCATCGACACATACATCTCCGTGCGCTACCTCGAAGATTTTTCGCCCTACGATGATTGGGTCCCGAAAGACGATCGCTTCGATGACGGCGGTTTCGTCTCACTGCCGGTAGGGAGCTATGCCGCCAACCCTTGGGGCCTCTTCGACATGCACGGCAATGTTTGGGAATGGACGCGAAGCCGCTATTTGCCCTATCCCTATACCGAAGACGACGGCCGGAACGACCTGGCGGGCCAAGCTCCGCGCGTGATCCGGGGCGGGTCGTGGTACGACCGCCCAACGTGGGCAACAGCCTCGCGACGGTCATCCCTGCCGCCGTTCGGTCGAGCCTTCAATGTCGGATTCAGGGTGGTAGCCGATTTGCCGGAGGTCGGCGCGAAGCCTTAACGTTTCCGCAGGCTTTCCGCGCTGAGCCATCCCATCCCTTTTCCCTCCGCCGAGCGGGCGGCTCATACCGCCGCTTCTCGGATCGCATTGACCGGCGGGATCGCGTCGCGTACGTTGAGCATTGGGCACTCACAGCCTAAATTGCAAGATAGGCGATCCACATGCACGATCTGGCGATTCTTCCCTTGCTTCTCCTCGTCGTCCTTTTGATCGTATCCGGCCCTGCCTTATTGGCGATTCTAATTCTATTCCGGCGCGTACGGCGACAGCATGACGAGACATTGGCGGTGTTGGCCGCCTTGAATCGCACCTTGCACGATTTGCGCCGGGATTTGGGGAAGCCGCCATTCGAGCCCCCCCTAGGTCCGCCGATGACCGAAACGGCTGAGACGGCGCCGACGGTTGCCGGAGCGGAGAAGCCCGCGGAACGACAGATTCATTCACGCCAAGTGGAACCGGCCGGGGTTCCCGCTGAGTTCGTCGAAGCGGTGGTCGTTTCCCCATCACCGGAGAGCGACCCCCACGACGACGCCGCTGCGAGGGAAATCGCCGCGAGACGCTCCGCCGCCTCTTCGACCGACGCCGGCACCGTGGACACGCTGAAGCGGATCGGGAATTGGTTCCTATTCGGGCAGGAGCAGGCCCCCGTCGGCGCCTCGATCGAAATCGCCATTGCAGCTAACTGGCTCTTGCGCATCGGCATGTTGATCTTGATCCTGGGAATCGCGTTCTTTCTCAAATATTCGATCGAAAGAGGCTGGATCGGACCTTTCGAACGGGTAATGCTGGGTATCGCGACCGGCTTGGCCATGGTAACCGCCGGCAGCATGCTTCTGGCCGGGCGATACCGCCTACTGGCCCACGGCCTCCAAGGTGGCGGCATCGTCACCCTCTATCTCAGCGTCTTCGCCGCGGCGGTCTTCCTCGAACTCATTGACCCAGTCCCCGTCGGATTCGTCCTCATGGCCTGCGTCACCGCCTTGGCGTGTCTCTTGGCCCTGATCTTCGGCAGCCCCCTGACCGCCGTGATCGGCATCGTGGGCGGCTATCTCACGCCGGTCGTGTTGCCGAGCGACGAGGTTCAATTCGTTTCACTCTACACCTATCTCGCCATCCTCGGGGCCGGCGTGCTCGGAATCTCCGTGCGCAAGAACTGGCCGCAACTGAATTTCTTGAGCTTCCTCGGCACGTACGGCCTGCTAGTCACTTCTATCGCGGCCGCATATTCCTCCGATGTCTTCGCGATCGTTTTCTTCTTTTTGGTGCTGTTCTTTCTGCTATTCTCCACCATCGTCTTTCTCTCGTCGCGATTGCGTGCTCGCGCCGATCTATTCGATCTGGCAATGCTATGGCTCAATGCACTATTATTCTTCGGTCTGGCTCACTATGTTACGCAACGATGGCTCCACGACGCGCAGCATACCTGGCGTTGGACGGCCCTGATCCCGCTGGGAATCGCTGCCTTCTACTCTTGTCACACGTATATTCTCCTCTTGCGCCGCAGCAAGGACGCCGTCTTGTTCCACGCGTCCTTGGGATTGGCAGCGGTGTTCGTCGCCGTCGCCGTACCGATCGTACTGTCGGAAGCATGGATCACCTTCGCCTGGGCCGTTCAGTCCCTGGTCATGCTGTGGTTATCGCTGCGGATGGAGAGCCGAATACTCCGCGCGGCGGCGCGGATTCTCTTTGTGATTACAGTCGTGCGATTTTTCGCGGTCGACGTCGTTTCGGATAGGACCTTCGTCTTGAGCTGGGACGGGATATTGCCGGAGGACATCGCACGGTTCATTCCCCGACTGACGGCCCTGGGCGGATCCATCCTTTGCGCGGCTTGGGGCGCGCGGATGTCGGCGCGAAGCAGAAAGGCGGCGGACGCCGCATCGCGACCTGCCGTACCCGCTCCGACTGCGCCCGCCGAAAGTATCGCGCTGGCCGTCGCGGCGGCCTCGATGCTGTTCCTGTACGGAACCTACGAGATTGCGGCCGGCGTCGCGGCCTATTTCGAAGGACTGGAGAGCGGGGCCGTATCGATCTGGTGGTCCCTTTTCGCCATTGCCTTGATCGCCCTCGGCATGGGGAAATCCCAGCGATGGATCAGAGCCGCCGGCCTGCTGCTATTCGTGGTCGTAACTTACAAGGTCTTCTTCAGCGACCTCAGCGAATTGAATGCCTTCTATCGTGTCATCGCTTTTGTCATCTTGGGGCTTGTGATTATCAGCGGGTCCGTGCTCTATCTCCGCTTTAGAACGGGCGCGGGCCGTGAAACCGGCAATAGCGGAGGACCGCTTTCATGAAGAGTCTCGCACGCTTGTGGGCGGTGATGATGGTCACCGCCTCGGGAATCAGCGGCATGGTATGCGACGGCCGTCCCGTATGCTCCGCCGCCGAGTTCCGGTTCATCCGACCCATTCTCGTACCGAAAACGGAGGACGGAGGAGTCGCCCTCGTATCGGTCACGCTTCC
>FWPV01004299.1_pt1 | contig 30652 bp, 27 predicted proteins | sample 2228371 | NCBI WGS metagenome assembly FWPV01 (sample SAMEA103939776, study PRJEB20133) | metagenome | reverse complement strand
AGTCGCTAATGGGAATATTCGGGACTAATTTTAATAACCTTGTCGGGAGGTGCTGTGATGCCGGATGGAATAGGAAGACGATCACTGACGAGTGTGATGGCTTTTCTGGAGGGCATAGAATTTCCTTGCTACAAAGCTGATGTCTTAGACTCTGCGGAAATGAATGATGCTCCTGAAGAAGTTTTCGACCTTTTGGAAATGTTGCCTGATGAACAATACGAGAGTATGTCGAAACTTTTAGGGCATCTGCGATCCATACAATAAATCGAAAGAAAGGGCCGAGATGTTTAACCGGCCCTTTCTTGAATACTATGCGGCTTTTCTGCGAACGGTGGCATTAGCAGGGATAGATTTTGTATTTTCTTTGACCCCTGCTGCTTGCAAAGCTTTATTTCGGAGTTCCTCTGCGTTTTTTGAATCTTGTGGATAGACAGAGATTCCAGTTTGAACTGTTGGATTCAAGCCAGATGAACCGCTTTTTCCGAAATCCAAGCTTTCAATAGCTTTAGTAAGCCTTTCGGCAACGACTGAAGCACGAGACCCAGTGTGAGGCAATATGAGTGCATAAACACTTTCGGAGTATCGCGAAACCACATCGACTTTTCGAACGTTATTTCTAATTGCAGATGCTGTTCTTATCGCAAGTTCGTCCAGCCTAATAAAAGGCATTTCTCCAGCTCCGGATTGCGGAGGATGGACATTCAATATGAGCACAGCCAATTGATATTTGTGGCGGCAGGCACGAATAATGTCTTCTTCTAGTCTTTCTTCAAAATATGCCCTATTATATAAACCGCTAGTGGTATCCACCACTGTAATTTGATTTGCTGATGGTTTGTATTGGCTTGGATTCGATTTCATCAGCTGAAGTTGCATTTGAACATCACGAAGTTCGTCCGTGACAAGTATTTTTTTCAGCTTCTTGGTGCTGTTTCTAAGAATATGAGAAACATAATTGCAGGAAATGCCCAATTTGCGGGCTATTTCAGTTTGATTAAGGTCTAGATAAAAGAATTCGTATAACACTCTTTGCTCTATGGCTTTCAGCCTATCCATTGCGGTCTCGAGCACAATTTTATCTTCCACGGGCAGTTGAAAAGTAACGTACTTTTCAGCTTTCAAGCGTTCGGGCTTTGGCTGAAAAGTGTTAGGATCATCCTTATCGCCATCAAGACTCGAGACCTTAAACACTTCCCTCGTGGTTAGAAGATCGGTAACTTGGTCTTCGGTTAGGTTCATTACCTCCGCTATTTCTTGTTCGGTTGGCATCCTCCCAAATTGCTGAGATAGCGATTCGATTACCCTATTCATTCGCTGGTTTAGTTCTTGGAGCCAAGCCGGTTCTTTTATAATTTTGCCTTTATCGCGGACATAATGCTTTATTTGTCCAATTATGAAGTGAGTAGCAAACGTCGAAAACTTTACCCCTCGTTCCAAGTCAAAAAGATCCACTGCGCTTATAAGCCCCATATTGCCTTCTTGGACGAGGTCTTCGACAGGCTCACCGGAGCCTGAAAACCTTCTCGCGATGCTTTCAACGAGGTTGCTATATTGCTCGACTATATGGTTTCTTGTTGAAAGATCGCGTTTGGCCGCATATTTTTTCAGAAGGGCTTGAATAGCTTCCTCGCTCAGTCGTTCCCGTTTTTTCTTTGTTTTATCTGCATTAACCATAGTCCGCATTATCTAGCCTTACCCATATTAAGATTTGGCGTTCAGAGCCGCGTTTCCCATCCCTAAATTTCCGCACGCCGATTTAATACGATGCTTTTGGCGCGGTCATTTACTTTTGCGATTGCAAGCAAGCGCCAATAGGCGTATTTTTGACTTTCTTCATTGAAGCTGATCAGCCAATCGCGCTGATGAGCTTGAATATCGGAGCCATAATCGATATAGCTATGAACCCAACAATTCCACCCATAAAAACTATCAACACTGGCTCAATAAGCGACGTGAGCGCCTTTACGGCATTATCCACTTCTTGATCGTAAAAGTCAGACACTTTTGCAAGCATATCGCTCATTCGCCCTGTTTCTTCACCAATATCAATCATATGAGTGACCATGCTTGGGAAGAGATTGCTTTGCATTAGTGGAGTGCTCAATTTTTGACCTTCCCTGATGCTCGCTCGAGCGTTATCAATAGCGGCAGAAATGACGCGGTTTCCCGAGGTCTCGCCAACAATTTCAAGGGAGCGCATCATAGGCACTCCACTGGAAATGAGAGTAGCGAAAGTTCTTGCGAAACGCGAAATGGACATTTTCTGAACGATGTCTCCTAAGACAGGGAACCTAAGTTTGAGGTTGTCAATATGGTAAGCACCTTTTTCAGTTTTGGCATACATCCTATATGCGGCAGCACCGAGGATAATAATTCCCAACGGTATATACCAATAGGATTTCATCACAGTGCTAATGCCAAATAAAGCCCGTGTCGCAATAGGCATTTGAACATCCATGCTGACGAAGATTTCTTTAAACTTTGGCAGAACAAACATAAATAAAGCTACCAGCATCAACACTGCGAATGAGAGGACCAGGATTGGGTAAATCATTGCGGATTTAATTTTACCTCTGACCTCTAGTTCTTTTTCGAGGAAAGTTGCAAGTCGATCCAGTATTTGGTCAAGAATACCGCCGGTTTCTGCAGCCTTTACCATATTCACGTAGAGCCGTGAAAAGACGTGTGGATGCTTAGCGAAGGCATCGGTGAGACTGATGCCGCCTTTAACATCTTTCTTGCACTGGCCAATTACCTCTTTCAGGACTGGATCTTTTGTTTGGCTTTCAAGAATATCCAGACATCTGACAATAGCTATTCCAGCATCTATCATTGTTGCCAGTTGCCGGCTAAATACGACCATAGAGTGAAGTTTGACCTTCTTACCCTTAGTGGAGGCAACTTTTTTGATACCGCCTTTTTCACGGTTAACATTTATTATATGCAGCTTCTGTTCGTGAAGCTTCGCCATTACCATCTGCTCATTTTCAGCTTCGATTTTGCCTTTTATGCTTTTTCCTGATAAGTCAATGGCTGTGTAGCTGAAGACCGCCATGTTTAACCTCCCTGAAGGAATCTGCGGAAGTTTTCTGGATCGATAGCGCGTTGGGCTGCATCCTCGTAAGTTACGAGTCCGCTTTTATATAACTCAGCCAAAGTTTTATCCATTCCTTGCATACCGTGCTGAGATCCGGTTTCAATAGCCGAGTAAATTTGGTAAGTCTTGCCTTCACGGATAAGGTTCCTGACCGCGGAAGTAGCTATGAGCACCTCAATTGCGGCAATTCTGCCCCCGCCTATCCTTGGAAGAAGCTGCTGGGCTATAACAGCTTCAAGGGTATTCGAAAGCTGAACGCGAACCTGGTCCTGTTGGTGAGGAGGGAAAACGTCTATAACGCGGTCAATGGTTTGCGGAGCATTTCTGGTATGTAGCGTGCCGAAAACCAGATGTCCCGTCTCCGCCAGAGTAAGAGCGGCAGCAATAGTTTCTAGGTCACGCATTTCTCCGACTAGAATTACATCTGGGTCTTCCCTCAAAACAGCGCGCAAAGCATTTTCAAAAGAGTCAGTGTCTGTATTCAATTCCCTTTGGTTTACCATTGCGCGCTTGTGCCTATGCAAATATTCAATTGGATCTTCTATTGTGATGATATGCAATTCTTCTTCTGAGTTAATTGCATCTATCATCGAGGCGATTGTGGTTGACTTACCACTTCCTGTCGGTCCTGTAACTAGAATCAAGCCGCTATGCTTCTTGGTAAGTTCCCGTATGACAGGAGGAAGCCGAAGGGCCTCAAAACTTGGTATTTGATCGGGGATCGCCCTCAAAGCCGCGGCCACTGAACCCCTCTGCCGATAAACATTCACTCGATACCTTCCGACATCTTTAACGCCGTAAGAAAAATCCAGCTCCCTAGTTTTTTCAAACCATTGGATCTGATCGGTTGTAAGGATATCGTATATAATGCGCTGGATCTGGTTTGCCATCAATGGCGGATAATCGCCCCTAACGATTTTGCCATCGACGCGAAAGCAAGGAGGTAGTCCCACCGACAAATGCAAGTCCGAAGCTCGGCGCTCCGCAGCTTCGCGGACCAGATCGTCAATGTGCAAATCGTCTATGTTGCGAGGTTTATGCGCCGACTCTGGCTGATTTTCCATGTTGAAGCCGTTTATATCAAGGTCTGGAAATGCCATTTTGTCTTCCAATGTTTACCTCTCACTGCAATTTTTAGATTCCGATTATGAATTGCGGAACCAAAACTTTATGGTTAACGTTTCCGCCTTGCTTTTAGCCTGAATAAATGACGCGAATACACTCTTCAAGAGTGGTCGTGCCGATTAATATTTTTTCCAATGCGTCCTCTTTGAGTGTTCGCATTCCACAGTCAATAGCGGCTTCCCGCACTGCGTGCGTTGACGCTTTTGAAAGTACCAAGTCTCGGATTCGGTCGTTAACAACCATAAGCTCAAAGACTCCTATTCTGCCTCGATAGCCTGATTGCTTGCAGTGGTCGCAGCCTCTGCCTCTGTAGAAAGTGACTTTTCCATTATCGACATTGGCGAGCCCAAGGCGCTTGATCGCATCCTGCGGCGGCGTATAAGATTCTTTGCATTTCGGGCATATTACCCGCACTAGCCTCTGGGCGAGAACTGCTATCACACTGCTGGCGATCAAAAACGGCTCGATACCCATATCTATCAATCTAGCAATGGAACCCGGCGCATCGTTTGTATGCAAAGTCGATACCACCAGGTGGCCGGTCAAAGCGGCTTCAGTTGCGATTAAAGCCGTTTCTGAGTCTCGAATTTCCCCGACCATTATTATGTCCGGGTCTTGGCGGAGCATAGTCCTCAAGCCCGAAGCGAAAGTCAGGCCGGCGCGGACATTTACACCGGACTGGGTAATTCCCGGAAGTTCATATTCGACTGGATCTTCTATAGTCAGAATATTCTTTTCGCCTGAGTTCAGCTTGCTAAGGACGGAATAAAGAGTCGTAGACTTTCCGCTTCCGGTTGGCCCTGTGACTAAAATAATTCCGTAGGTGCGTGATATAACATTTTCGAATTGCTCGAGAGTATCCGGCAAAAGGCCCAATTTATTCAACCCAACCGATATAGCGCTTTTATCGAGAATGCGCATAACAATTTTTTCGCCATAGATTGCGGGCAATGTGGATACGCGAAAATCGTATTGCTTGCCGTCGATCATTGCGCTTATTCTGCCGTCTTGCGGAGCGCGCTTTTCGGCTATGTCCATTTCGGACATTATTTTCACTCTGGAGATCAAGGACGGCTGAATTTTTTTGGGGACCATCATTTCATCGTGCATCACGCCGTCTATGCGGTATCTGACCCTAATGCCGTCTTTACCGGGCTCCAAATGGATGTCGCTAGCGCCGTCGATGACCGCTCTGCTTATTATGAGATTAACAAGGCGAACAACCGGAGCTTCTTCGCTGAGTTCGCGGAGTTGCTCTACCGATATGTCGTCTTCATCTTCAGTGCTTGAGAGATCAAAATCAATGGAATCGGACTCTAAATCTTTAATGACTTCACTGACCGCTTCGTTAGCGGAAGCTCCGCTTCTGTAGTGGCGGTTGATAGCGTTAATTATATCTTCCTCGACAGCGATGACTGGTTCAACGTCCAAGCCGGTAACGAGGCGGATCTCGTCTATCGCAAATATATTGACCGGGTCCTTCATAGCGATGGTGAGCTTTCCGTTTTCGCGGGCGATAGGGATGAGCTTTAATTTGCGGGCAATCTCCTGCGAGACGAGCTTGACCACATCGCCGTCCGGAACAATTTCGCTCAGGTCCGCAAAAGGGACTCCGTAGTGTTCGCCAAGGCCACGGACTCGGTCCTTTTCAGTTATAAAACCCATATTAACCAAAAGGTGACCCAGAGGTTCTTGGGTTTTTAATTGTTTCTGCTTTTCCAGGGCCTGTGCAATTTGATCTTCCGTTACCAGCCCGAGACGCAGCAATACCTCGCCTATGGATTCAGCCATATACTTACCGTCGTGAGATGATTATAGTAATTCGCGGGGCTGCGATTATCGTTGGCCCGCCTTCCCTTTTCCAATAATAATATCGGTTTAAATGAGAGCGGCCTGCAGATTATGAGGCCGCTCTTTTGATGTTTGTTACGTTTGCTACAAATTTTTAATGCTTCAATCTTCCAAGATATTGCAAGTGATGAATATGAGAATTTCGGAATGGTCTTTAATTTTTTCTCGCCACGTAAACAGGTGTCCGAAGAATGGAATGTCGCCTAGAATGGGGATTTTTCGGATGTTTTTAAGGTCCTCGTCCCTTATCAAGCCGCCAATCACTATTGTCTCTCCATTTTTAACTCTTATTACGCTATCTGCATATCTGGAAGCTATTTGCGGCAAAGCTATATCCGTTCCGCCAACTGAACCGATTTTCAAGAAATCTCGAATAACACTGACTTCGGGATGAATGTTTAACGTTATATAATCATCCGGGCCGACATTTCCTACAACGCGCAAAATAATGCCGACTTCGACTTCATCCGTTTGGACATTGCGCCCAAATTGTGTTTGATCAATATTCTTCACGTATTTTATTCTATCGCCAATGAAGGCAGTTGCCGTCTTTCCTTCTATGGCAGCCACTTTGGGGTTGGCCAACAAATAAGCATCGCCATTATTTAGCATAGCGCTCAAAGTTGCGCTAAACGAAATAGGGGTGTGGGTGAACGCTCTAGTCACGTTAATAGGCTGATCGATTGCATCCTGGGCGCCTACTCTTTGAATGACGCCGAATGAGGACCAATCCCAAGTGAAGCCTAACCTTTTTTGTGCGCTGACACGAATATCGGTCACTTTAGCTTCTATCAAAATTTGTTTCGGCTTCAAGTCGATCTTTTCCAAAGTTTCGATTGCAGCCGTGAGCATTTGATTATTTGGGGCGGAAATCACAAGTATCCGCGACCTAGCCAAAAGATCGCCTTTTGCCGAGCCATCCTGCTCTTTTTTCTGCGCCAGCAAATCGAGCCCGTCAGACGATCCTTCAACAACCACGACCTCGGGGAACAGCTTTTCCATAGCCATTCTCAAATCAGAGGCATAGGCGTATTTGACATAATATACACCAGTAACGTAGCTGTTGTATCCTTCGGCCACGTGACGTTCGACATTTGCCAATATTTGTTTGGCGAACTCAACTTCTTCTTTTGGTCCACTCAAGATGAGGACTTTGATTGTGTCACGGTTTCTCCCGATGTATTTCTTGTCCTTTGAGCCCGATTCAGAGCCTTCAGATTCGCTTTTCTGAGACTTACCTCCGGACGCAATAGAAAACTTGACATTGGGAACATGGCTCGATGCGGCCTCCACAATAGCTTCAGGATTGGCGTGCCTTATTGTGACTGTTTCCGTAACAATTCCGCCGGTTGCTGAACCGCTAGACAGCCTAACCAAATTGGGCACCAATCCAACAAGGTATTTATCACCCATAAGAACGTATTGGAAGCCCGCTAATTTGGTTACGTAGTTAAGCGCTTCCTCAAGGGTTACATCGTTCAAAGTGACAGTCAGTTTTCCTGTAACATCCGGTCCGGCAACAATGTTCTTGCCGCTTTGGATGGATATGGCTTTGAGTATTTCGGTAATATCGGCATTTATGAAATCAAGACTTATTCTGCGCTCGGCTGATGCCCTGGATTGCGGCTTTTCAGCGGCAGTTTGAGCCTGTTTTTTCGGAGCCTTTGCCAATAATTTAGGAACTTGCCGGACAACGTCCATAACTGAACCATCGGAACCTTGAGGATCAGGCTTTTCAATCTCGTAGAAATTATCCGCTGGCTCGATAGGTTTCGGCGCTTCGGTTATTGCGCTGAACTGAAAAGCGGGCAGTTTTCCGAGTGGCTTTTTAACGGTCCCTAACGCATTTTGGTCGAAAACGGATGATTTTGTCTGTTGGGTTGATTTTGGATATCCAGCCTTATACACCCGAACAACCATTTCGCGCCGGTCATCTGAAAAAGAAGTATCATAGGGACGCGCATATTTAGTTGAGACAACTATCCTGGTGACCGGCGGATTTGATTGGAAAGGCCCAAACCTAACCAACCAAATATTACCCGACATAATGCGCATTCGTCCGGCTTTTGGCTCTGATATTCCTCGAACGTCAATTGCGACGAAACTCGAACCCTGATGCCGTTCCGATTTGATTGGTTCCGAGCTGCTTACAGTAATTTGGACGCGATCAAGCAGATTTTCAACTTTTACTTTAACAACATTCTGGGCGGCTTCGGCAGAAACTGCAATGAGCAGAAACAGGGCGATTCCGAAGCAGACCAGGCTAGGCAGTCCATAGAATCGGACTGGGGAGAGGCTAGACCTAGCTGGCATTATTTACTCCTCCTAACTTTATGCGTATTGTCTGTCCATTGCCTTTAATGACAACTCCGTCTTTTGTGATTAAAACAACTCGGTATCCTCCCGAGAGGCGCTGGCCTTCACGGACCACTTGGCGGCCTCCTAAGTTGGAGTCGATAACCGCCACATTATTTTCACCTGTTATAATTCCTGCCACCTTGAACTCCGGAACTGGCGGAGAGGCAGGAGCAGGATAATCTGACTGTGGAGGCTGAGTCCCTGTTGGCACTACCCCCAGTTGGGGGAGAGAGACTGGCGCTGGTGGAATAATCGGCATTTTAGTGACTCTTGGGGCCGGTGATTGGGTCTTTTGAGCACGTGGAGCATCATCTGCGCAGAAAGCGGGCGCAAAAGGATCCCTTCTTTCGCCGATCGGAGAAATAGACAATTCAAATCCGCTTTCATCTGGTGGATTAGTCTCCGTTTGGGCGTTTTGGACCGCAGTGCTTTTAGCTGGAGACGCCTTTGCTTGCTGGGTTGGCGCCGGTTTTCTGCCTATAAGCGTAAATGCTAAATAACCTGCCAGCACCGCCACCAGGACACCGAAAATAATGTATTGCGTCAACTGCTTTTTATCCGAGTTCATTGCTGGACCTCCTATCAATTGGGTCGCCAGCTTTTGAGACCTTCGGTTCGGTCTCGACTGGTTTCAAATTATCGCCTGAATGACTATCTCCGGCAACGGGAAAAATGTAAGCGGTCACATTTATCTGCATTGACAGTTCCGGCGAACCAAAAGATTTACATTGGGTTGTCGGGGTAATTTGAAGGGCATTTACTTCCAAAATCTTAGGAAAAGATGTTATGCCATTCAAAAATGCCATAAGGTTTGCATAGGTTCCTGTAACTTCGATGTCTATGGTTAAAGAATCATAAGGTTTTCGTTCCGGCTTATTTTCGCCTTGCTTGTCGTTGGAGTTTGCATCGCCTTCGACTTGCGCGGCGGGGTCTCTTCGGCTAGGTTGAGTAGCCGCCTGTTCTAGACGCGGCTTCACACTCAGCACCCGAAGGTTATGCGATTTTCCTAAACGTTCCAACTGCTTCAATAAAGTTGGAATGAAATCGCGCGTGCTGACAGAGTTCTCCAAAAAACTGACCTGAGATTCAGCTGACCGGTATTTCATCTCGGCCTGTTCAAGTCTTTCAGCTATTCTTTTACTTTCTTCTACAGCCTTTCTGCGAGATTCCAGTTGAACTGTAAGTTTGCTCAATTTTGCCGATCCCATTGCATAGATGCCTGCGCAAACCAACAAACCCACGCCAGCCAGAACGGCGAGGAGCGTTAGTGTCTGGCGGCTTGGTTTAACTGCTGCTCGTGCCATTGTCTTTCTGCGCTCCTTTCTTTTCGCCCAACTTCAAGCCGGCGCCGACCTCGAACTCTATCACTTGTTTCTGTCCTACCATACCTTTTTGGGTAAAATGCAAGTCAACACTTTCAAACCCTTTATATGAATTGAGGCGCATCATAGTTTCGCCGATAAGGTCTTGGCTTGTGGAAATGCCGTTTAAGTTTACGATCACTACGTTTGAATCCTGCTGGGGCGGAGATGCTGCTATTCTAGTCAACCACGTTTCACGCGGGATGGAAACGGTAAGTGTTTCCAAAACGCGGAACCAACGCATCGTATGGTCTTTGGCATCGTTTAATAGCTGGACCTTCGGTTGCAGTTCCGCGCTTGCTTTGTCGTATGCTTCAATTTTTTTGACAATAGGTTCGAGCTTAGAAAGCTCGGCTTCCAAAGAAGCGATTTCACTTTTTGTATTAACATATCGGGTAGAAAGATAGGCAGTCAGACAAATGACTGCCAGTATTTCGACCAAAATAACCAATAATAATCTTCTTACTCCTTGCTCTAGCCGCTTTAACTCAGCGCGCCTTGGAGCAATCATATTTATGGAGGGCATGGCCTCCACTCCTTTCCGCTTAGCTAATTAAAATGGATTAAACTGTTTTCTAACAACCAAATCATCACGCAGCAAGCGCCTTTTTGAGCACTGCAGGCTCTTCATCTTTTAGCGCAAGACCTATGGCGACGGACAATTCCGGGCCGTATTGGGATGCAAAATCGGGAAGCAATTCACCTTGGCTAACAAGGCTGCCACTAAAAACATCGGCCACTTCCGCGGGAATGCCCAAGCTGTTTGAAAAATAACGATCTATTCCCGGTATTAAAGCCGAACCTCCGCAAAGAAGTATTCTGGAAATTTGCGCGCCCTCGGTCCCTTCTGGAAGCTGTGAGTGATAGTAGTTTATCGAACGCCTGATTTCCCTAAGGAGTTCCTCCATAATAGGATGCACAGCCCTCCAAAGTCTGTTATCGCTATCCAATTGAGATAAGTTTAGATCGTTAGGGACAACCATTTCCCGTTTAAGTTTATTGGCTTCCTCTAAAGATACATTGAAAACGGAACGTATCGAGTTGGTGAAACTATCGCCGGCGATTGGGATATTTCTGGTAAGCGCGAAGTTTCCTTTCGAGACTATATTCACGTCTGTGTGAGTGCCTCCGATATCGATTAGCGCAACAGTTTTTTCAAGTCCAGGCACGCCTGGCCTGAAATTTATGAGAGCGCGGATAAGCGCGAAGGACTCAACATCCACAGCGATTGGTTCAATGCCAGCCATTTCGAGCACTTGAACACGGCTTTCAACCATATCACGCGGCGCAGCCACCAGCATAACATTCATCAGGCCCGGTTCTTCAGCATCGCCGAGGATCTCAAACTCGACGACGCTTTCCTCCATTGGCGCCGAGATGAACTTGCTAGCTTCATATTTGATCGATTTCCGAAGTGCAGCTTCCGGCATTTTAGGGAATTGGACTTGCCGGACGATAACCTGAGAGCCAGATATGGCGGTTATACCTTGTGTAGCCCGAGTGCCGGATGCCTTTACGGCATTTCTCACTGTGTGGGCTACATCTTCAATATTCACTATTACGCCATCCCGGCATGAGCCTGGCGGCATCTGTTCCACGGCGGCATTAACAACACGCCAACCGGAACCTTGCGCCTCCACTTCAAGGACCTTAACAGTTCCGCTGCCGATATCGATGCCCAAAACGGCTTCTTTGCCGAATAAATGCGCGAAGCCCAAATGGCATACCTCCTAAAATATTCGCGACCTGTCAGCTAGAAGTCGCCATAAACAATTATTGCTTTCGAGAGCCTGAACTTGAGGGGTATTTCCAGGTAATTATGCGAGGTAGTCATTAAACCGGAACTCTTGCGGTCAGCCTTTGTGCGAGGATTGCTCTTTTGAGCTTAAACCATAAAAAGGCAACCGAGGCAGTTAAAAACGAAATCGGAACATGCCATTCCAAAAACAGCGATTATTTGAAGCGAAATTGGTTTGGCTTTAAGGAATTAATTTTGTCAAACAGCTAGATAAAAAGATATCAAATCAGTGAACATCAAAACATAATATGGCATAAAAGCTTATGGCCTAATGTAGATAGTTTCCATAACAAGGGAAAACAGTAAGTCGGTGTCTAAAACGGCGCGACGGCGGATTAGATGGAGAATCAGAAGATTCATTAAGCAAAAGTTAACTCCTGTCTGAATATTATTTGACTCTGCGCCGAGTATAGCTTTATAATTTAAAAAACAGTTTGTGTAGGGGATGGAGTCCCCCCTAACCGTCCCTGCGACTGATGACTCCTACCAAACTCTTGATTTATTGGTAGGAGATTTATTATGACCGAGACCTGGACCCTCGCAACGCTTTGGCTGGGACTTGCGCTCCTTGCAACACTCCTTTCCATTTGGCTGAGAGTCGCTACAGCGCTTTCAGAAATAATCGTAGGCACAGTAGCGCAGCTAATTATAGGCGCCCTTCTCTCTGGCTCGGTATTAGGCACCGATAGATCTTGGGTAATGTTTCTCTCAGGTACCGGCGCCATAATGTTGACTTTTTTGGCAGGCGCCGAGCTTGATCCGGATGTCTTCAAATTAAAATGGAAAGAGGCTACGGCTATTGGAACGGCAGGATTTGTCTCACCATTTCTAGGATGCGCGGCTATTGCATATTTTGTGCTTCACTGGGATCCCAAGGCGAGCTGGCTTGCAGGCGTTGCCCTATCTACGACTTCCGTAGCCGTTGTGTATGCTGTTATGCTTGAATTCGGATTGAATAAAACCGATTTCGGCAAAATGGTGCTGGCGGCTTGTTTTATTAACGATTTGGGAACGGTTTTAGCGTTAGGACTTATTTTTTCGCCATTCACCGTAAAAACGCTTATATTCGCTTTTGTTAGTATAGCGGTTTTTGGCACGCTTCCATGGTTGACTCCTAGGTTTTTCAAACGCTATGGCAGCAGGCCTTCGGAACTTGAGGCAAAATATCTGCTGCTTTTCTTATTTGGAATGGGTGGTCTTGCCAATTGGGCTGGCAGTGAAGCTGTATTGCCTGCGTATCTAATAGGAATGGTATTAGCTGGTACGGTAGGGAAAGACCACATTCTTATTCGCAGGCTAAGGACTTTGACATTCGGGTTGTTGACACCTTTCTATTTCATCCGGGCCGGGTCGTTTGTCTCGATACCGGCGCTTTTCGCAGCTCCTGCTATTTTCATTGTTTTGCTTCTAGGCAAGATGGCGACCAAATTTGTGGCGGTTTTTCCGGCAACGAGATTTTTCAATAGCCATAAGACTGAGGGTCTTTATACTACGTTGTTAATGTCCACAGGGCTTACATTTGGAAGCATTTCTGCTTTGTTTGGCCTAACGCACGGGATAATAACCCAGCAACAGTATTCCTATCTCGTAGCAACCGTAATAGCAAGCGCAGTTGTGCCTACCCTAATAGCCAATGCTTTTTACTTGCCCCGGCATTTGATGGGACAGCCAGACAAACACGAAGAAGAGGTATCATCCACCCCGATCAAAGTTTAGGGCGAAGTTACCTTCAATGCAGGAAGATTCTTAATGGAGGACGCTTATGATTAGCAAGATTCTCGTAGCGTATGACGGATCCGAACCGTCAGGCAGAGCTTTTGACTTTGCAGTAGAACTCGCCAGCAAATATTCCGCGGAAGTGATTGTTCTTTCGGTAGCTCGCCCGCCTGAACCTCCAGTGGAAATTGTTGAAACAGATGCAGTGCTCGAAAGCGCGACAGATTATTATGAACAACGCTTCGATGAACTTAGAAATCGAGCTAATACTTTAGGAGTTCCTCTTCGGTTTGAGGTCAAAATCGGTCATCCTGCTGAACAGATAATACATATGGCAAATGAAGAATCGGTCGATATGATCGTAATGGGATACCGAGGCGAGACGTTTGTAGAGCGTTGGCTTCTCGGATCCGTATCAAAGCGAGTGCTTAGCTATGCGCATTGCACCGTAACTATAGTCCGGTAGTAAAACAACACGGAGTGAAACCTTGGATAAAGTTTTATTGGTTATTGCAGGCGGAGCAATTGGCGCGCTCTGCCGTTATGGAGTGAGTGTATTTTGCGCGAAGTCTTACGGGGCGGGATTTCCTTTGGGCACTCTTTCTGTAAACATAATAGGCTGTTTTTTGATAGGTTTGGTATTTGGTTTGGGCGAACTAAAAGGAATTAGCCCCTCGTTCAGGCTATTTTTCATCACCGGTTTTCTGGGAGCGCTTACAACCTTCTCTTCATATGGGCTCGAGACAATCAATAATTCACGTAATGGAGCAGTTGACATTGCATTGATAAATATAGTTGCAAATAATATAGGCGGTTTAGCGTTTGTTCGGTTTGGATTATGGTTTGCGCGATTCATTTGAGGAGAGATTTTTAATGCCACTTAAATATAACGTCATCGAGATATTTACCAGTGAAGAAGCAAGGTGGAATGCAATTCCAGTTTGGCAAGCCATAACGAATGAAGTGCGTAAACTTGGGGTTGCCGCCCGCGTGATTGTTTCACGCGGAATTGCTGGATGCTATGAGAACGGAGAGCTTGCCAGTAACAATGTCGAGGTATTATCGTTCAATATGCCTATAAAGATAGAAATCATTCTTCCTTCTGAAGAGTTGGAAAAAATTTTAACCTTAGTGGAAGGCATGATAGATGACGGCATCGTTGTTGTTGAGGATATGGAAGCGAGAGTGCATCGGACACAAAAACGCCTAATTCCTAGGCAGATACGCGTAAAAGATGCTTCGACTAAATCCCCGCGTATGGTTTCAGAAAATACACCTGTGAGCGACGTGATTCGGCTTCTTTTATCTTCCGAGTTCAATGCTGTACCTGTTGTCGATAATTCTGGGCACCCTGTAGGCATTATTACGCAAGGAGATCTTCTATCAAGGGCTGGCATGCCGGTCAGATTAGGTCTGTTGGCGCAATTAGACGAAGAAAAGATAGAAGGCTATCTCGAATCGATTTCCGGCAAGAGGGCCGGTGAAGTGATGACTAAGCCTGCCGTTACTGTCCGTGAAGACAAAAGGCTTGGAGAAGCAGTCGATTTGATGCTCAAACATCATTTAAAGCGGCTTCCTGTAGTTAATGAAGCAGGCGAGCTGGTTGGGATGCTAGCGAGGTCGGATATTTTCAAAACGATAACCACTGAGGCGCCTGACTGGCAGGCGATTCAGGCAAGAAACGTTCATATAGAAGGTGTAAAATTTGTCAAGGACATTATGCGTCGCGATACTCATACTGTTTTGCCCGAATCAACTGCGGACGAAGTAATGAGAGTTATTGATTCAAACGACATCCAGCGCGTCGTAGTTGTGGATGAAACTGGGAAACTGCTGGGACTGATTTCAGACAGTGATTTGCTATGCTTTTTCTCGGAACACAAGGCAGGGGTGTGGGATTTTCTCGTTAGAAAGCTGCCATTTCACGAAATGTCCAAAACGCACGAAAGTTTTGCGAACCAAACCAAAACAAAAACCGCGCGAGAAATTATGAAAACAGATCTAGTCACCGTAAATGAGGACACCCTTATCGAAGAAGCGGTTAGGCTTATGGCGGAAAAAAACATTAAGCGCCTGCCTGTCGTTGACGAGAACGGGATATTCAAGGGAATGATAAGCCGTGATTCAGTCTTGAGGGCTGGGTTAAAAAGATTGGATATTTAGATAAGAAAAATGTTTAGGATTGACTTTTCGACCTCATTCAAGCAGATTGCGAAGGCGAGCCACATCCAAAAATTAATAGTCGAAATTGCTGGTGAATAAAGGACTTGAATAACAAAAGAACGCGGTTTCTGGCTACATTTTATTGAGGGATTTACGAAAAAACCAAACTATGCATCCATCGCAAATGTTTTCCTCGTTATTTTTCTCCGCAAAGCACCCTTGTTCTGGTATACTTTAAAGCTGGTTATGCATACCTCGGTAGAGCTATCGATAATAGTGCCAGCATTCAATGAATCCCAGCGGATTGAAGACTGCCTGAAAAAAATTCCTGATTTTTTTCAAAGCATAATGCCCGGAAATTTTGAAATAATCGTAGTCGATGACGGCAGTTTGGATGATACAGCGTCGAAAGTGAGCGCTATTGCCGCAAAAGTTCCCGAGATCCGTTTGATTTCATACCACAATAACCGAGGCAAGGGGTTTGCCGTGAGAAAAGGAGTGTTGGCATCAACTGGCAAGCTAGTATTGTTTACAGATACCGACCTTTCGACGCCTATTGAGGACTACTTGATTTTGAAGGAAAAAATTGGCGAGGGCTATGACATTGCGATTGGGTCGCGGGCAATAAAAGGGTCAGTTTTGTCGGTGCATCAACCGAAATATAGGGAAATTGGAGGGAAAGCCCTAAACCTTTTCATCCGACTTCTGGCAGTGAAGGGCATACACGATACTCAATGCGGTTTCAAGCTTTTTGTAGGAGATAAAGCACGGTTTATATTTTCAAAATGCAGATTGGATGGCTTTAGTTTCGATGTGGAGGCGCTTTACTTGGCCCGCAAGTTGGGATATTCAATAGCCGAAACTCCTGTGCATTGGGCGCACTGTGAAGGCTCGAAGGTTAAGCCCTTCAAAGACGGCTGGCAATTACTAAAAGACGTAGTAAAGCTTCGGTTTATGAAGTATGACATAAAATGAATCTTTTGAATTATATATCGGCTGGAATAGCGACGGGTTTTTTGATATATAGCTGGATAGAGGGCCGACGAATAGAGATAACCGAAACCGAAATAAACTGCAGAAGGCTTCCGAGCGAGTTTGATGGATTCACCATTCTCCATCTTACAGACTTGCATCTTAGAAAAAGCAGGGCCTTTGCGAGTTTAATCATGGAAGCCCTAAATTGCATCCGAGCAGACCTGGTAGCCATAACCGGAGATGTGACATATAAAACCTCTGGGTTGCCATTAGTCGAGGAGGTGATAAATTCGCTAAAGAGGCAACTGCCCGATGCGCCTATTTACGCTTGCACTGGAAACGGAGAAATCCTGCATCCAGATGCAGGTGAAAAGACGTTGGAAATAATAAAAAGCTACGGCGGCACTGTTTTGCGGAACTCAAATGCAGTCATAACAAAAGGTAAATCTCGATTTTATATTTTGGGAGTGGAAGATCCTTTTACGCACAGTGATGACTTAAGTAAAGCTCTAGAAGGGGTTGCTGATGACGATTTCAAGGTGCTGCTAGCACACTCTCCGCATATCGCAAAGGAAGCTATCCAATCCGGTATTGATGTGATGTTATGTGGTCATACTCACGGCGGGCAGGTAAGGATGCCTTTTTTCGGCGCGATTTATGCAAGAACAGGTTTCAAGAGGGCTTTGAGCGCCGGGCTTTATAGCGGAAAACAGCTTGCTCGAGCCGCAGGGATTCAAGGAGATGTATCATCGAAAGTTTTTATTTCCCGCGGTTTAGGAACAAGCCATTTGCCTATAAGGTTCTTATGCAAGCCCGAGATGGCTATCATTAGGCTTCGGAAATCCAGTTGATGATGAGATGGTTTTTGTAAGATTAAAACCAATAACCCGCATATTGAAGAATACACTGGCCTTCTCGTTCATCTTATTAATTACGTTTTTATGTCTTTGCCAACACGCAGATGCAAGAACCAAAAGATATAAGCGCTATTACAAACCTGGGCATAAAGCACGCATAGCCGTGAAAAAAGTAGAGACCTCCGCTCCCAAATTAGCTCCCGAAACGCCGTGGGACAGAATTCTTGCAAAAGCCGATAAAGACCGCGAAGTGCATTTGCCTATCTCGAAAGGTCCTTATTTAAGCGCCGTGCCTTTTTATTCAATACCTTTAGTCAATGAATCAAAAGCTGCCACGGTGGAGAAAAGGGCTCAGCCTGTCTCCTTCGCACTTATCACGGTTCTTTTCTTTACCGTATGCGTGGCGATAACGCTTTTTTTGATGCTTTTAGAACTACGAAGATTGTCTTCATTGATTGTTACAAAGAATGAGTTATGCGGTGCAATGATACTAGGGTCGGTAAAAGTAGGTAAAGGTTTATGCCTAAGACTTATACAAACCGAAGGTGGCATATACGTTGTGCTAGTTGACACCAAAGGCAAAAAAATCACTTCTTCCAAGATAGAGGATTTTTCTGAAGACTAATTTCACACCTTGCTGATAAGCCACCCGAGCGCGTAACTTTCAGAATCCTCGATTGCGTGAGTCCCGCCTTCAATAATGACTAAACGTTTGGGGTCTTTAGCCGCTGAATATAATTTTCTGGCTTTTTCGAGTGGAATTATTTTATCGTCCGAGCCCGCAATTATTAATAACGGCCTGGGTGAAATTTTTGCCACAAAGTCTATTGGCCGGCGAACGTCATTTTCCTGTTCGCTTTCAACGAGAAAATCCGGACTGAACTCATCGTATGCATGGAGCGCAACTACACCTGCTACATCCTTATCCACAGCACCACAGATCACCGCAATACCTGCTCCAAGGCTTTGACCAACAACAAACATTCGCTGGCTATCGACTCCTAAAATTCGCATATACTTAAGCGTAACCAGTGAATCTCTGACATAACCGTTTAGGTCCTGCGGATTTCCTTCTGAGGACCCTCTACCTCGGCATTCGAGAATCACAGAAGCCCATCCATATTCCGCCAATTTGCCAGCCAAAGCGGAAAGCTCCAGTGTATCTGGCGTATAGCCGTGCAGCAATAGTGCGGCAGGCTTATCGGCTGGACTACCCATGCAATACAAGTAAGCGTGCAGCTTAAGACCCTCGTGAGTGAAATGCAGGTCCCTCACTTCGACCAATCTGCTAAACTTGCCCTCACCCAATAGCCAACTATTTCGCAATGGATAGGGCTCCTTTCAAAGCTGCCTTCATATTGATTTCTTAAAGCGGGATCGTGCTCATTCCTTCGGGATGACGCCTTTTTGCAAAACCCAAGTTTCAATTCAGTTGACATAGTCCTAGGCAGGTGCTAGAGTGAAAGTGTGAGCTCGCCCCTAGTTTCTCGCTTCATTTCGAAGTTTCATAAACCTGTCGATTTGCTGCAATGATTAATCGGTATCCTTCATTCGTATTAGTTGTCATTCTTTTCATTTGCTGCTGCAAATGCGGAGCGACTTGTGACGTTTTGCCCGACCCGCTCATTAATGACGCTTTTCTAATTTCCGAAATGCAAAAATCCGTCATACAGGCTGCTCCTAGTTCAAAAGCCCCAGGATTCAATGAAACCAGTGTTTTTATGGTAGGAAAGGTAGCTGTTGGCATAATTCTACCTGAAAGCGTGGCTGGAACTGAAAATTGGACCCCCGATAGGATAGGACTTGTTGTATCGAAGATAATGGATGGAATGCAATGGTGGAATGAAAAAGGCGGAGCTGTGGCAAATCTTTCATTCGTTTACGATATCAGAATAGGCGTTGACTGTGTATATGAACCAATTACGATTAGTTCAGCCAACCATCAGATTTGGGTGAAAGATGTTTTCGCCAATATGGGATACTCAACTGGCAACGCCATTGAGCGCTGCAGGCAATACCTGAATGATTTAAGGGCGAGCAACGACGCTGACTGGGCAATTGCTTTCATTGTGGCTGACAGCTATTTCGACTACGACGGTCGATTTCCGGACAGCGTATTTTCTTTTAGCTATACCGGAGGGCCCTATGCCGTTATGACATATGATAATGGCAATTGGGGGATTGAACAAATGAACAAGGTTGCTGCCCACGAGACTGGGCATATGTTTTATGCCGCTGATGAATATTGCGGGCCTTATTACACTTGCAATCTTGGCAGCCAAGGCTATTTATATGTAGAAAACGGCAACTGTGAATGCGAAACCCCTTCCAGCGTTCCTTGTATTATGAGGCACGACGAGGATGCAGTATGCGAGTTTACTAAAGGACACTTGGGTTGGCGTGACAGTGACGGAGACGGGATCGCTGACCAAATAGACACTGTTCCAGAGATTGGCGGCGCTTCTTACACCATAGAGGCAGGATATATCGAGTATACCGGCTTCGCCAGAGACGTGCCATATGATTCGCCTAATCCGGCATTTAACGACGTTACCATAAACAAAATCACTTCAGTGGAATATAGAATAAATGGCGGCAGTTGGCAAAATGCGACAGCATCCGACGGAGCTTTTAACTCCGATTCCGAAGATTTTGTTTTCAGGGTTCCAATTCCTCCCAATAACCCAACGGTCGAGATTAGAGCGAAAAACACCGTGGGCAATTTTTCACCTATAGCCATACTCGGACCGGGTGATGTGACTCCGCCGTCAACACCAATCGTCAATAATGCAGTATTCACCACTGACACAACCACATTGAGCGCTCAGTGGTCTTCCATTGATCCGGAATCCGGCTTGGCTGAATGCGAATATGCAATAGGCTCCAGCCCCGGCCTAACTGACATCAAAAACTGGACAGCGGCAGACTTGTCCGGTAGCCTTGAAATAAATGGACTGACTTTGCAGCCCGGTTCAATCTATTTCATCTCAGTGAAAACACGAAACCAGGCTGGCCTATGGAGTTTGCCTGGCACATCCGACGGAGTCATTGTGGTTAACGCTTTGGGCATAGACGGCGCAAAAAACAGCCCCGACGGTATTTGGTCCGGCATAGAGAATGCAATCGCAACGAGTTCAAGCTCTGATTTCGGAGGATTCTTTTATGTCCAAAACCCGGATCGTTCGAGCGGCATTAAAATCTATCCGCAGGGCAATGATTCGATTGCGGAAGGACAAATAATAACCCTTTATGGCATCACGGGCACTGACGACGGCGAGCGCAAGCTGATTGGCGCAATTATCCTCCCCTAGCCTATTCCTCGAACTTCTCTATGATCACTTCTTCCCCGGATGACACATTGTTGAAGATCTTTGCGTCTCCCCGAACTTTGCCAAAAACGTTAACGGGGCTGGCCGGACGGATTTCATTCCCGTGGCTCGCGGGAGTTGGTCCCCAGAAAATGCAAAACGCCGAACCGGGAGGCCAGTAACCCAAGTCGCCCTCCTCCACCACCGCTTTTGGGTTTTCAGGGCTACAACTTACCGGGATAGAGAAATAGATCTCATCGCCCCAAGTATTTGCCCTGGCTGAGATGGGCAAGGCATTCCATATCTCCTCGGCGGTTTTGCATTCAAAAATATCGGCAACTGCCTCGACTGAACCTGCCTTAATTTTTATGACTTTCGACATTACGCATTCCTTCCTGTGTGAGTTCTTCCAGTGAAATAACTTTGCGTTTGAAGACTCTGCCCCTTATTGGAGCATCGCGGTCGCCAAGAAAAGCAATAGTCCGCTTTTCATCGTCTAAAATAATCGGGCTGTGTTGTGATTCGCGTATCCAGTCACGGATTGCATCGAGAAGAGCCCTTGATTCCGCACAGATGCCGCAATTAGGTTTGTTGCATAGCAAAGCTGCTGGATTTCGCCGGAGCAATTCCAAAGTTGAACACATGAGTTTTTTTGCGGATATTAGCATCAATCCTTCTGCTTCTGGATTTTCAATGCCCAGTTCATCAGCTATTGCCCAACTGTTATTCGTGCAAGCGGGGGCTTTAATCTGGATGGATTCTTGTCCGGAAGGCTCAGCTATAGTTGTTGTTGTGTAACGCTGGCAGTAAGGAAGCCTAAGGATAGTTTCCGCGTGAGTTATAAAGAGGTCAATAGCGGGATCGCGTTTGAAACAAATAATTTTTGCATCGACCGAAACTATTTTTGCTACAGGAGTGCCGGTTGAAAAAGGATCGCGCAAACTATGTCTGCCTGTTATTTCCGCTGCTTTACGCCCAACAGCCGCGATAGCGAACAAAGGATGTCCACTAGAAACGGCACCTGCTATATCGAGTAAAGTTTTTAGCAACGGTAATTTTTCGCGTGCTTGATAATGAAAATCTGGGAAACATATAGTGCCGTGTTCGCCTATCGCATTCAAGATAGCCTGAATTGCTTGTTTTGGATCCAAACCAAAAGGGTTGTATCCGGAGAGATAAACTGTATCTCCGTCCATTAAACCCAAATCGTTCAGCTTTTGTTTGAGCGAACTGGCGTTATGAATATCCATAAAGCAGAAAATAAGGGTATTCGAAGCAGATAGCTCCAAATACCCTTCTGTTTGTTTAAATATTAACCCAAGTTCCTGATTCCGACGATTTTTCAACTGCCTCCAAAACTTCCTGGCAGCGTAGGCCGTCAATAAAGCTAGGAGCAGGTTGATTTCCGGTTGCTATGCCGTTCATCAGATTGTAAACTTGGTGAACGAAGGTATGTTGCCAGCCGATAATGTGGCCAGCTGGCCACCAACCCTTCATATACGGATGGACTCCATCGGTGCAAAGAATTGTCTTCCAGCCTTGTTTGCCTTCTGGTTCGGTTCTATTGAAGTATTCGAGCTCATTGAGCCTTTCCAAGTTGAACCTAATTGAACCATTGCTTCCATTAATTTCAAATCTGTTTCCGTTGCGGTTGCCTCCTGCGAATCGAGTTGCTTCAAATGTGCCGATGGCGCCGTTTTTGAACTTGGCCAGGAAAATAGTGGCATCGTCAACAGTGACTTCTCCCATAGTTCCCGCTGCCTGTGCTGAAAGCCCTCCCGTAGCGGCAGCGAGTTCAGGGCGTTCCTTTATAAACGTTTTCATTAAACCACAAACGGATTCAAACTCGCCACAAAGGAACCGAGCAAGATCAATTATATGCGCGTTTAAATCACCGTGTGCGCCTGAACCGGCAAGTTCCTTTTTAAGGCGCCAAACTAATGGGAAGTTGGGATCCATTATCCAATCTTGAAGATATACAGCCCTAAAGTGGTAAGGTGTGCCTATCGCGCCTTCCTCGATCATTTTGCGGGCGAAAGCGACAGCCGGAACGCAACGATAGTTAAAATCAACTACGTGAATTACGCCCGCTTTTTCGACGGCATCAATCATTTGTTTGCATTCTTCAACGTTCATTGCAAGGGGTTTTTCGCAAAAGACGTGTTTGCCTTCATTAGCGGCAGCCACTGCGATTTCGCAATGAGTATTGTTGCCGGTGCAAATGTCAATTAATTGCAGGTCGTCACGTTTGACAATATCCTTCCATCCTTCCGACGCTCTTTCCCATCCAAATTGGGCGCGGGCTGTTTCGGCTTCGGCAATTGTGATGGCCGCAATTTCCTTCAACAATGGGATAGCTTGCACATCCGGAAAAGCGAAAGCGACGTCGCGATAGCCTACGCTGTGAGCCTTACCCATGAAGGCGGCGCCAACCATTCCGACGTTAACCGTCTTAACCGACATAGTCATTCCTCCTTAAAAATAATCCTTGAGGATAAGGGCGAGTTCAAACGTCGAGAACTCGCCCCTTAAAAGAAAAAAGCTAAGATGAAAAAGAGTTATTCCTTCTTTTCTTCGGGTTTAGATTCATTTTTCTCTTCGGCTTTTGGAGCCGGTGCTGGAGCTGGCTTAACCTCTATCTTTTGAGGAGGCGGGGGCTTCGGCGCCGGCGGTTTTGGCAATTCCGGATTGATCATATTTTCGATCTTTGCATTAGTGCGCAGATTCTGGAACCAAGCGGGCATCTTGGCGCCCATTTGTTCGCGCATAAGTTGCTCTTTGAGTTCAGCTTTTTCCGCTGGTGATGCATCTTTGCCAAGTTTGGTGACTAAAATAAGATGATAACCGTAAAATGTTTTCACTGGCTCGCTGATCTCTCCGGCTTTGAGTTCGAAAGCGGCTTTTTCGAACTCTGGAGCCATCCGTCCGCGTTTGAACCAATCAAGATCGCCGCCTTTCTCTTTGGTGGCATCATCTTCGGAATATTTTTTGGCTGCTTCTTCGAATTTTAATCCACCTTTTATTTCCGCGAGTATTTTATCTATTTTTTCTTTTGCGGCGTTTTCATTGGCGGTTCTTTCAGCTTCATCTTTGCCGGGCTGAATACGAACGAGTATATGGCTTGCCCTGATAAATTGCGCAAAATCAGCATCGGTTAGCTTGATGTCGGCTTTTACGACTTTTTCCGCCATCAGTCCGCTTTTAGTGCGGGCATGGAAATTAGCTTTTGTTATGCCATATCGCGCTAGAACTTCGTCGAAGTCCTGGTCTGGAGGCATCCGTTTTTTTGTTTCAGCTATGCGAGCGTCTATTTCGGCTTGAGTAATCTTAATGCCTTTCTTCTCAGCAGCCTGCTTGATGAGTTCCTGTTGGATAACTTCATCCAAAACAGACGGAGCTTGCCAATCCCACAATGCGTCCATCAACTGTTGTTTGGTAATTTTCACACCGTTGACAGTTGCCACAACAGCAGTAGGCGCGGCTGCTTTGTATTTTGCCAATAAAGCGGCTCGGTCGACTTTTCCTGGCTTGGCCGGAGTTGCAGGCTTAGCTTCCGGTTTTGCTGCCGGCTTAGCCTCGGGTTTCGCTGCGGGTTTAGCAGCTGGCTTTGCCGCCGGTTTGGCAGCCGGCTTCGCTGCTGGAGTTGCAGCTGGTTTCTCGGCGGCAATTGCTACTGCTGAAAAAAGAAAAGCCGCAGCAACCGCCGAAGAAACAATTCTTAAGATTCTATGCATATACCAACCTCCCTTTAGGAATGAATGCTGACGGTTATCTTACTATTAAAGCGCTGAATGGTCAATAATTAAAAAATATAATTGTCAGGGTCATACACTACTTTGGATCTTCCTTTTGAACTCTACCGCCTATATTGACCATCACTTTACCTATATTTTTTACAACTCTACCTTAAAAGCCAAATGTTTTTGTTAAATTAAATTGTAGCAAGCCATTTGGAGATCTCAAATATTTTCGGTAAGTTTAACTTACCGTTTTATACATTAAAAGTCACCTATTATCAAAAAATAGCTTTGAGCATTTGACTGATATATATTATGGAGTTAGAATATTAGGATTCATTTTTGAGGGGTTTTCGCCATATACCGCTTTCTTGACAATATAAACAATCCATCTGATTTGCGCACACTCGATAAATCCCATTTAGCCGAATTGGCCGCAGAGATTAGGAAAGAAATTATCGAGACGGTTTCGCACACAGGCGGTCACCTAGCATCGAGCCTTGGTGTCGTCGAGCTTACTATTGCTTTGCATTTGGTTTTTGATTCCCCCAAGGATAAGTTTGTATGGGATGTAGGTCATCAGAGTTACGCACACAAGTTGCTCACAGGAAGACGGAAACAATTTGCAACACTACGCCAGCAGAATGGACTTAGCGGTTTCCCAAAGAGAGAAGAAAGCCCCCACGATGCTTTCGGAACCGGACACGCCAGCACTTCCATATCCGCGGCACTCGGATTGGCAAAAGCAAGGGATTTGAAACAAAGCAATGAATCCGTGGTAGCTATTATAGGAGATGGGGCGATGACGGGGGGGCTTGCACTCGAGGGCTTAAACAATGCACACGACCTAAATACGGACATTATAGTTGTCCTGAACGATAACGAAATGTCCATAGCCCAAAATGTTACAGCCTTAGCTTCGCACCTAAGCAAGCTCAGGGCGGCGCCCATTTACCAAGCAATGGAACAACGGGCGCGTTCTGCATTGAAAAGGCTGCCGCACGGAAAAAGGCTCGAGCAGACAGCGGAAGGAATTTACCACGGAGTTACACATTTAGTAGCTTCCGAGACTGGAGTGCTTTTTGAGACTCTCGGATTCAGATATTTTGGTCCGATTGACGGCCATAATATAGAGTTGCTTACTGAAGTGCTGTCCTCGGTCAAACGACTAAAAGGACCGATACTTGTACACGTCCTGACGACGAAAGGCAAAGGCTACCAGTATGCTGAGGATAACGCGAGGCGTTTCCACGGAATACCTGGCTTTGATATTTCCGATGGCAAAATCGAACACTCGGAAAGCAGCAATACTTTCACCAAAGCATTCGGAGAAACGGTCGTCCAGTTAGCATCAACCAATCCCGAAATAGTCGCTATAACTGCGGCTATGCCGGATGGAACAGGCTTGGCTGATTTTGCCAAACGCTATCCTGATCGATTTTTTGATGTAGGAATTGCGGAAGGCCATGCTGTAACATTCGCCGCCGGACTTGCTGCGGCAGGAATGCGTCCAATTGTCGCCATTTACTCGTCGTTCCTACAAAGAGCATTCGACCAAATTATTCACGATGTTTGCCTACAAAAACTTCCAGTCATATTTGCGATAGACCGAGCCGGGTTAGTAGGGGATGACGGTCCAACCCATCATGGAGCGTTCGATTTGGCCTATTTACGCCACATTCCCGAAATATGCATTATGGCTCCAAAAGACACCAACGAACTTAAGCTTATGCTGGCAGAAGCTGTTAGATTAAATCGCCCCGTGGCAATCCGTTACCCGAGAGGCGGCTGCCCGGCCATAAACAAAAACTTAAATTGCAGCCATATCCAGTATGGGCGAGCCGAATTATTACGAGTGGGTGATGACGCTGCGATATTGGCAGTTGGACCGTTAGCATACGAAGCAATTGAGGCTGCAAATGTTCTTGTAGCTCAAGGCATAAATACATCGGTATTAAACCTTAGGTTTGCAAAACCTTTAGATGTGGACCTGATACTTCAATCGGCGCAAAAGTGCAAGCGAATAGTGGTTGCGGAAGAGGGATCCGTGAGAGGCGGAGTTGGTTCTGCAATATTAGAGTTGCTTGCGGAAAATAATATAAATGACGCAACAGTTCGCTTAATAGGGTTACCTGATGAGTTTGTTGGACACGGAAACCCCGCAAAGCTACGTGAACAGATTGGGCTGACAGCCGCGGGAATTATGGATGCTGTAAAAGAAACATTTGTCCGGGAAGGAATCACGGTTAAAACATCTATTGGTAGACTGGAAAAGCTTCAATTGTAGAAAAGTGGCGGAGAGACAGGGATTCGAACCCTGGAAACCTTGCGGTTTGCCGGTTTTCAAGACCGGTGCAATCAACCACTCTGCCATCTCTCCGCGCGGTGAGGGATAGTATTCCTTCGTGAATTATTATTATACTCGAAAACTGACTTGGATTTAATAGTTTTGTCCTAATTTTTCTGAAGTTATTTTACCTTTCTGATTAGCCTTCCCCCTAATGTTTTGGGTTGTTTTTGGCCTCGAGATCAATGGACGATAATATCCGTTTGGAACCTTGGACGAATAACCGGCTTTAATTCTGAATCGACACCGCTGATACCTGTTATGGTTATAAAACCGCTAGTAGGCAAATCGATCGTATTGACAAGGCCATCCGTTGCTATCCTCAGTCCCAAACCATCGTTGAACGATCCATCGTCCACATAGGCATTATTGTTGTCATCATATTTGATGTTGCCTGAGACATTGATTAACAAACCTGTCGTCCTCAAACCGTAAGCATTTAGAGATGAAGGAGTGTTCAACAATTCTCCGAAACCGCCCACGCTTTTACTTATCATAGTAAGCGGCTCAGGCGCCGTGGATTGCGTGGATGAGACTAATTGCTCGACCTGAATAAAACGCTCGCCACCAATGGTCCCCATTGAGCCCCTTATCCCAATTAGTGAGCCTATGGGAAATTGATTGGCATTATGGATTCGCACGCCTGCGGAACGATTGGCTGTTTGTCCATACATAAATCCGTCGAAACAATTTGAAGCATTGATGACAATATCTGAAACTTGGACTTTGGAAGTATCGGGAAGTTTGTGGGCAGTTTTTAAGTTTACATTTGCATAATCGACACCTGCAATAAAAACCATCAAGAAAACAGGAGAATCCTTTAGCGGGTTGCCATAAATATCTTTGGCGTTCACTAATTTAAACTCAAAGAAATATGTGCCAGGTGATGAAACGCCCCAATTCAAGTGCTTATGGGGGTTTGCTGATGTTAAATCCATATAGCCAGGATTGTTTCCTCCGAAATAGGTTCCCCCAACCAATCCGGGCGAACAAAAAACCTGAAGCATTCTTACTTCGGACAATTCATAGTTGCCTTGATCATTCCTGTAAAAGTTTACGCCTCTGTCAATAACATAAGTATTCAGTATGCGGTTCATCTTAAAGGGCTTCGAGAAATCCAAAGGTTCGGCTATCCAAGCTTGGTTTGGATTTTCGAGTGAAAGTGCGAACATCAAATCATTTTCACAGCCACCAAAACTTAGGTTGGCGGATAAAAGGAGGACAAAAAACACACCCAACAATTTCGCAGAATATTTTCTCATTTTGCAGCATCCTCCAAAAAAGAATTGTAGCCTCGCGGGTAAAACCCGCGAGGCTTGATCTTTACTGTTTTCGTTTTTTAAATAACGCCAATGCAGAGGCTCCGGCCAAAGCAAGCAAGCTTGAAGGTTCGGGAACAACCGTAAAGTCGAGACAATATTCTTCAGAATCCAACAAAGGCGTATAGTTACCATCATTGGCAATCGCATTTACAAGCTTGAAGCAAACTGTGTAAGTTCCCGGAGCCGTCGCATAAGCATCGATATGGGCATGGTGAATACCTGGATCTGGCCAAGACATATCGAAGTAACCCAATGGAGTATTCTCACCATCGTCTCCTAGAAGCAGGGTATCTTCGTGATATAAGAACAATCCTAATGGAAATTGTGTGAAAAGAATCCTTACGGACTTAAGGTCAGGATTAGGTAGATTCCAGAACTGAACACCCCAATCACCGTGGTAAAGCCCCTCTATGAAAGGATGAAGGTGAATCGGTTCCGCTTCTTCCGGTTCTGGCTCGATCACAGCGGCTGCGCCGCCAATTATGCCGAAAGACCAATCTCCTTCGTGATGATGCTCATCAGCAAACGCTAGGCTAGATATGCCCATTGCAACACACAACGACAAAAGCAACATAAATACATTTTTCATTTGTTGTATCTCCTTTTTATTTCGGGTCATAGAGATTAATTGAACCATCTGGGTTCCAAGTTTCCTCGAACTTCATTAATTTTACGTGGCCGTCGAGGAATAAATAGTTCGATTTATCTCCGTGAACTCTAATACCAAGCCCATCGTATTCGGGGTCTCGAAGCCCTAAAGACCAATAAGCTGGATGGAAATGATCAGCGACAGAGTTTTCTTTCATTTCCGCGATATAGATTGTTTTAGCCGGTTGCGCGAACAGAGAAATATCCGTGTAACCGTGCGTGCCATCGAAGGATTCTCCGTCGGCTAGTGGAGTCATATAGAAGTTGGAGCCATAACTGGATAACCGCCTGCTTCTATAACCTGGCAAAGGTCGTTCGAAGTTTTTGCTTTTGTCACTGGGACAACGAAACAAAAGCTTCGCCTTACTGTATTTTTGCAATTTAACTATTAAGTGTATATTGTCATTGTGACTATCAGGCGGGAACTTTCCTCCGTTGTCATCCAGATATAAAAGGACTGCAACGCCCATTTGCCTGAGATTAGATGCACATTTTGCAGTTCGAGCGGATTCCTTAGCGCTCATAAAAACTGGGAAAAGAATTGACGCTAACACCGCAATAATGGCTATGACCACCAACAACTCCAACAAAGTGAACGCCCTGCGGCTGATTCTTCCATAAGGCATTCAACCACCTCTATTCTGTCTTGCGGCTGTCAAGACACCATATAGCTGAATTAAAATGATATGGGTAATTGGTATTAGAAAGATTTTTTCGTTGAGGTAATTAAACGAGAGGTGGAGATCTGGACTTTGTCGGCGAAGTTAAAATCGAGGGGAAGCAAATATCGCTTTTATTCAGAAAGCAAATAAAAACATCTTCGACCGCTGCATTTACGCAAGCCACATAAGTGGCAACAGTAAGATTGCCAGCGATTACGATACAAGCCGCACAATGTAAATGGAGCGGCTTTGAATTGCTGATTTCAGCTTCGTGTGAGTTGTAGTCACAGCAAAAGCCGGTGATGTGACCGTGCGTATGCACGTTCCCCAAAATAATCAATAGGGAAAATGCATACAAACAGATTACCGCAATTTTGCGTCTTTGGTCCATAACTTTTGGATATATTCGTCGAATGGACTTGGTTTATTCCAAAACCAATTTATCCGAGCACAAGTGAATTGTCAATAATTTTGGGAGTAGTTCAGGATATAAATTCTTAATTTTCCTTTGTTTTGCCATTAAATGAGTTCTATCAGGCTCTTGTTTGCTTTAGTGAGGACTTCGCAACCGCTGTCAGTAACCAAGATGTCATCTTCTATCCTGACTCCGCCGAAGTCTTTGATGTAAATGCCGGGTTCCACGGTGGCGACAAAACCCGGTTTTAAAATGATGTTGCTCTGTTTAGAAAAAGCAGGGCCATCGTGGACTTCCTGACCAAGGCTATGTCCCGTTCCGTGGTCAAAGAACTCGCCATATTTCATAGAAATGATATAACTCCGGGCGGCAGCATCAACATCCTTTCCTTTAACGCCCGGCTTGATCGCTTCAATCGCCCGTTTCTGAGCTTCTAGCACAATATCGTATATTTCCTTTGCACGAGGGGTGGCTTTGCCGATTGCTACAGTCCTAGTGATATCGCTATTATATTTTTCGTATTCCGCTCCAAAATCCAGAATAAGTAGGTCACCTTTCTCAAGCTTCCGATCGGTTGGTTTGGCATGAGGAAGAGCGCTCCTAGGCCCAGAAGCCACAATGATTTCAAAAGCGGGTTTAGACGCGCCGAGCTTCCGAAGTCGTAAATCTATCTCCAAAGCGATTTCGATTTCTGTCAGTCCGGGACGCAGCCAATCCGTGATTTCTTCAAAACAACGGTCAACAATCCTGGCGGCGTGGCGGATAAAATCGATTTCTTCAGAACTTTTTATTAACCGCAAATCGGAAATAATGTTTTTTACAGAGATGAGCGAAACGCCTTTATTTCTAATCTTTTTAAGCTGCTGGTATTGGGAATATGTGATACTTTCGCCTTCAAACCCGACTCGCCTC
>FWPV01004296.1_pt1 | contig 30666 bp, 22 predicted proteins | sample 2228371 | NCBI WGS metagenome assembly FWPV01 (sample SAMEA103939776, study PRJEB20133) | metagenome | reverse complement strand
CTTGGCAATTGAGCAATGCGCAAATCTTCCCTATGGCGATTCACAGAGCGAGCCTAGACTTATTTATGCGAGCGGGTGGCATGGAACCACTAAGGGCCAAATCGCTTAAACTTACCGCTTACCTTGAGTTTGTGCTAGAAGACATCGCGGCTAGGGGACAATTTGATTTTGAGCTCATCACGCCAAAAGATCCGGAACAAAGAGGTTGTCAGATTTCCATGCTCGTGGGTCAGAATGGGAAAAAGCTCTATGAGTTCCTCAAAGCAAATGGTGTAATCACAGACTGGCGTGAGCCGAACGTTATCCGCATGGCTCCGGTTCCTTTGTACAACAGTTTTGAAGATATTTACCGTCTAGGTACCATCATTCAAAAATTCCACTAATGCTCAAGCTTATCCCCTTTGAAAAGAAGCATTTGCAAGGGTTCATCCAATGGAATAGGACGGAAGATGAGGTTGCCCGCTTTGCAGGGACGGGCTTTAGCTACCCTATCACGGAAGAACAACTGGGCGATTTTCCGCAAAAATTAAACGCTATCGCATTCGGTTTGGAAGATGAGCAAGGCCAACACCTGGGCAATGGCGATTTCGTACTGGATCGGGAAAACAAAGAAGCTCGGCTATGCCGTCTGATTATTGACCCTGAGCACAGAGGTAAAGGATACGGCAAGGCTTTGGTGAAAATGCTGATTGCTAAAGCACAATCTACCGAGCCTGAATACCGTGTTTCGCTTTTTGTACTACACGATAATCCGGTTGCAATAGCGGCCTACGAAAAATGTGGATTTCAGAAAAGTGATCAAAGCTTCCGTTTTGAGGTAAAGGGAAAGCTGTATTCCGGATTTAAAATGTACTACCATGCAAGCTAAGAATCTAACACAGCTCTTTCAGCACGTTTCCGACTTTTGGGACCCACACGTGGTGGCAGACCTCAATGGCCAGGAGATGAAAGTGGCGAAGTTCAAAGGCATCTTTCCGCGGCACCTGCATGAACGAGAAGATGAATGTTTCTTAGTTGTCAAAGGACAGTTCCGAATGCGTTTTGATGACCATGTTGAAGAAGTTAAGGAAGGCTCTTTTATTGTGGTTCCGCGGGGAGTATACCATCAACCCGAGGCGGATGAAGAAGCCTGGGTTCTGCTCTTTGAACCGGCCAGCACCTTGAATACAGGAAACACCGACAATGCGTTTACCAAACGCGAACTGAAAAAGCTTTAACTAGTGAAGCACTGATACATTCCCCCATTTCACCTTGACTTCCATGGCGCCAGTGCACCAGTTGTATTCTCGGTACTGGAGGTAATAACCAAAGACATCTATATTGCCGTTGTTGTTTTTATACAAGCCATCCCATTCTTGGGTTGGGTCTACGGTTCTAAATACCACCTCTCCCCAGCGGTTGAAGATGACTAAATTGTAATCCACAAAGTCGCATTCAATACCAAAGATGGCGTGATATTGACCGCCAAACGGATAGGTATCATTGATACCGTCTCCATTGGGTGTAAAGGCATTTGGAAAATCCAGCTCACAGTATTGCGGCACATAATGCGCAACTTGAATGGTGTCTTTAAGCACCTGGCATTTTGTTGTAACCGTTACCACATATAAGCCTTCTTCGCTCAGGGAATCATAAACAACGTCTGTGTCCCAGCCCGTCCAGCTTACATTCGCATCCGGAATTGGCACTTCCGGTAAAAAGCGTTCTCCTTTGCAAATCACGTATTCACTGGGTAGGTCTAAAGTCCAACGAGGGTACAAAGGCACCGTTATGGTATCGCTTTCTTTGCATCCTGCCGGGGTGACTACCCGCACTTGATAAAGCGTTGTGCGTATGGGCTTTGCCCAGGTGCTCGAGGTATAGGGCGAACTCAAGGAAGTCTTCGGGAACCATTCATACCGGTAACTCGGACTTCCATTCGCGGTGAGCATGACCGAATCTCCGCGGCAAATATCTTCATCACCGGTTCTGGAAATACGGAAATCAGGCAATTCATTTACACCAATGATAAAACTATCTTTTAGAGTGCAAGTAGCGTAAACTTTCGTTAGGGTATACGTGTAGCTTGAATCCGGCTTTACCATAGGGTAGAGCACAGCGGGATTATCCATAAACGCGGAGGAACTCCATGAAAACGACAGAATGCTTGTATCATTCAATGGACCGATACGAATGGCATCACCATCGCAAATGGAGGTGTCGATAACTGCGGTAAATTGCTCTGGAAATAAAATACGGATGGGCTTAATGATGCTGTCTCGGCATTGCGAATTGAACACATCCAAGCGCACGTAGACTATGCCCGTATCCTTATAAAGCCAAAAACTGGAGTCTTGCGAGCTTGTATCAAACGCCGTTGTCCAGTCGCCAAAGTCCCACAACAAGCCACTTTCAGCCTGCGACCGGTTGAAAAACTTCACTTTCAGCCCATCACAAGGCGGCAGGTATTCGTGAACAAAATCAGCGTTAATTGGATTCACTTTCAACGCTATCTCGTCTTCCACAAAACACGAAATAGAACTGCGTTTCACCTTGTAAATTCGGTCTTGCGTCACCGTAGCCACCGGATTGGCCAGGGTGGCATTATCCAGTCCGGCAGAAGGTGTCCAGAGGTAACTGATGCTACCATCGGTCTCCGGCGCACCCAGACTTATTTGCGTACCGTAACAAACCATGGAATCAGGAAGAAGATTCGGAATTACATCGGGTAAAATATGTATCTGGTTGCTGAATTCACGTGAACAACCGTTGCTATTGAAGGCGGTTAAGGAAATGCGGTAGCGTCCGGGACCGGGGAATGTATAACTTGGATTCTGCAAATTGGAGCTATCGAATGCCACGTTATCCTTGTAAAACCTCCACGTATAGGCCACTGCTCCTCCTGTTGTGGTATTGGTAAAATTTATCGTATTCGAACACTTCGCTAAAGGCATGGTGAAGCGTGGATTAATGGTAAAAACACAATTCACCACGTTGAACTGGAAATCGCGCAATACCGTATTAATCAACTGGTTATTCCGGAATTCTTTTACACAAACCCCTACAACAAACTGTCCTGTAACCGAAGGTATAACGGTGAGCTCGCCTGTAGAACTGTTGATAGACAAGGCGGGCAAACCGGACATTTGGTTGTTAACATTGTAGGGCCATCTCCAGCTAACCGGACTGTAGGGCGGCCTGTTTACCGGAATTGGTAGCGGATCAGACGTAGACGCTCCATGCAAAGGATCGCATAGCTCATAGACCAGCCTATCGCCATCTGAATCGGTGGCCGAATGATCGAAGACCAAGGGTTCGTTTACACATAAAAAATTAGGAGGCAATCCCTTGAAAACCGCACTTGAATTAAACCCATTCTGCATGATATCCGGGATAAACGTGCGGTACGTTGAGCCGGTACTTTGCGGTGAATTGATGTTTTCAATGGTGTTATTTCGGCAACAGCGTTGAAATACCAATTGGTAGCCTCCGGTGCTGGGCATGAGAACCGTTGTGGTGCGAAACACATACAAATCGACGCAAGCCGTGGTTGGCGGTACGACGCAGCTGTAATTTTTACCGTCGATCCGGGTTGGACCAGTTCTGGAAAGTTGTAGCGACTGCACCAAGGTATTGGATGAATTGAACACACCCACCTCCGCCAATCGATCTTGGTCAATGGCTGCCTGCGCCCCATTTATACAATCCACATAAAGGTAGAGTTCTATTTGGTAGTTGTTGTTTCCTAGGTACTTATAGGTCAAATCTCCACCTACAATATGCGTTGCCTTGAGCATCTGACCCAGAGTCAAAAGACAGAGAATACTGAATAAATATCGGAGCAGCTTAGGCATACAGTTCAGACAAATTAGGCTCTTTTTTGGTTGCTTCTTCACGAATTTACTATTCCCTTCGCACAGATTACAGCATTATTTCGTTAAACAGCAGAACAACTTGAGCAGATGAAAGCTTGAATTGATATTTTCTGCTCTGCTTTCCTCCTCCTATCTTTGCAGCCGCATTATGGAAAGAAGAGTTCGCGTACGTTTTGCTCCAAGCCCAACGGGGCCTTTGCACATTGGAGGGGTTAGAACAGCCTTATACAATTATTTATTCGCTAAAAAACACGGTGGCGATTTTTTGCTTCGTATTGAAGACACGGACCAAACCCGCTTTGTACCGGGTGCAGAAGATTACATCATCGAGGCCTTGAAGTGGCTGAATATTCCGGCCGACGAGGGCGTTGGATTTAGCCAAGGTAAACATGCTCCGTACCGCCAAAGCGAGCGCAAAGCGATGTACAAACAGTACGCAGATCAGCTGATAGCCAACGATTACGCATACTACGCATTCGACACGGCAGAAGAGCTAGACACCATGCGCGATACCTTAAAAGCCAATGGCATGTCACCTATGTACGACGCGGTATCCCGCATGAACATGAAGAACTCCCTGACCTTGCCTGCCGATGAAGTAGAAAAGCGCCTAGCCTCCGGTGAGCCGTATGTTATCCGCATCAAACTTCCGAGAAAAGAAGAAGTACGTTTCCACGATATCATCCGCGGTTGGGTGGTGGTGCATAGCCATACCATGGACGACAAAGTCCTCTTTAAAAGCGATGGCATGCCAACTTACCATCTAGCGAATGTGGTAGATGATTACCTGATGGAGATCACCCATGTTATTCGTGGTGAAGAATGGCTTCCTTCCGCCCCGCTTCATGTGATGTTATACCGATACCTGGGCTGGGAAGATAAAATGCCGCAATTTGCGCACTTACCGCTACTCCTGAAGCCTGAAGGCAACGGCAAGCTCAGCAAAAGAGATGGCGATCGACTTGGTTTTCCGGTATTTCCATTGAACTGGACCGATCCTAAAACAGGAGAACATTCTAGCGGATACAGGGAAGCAGGCTATTTCCCGGAAGCGGTAATTAATATCTTGGCTTTCTTAGGCTGGCATCCTTCAGACCAACGCGAATTGTTCAGCTTAGAAGACTTGGTAAACGAATTTTCACTGGAACGCGTGAGCAAGTCGGGAGCAAAGTTTGATGTGCAAAAAGCCTATTGGTTCAACCAACAATACCTGCGCGGAAAAAGCGATGCAGAATTAGCCCTAAGCCTGAAGAACATACTCGACGAAAAAGGCATTCAAGCCGATATGGATTATATCACAGGCGTTTGTGCTTTGATGAAAGAAAAGGTAAACTTCACCAATGAACTGTTTAGCGAAGGAGCCTATTTCTTTTTGGAGCCGGGCAAAGCCGATGAGGCCTTAATCGCTAAAAAATTTAAAGAAGATACGGCGGCTAAACTCAAGGCCTTCGCTGCGAAATTAAACGACCTGAATGAGTGGACAGGAGCCAAACTCGATGAAACATTCCACCAGTTCTGTGAGGCGGAAGGTAAAAAACCGGGTGAAGTGATGTTGCCTTTCCGTCTGAGCATCAGCGGTGTGGCAGGGGGTCCTCCAATTTTTGACATGGCCGCCTTGCTTGGCAAAGAAACGGTACTCCAACGCATGGAGCAGTTTCTGCAGGCCTTGCCGACTAGCCTTCAGGCATGAGCGCTTCCATTGCATACGATTTAATTGTAGCCGGTGGAGGCGCTGCCGGCTTTTTTACGGCCATCCGCACAGCGGAAAAGCATCCCGATTGGAAAATTCTCATCTTGGAGAAAAGTGCCAAGCTGCTCAGCAAGGTCTTAATCAGCGGCGGCGGACGTTGCAACGTAACGCATCACTGCTTTGACGCAGAAGAACTTAGCACCCGCTACCCGCGAGGAGGCGAGTACCTTAAGCCGCATTTTTTGGCTTTCGGTCCGGAACAAACGCAAGACTGGTTTGAAAGCAAAAACGTGCCGCTTAAAACGGAGGCCGATGGACGTATGTTTCCACAAAGCGATTCGAGCGGAAGCATCGCTAACTGCCTACTCAGATCTGCAGAGCGCGCCCATATCACAGTGCAAACGCGTGAAGGCTTGGAGCGAATAGAACCGCTTAATCCGGGTTATCAAATCACTACCGACAAAGCCAGCTACTCCACCCGAAACCTGGTTTTGGCTTTCGGCGGACTCCCAAAGTTGATACACTACGACCTGCTCGGAAACTTGAACTTGGACATTGTTGAGCCCGCTCCTTCCCTCTTTACGTTCAATATTGAGCAGCACCCCTTGCGCGACCTTAGCGGAGTGAGCGTTCCGGAAGCAGAGGTGCAGGTACTGGGCTTAAAGCGAAAAGACCGCGGACCCCTTTTGATAACCCACTGGGGCATCAGCGGACCGGCCGTTCTGCGCAGCAGTGCTTGGTTGGCTCGCGAACTACAAGCGCTGAATTACCGATTTAATGTGCAGGTAAATTGGACAGGCCAAGACAAATCTGCCGTGATTCAAAGCCTAAAACACTTTGCAGAGCTGCATCCCAAAAAGCAGATTGTGAGTCATAGTCCGCTGGAGCAAATCTCCACCCGACTTTGGCAAAGTCTATCTTCAACGGTGATCAAAGAAAATTACCGCAACTGGGCGGAGAGTGGTAAAAAAACCTATGCTGCCTTAGCCGATAAACTTTGCCAAGACCAGTACCAAGTAGATGGTAAAACAACCTTTAAAGAGGAGTTTGTAACAGCCGGAGGTATTGCACTGAGCAACTTGGATGAACACTTTCAATTGAAAGCGTGGCCGGGCATTTATGTTGCCGGAGAACTTGCCGACATTGATGGGATCACGGGCGGATTCAACTTTCAAGCCGCCTGGACAGCCGGCGATGCCATTGCTCGCTCTATACGTTAAGGCTTAAATAGCAGCGTATTGGCTACCGTTACCTTGCCTCCATTTTCCCTTTTCCAAACCACACCTAAAAGAAACAAATCCGCTTTCTTCCAGTACCCTATCAACGGAGTTTTAACCTTTCCCAATTTGATCTGTCCTGCTTGAACCGGCGCATCGTTTAAGGGCACACCGTAGGCTCCGGACGCAACAGCCCGAATGGTATTATCGTGATAATACGGTCTTTTAGGGTTACCGGCTTGGTTCCATTCCAAGCTGTCTTCAACCACATAAATCCCGAATGAATATTCCGCATCGCTCGCTTGTTCAAAGCGAACACCATACTGTATTTCCAGTTCCTCTGCCAAGAATTTCCAGTTTAAGGCGGGCGAAACCTCAGAAGCTTGGCTTACAATTTCATTCACCTTAACCGCTGCTTTCTGCTTCGCTTCTTCCAAGTTGCTGCTCACTTGGTAGCGGTTGGTCACCGCATAGTCTTCCACCATATTAAATGGGGTATAATTAGGCAGGTAACGCTTGGTCAACGAATCGCTAAACCCGGGAACTATAAAGGGATCTGAGTATTTGATATGCACTTGCATAGGCACCACCTTGCCTGAATTCTCGCGAAGTAAATCGTGAAACAAGTCTGTGCCCCAGCTGCCGCAGCCCGGACAATCTGTGCTCATAAAATACAACACGAGCGCCTTTTTATCTGTTTGAGGCTGCAAGCACAAATAACCTGGAGCATCTTTCGACAAGCTGCCGGGATCAGTGCAAAGTATGTCGTCGGACGCTTGCGGTGTTTGCTCGGACGTTTTGGAGCACGCCAAAATCAAAATACTGAGTGTAAGTGCTAAGGCAGAAAATCTTTTTTTCATGATTCCATTTTTTTAAAGCGATGCATTTGGACATCTTCCGGCAGAGGCGTCTCTTGCACAATTCGTTCACCCAACCATTTAGCCATCAAAGGAGCCAACATCACGCCGCGAGAACCCAGTCCGTTGAGCACAAACAGTCGCGGATGCCGGGGAATTTCCCCAAGCAATGGTCGCCTGTCCTTCACCGCCGGACGAAAGCCTGCCGCGTGTTCAATCACCTCTAATCCCTCGCAGTTCACTATCTCATCCAGCTTGCTGATAAGCTCTTCCTGAGCCTCCGCAGTTGGTGAATCGTCTACTGCATCGCGTTGATAGGTTGCACCTACTTTGTATTCCTGACGACCCAATGGCAAAATAAATAAACTTTTATTCAGCGCTACTTCGCTCAGCAGAGCAGGTAATTTGAGTTTGAGGATTTCGCCTTTCATTTTTATGAGGGGCAAATCGCTTAAAAATGGATTCGCTAAAGCGCCTATGCCCTCGCAAAACACAACGGCATCGTAGGGTATTCCGGCATATATCCACTGTTCCCCTTCTTTTTGCAAAGCAGTATACTCGAAATCGGTCTCGCTTAAACAGCCTTTCTGCTGCCAATCTTGAGCGGTGGCATCCAAGAAAACGGGAACATCCAGGTAACCTGATTCCCGTATACGCAGTGCGGCAGGAAATTCCTTAAGCCCTTCTGGCAATTGAGTTACTAGGTTATGATCACAGAACAAACCAAGCTTGCGCTTTTCCCATTGCTGCTCCATCTGGTCCATTTCGGCCTGATTGGAAAGTAGCTTGTGCAGAGGCAGGTTATAAAAGAAAGATAGGCCTAAACGTTTTTCTTCCGATCGGTAGAAATTGGCCGACAGCAGCAGGGCTTCTTCCGCTTGCCAAGCCGGAACAAATCGCTTTACCACCACAGGGTTCCATACGCCTGCGGCTACCCGGGAGGCAGAAGCCTTAGTTGGCGAGGCGATGAGGTGAAATGCGATACCCTGCATTTCGAAATACCGCGCCATAGCGGTTCCGGCCAGACCTTGTCCTACGATTAAAATTTTATTCAGCACCGATTTTCAATAATGCATCGTTCAAGTAAATCCCATCCGGCTGTTTCCCCTCCGCGAGCGTAAAAAGCGCCTTGGCAACCGCTCGGCCTTCGATGGCTTTGTATGGCGCTAGCGGACCAACAAACAAGGGGTTGATGAAGCGAAACAATGCCTGAGCAATGGCTTCTGCGCTGCGTTTCTCGTTGCGCTTGCCCAATAATAAAGCAGGACGCGCAAAATACACCGGGTGAAACTGCACGGCCATCACATCCTCTTCCATCTCGCCTTTGATGCGGTTATAAAAATTGGCCGATTTCGCGTTGGCTCCCATCGCTGAAACGATTCCAAGACTCTGTGCACTACAAGCTTTGGCCACCTGTGCCATGCCCAGCGGGATACCGTGATCAATGGCCTTGTATTCATCTAAATCAGGCGTTTTAGCCCGGGTGGTTCCGATACAACAGAATAACCTGAAGCTCGGGTCCAATCGCTCCGCCAAGCCGGCCCAGTTGCTGTAATCGAAATGAAGGTATTCGAGTTTGCCTTCTGAAGCCTTCTCCTTTCGGGAAAGCACCAGAATAGACTCGCAAGAGGAATCGGACAAGAGAAATTGAAGCAGCTCAGATCCTACCAAACCTCCTGCACCTGCAATACATGCTTTGTACGCCATGATACAAAAGTCGGTATTGTGCTAGGCACTTCAAAACAGAATAAATTCGCAACATGAATCCGGAAATAATTGATACGGGCGATGGCTCCCATTCGCTTTTTCTTCCAGAATTAAACGAGACCTACCACAGTAAGAAGGGCGCGCTTACGGAATCGCTGTATGTATACATCGAGCAAGGTCTTGCCCGGCAAAACAAAACGGATATTTCGATTTTAGAATTTGGCTTCGGCACCGGCTTAAACGCCTTGCTTACGTGGCAATTCGCTAGAGAAAAAGGACTGAAGATTCGCTATTACACCACTGAACTGTATCCTTTGAATTTAGAACTGGCCCTTGCCTTGAATTACGGTAAAGCAGACAAACAGCGCTACGAAAGCCTGCACCGTGCCGCTTGGGGTGAATGGGTTAACCTAGATGAGCAGTTTTCGCTCTTCAAACTTAAAGGACTCTTTTTAGATCACCGCGTTTCTGCTGCCGACCTCCTCTATTACGATGCTTTCGCCCCATCCAAACAGCCGGAGGTATGGAGTGTAGCGTATTTACAGAAGGCATGGGATGCCCTAGCGCCATCAGGCCAGCTGCTTACGTATTGTGCGCAAGGCCAATTTAAGCGCGACTTAAAAAGTATTGGGTTTGAAGTGGAAACGTTGGCCGGACCTCCCGGAAAGCAGGAAATGGTTCGGGCTACTCGTGTTTAGGTTCCTTGTGTTTGCCTCAATTGGCCAACTGATCTATAAGTTCCAAAGAGCTGAGAGCCAAGAGCTGAGAGCTGAGAGCCAGGAGCCAAGAGCTGAGAGCTGAGAGCCAAAATTCACATTTTTTCGAATAGGAGACACTTTTGGGGAATCTGATAATTGATTATTGGCGTTTATACTCAACTGGGGACTCCTGTTCTTTTAATCGAAACGAGCGTATGTCTATCTCAAAAATTCCTAGTTTTGATAAAAACCTAGCTATGAAAATCTTAAAAACCTTGGGCATCATTCTCGGTGTCTTAATTGCCTTAATTCTGCTTATTCCAGCATTTCTGGATTCGGAGAAAACCATTGAACGAAGCATAACCGTGAATGCGCCGGTGAAATCTTGCTTTGTATTGGTAAACGATTTAAAGTCTTGGCCAAAATGGTCGGCTTGGTATAAGATGGATACCACGTCGAATCTGGTGTATTCTGAACCGGCATCTGGCGTGAACGCTTGGTATACCTGGGCTAGCACCAACTCTCAAGTTGGCGAAGGCAAACTGACCATTACCCACAGCTCACTGGATTCTGTTGTTGTTAGTTTGGCTTTCAAATCGTGGGGTGAAAACAGCGCCACTTACTTCTTTGAATCGCTAGGCGACAATGAAACCAAGGTAGGAACCCGCATGAGAATTGAATCCGCTGGATACTTGGGAAGATGGATGGTCCTGTTAATGTCGAGCAATTTGGCCAACATGTTTGATTTAGGCTTAGCCGACCTTAAAAAAGAAGCTGAAGCCGCGCCAGTGAATTCGGCTGTGAGCAGAGTAGAAAGTATTGAAGAAACCATGCTCACCAACTTACTTTACATCTACCAGCGAGACTCTGTTCCAAGCCATAGCATTAACGAAACCCTAGACAAAGCCTACAGCCATCTGATGGGAGCCTTGCATGCGTCAGGACTGGAGATGAACGGCGCTCCATTCGCTATTTACCGAAGCTATGACCCCAATGGCATATGCGTGATGGAATCGGCTTTGCCGGTCAACGAAATGAAAGCATTGGACGGCATTCAAAGCGCTCGAATCGATTCTCAGCTGGTGTTGCAAGCCAACTATTATGGCACACCTGAAGACAGTGAAATGGCCCACGAAATGGTCATCAGCTATGCTGAAACCAAGGGGTATGAAATTGTTGGCGATCCGCTCGAGATTTATGTAACAGACCCGAAAGAGGAAAAAGATCCATACAAGGTCTTAACGCAGATTGTTTATCCGGTAAAGAAAAAATAAAGAAAGCATTCAGGTAGGGGAAAGGAGTCGAGAGGCTCCTTTTTTTTATTTCAACTTTTGCTTTCCACGTTCCTTCTTGGCGGTATTCGCTAAAGCTGAAGCATAGGTGGTTAGGTTCTCCGTAAGCTTTTTCAGGTCCTCATCCTGTTGATCCGGAAAACAGCGTTTGAGGGTAGCTTGCGCCAAGCCGATGGCCAATTCTGCTTCATGCGTTTTTCCTGCAGCAAAAGCCTCAGCCATGTGCTTAAGTGCCCTATTTACCTCGGCTACCGCATACATTTTTCGTCGCTCAAAGTCTAAAACCACGAAATCAGATACCGGCTTGTCTTCAAATTCCGCCTGCACCAAAGACGACACTTCCATTTTTTGTCCGCTCACTGCATCGGTATAGCGAAGCACCACAGAAACGGGCTTTTCTTCCAGGTCAGGCATAGCTTTATCCAATTCAAAGCGTGCAAAAAGCAGACTTTGTTGTCCGGCATACAAATCAGCCAAAGGAACCTTAACGCGGTTTGTATTGGCTTGAACTACCGTTCCCCCGTGCATCCTAGAAAAACGAAGTGGATTTTCAAACACCAGCTCCAACTCTACCTCCTTTCCGATTGGGCTAAAGAGGTTTTCTACCGCACGCAGAAATTCTTGATTAAAGTGTCCTTGATCGCTCACATGAAAATGCCTTCCTTGACCGGTATCAGCTAAAAGTTGCAGCATAGGATAATTGTAGTGTTCCCCCACGCCTATGGTTTGGCACCGTATTCCCTTTTTGCCTTGCCACACCACTTGACTGAGTTCTTCCACCGAGTTTTCATCGTAGCCATCCGATAGCACAATCACCTGATTTGTTCCGTCTGGAATAAAATGAGAAGCTGCCAGTTGGTAGGCCTGACTCAAAGCTTCCCTCATATTTGTACCTCCTCCCGCTTCGAGCGAATCGATGGCGAGGAAGAGTTGATTTCGCGACGTTTCCAGGTGGTCTGTGCTAAGTATTAAACGGTGCTTGGACTCAAAAACCAACAGCGACACCCTATCGTTTGGCATCATGCCGGAAAGCAGTTTTTTAAGCGATTCTTTGAGCGATGGCAATCGATCATGCCCTTCCATTGAACCGCTAATGTCCAATACAAAGGCTACATTCACCGGCTTCCTATTGGCGTTAGCCCAGCCCGCATAGCCAATCTCCAAAACCGCTTCACGTGTTCCGGAATGAAAACGATTTCCCCAGTTTAGGTGCAAGGAAACAGCATCGCTATTGGCAGGTTTAGGAAATTGCTTGTTCAGGTAATGATCAAATGAAATCAGGAACAATTCATCCGGCGAAGGAATAAAGGATTCAGGAAACTGTAAATCGGGACGAGGCCTATACATCACCGAAGTTTTGCCCTGCACATAACCGTGGCTTTTGTTGAGGTTGATCACATCTACATCGGTTTCAAACAAAAAGTGAATCATGTACTTCCGGCCCAAAGGCAAAGAAAATTTAGCGATGCCCTCCTTGTCGGTATAGGCCACGTAAACATCCTTACCATTTAAATCGGCGACGTAGACAATCTCATCCTTATACGGAATACCGTCCGCATTGAGAACTTCTACCGTGTAGGCTGCCCTGCCGCTAGAGGGTTCAAATACCTGGATCTGTTGCAATACCGTATCACCAAGCCTTTTCTCGCTAATCTTTGTAGCCTCGTAGAAGACCTTGGCGGTTACAATCATGCCCGGAGTTTTCCGCACATCGATCATGGATACATTGAGTGCTTCCTCTACATCGATATCGTAATGCTCGCCCGGTTCAACCATAAATACAGCAAAACCGGTAAAGTCTGTCACCGCTGTAAAGGCTTCTTTTTTCTTGAGGTTGACCACCGCAACCTTCTTGCGGGTTTGGGCGACACCGGAACGGCTCACTACCTTCACTTTAAGTACGGTCTTAGCCGATTCCGGTTGAGCTGATACGGAATAGCTCTGAGTTGTGAAAGCCAATCCGCTTCGGTCTGAGCTCTGAGCGCCTAGCTTCTGATTCAATGCCGGGTTATAGGTAAAGGTGATTTGCTGATTCAGCTTCGCTGAGGCCGGAATCTTCACTTCATACCGTGTTTCTGTTCCTTCGCAATACAACCTCCAGCTCAGCCCCCCGTTTAGCAGAAAAAGCGCTTCTCCACTTCCGTTTGTTCGCTTTTCCATTTTTTGTCCACTGCTTACTTCTACAAAAGCCAGCAGCGCGTTGGACAAAGGCTGGTTTTTGTTTTGCTTCACCAGAACCTTGACTTCAGCACTTTGAGCCATCATCAACAAAGGCAATACTAAAAAGCATAGAAAGAATAAGCGTCTCATACGGTTGGGGTTTGAGAGATAACGCAATTGCCCGCCAAAATTGCATAAGCCTGCGCGAAATGCGTACTTTGTTACCCGTGCAGCACAGCCTGATAGCCTATTATCGTCCGCGTAAACTCTCCGCTTCCCGCCTAGATCATTACCTGGCCAGCGCTTGGTTTAGGAGCAGCAATAACCTGTTTAAGGTGAAGATGCTGATTTTAGAAGGGGAACTCTGTACGGTACTCAATATCCGCTTAGATATTCGGAAACACCAATGGAGTCAGGGACTGAAGAAAATTCTGAGAAAGAATAAAAACTTCCGAGTAGAGACGGGACCCTTGGAAATTTGTGGACAAATGGAGCGCCTTTACCACCTTACCTCCCATCGCTTTAAAGGCTTTGTTTTTCCGGATTTACACTCATTTCTATACGACTACCAAAACAAAGGCGTTTTTCACAGCTGGCATGTTAAAGTATGGGATGGCAAGCGCTTGGTGGCCGCTTCGGTTTTTGATATGGGACATACTTCTTTAATGAGTGTGCTGGGACTGTATGATCCGGAGTACCTGAAATACAGTCCGGGAATGTTCACCATGACCCAAGAACTAGAGTTAGCAAAGCAGAAAGGGTTAACCTGGTACTATCCCGGATATGTTTTGGCCGAATCAAGGCTTTTTGATTACAAGCTCAGCTTAGGCACGTATAGCTACTACCGTTACGACGGAAAATGGATTAACGATCCGGCAGAACTGCTTCAAAGCAGTCCGGTGCATGAAATCCAGCAGGCCAGCGCAGAATTGGAATTGGCCTTGAAAAAATCGGGCATCCCGCACCAAAAGCTACTCTACAAGTTGTACTCTCTCGGATATGCTTACGCCAACGGCACTTTTGTGAAGCATCCTCTCATTTTTATGCTGCCTGAACTGACCAATAATCCCTTCAAACTGAGCATTGCCGCCTACAATTTTGAGTTGAAGTGCTTTGAACTCTGTCATCCCATGATGATACAGGATAGCTTTATCCAAGAAAATCAGCGAGGCGACTACGAAGACCTGGACGTCTATTACGATCATATTCTCCAAGATAGCCCGGAAGACATAGCGTATTTCCAAACTGCAGCCGAGCTTTTGAAATGTGTTCGGGAAATGCTCATCAACAAAGAGGGCAAAACAGGACTTGAAGCCATGCATTTTTTAAAATAGGTCCTTTTTACGCCGAATTTTCGTCAATTGAGCCTAAGCTCCTGTTTTAAAGCCCTTCTTGAATAATCATAATTTGCGCTGATTTACAAGCACTTAGGCAAAATACATACAATTGGTAATTTGTCGCTTTCAAAGAAATGTGTAGCGATGTTCCGAAACCCCATTTTTATAATTCGTGACGCACTGTAATTAAATCGTCATATTACACAATAGGTAAAACTTTTTACACTTTCACAAAAGAAACCTAGTTAAAACCCTTGCAGGAGCTGAAGGGGCAAAATACCTTTGTCATATGAAAAAGTTACTCATACTGGGATTTCTTCTTGCTTTAGCACAAGTTGCTGCCGCACAACCACTTCCCCCACCAAAGCCGACACCGATCGACGGAGGTTTGAGTTTACTTTTGGCTGCCGGTGGAGCTTTAGGCTACCGCACTTACAAGAAACATACAAAACAAAAGGACGAATCTGCTGATTAAGAAATTGTGTTCCTTATACCCTCAAAGGCCCTGTTTTCGGATAGGGCTTTTTTTTTTACTTCTTTTACAAAATGCAACAGGCTATGCAGCTAATCGTTTTGTTTTGCTGTATACTTGGATATGAGTGAAGGAAGAGCACTTTTGGCTGAATGGGTAGATCTTTACAGTGATGAGCTGTACACCTGGGCGGCTTATAAACTCAATAGCGACGAAAACGCTAAAGACATCGTGCAGGATACCTTTGTAGCTGCAGCGCAAGCTTTTGAGCGATTTGAAGGCCGGAGCAGCGTGCGTACGTGGTTATTTTCCATTCTCAACAATAAGATTCGCGACTATTTTCGAAAAAACAAAGGAAGAACCGTTTACCTCAGTGATCTTCAATACGAAGATGGAGGCGATGAACGCTTCGACGAAAGTGGCGCCTGGAAACCGGAACATCGTCCGCATCCCTGGCAAGAGGCCGACATGCACCTTTTAGACGACCTCGACTTTAGAAAAGTATTCGATGCTTGCCTCAACCGTTTATCAGAGCGATTTAAAAATGCCGTGGTGTGGAAGTTCCTCGAAAAAAAAGAAAGTGAAGCGATCTGTCAGGACTTAAAAATCAGCCCGTCCAATTTCTGGCAAATCCTACACAGAGCTAAATTGCAACTGAGAGCTTGCCTTGAAACGAATTGGTTTAAAAAAGTAGAATGAAATTCCTGACTCACTTATTAGTCCTCTCCTGCCGCAAAGCCAGCGCCTTGATGGATAAAAAGCAGCATTTCAGCTTGAATTTCATTGAGAAGCTGCAGTTAAAGTGGCATAAAAGCCTTTGCGACCCCTGCACACAATATGAGGCGCAGTCGGAATTCATTGACCGACTCATGGAAAAACATATCCAAGATCCGTTGAATCAAGATTTAAAACACTTGAGCGAAGCCGAGAAAGAAGCCATAAAGGAAAAATGCAAGCACTAAACCGCATCGCTAGGCAACCAAGCTAATCCTTGGAATGATCCGAATTACCGGAACTCCTCGTACTTAATCCATGTCGACAATCAAGGTACCGTCTTTCGCATCTTGCGAATAAACGCCTCCGGTAGTGTACCGCGTGCCATTGTACTCAAAGGATAAGGCATAACTAATTACATCGCCATCGTAGATAGTTCTGGATCCTCGTACAATCATAGCATCGTAGGTTTTACCCGGCTCTATCACCTCGCCGGAATAGAACTCCGACTTTTCCAATTCGTCTTTATCGTTCATGAACGTGGCTGCCACGGTAAGAATCTTCAGATTGTAGTTCCCGCTGTTTTTAATTCTAAATTTCTCCTCGTGGAAGATGCGCTCTAGTAATTCTGCACGTTTCAATTTTTCGGCTTGCTTTTCTTGCTCTGCCTCCAGTTTTAAGCGCTCTTGCTCCTGCTCTTCTTTGCCTTGGAAATACAGTAGCCCAAATAATACCGCTAAACCTAAGCCAACTAAAGCGATCAAGCCACCGTAGACCATTCCTTTCTTTGAATCGCCCGAAGAAATAGGTGCCGAAGCGGTGCTAGGTTGTTTAGCCGCTATTTTGGGAGCCGCCGGACTCGGAGGAGGTGCAATGGTATTGCGCTTTACATCCAGCTGAGGCGTTGAGCTCGGTAAATCGCTCGATGAATTTACGCCGCCCGTTAAAAGGGTATAGGCCTCTTCCAGTTCCTGCAGGTTCTTTTGATACAGCTTCTTCAAATTTGGCGTAGGCGCATTCGACAAGCGAATCTGGTAATCGCTGTAAATCTCTTGAAACTTTCCTTCAATCTCTTGCGGTGATGCCCCCTCATTGAGGCCAAGTATGATGTATGCGTCTGAGCTGTTCATGATAGTGGAGCGAAGATAATTGAAATTCAGTATTTGCAGTAAAATGAGCATTCACCCTGCACTTCGCATACGAAATCGATAATTTTTAACGTATCTTTCCTGTACAAATCCCAGTTTTAATACACCTTACCATGGCAGACCAATCTACCTTCAATTCCGAAATGGAATCCATGCTTTCCAATGCCCAGCAGCTTTACGATGAGATGATGGCCATGAAAAGCTCCATGGAAAATTCCAATGCCGAGATGAGCGCACTCATTAACGAAATGCAACAAAGCATGACGCAAACGGAAAGTGCCGCACAAGAAACGGAATCCACAACCACCGATACGTCTGCTCTACTCGAAGAAGTAGAAACGATGAAATTGGAGATCAGCGCCATACGCGATGAGATGGAAGGGATAAAAACCGAAGTAAACGATACCCTTACCCAAATACTCGCTGAAAAAGAAGCCCTAACGGAACTCCTTGCTGAAGCGCGTGAATACTCCACTCAATTAAACGAGATTAAGGAAGAAGCCAACGACTCCCTTCAAGCCATCCGCGAGATGGAAGAATCAGCCGATAGAAACCGCGATCAGATTAGAGAAATGGAAGATTCGGCCGCCAACTATTTAAACCAAATTAAACAAGCCGAAGACAGCGCTACTGAGCTGGAAGGAAAAATCCAACAAATCAACGCAGACGTAGAAGACCGTCAAACTTCCGTTACCGAGATGTCTGAGGCCATCGCAGCCTTGCTCAATACCAGCAAAGAAAACGAAAGCGCCATTCAAGAGGCCCTGCAAAGTTCAGAAGCCGATAGAGATGCGATTCAGAGCTTACTCGATTCTACCACAGAAATGAATACCGAGGTAAAAGAACTCCTCGACTCCATTACCAAAGATGAACAAGAAGGTGAAAAACTCCTCAATACCATTATTGAACACGAAAACAAATCAGCTGAACTGAAGGAAGAAATAAACGCTTTCCACAAAGAGAGCGGCGACTTAAAAGAGTCGATTAACGACCTTAAAGAAGAGTCGGGTGATTTGAAAAAGGAAATAGAAGACTTCAAACAGGACTCCGAAAAACTGCACGGAGAAATCGAAGGCTTCCGCACGGAATCCAATGACTTGCTTGATGAAATCAAAAAAATGGACCAAGAAGCCGAGTCTGAGCTGAATCACATCAAACAACACGACAACGAAGCGGAGAACCTACTGAACGAAATTAGACGTCATGATAACGAAGCGGAATCGCTAGTAAACCACATCCGCCAGCACGATAGCGAGGCAGAGAGTCTGCTGAGCCAGATACGCGCTCACGAGCAAGAAGCCGATTCATGCATTGGGCATATCCATGAATTCCAAAGCACCGCAGAACAAACGGTTGTGGTAATTCAAGAAAGCAACCAGCAGGCTTCCCAAGTCTTGGTGGCCGTGCAAGAAGTGGAGGTCAACGTGAATACCTGCCATGATCACTGCCATACCATCGAAACGGATTGCCAAAGCTATATTGAAACCATCCGCAGCTGCGAAACAGAGGCCCAATCGGAATTGAGCGTGATCGTGGGCTTTAAAGACGAAAGCCAAAGTTTGGTGCAAGAAATTTCGGGTAAGAGCGAAGAAGCAAGCACCGTGCTCACCAACATCCGAACCGTTTTTGAGCAATGCGAACAAACCAATCAAGATACCCTTGCCATTCGCGATGAAGTGCTCGGCTTACGCGATGAATCAGCAGGCATTCGCGATAACTGCGGAACCTTAGAACAGGAAATTACCGGCATTCGCGATACCAGCAATGCTCTACAACTCGAAATTACCGAACTACGGGATACCTCTACCGATTTGCGCGACGAGAACATCAGCCTGCGCGATGAGAGTCAGGAATTACGCGATGAAAACGAAGGCCTGCGCGATGAATGCACCACCCTGCGCGATGAGTGTACCGATTTAAAAGAGGAATGTACAGACTTGAAAGATGAGTCTAGTTCTTTGCGCGACGAATGCGAATCGCTGCGCGACGACTCCTCCGGCTTGCGCGATGAATGTGAATCGCTCAAAGACAACTGCGAAGACTTGAAAGGAGAATGCGAAGACCTGAAATCTGATATAGAGGGCATCAAAGGTGAATGTGAGGATATCAAGTCGGAATGTGAATCTTCAGCCAAAGAATGTGAACAGCTGGTATCGCAATGCGAAAGTTCAGCCTCCCGGGCAGATAGCGCAGCCGACAGAGCCGAAGACGCTGCCGATAGAGCTGCTTCTGCCGCTTCTTCAGCCGGAGCATAATTGTATATTCGCATCAACCCATGAGTACAAAAGCGCTGAACAACCTCGGAACAGCTACTGAAACCTTGTTGCAAAACATCAAGGAGGTAGGCATCCCGATTGCTACACGACAAATTGAAACACAGCTGGAAAGCATCCTGGGCTCCTATGCCCGGAATCAAGTGAACATAGACCTTATTTGCTACGGAGAGAGCTTCCATGAAGCAGAAAATACCGCATTGCATGCCCTTTTCCCTGAACGCCTTATGCCAACTAAAAGCCAGCAGGAAAAGCAAGATTTCAGTTTTTCAATCGATGGAATGGAACTCGCATGGCATGTTTACGACTGGACCATGCCCGTGAATAAATCGTCCGGCTTACAAAACAGTGCCTTGCTTGTGGTGTATGTTCCCACTGAAGCCCCACCTGAGCAAACCGAAGAATGGAGAGCCCATTTCAACACCATGTACCCGGATTATTCAGGCGTATTGATATGGTCGGATGAGGCGGTGGCGAAGCTTTGGAACGTAAGCGAAGAAGATAAGCGCAACCTAATTGATGTGCAGTGGGTGGATCTGCATAGCGAAGAGGGCCTTCGCGGATTCTTAACCACCAACTACACAGCTGCCCGTTTGCAGGTGTTTTCTTTGGCTCAAAGTGTTTTGGCGCTGGAGGCGAACAATACCATCTTCGGACTCATTCTCGATCAGGAAGAGCGAAACAACAAAGGGAAAAAGGCACTGAACATGGTAACGGAAAATGCCGGTTCCAGCAAAGAGTCGGGCAACCTCAAGGCCAGCAAGCTTATTAGTCAACTGAAAAGCGAATTCAACACAGTACAAACCAGTTTCATCAAGGGCCTGGAAAAGAAATACAACGACTATTTTCAAGCGGCCAATGGCTCGTTCAAACAACTGAGCGAAAACCTCTTGGCAGAACTCCATGGACTTGAAGAAATTCAAGGCACCAAACAAAATACACTGCGTATTCCAGATCCGTTCTTGCAGTACTTCCGCCAGCAACTTAAAGCGGAATTAAGTCAGCAGATGGTAAACGACATCAAAAGTGCCAATGACTTGCTCCATGAAAGCGCTGCTGAGCTCATGAAAAAACTTGAACGGGAATCCAATACCCATTTCGGACAGCGCGTCAATTTTATGACCACTGATACCTTAAACTCCTTGCTTGAAGGTCTTGGCCATTCAGACCGCAACTACGAAGGTACGGTAGCTAAAAAAGGAGCTTACGAATACTTCATGGCCATGCGGAAGTACCAGATGCTTGTGTTCATGATGGCTTCCTCGCTCGGCCTTACCTTCTTTAAAAACATGCGCCTTTACATGATTCCGTTAACCATCGTATTAATTGGTTACGGTGCTTACAGCGTGAGTGTGAATGTGCGCAAAGAGCGCGAAGAAGGAACTGACAAAGAACTAAGCAAAGCCAAAGATCATCTGCTCGCCTTGGCAAAGAATATGGCCTCTGAAGTGAATCGCTATTGGATCAAACAAATGCAAGAGCACCTGAAAGCGGAATTCACTGCCCTTATTCTGGCCGCAGAAACCACCTTAAAAACAGAGGAGGAAAAACAGGGCCAGCTGGAAGAACAAGCTAAGATGAACAGCCAGCGCACCAATGCAGGTTTCGAAATGATGGATAAAAAGATCGAAAATGCGCGTAAAAACAGAAACGGCTGGGAGCGCACATTGAGCCGATTAAAAACCGATCTTCGCCTCGCGTACAACCAAGTAATGCGCGATGAACGCGCTCGTGAACGTGAATTGAGAAGAAAAGCATGAAAGTCGGTATTGACCTCGGAACAACCTATTCCTTAATATCCCGTTTAGGACCGGATGGCAAACCCATCCTCATCCCGGATCATTCAGACAAGGATATTTTTGCCACGCCCAGCGCAGCCTATATCACGCAAGGCAATGCCATCATTGGCAGTCTGGTAGATACCCTATTAGAACAGAATCCAGAGCTTCCCGTGTTGCGCTTTTTTAAGCGAAAGTTTGGCACCGGCGAGCCCGTGTACTTTGATAAATCTCAGAATGCCTGGCATGCTGAATCGCTTGGCGCCCTCGTGTTAAAGAAGTTGCAATTCGATGCGGAAAGCTATACCGGTTCCCGTATTGAAAGTGCGGTGATCACAGTGCCGGCTCACTTCAACGACCTCCAACGTAAAGGGGTGATTCATGCCGCTGCTATGGCGGATATGCCCGTGCTCGGCTTGGTAGAAGAACCGGTAGCGGCAGCCCTACATTATGGCATCACCCACCATTCGCATGGTCAAGTTTTGCTGGTTTACGATTTAGGCGGTGGCACATTTGACGCTACGGTATTAAGTCTGGATGAAAAAGGCGTGTATGTTTTAGCGAAAGATGGCCTGACTGAATTAGGTGGGAAAGAGTTCGATGAGTGCGTTGCTTCCTTTGTATTGGAGCAGTTTGAACGTACTACGGGACATAGCCCTGAACTCAATGCATTTAGCCTACTTCAACTCAGACGTATTAGCGAAGAGATTAAAATTGAGCTTTCTCTACCGAATGTTACGTTTTTACGCAAGACAGTCCTGCTCGGTTATCAGGCGATAGACATCACGCTCAACCGCAAAGAATTTGAAAAAGCGATCCATGAATCGATAGAGCAAACCATTGCGATCACCTTGCGCTGTTTGGATGCGGCGGGTTTAAAAGAAAAAGACATCGATGCTTTGCTGCTGGTAGGCGGTTCTTCTATGATACCTTATATCCGGGAACGTCTGCGTAAGCTTTTCCCGGATCAAAAACAGAAGATCTTCTTCCATGAGCCTATGAAAGCGGTTGCCTACGGAGCTTCATTGCATGCCAGCCAGCTATCTGGGGATGCCGCCCAATTCAATATTCCACCGGAGTTCAAAGGCATTACGGGCTACAATGTGGGTATCAAAACCTTGAATCCACGCACCGGCAGAACGGAAATCGATACACTGATTAAAAAGAATATGCCGCTGCCTTCTAAAGGCTCCAGAACCTACTATACCCATTCCGAGACCCAACGTAAAATCTCTTTGGAGGTAGTACAATACCTGGAAAGCAGTACTGAATGTATTGCTATCGGAACAGTGACCATTGGCCCTATTCCCAATCCACGAATGAACTATGCAGTTGAAGTAACCTTGTCATATACAGAAGACGGGGTGATTAAAATTGCCGCCTTCGACCCGAATACCGGCGTGGAACTCGAACAAGAATTTGGATCGGCCGCTGGCGACGATAACCTGCTCTTACAACAACGTAAGATGGTGAAGGGGATTAATATCAATAACCTGTAGATTAGTCCATAGACCATAGTCCATGGACCATAGCCGAGGCATTGGCGCGCTGTTAGGGGTTCTTCGGGCCGGTATGCGTTGTCAACTGTCAACCTTTTTTAGGAAGAGACATTCTCTTCATCTCTTCATCCCTTCTCCCGCTTAGCTATCGAGATCTTCATCATAGAGTTGCTAACGCGAATCTGAATACCACTGACATTATGAATAACAACCACGACCTAGAACAGAGCCACCATGGACCATAGCCGAGGCATTGGCACTCTGTTGATTGTGCTATGAACTTATTAACCACAGAGGACAAGGAGTTTTTCGCAGAGGGCACGGAGAGATTTGGCTACAACTCTTTTGAACGGGTTTCATAACAATGAACATTCATGATTCACAATTCAACCTTCCTAATTTCATCGTTTCGCAGCCGGATTAAGGACTCACCCTAAGCCCAAATCAAAAATCAGAAATCACAAATCATAAATCCTTTCGCTTTTATTCATTCCGCTAGTCGGAAGCCATAGCTTTTGTGGGACATAATTGGAAATACGGAGTTTCGGTTGGCTACTCTGCATTCGTTAGCAGAACTGAAATAACTGCCCCCACGAATAACGTATTCCGCCCCGGAACTTGGTCCTTTCAGATTGCTCAATTGTTGCCCGCTATAGTAAGCCGGGTCATACCAATCCGCGCAGTATTCCCACACATTACCCAGCATATCATAGAGTCCTAAATCATTAGGCTTCAATTGTCCCACCTCGTGCGTCTCGTTTCCACTGTTAACGCCATACCAAGCCATGTCGCTTAAGGCCGGGACCATGGCTTCAGCCTTATTTCCACCTCTGGCAGCGTATTCCCATTCTGCTTCAGTAGGAAGTCTGTAATTTTTTCCTGTAAACGTATTTAGTTTACTGATAAAGACCTGCACATCGCCGTAGCGTATATTTTCTACCGGACACTTCGCGCAATTCTGATGAAAAGATACATTCGTATCCATTACGGCATCCCAGAGCTCTTGAGTTACTTCAAACTTGGAGAGCTTAAAATCAGCCACGCTTACATTTCGAGTGGGTCGCTCGTCTGCCTCGCAATCGCGAATTTGATCTGAAGTACAGCCCATTTTGAATTCACCCCCTTGAACCTCAACCATATTCCATTCAAGCTCCGCCAAGATTTCGGGATACTTTACTTTGGCTTTTTTAAGTTCTGCCACACGAAGCGCTTTTCGTTTCGCCTCTGCCTCAGCTAATTCCTTTTTCTTCTTTTCCAAGGCTGCCAACTTTTTAGCAACCAAGTCAAGACTATCTTGCATTTGTTTCTGCCTTAGCTCTGCTGCGGCTATGCTGTCCTTTCTCCGCTGTTCGGCTATTCGCTCCTTTTCTGCTTTAACCGCGGCCATACTATCCAGATAACGTTGACGTTCCAGTGCAGCGAGTCGTTTCTGTTCAGCTTCTTTTTTAAGTCTTTCTTCTCTTTGAATACGTTCTGCTTCCTCCCTCTGTCTCTTCTCTTCTGCTTCCCGTTCAATCTTCGCTTGGTATTCCTTTTTTCGCCGTTCTTGTTCTAGGCGTTGTCTTCTAACATTTTCTTCTTGCACCAACCTCTTATCGACTACTCGCTTCAGACTTGTAAACACGTTAAGTTGGACCTTAGAGGTGCAAACCACCGACGTATCCCATTGGTCCTCATCGGTTTTAAGTTGAATAATATGTGTCCCGGCCATAATCTTATAAGGCCAGGAAGCACCTTTATCAAAATCCCCGATATGCAATCCGTCTACATACAAAGTGGAGGGGTAATCAACCAGAATGAGTAAACCGGCATCTCCAGTTAAGGGAAGGGTTTGCTTAGGTGGCGCGACTGCCGTTTTTTTCTTCTGACTTGGACTGGGAACGCTAGGCTTAGGTTCGGCCACTTGAGCTCCGGTTTCCACCGCGAAAAAGCAAAGAAAGAGGAGAAAAAATCGTTGACAGAATCTCATTAGAAGCTATATCCTATTCCCAAATTAGCCAAGCCTGCAGGACCAAAACCGAGTCGCGTGTTAATGGAGAAATGATCTCCCAAATAAAAATCAGCCCCAATGAATTCAATATCAGGCATAATACTCTCGGTTGCTGCAACTAGGGTTTGCCTCCTTGCTTCTTCAGGCGTTATAGTAGGTAAAGAAGATGTATAAAACGTATTTTCTCTAATGTCCAAAACATAGGCATCATGAAAAATGTAACCTATTCCTAAGCCTGAATGAAGTTTTACCCTTGAACCATTATACCATGTATAGTGATAGCAAACGGCCGCATTATAGCTTATATATTCTGCATCTACATACCAACCCCGAACGGTGTTAATCCAAGTTCCATAACCTGCAGAACCGGAAACTCGAATTGCCTTTCTTTCTGTAATAGAGAAAGAATAGGATAACAAAGCTTCCAGTCCCATTCCACCATAAAATCCCACGCCAGATGAAACAGCTAGTTCTCCGCGGATACTATGTCGGTTCCAGGAAGTATTAGTCTTCTTATTTGGTTCAGATTCCTGCACGCCATTGATGGTGCGCGTTTTGGTGGCAGGCGTTTTAGGCTTAGTAAGCGCTGTATACTCTGTAACAACTCCAGATTGCATTATAATTTTGTGTATCTCCGTATAGCTCTTGGATTGCGCTGGACCGCTCAGGTTGGAAAATAAGACATAGGAAACTTCCGAAGTTCCTTTTTCTAAAATTTTACAAAGTATGGTATCTGAATCAATGGTAATAATTTTGTCTTGCGCAGAGGCCTGAATGGCTAAACAGGCAAATAGCAGGGAGTACAGGTATTTCATATGGATTGTTGGGTTTCAACGAAAATACGTGAAGAGCTAAAATAAAAAAAGCCCTCCATTGAGGGCCTTTTACTAATGCTGTTTGTGTTCCAGCTTTATTAGTTTGAATGTCCTGACCCGATTATCCCTTTGAGCGATCAACACGTACGTCCCCGTTACGAGCTTACTTAAGTCCATTTGGTGAACTCCCGGATTCATGGTCCCTGTTTTAAAGATTTCTTGACCTTGAATGGTTTGAACCGAAACAAAATCAATCCTTTCCGAAACGCTCACATTCAAGCTGCCCTGAGAAAGCGGGTTCGGATACAAGGCCATTTCAATTAATTCCGGACTTTCCACTCGAAGAATCTGACTATCCAATACATAGACATAGTTTGATTTGGTGAGTCTCTTCGTGCAGACGCTATCCACTACCTTCAAGGTCACGTCGAAGTAACCCGTATCAACGTAGGTATGTTTTGCGGTAAGCGAATCGCTTAGTGTATTTCCATCTCCAAAATCCCATTCTAGTTTCGGCTGTTGCGCGATGATGCTAGCGAAGAAAATAGTCTGGTGATTTTGAATTCCGATTGTATCAAATGAATAAAACGAAATTTGGGGTTCTGGGTGGATATAGAGCGTAAAGTTGCTGCTGTCTTCACATCCAGCATCTCCTGCTATGTAAGTATACAGGTGATTGCCTCGGCCCACGCTTTGGCTCGACACTAAAGTCTGTACAGTTCCCATGGCATCTTTAAAAAGACCTCCATCAGGCTGAGCGTAGTTCTGCAACACGATGTTTCCTGCATCTTCACAGAAGCCGGGTGAAGTAAAGTCTATTTGTGTTTGGCGGTAAAACCGTAAACTATCGTTCAAGCTCATTTCGCATTGGTTTGCATCCATTAAGGTTAAGCGAAGGTGCTTCACCTGAAAAGCCGTGTCTGTGAACTGCACTTGACTTGCATTTGAAAAGAAAATACCGTCAACTATCCAATCTTGATTTAGAGACCCGAAATTACCACTGGCTTGGTAGCTGAGGTTGATGGTATCTCCCCCACAGGTGGTGAGGTTGCCTATAAAATGGGCTTTCAATTCCCGCACATCGATTACTACGGTATCCTTAATTGAGCACAATTGGGCATCCGTTGCATGCAAGATAAGGGAATATACCTGCTCTGGTAATGGTCCATGCTGTAGGCTATTCCCCGCATACGTTTGACCGTTGATGGTCCAAGTGTATTGAGCATTACCTGATGCGGCTGTGTCTTGCGATGAAAGCAGAAGGCTATCGCCAAAGCAAAGGGAAATATCATTCAAAGGAGGAGCTGCGAATGTATTGTTCACCAGAACTAAACTATCGCTTGCCATACAGTTATTGGCATCGCTCACTTGAACGGCGATAAGGTGTTGGCCTCTGGTATAACTGCTGTTGTCAATATGGAAGACCGAATCGTTTGCAATTCCGGTTCCTGTCCATTGGAACGCAAATGGTCCGGGGCCTAGGCGCGGCGTGGCCAGAATATTTGCCGATTCTCCTACGCAAAGCAAGGTATCCCCGCTAAGACCAACCTGGAAATTGGTTGTCACAAAATCAAAGCTATCGCTGATCAAGCAGCCATTGGCATCCCTCAAGTTCATTTTGATCTGGTAGTTCAATCCGGCAGTAGGCACGAAGAAGAAATCCGAATCGGAGAAGTTTAAACTGCCTATTTCCCAATCGTAAGTAAGCGAACCCAAAGCCCCGCTATAGTTGGCTTTCACCCGGATGGAGTCGCCCCCACAAACCAGAGGGTAGGCATCAATTTTAGCTTGGAACGAACTCAATTCCAAGGTTGTGAAGGTATCGCTCACACACCCGAAATTATCGGTAATCGCTAAACGGATCGTATCAAAAGCTCCATAGGTTGAGGATCCGATGTATACCAAGCTATCTGAATTCGACTGACCAGAATTCCAGTTATAACTTGTCGGAATTAAACCGTTTAAAGTGGAAGGCTTCAACGTAAAACGTTCACCTGAACACAAAGGCCTTGTAGCTGTATTTAGCGTAAATCTCGGATTCCTAAAATGCACTTGAAGGGTATCGTAAGCAATACACTGCGCTGAATCCGTGATCTTCACCATTAATTGTGTTTGTCCGTTTTGCCATTGGGGCATTGTAATCAGTGAATCGGCAGCAGAGTTGACATTGCCATAGGCCCACTCAATGGACTGGTAAGCGGTTCCGCCACTATAACTTGTGGTGAAGAGCTCATCGTTTCCATAACATACCACGGAATCACCTACAATAGTGGCTTGGTATCCAGTATAATCTGAAATATAAAATGAGTCGGCTATGGTACAGCCATCATTACGCTGTATTTGAAGCTTTACATACTTAGGGCCGGTATAGGTATAAGACCGTGATAGGGCGCTAGCAGTATCGTCCCACAATCTCGAAACCACAGGGTTTGCTGCACTGCTATACTGGCCATTCAACTGAATTGCATTGCCCAAGCAGGTGGTGGTATCTTCCCCGGCATAGACCGTGAATGCGGCATTTTTCACGATATAAACCGTATCGTAATAAGTACAGCCAATTTGGTCAACCAATCGTCTAGCTACCGTTTGATTTTGCTGCGGATAAAAGACTGAATCCAAGGAAGACACCTGGTTGTTGAAGTAGTATGTGTAAGGACCAATCCCATGAGTCGAATCTATCACTGAGTTGAACAGAAGCGATTTGATATTCCCCACGCAGTGATTCTGTGTGCCTTTGCTTAAAAGCCTCGGGGTATTGTTTACCCGGAAGTTTAGTGTATCGACAAAATAACAGTTCTGACTATCCACAATTACGCTTAGATACTGATTTTTCTGAGGCAAGAAATAGGTGGCCGGGAAATCCAGCGTATCTGAATAATTCAAACCCAAATACCAATGTTTCACATCTTGCGAAGAATCGGCTACCAACCAACCGAAATCTTGAACACAATCTTCAGTAATACTCGTGAAAATAGAAGGCTTATCGGTGCTCAGATTGGTGAATCGGAAAGAGTCTGTAACCGTAAGCTTACAAGGCCCTCGGTTATCCAAGGAATAGGTGAAATAGTGCCATCCCGTATCCTGCACAATGAAATGGACTGAATCGCCGGTCTTCACCTGACCTTTGTACGTCCACTGAATAGGTAGCAACTTCAAATTGTGGGTATCCGTAGCGCGCAGACTAATACTGTTACAACCTGATGTGGCTGTAATTGTGGGTTTCTTGGCTTCCGAAATCCCCGGTACGATGACAAAAGGTATGGCTGCATATTGCCATCCTTGCGATACAACGCTGCATTGTTGGTCTTCAACCCGCAAATGAAGCAGCTGTATCCGGTCAGCTATATCTTGGGAATCCGGGAGAAAGGTGAGCTGAAGCTTTTGATTGACAGAATTAACAACAAAGCTTGTATCCTCAATCATAGGAGAAAAGGGCAAGTAGCGATGAGAGACCACCGCCGAATTTAAGGGCCTCAAGCTCAGCTCTAGAAGGGCCGTATCATCAGCACAGAGGTATTTAATCTCATCATAAGGAACCTTATTCCCATTTAGCTGTGTTTCAGACTGAACAGCACCGCCTAAAGTGGTTGAATTACCAAACGTATAAATGGTGTGATTCCTATGCATGGTGGTTAATCGCTGCATTACACCGTTTATTTTCTTCCAGCCAGTGATTTTAACTGAAAGCGTCGTGATTTGATTAGCGGTGCTAGGTCTGAAAATCAAGTTACCCGTATGTTGGCCAAACCGGAATCCTGCCGGCCAAAGTAGATTTTTATTGGGGTATCCAACAAAACGAATCGGCGTAAGGTAGTTATAACCTGAACTGTACTGAACTTGTGTCGTATCGTTGCTCAATGGCGGAGTTAGCTCATAGGTAACACTATCGTACAACCCAGTCGTATCTGAGCCCGCAAATGACATTACCTTATCGTCACCTGCCTTAATCATAAAAGGTAAACCTTCGCTAAACGTAAGGGAGCGATTGGTAAACCCTACACATTTATTTAAATCGGTATAAATGTAAAAATCTTCATCGGCGCCGCCCAAATTGAGGGTGCTGATCCGACAGCATTCCAATAAGGAGAAACGAATTTGGCATTCTGAAATGCCACTGAGGTTTACGGAATACTCAAAGACCTTTACCTCAAATCCGTCGTACAGTGAGCCGCCGTTGCACCGCGTTCCCAAATTACAGGATGCGGGCCTTTGTAAGACTTGACCGGTTGATACTAAGGTTCCGGAAAAGCTGGTATCGGTAGAACCGTATTCAACTCTTAAGTTCAGCTGACCCGTGGAAATACCAGAACAATCTCTGTATACCGTAGCATATACTTTGTAATTGACCGAGTCTACCGCATAGTATGTGATATGCCCACCAATAATATGGGAAGCCGAGGCTGAGCTCGCTAGAACTAGTAAGACAAAGGTTAGGATTAACTTAACTGCGAATCTCATGGCTGATGACTAATTTGAACAGAGTGAATGCTAGAATCCGGAAGTATAAACCTGAACGTATAGATGCCGGAAGCGAGTGAATGTAAATCGACTTTCAGCGCAGCATTCCATTGATTTTGTGCTACCGGAACTTGAACCTCTTTACCTAAGGCATCAAAAAGGCGAACAAGGGTTCCTGCCGGCAAACCGCTGATGAAATAATCTCCGCTACCCGGGTTAGGGTATACCTTCACTTCGCTCTCTACCTTATCCAAACCCAAGCGGTAGTATACCACTACTTCATTGGTAAAGACTTGCTCTACACTGCAATTAGGCGTTTCCACCCGAAGAATCGGGCTGTAAACCCCTTTATTCTGGTAAGTATGATTGACAGGTGATCCAAACTGACCAGCAGAGCCATCGTCAAAATTCCAGGAAAGGGAATAGTTGGTATCGGCCTGCACAGAAGCCTGAAACTGAACTTGAAGTGGTCCAACGCCTTGGCTATTCTGAATAAGTGCATTCGTCTTAGGAACTTGTCCGACATGAATACGGTATGTAGATTCATTGCGGCAGCCCATAGAATCAAGTTGATAGGTTAAACTGTGCAACCCTCTACTCAAACTGGAAGGATCTACCAAACTATCTCGATTTCCGTCTATAAACCAGATTCCTGTTGCAGGCGAAACAGAATCATACAGATTCACCACGTCATCGCTCTGGCACCA
>FWPV01003054.1_pt1 | contig 30668 bp, 30 predicted proteins | sample 2228371 | NCBI WGS metagenome assembly FWPV01 (sample SAMEA103939776, study PRJEB20133) | metagenome | reverse complement strand
CCCCAACACGGCCCCCAGCGGCAAGCCGATCAGCGCGCTGATGAGCAACGCCGCGCCGCTGACCTGTAGCGTAAGCCAAACGATTTCCAGCAAGGCCGGATCGCCAGACAGGATGAGGTGGATAGCCTGCTGCAAGCCGGAAACAAGTTCGTTCATCATGACGTAATTGTACCATGCAACTCTCCCCCGGTCGGTGGCCTGAACCTGTTGGCTCGTGGCTGTCTTGTACTCGACCGAATTGGGGTAGAACAGAGGTTGTCCCAATCGGTCCACGCCATAACGGCCAATTTTTTCCTGCGTGTCCGCCGACACAAGCCACCGGATGAATTCCATCGCCAGCTCGTAATGGACACCGGGATGCCTGTCAGGATTGACCGCCAGCACACCGTAAGGATTGAGCAACGCCTTGTCCTTGTTTTCGGCCAGAGTTTTCCCGCCCACCAGAATAGTCAGGTTGGGCAATTTGTTTACCATCGCAAGGTACGTGCCGCGATCCGTCAGGGTGTAAGCATTTTGTTCGTTGCTGAATAGCAGCGTGTCGCCCATGCCCTGTCCCAGCGAATGGTACCATTGCATAGCCTGGGTGGGTGTAATGTGAGCAGAGGCCCACAGGCTCAGTTCTTTGATGTGAGTGCCGGATTGATCGCCACGACTGGCAAAGCGGGCCTGAGCATGGGCGATGGCCGTGAAAGCATCCTGAGCGGCCGCCATCCCCGCGATCCCGGCCGGATCGTCTTTGGGGCCAACAAGGACAAAGTCATTGTACATCACGTCAAAGCGTTCTCTGGCCCAACCATCTGCCACAAACCTGTCTTCGGCTTCGCGGCTGTGAACAAGCAACACATCGGCGTCGCCCCGGCGGCCAATTTCAATTGCCTGACCCGTGCCCACCGCGATCACATCCACCGTGCAATGATGGGCACTTGCAAAATCCGGCAAGATAAAATCGAGCAAGCCCGAATCAGCGGTGCTGGTTGTCGTCGCCAGGCGCAGCGTTGGGAGCGGAGCGGTAAAAGTTGCGCAAGCCGCCAACAAAGGGAGCAGCCACATGCCACAGGTCACAAGCCCTTTCGAGCGTTTCATCTTTCTCATCCCGGCTTCCCGCAGTTTGCGCAATAGAGGTTCGTAGTGCGCGCTTCAGCCCCCCGAGACGGAGCGGAGAGCACTTGATTTCCCCTATGGCTATACAGCCTCTTATCCCCCGACAAAAAACTCCCCGCCTTTTCAAAAAGCGAGGAGTTGAACCTGTGGCCCATGCGGGGTTCGAACCCGCGATCTCCGCCTTGAGAGGGCGGCGTCCTGGGCCGCTAGACGAATGGGCCGTTCGTAAAAACTATTGTACCAGCGATTGAAGGGCATGTCAAGTAACCTTGCCCTCATCCAATCTTGGTGTATAATTCCTCACACACCATTCACGCATCCCCATGCGCGGACATTCCCACCAACCGCTTGCACAGGAGGCAAGCTACGGGGTGCGGCAAACAGGATCAATCACCGAGGTATGAGAGAATCCCAAAAGCACTCATCTCAACCCGGCCGGACCACTACCTGTCTATCAAGCCCATGGGTTTATTGGGCCCGGTGTGGTTGGGCCGCCGTCATCATCCTGACGCTGGGGCTATTCGTCATGGCCGTTCCTCTTCGCTTTGATGAACTGCTCCACAACGGCGCCAAATACAGCGCAGGTCTGAATCAACTCGGCCTGTCTGTCCACTTTTACGCCGTGTACCATACGGCCATCGAAATCGCCTTTATGCTGGTCTTTTCGATCATTGCAGCGTTGATTGTCTGGCGCAAGCTGGGTGACTGGATGACGCTGTATGTCTCGTTCATGCTGATCACGTATGGCGCCACCCTCGTTCGCCCCATGAGTTTACTGGCCGAACGGCAACCGTTCTGGCACTGGCCCGTCGGGCTGTTGCAGGCCATGGCCTGGAGCGCCATCCTCACATTTTTCTACCTCTTTCCCGATGGGCAATTTGTACCGCGCTGGACACGCTGGTTGAGTGTGGCCTGGACACTGTGGATGCTGGCGGCCTTTCTCTGGCCCGACGCGCCCTTCGATCCCTCCGATTGGGATACCTGGGCTTCGCTGGTGTGGTTTTGGTTCTACCTGGGCTGGTTTGGAAGCGGGTTGTACGCGCAATTCTACCGCTACCTGCGCGTGGCGACACCGGTGCAACGTCAACAGACCAAGTGGGTCATCTATGGCATGGTCGCGGCGGTCGTGCTGGGCTTTGCCCAGCAATTGCCCATGGCCATCGTCCCGGCCGTGCAGGTACGCGGTACGCCCACCTCCCTGCTCTACACCTTGTTGAGCACACCTGTCTTTATGGTCGCCGTCAGCCTGGTGCCGCTGACCATCAGCATTTCGATCCTGCGTTATCGCCTGTTCGATATTGACATCTTGATCCGGCGCAGCCTGGTGTACACGCTGCTCACCACGATCCTGGGCGCGACGTATTTTGCCCTGGTCATGCTTTTCCAAAGGCTGTTCCAGCTTCTGATCGGCCACACCTCGGACCTGGCGATATTCGCTTCCACGCTGACCATTGCCGCCTTGTTCTCACCCCTGCGCGACCGGCTCCAGGAATTCATAGACCGCACCTTTTATCGTCGCCGTTATGATTACCGGCTGGCGATGCTGGACTTGGGTCGCTCGCTGCGCACCATCATTGACGTCGGGGAACTGCAAAAGCAACTGCTCACATGGTTGCGTGACAACATGGGGATTTCACACCTTGCCATTCTGCAACCGACCCCTCACCTGACCGTCACGCAACAATACGGCCTGGCCGACTCGCTCCCGTTGACCTCTGATGAACACCTTTTGAACCGGCTGCACAACGGAGAAATCATCGAGCGGCCGGCGGCCTGGGCGCCATGGGCCATTGAACTGGCCGTCCCATTGATTTCCCATAATCGCCTGACAGGCGTGCTGGCCTTGGGGCCCAAGTTATCGGAATTGCCCTACAACCAGGAAGACAAAACCCTGCTCTCGACGCTGGCCGATCAGGTCGCGGCCGCCATCACCATTGCGCAACTGGTACGCGAAAATCAGGAAAAGCAGCGGCTCGAACAGGAGCTACAACTGGCGCGGCAAATCCAGATGAACCTGTTGCCGCACGAACGGCCGCAACCGACCGGCCTGGACATCGCCTGGTTCTGCCGGCCGGCACACGAAACCAGCGGTGATTTCTACGATTACATCCCCCTGGCCGATGGACGATTAGGGCTGGTCGTGGCCGACGTGACCGGCAAGGGGTTGTCGGCGGCCATGGTGGCGGCCGGAGCGCGCACCGCGATCCGCACCGAAGCCGGCCACCACGTCAGCCCGGCCGCCACACTGAATGACGCCAACGCCTGGCTGTGTCAGGATATGCCGCCCGGCACCTTTATTGCGCTGGTCTATGCCATTGTGAACCCCGACCAGGCCCAATTGAGCTGGGCCAACGCCGGTCAGCTCGCGCCGCTCTTGCGACGCGCTGGCCACTGCCAGGACCTGGCAACCGAAGGACCGCGCTGGCCATTGGGCATCTCGGCCGCCGAAATGTACGCCGAATGTACCCTGTCCTTCCAGCCCGGCGATGTGATTGTGTTGTACACGGACGGACTGGTGGAAGCCATGAACCAGACCGGCGAAATGTATGGTTTTGAACGGCTCTACCAGGCCATGCTGAACGCGCCGACCTCAAACGCGCAGGCGATGGCCGATTATCTGTTGAACGAGATTGACGTCTTTGTAGGGCCGGCCGAGCCTAGCGACGATATGACCGCCGTGATTATCAAAGTAGGCCATGGACCAGAGCACGCCTCCTGAGCTTGTCGAAACGCTGGCCAGTTACGTACCGGCCATCGTGGTGCAACGCTTCGCGGCCAACCCAACGCCCCTCACCACGCCGGAAGAGAAACGTTTTCCGGCGGCGGTGTTGTTTGCCGACATCTCTGGTTTTACCGGACTGGCCGAGCGATTGGCCCGGCGTGGCCCGGCCGGCGCCGAAGAATTGACGCACATCCTCAACGCCTATTTCGGGCAATTGATTGACCTCGTTTTGGCGTTGGGCGGCGATGTCATCAAATTTGCCGGCGATGCCGCGCTGGCCATCTGGCCGGCGACCGAAGAAGATCTAGCCACCGCCGTCCGACGCGCTGCGCAATGCAGCCTGGCCTTGCAAATGATCCTCCACAATTACAAAGCCGCCGAACAAGTTCAACTCTCCATGCGAATCAGCATCGGCGCCGGCCACATTGTCGCGGCCAGTTTTGGCGGCCTGATGGGACGCTGGGAATTTTTGATTGCCGGCGAGCCTTTGATCCAAATCGGCGTGGCCAACCAGCAAGCTCAGCCCGGCGAGGTAGTTCTCTCGCCAGAAGCGTATAAACTGGTACGTAACCAATGCACGGGCACGCCGCTCGCGCTCCCTTCCCGCGCCGGGGGGGGCGGCCTGCGTTTACAGACCGTGCTCGACCCGCTCCCCTTCCGCCCGCCCACGCCGCGTACGCTTACGCCGGACATAGCCCCGGCACTACGCGGCTATATCCCGGTCGCCATCCTCTCGCGCCTCGACGCCGGTCAAACCGCCTGGCTGGCCGAAATCCGGCGTGTGACCGTGCTCTTTGTCAATCTGCCGGCCGTCCCGACCGCCATCGAATTGGGGCAGATTATCATGCAATCCCTTCAAGCCATCCTGTATCGCTACCAGGGGAGCATCCGGCAATTCATTGTAGATGACAAGGGCGCCACGCTCATCGCCGTTTTGGGGTTGCCGCCGCTGGCGCATGAGGATGACGCCATCCGCGGCGTGCAGGCCGCGATGGAAATGTCGGCCGAACTGCGCCGCCTGGGGTTGCGCGGCGCTATTGGCGTGACCACCGGTCGGGTGTACTGCGGCGCGGTCGGCAACGAGCGCCGTCGGGAGTACGCTGTCATCGGCGATATTGTCAATCTCTCGGCGCGGTTGATGCAGGCCGCCAGCCGCGGCTCGGAAAAAGAACATCTCCTCATCCTGTGCGATGAAGCCACCCATCAAGCGGCTCGCGCCCGCATTGAATTTGAGGCGCTGCCTCCTCTCACCGTCAAAGGTCGAACCGAACCGGTGGCCGTGTACCGCCCGCTGAAACCCAAGCCGGTCACCCTCCGTCCCCGCTCCGCCCTGGTAGGACGTGCCAATGAGCGCATTATGCTGGCCGATGCGCTCCAATCATTGCTGATGAAACGTGCCAGCCAGGTGATCATCCTGGAAGGTGAAGCCGGCATCGGCAAATCGCGTCTGGTGCAGGAACTGTATCGTCAGGCCGAAGCCTTCCGCGCCACCATGTTCTACGGCGCCGGCAGCGCCATCGAGCAGGCCACGCCCTATTATGCCTGGCGCGCCATCTTTGATCAGGTGTTGAACCTCAGCAGCGACGCGCTCGGACCGGCCTCTACCGCCGAGGCCCGTCAATCCAGCATCATCACCTGGTTGGAAGCGCTGGGGACAGACGCCGCGCAATTGGCGCCGCTGCTCAACCCTATCCTGCGCGTCAATTTTGCCGATAACCCGCTGACAGCCCCTATGAGCGGTCAGGTGCGCGCCGATCACACGCACGATTTCCTCCTGCGCCTGTTACAAGAGGCGGCCGACCGTTCGCCCACCATCATCGTCCTCGAAGACGCCCATTGGATGGATGCCGCCTCATGGGAACTGGCCGCCCTGGTCAGCCGGCGGGTTTCCCCCTTGTTGATGGTGTTGGCCATGCGCCCCCTGAGCGCGGGCTGGCAACTGGCCACCGAACCGCCGCCCGAATACCGTCAGTTGCTCGAGGCCCCAACCACGCGCCATATTCGCTTGCGAGAACTCGAGCCGGAAGCAACCATCGAATTGGTCTGTCAGCGATTGGGTGTGGCCTCCCTATCCGAGACGCTGGCGAATTTAATCTTTACCAGAGTCGAAGGCCATCCGTTCTTTGCCGAGGAACTGGCGTTTGCCCTGCGCGATAACGGCCTGCTCCAAATCATCGGCGACGAAGGTCACCTGGCGCCTGGGGCCGGCGATTGGCGCGCCATCGAATTGCCGCCCACCGTGCAGGGCGCCATCACCAGCCGCATTGACCGCCTGTGGCCGGGCGAACAATTGACGCTCAAAGTCGCCAGCGTCATCGGGCGCGTGTTTGACGGACCGATGCTCTACAACATCTATCCGCTGGAAAGCGACCGGGCGCGTCTGCCCGAGTATCTCGAGCACCTGGAACAACTGGACCTCATCACCCGGCTCTCGACCGACACGACGCCCGAAGAACTCGCTGCCTACGAGCCATCAGAGCGCATCCCTTATAGCTATACCTTCAAGCAAACCATCACGCTCGAAGTCATCTACAACCTGATGTCTTATGCCCAACGGCAGGAACTCCATCGCGCTGCGGCCGAATGGTACGAGCGCACGCGCCCCGGCCATTTCTATTACGGCGTGCTGGTCCATCACTGGATTCAAGCCGGCGATATTCCCAAAGCGCTGGACTATTTGGAAAAGGCCGGCGAAGAAGCCTTGCGCAACGGCGCCCATCAGGAAGCCATCCACTTTTTCAGCGAAGCGCTGGCCCTGGATGACCAGCGACCGACCTCGACGGAACACCCCCTGCGTGATGCGCCACGGGCCCCCGTCGCCCCGCCCCTGCGGCGAGCGCGCTGGGAGCGACTGTTGAGCGAAGCCTGCGACGACGCCGGCAATGTGACGGCCGGGTTCATGCATGCCAGCCGCGCGGCCGACCTTTTAGGCCAGCCTGCGCCCACCACGCGCACCGGGCTCCTCAAAGGCATCGCCCGACAGGCCTTGCGCCAGGGGCTGCATCGGCTGTGGCCGGCTCGATGGGCGGGCCGGCCGCCGGAGGAGGCCCAACGTCTGGAATTGGGGCACGCTTACGCCCGGATGCAGATGGTGCACTATTTGAACAACCAGCCCTTGCAGGCTCTGTACACCGGTCTGTATAGCCTGAACGCTCACGAAGAAGCCGCGCCGCGCTCGCCCGAACTGGCCCAAACCTATACGAACATGTGCCTCGGATTAGGCGTCATGTCGCTTCATCCCCTGGCCGAAGTGTACCGACGTTTAGCGCAGGAAACCGCCGCAAGTCTTGACACGCCTCTGGCCAGAGCCTATATGCTGATGATGACCGGGCTGTACGATTTGGGCCTGGGGCGTTGGGCACAAGCCAGGACCGAGCTCGAGGAAGCCATCCAGATTTACGATCAACTGGGGCACTGGCGCTGGTGGGGCTGGAGTCTGCACCTGCTGGCGTTGCTCAATTACTATCACGGTGAATTTTCTCTGCTGGCCAGTCACGGCGGCCAGGAAGTGGAACTGGGCAGCCAGCGCGCCAACCCGCAACTCCAAACCTGGGGGCTGAATTTGCAGGCCCTCTATGCCCTCCAAAGCGGACAACTGGACCAGGCCTTCCGTTTCATCGAAAAGGCCTGGGGGCTGCTCACCCACCACAACCTGGATCGAATCAGCGCCATTCTCAATCGCAGCGCGCTGGCCGTGGCGTATTTGCGCCAGGGCAAGGTGCGCTCCGCGTGCGAGGTGGTGTATAATGTAGACCAGTTAATCGGACGCGCCCGACCGGTCTGGCCCATCACCTTTGACGGCTACGCGGCCATGGCTCAAGCTTATCTGACCTTGTGGGAAGCCGAGCTCAACTCCCAGCAGACCATTTCCGGGCCTGAAATCGCCAACCTGAAAGCCAAAGCCCAGCAGGCCTGCCGGTTGATGCACAAATACGCCCAGATGTTCCCCATCGGCCGGCCACGCGCCTGGCTTTACCAGGGCTGGTACGATTGGCTCAACGGCAAACGGTCCCAAGCGCGCCGCGCCTGGCAAAAGAGCCTGGCGGCGGCCGGGTGGCTGACCATGCCCTACGAGGAGGGCCTGACGCACTATGAAATCGGGCGGCACGCCACCGGTTCAGAGCGACAAAACCATCTGGCGCACGCGGTCGAAATCCTGACGCAAATGGACGCGGCGTATGACCTGGACCGCGCCCAACAGGCCATGAACATCGCCTGGCAATAAGCTCCTATAGCTCTTGCCGGTCTTTAGCTCTGGCCGGTCTCTGACCGATGGCTCTGGCCGGTCTCTGACCGAGCAAGAGCCAGTCTCTGCGGTGGAAATTTTTGCGTGCGGTGAGTATAGCAAATGACACTTTATGACTATTGAACTGGTCACCCAGATTGTGTTATAGTATAATACATCGCACAGCTGCTAATTTTTGATTTTAAAAACAAGGAGGTCTCCCTTGACAGCGACAACGCCTGAACTGATTGTCCTCACGGACCTGAAGCGCAACCCGGCCCTCCCCGACCAGCTTGTGCCAGACCACAAACTGCGCGCCTGTATCCAGTGCGGCACATGCACCGCCTCATGCCCCTCCGCCGCCTATATGGATATTACCCCCCGACAAATGTGGCGCATGGTCAACCTGGGGCTGGAAGAGGAAGTGCTGCACAGCAAGACCATCTGGTTATGTAGCATCTGCTATCAATGCCACGCCCGTTGCCCGCGCGGCATCCCGCTCACCGAAACCATCGCCAAACTCAAGCAGATGGCCATCCAAAAACGATACGAAAAGTACAAAGAAAGCACCCAGTTCTACCGCGCCTTTAGCGACGTGATGCGCATCTATGGCCGCATGCGCGAGGTGGAATTCATGGCGCGCTACTTTTTGATGACCAACCCCTTCACCGCGCTGGGCTTTACCAATATGGCCGTGACCATGCTGAGGCGCGGCAAGCTCAAGCCCGAACTCCCCAAGCTGGGCGGCGAAGGACGGCTGGATAAATTGTTCAAGCGGGTGGCAGAACTGGAGGCGCAACAATGAAGTATCTCTTTTATCCTGGCTGCTCGATGCACGGCGCAGCAGTAGAATATCAGGTTTCCATGCTGGCGGTGCTCAAAGAACTGGACATCACGGTCAAAGAGCTGGACGATTGGACCTGTTGCGGCGCGAGCGTGGCGCCGGTGGTGAGCGACCTGCTGGGGCTGGCGATGCCGGCTCGCAACCTGGCCCTGGCCGAAAAGGCCGCCAGCGATAGCGAAGACCTGCTGGTCGGTTGCAGCGCGTGCTATACCAACTTTCGGCGCACCATCATCGCTGCTCAAAACCCCGCCACGCGGGCAAAAATCAACCAGGCGCTCGAAGTCGAAAACGTTGTCTATCACGGCAAGGTCCAGGCGCGCCATCTGATGGACGTGCTGGCCAACGACATCGGCCCAGACGCCATCGCCCGGCGCGTCAGGCGGCCGCTGACCGGCTTGAAGGTGGCACCGTATTACGGCTGCCAGACCGTGCGCCCGTACAGCCCTTACGACGACTCGCAACATCCGACCTCGATGGTCGGCGTCATCGAGGCATTGGGCGCGCAGGTCTATCACCACTCGCACGAGGCCATTTGTTGCGGGACAGCCCTGCTCACCACCAAACCCGACGTCGGCTTTAGAATCGCCGGTGAAATTCTGGAGGCGGCCAGTCCGGCCGATTGCATCGCCGTCGTCTGCCCGATGTGCCACATGAACCTGGATAGTTACCAGGACAAGGCTTCCAAGGCGCTGGGCAAGCCCTTGAGCAGCCCGGTCTTGTTCCTGCCACAACTCATCGGGCTGGCGTTCGGGTTGCCGGATGACCAATTATTGCTCAAGCGGCATGTGGTGCCGGTGACGCCGGTGCTGGCGCGTATAGCGGCTGCGTAAGTGGAGGACGCGTGCAATTTACGCCCTGGTCGGAGAAAAATGTTTGTGAAAACAGATATTGCAGTTCCTTCCCCAGTGTTTGAAGCCGCAGAGCAGCTGGCACACAAACTCGGTATCTCATTGAGCGAGCTATACACGGCCGCTTTAATCGCTTATGTGACCGGCCACCAGAAAAGTGAAATCACCGAGACGCTCAATCAAGTATACGAGGCAGAACCTTCCACGCTCGAGCCGGTGTTAGTCAGGCTGCAAGTAGCTTCATTGGGTGGTGAAACTTGGTAATCCGACGAGGTGAAATCTGGTGGGCAACACTTCCGCCACCTGCGGGATCAGCGCCAGGGTATCGCCGTCCGCTACTAATTGTTCAATCAGACGATTTCAACCGCAGCCGAATTGCGACAGTGATTGCAGTGGTATTAACTTCGAATACACGTTTAGCGCGAGCGCCCGGCAATGCATGGTTACCCGCCAGAGCCACAGGGTTGCCGCAAGATTCAGTGGCAAATGTATCGCAACTCATAACAGTTGACAAAGGTTTTTTGACAGAACGCGTTGGGATTCTCCCTCTCCACCTTTTAGAGCAAGTCGAAGAAGGATTGCGTTTGGTTTTGTCGTTGTAAGGATAACAACTAATTTTGGCTGTACCGGGCGCGGCCCCAAACGGTGACCGCTTTAATGGTTTTCTGACGGCTAGAGCCGTCACTACAAACGTAAAAATTTGCCCTACTGACATTGGCAACATTCAAAATGCAAGCTGTGCCCGCGTTGGGTATATAAATGCCAGATGACGCGCAAGCTTTGTGATAAGGCCTGAACATGAAACTAGAAGAACTCTGCCAGCAACTCTCACTGGAAGCGCGCACGGCCAAAGGGAAAATGGGAACAGAGGTCACCGGCGGCTATGCCTCTGACCTGCTGAGTTGGGTCATGGCGAAAGCGCAGGCCGGCAATGTGTGGCTGACCATCCAGGCTCACCCCAACATCGTGGCCGTCGCCAGCCTGATTGGCCTGGCCGGCATCATTGTCGCCGAAGGCGTCGCGCCCGAACCGGCCACGCTGGAAAAAGCCGAGCAAGAAGGCATTCCCATCATGACCACGCCACTACCCATCTACGCCCTGGCCGGCAAAATGCACGAGCTGGGCATCCGATAAATGAGCCATTCCTGCGGGGTGCAAAAACCAGCGTGAGTCTCGAGCCGACCCCTGTCAATGACGCCGAATGTAAATGCGCATCTCGCAGCATCGAAACGCCCGTCATCGAAAACTGGGTAGCCTGCATGCGCGAACTGAGCCTGCACATCCTGGATATTATGGAAAACTCGCTGGCGGCAGGCGCCACGCGCATAGATTTAACAATTGAAGAAGACCTGACGGCCGACCGCTTAACCATCACCGTCCAGGACAATGGGCGGGGGATGAGCCAGGAGCAGTTGGCGCGCGTGCTCGACCCGTTTTACACCACGCGCACCACACGCCACGTTGGACTGGGGCTGCCGCTCTTTCAGGCCGCCGCCCGGCAGTGCAACGGCGACCTGACCATCGAGTCGGAATTGGGCAAGGGCACAACGGTTCAGGCGATGTTTCAACACAGCCACATTGACCGCATGCCCCTGGGCAATATGCCAGCCACTCTGATGGGGGCGATCTTGAAAGGCACGGCGGATATTCATTACCTTCACCGCGTCAAACAGGCGGACGACACCCGTGAATTCGAGTTCGATACCGCCGTCATCAGAGCCGAACTGGACGGCGCGCCGCTCTCGCACCCCGCCGTGCAACGCTGGCTGCAAGAATTCATCGCCGAAGGAGAACGAGAGGTAGAGATTGGAGATAGAGATTTGAGATAGAGATTTGAGATAGAGATAGAGAGCCTTTCCCGTCTCTATCTCCCGTCTCTATCTTCTGTCTCTATCGCCCGTCTCTATCGCCTGTCTCGATTGATGTCGAAATTTTTTATTGCAGACTTGCACATTCATACCGTCCTTTCCGCCTGCGCCGAAGTGGAAATGATGCCCGAATGGATCATCGAGCGAGCGCAAGAGCTGGGGCTGAATCTCATCGCGGTCAGCGACCACAACTCGGCGGAAAACGCTGCGGCCATGCTCGCCGCCGCCGAAGGCACCGGGATTCACGTCCTGCCCGGCATGGAAGTGCAAACGCGCGAAGAAGTGCATCTGCTGTGCCTGTTCGATACGCTCGAACAGGCCACGGCCTGGCAGGAACAGGTGTATGCCCACCTGCCGCCCTTGAAAAACAAAGAGAACGTGTTTGGCGCCCAAATCGTGGTCGGCGCCGATGGGACGCCGCAGGGCTATAACGACCGCTTGCTGGCGACTTCGACCTCGTTCTCGGTCGAACAAGTTGTCCAACAAGTCCGCTCGCTCAACGGCCTGTGTATCCCCTGCCATGTGGACCGGCCGGCGTACAGCCTGATCGCCAACCTGGGCTTTATCCCGCCCGACCTGGACATTCGGGGCGTCGAAATTTCGCACCTGGTTAATCTCCAGGAAGCGCGGGCGCGTTTCCCGCAACTGGCGCGCTACACTCTCATTGGCAATGGTGACGCGCACCGCCTGAAAGAAATCGCCCGGCGCACCACGTTCAAGATGGACCAGGCCAGCGTAGCCGAAATCGCCCGCGCCCTGGCCGGCGAAGGTGGACGGGGTGTGTGGTTAGACGGCGTCAGTTCGCTGGGAACGTAATTCGACTGAGCCAGACCGACCCAGCAGTTTATTTGTTCTATTCACCGGAACGAGAACGGCGTTGGGTTTGTGCAGTTGCCAAACGGTTGGACGGGGACGGGTTCTTAATTACGACCTATCCCACGGATGCGATAAAAGAAGGGAAACGAATATGGCCGAAGTATACTATGACCGGGAAGGCAACACGCTCAGCGTTTGGTTCGGCAATCCCCAAGACGAATATATCTGCGAGGAAACAGGGGAAAAAGTCGTCTTGATAAAGAACAAATCCGGGCGTGTGATTGGATTCGAGAAACTGAATTTCTTGCTGGCAGCGCCTGAACCAATGCGGGTCGCCTTTGAAACAATGGCGGCGTGAAGAAACAAACCTGGTCACATTAAAGCAACAACTGGCTGAACTGGAAGTGAGCGGATAACATACAAGAGGACACAACGGAGAGGAAATGGCAACAGCAACAATTACCTTGCAGGTTGACGCGGATCTGGCGCAACTTTATACCTCGGCACCCGCCAGTGACCAATCCAAGCTCGAGTTGCTCATGAACCTGTGGCTGCGAGAATTGTTTCTTCGTTCGACTTCACTCAAGGCCCTGATGGACGAATTGAGCGACAAGGCGCAAGCGCGGGGGCTCACGCCCGAGACACTTGAAGCAATGCTCCATGCCTAAGCCTCGCATTGTTTTTGACACCAACGTTTGTATCAGCGCTGTCTTGCTCAAGCGCTCGGTCGCGCGCCGTGCTTTTGACAAGGCGCTTGATGAAGGCGAATTGCTTGTTTCGGTCGAGACGCTTGACGAGCTCAACAAAGTATTGGGCCGGGTTGATTTCGCCAGGTATGTGACCCAGGATGAACGCCTAGAGTTTTTAGCCGTGTTACTGCGCGAAGCCAGGTTAATCGAGGTTACAGAACGTGTGAGGGAGTGCCGGGATCCGCAAGACAACAAGTTTCTAGAGTTGGCTGTCAGTGGTCAAGCCTGCTGCATTGTAAGCGGCGATCAAGATTTGCTGGTTTTACATCCTTTTCGTGGCATTGCTATCTTGACGCCCCGTGATTTTTTAGACAAGGTATGGCAGCCGTAAGCAAAAAGGACCAAACCTCAACCGTGACCTTGTGGATTGAGAGTGCCTACCAAAGCCTGAAGGCCAACGCCGAAAATAGCGGCGACGCCATTCGCACCTTTCAAACCGAAGAACAATTTTTTGCCATCGTTGCCAGCGGAGCGCGCAACGTAGAGGGTGGCGCGGCAGCACTTGCCCGCCAGGCCGCCGCCGCGCTGGAAGAAGGCAGGCCATTGAGCGCAGTGACGCACGACCTGTTGGCGCAACTGCCGCCAGGTGAACACGCGCCCCTGGCCATCCTCCACGCCCGCCATTCAACGTTCAACGTTCAACGTTCAACGTTCAACGTTCAACTGATCGAATGTGACGCCCCGCCCCTCTTTTTCGTGCGCCGCGGGCAACTCGTCCTGCTGCCGGTGGTAGAAGAAGAAGTGGGGGGACGGCTGGTGCGCCAATGTGAGTTCACGCTGCAAGACGGCGACCACCTGGCGATGGTGAGCGAAGGCTATATCCGCGCCAGCGGCTGGAACACTCTGTGGGGCTGGCGCGATGTGGCGCTTTCCATCAAGCGGCTCACCGACACGCGCTGCGATGCGGAACAATTGCTTGGCGCGCTGGTTCGGTCATACCACCGCCTTGCCGGGAGCGCGACCACCGACCGCCGACCTCCGACCGCCGACGGCAATACGCAGTACGCAGTACGCAGTACGCAACACGAACGAGACGTGAGCATCATCGCCATGGCCGTCCGCCCCATAAGAACCGTAACTGTGTGGAGCGGCCCGCCGGTGGACCGCAAGGTGGAAAAGAGCGTGTTGGAAAAATTGATGGCCGAGTCGGGCAAGCGTATCATCTGCGGCGATACGACCGCCGAGATTGCCGCTCGACTGCTGGGCGCCAGGATTGAAATGGAGCCGCGCCCCGCTGATGGCTGGGCAGAAGTTCCGCCCGTTTCTCGATTGGCGGGAATAGATTTGGTAACAGAAGGTGTAGTGACAATGGGCAAAGCGCGCGAGCGCATGGCAAATGTCAAACGCGCGCGCGACCTGCCCCGAAAGGAGGATGGAGCGACACGATTAGCGCGATTATTGCTAGAAGCAGACAAGATTCATTTTCTCGTCGGGCTGGCTATCAACCCGGCCCAGACAGCCGACCAGGCCGGCAAGGTGCCCATGCGCCAGATTGTCATTGAAGGGCTAATCAGCGATTTGCAAGCGCGGGGCAAACTGGTTTCAGTTGAACGATTTTAACAATGAGCAAGATCTGTAATTTCTGCGGCAGCGACCAATACAAGGAACAAAGAATTGACTATCTCTACAGTCACAAAGGGGAATACCTGCTTGTCCCCAATACGCCAGTAGAAATGTGCCTGAACTGCGGGATGATTTATTACGATGCCGCCGTGCTCAACGAAATCGAGCGCCGCTTCTTTGCCATTCGCCAGCATACCGAGCAGCCTGAGCGATATATTCAAATGCCAGCCGTAACGTTTGCCGGATGAGCAAGTTGGACGCGGATATAACGGATTGGCGCAATATCGAACTATCTGTTAAAATCTGTGGCATCTGTGAAAATCCACGTCCAGGAACAAATTGGAAAGTTGCAAAATTTAACAAAGGAGGTGTAACAAGATATGAACCCACTCAAGATAGGCGTTTACATCTGCGAATGTGGTGTGAACATTGCCGCCGGGGTGAACGTGCCGGAAGTGGTCGAGTTTGCCAAAACCCTGCCCCACGTTGCCGTGGCGCGCATGTACAAGTACACCTGCTCCGAACCGGGCCAGAACATGATTAAGAACGACATTAAAAATCTTGGGCTGGACCGGGTGGTGGTGGCGGCGTGTTCACCCCGCATGCACGAGCCGACCTTTCAGGGCGCGGTGGCCTCGGCCGGCTTGAACCCGTACTATTTCGCCATGGCCAACATCCGCGAGCACGTCTCGTGGGTGGTCAAGGACCTGACGCAGGCCACCGAAAAAGCCCGGCGGCTGGTAGCAGCGGCGGTGGCGCGCGTGGCGCTGCAACAAGAGCTGTTCGCCAGCACGCAAAAGGTGACGCCCACGGCAATGATTGTGGGCGGCGGCATCGCCGGCATCCAGGCGGCGCTGACGATTGCCGATGCCGGTTACAAGGTCTACCTGGTTGAAAAAGAGCCATCCATCGGCGGCGTGATGGCGCAACTGGACAAGACCTTCCCCACCCTCGACTGTAGCACCTGAATTCTCGGCCCCAAGATGATGGATGCCGGTCGGCATCCCAACATCGAACTGCTCACCTACAGCGAGGTGGAAGAGGTTTCCGGGTACATCGGCAATTTCAAGGTCAAGGTGCGCAAAAAGGCGCGCTACGTTGACCCTGAAAAATGCACCGGCTGCGGCCTGTGCTGGTCGGAATGTTTTACCAAACGCATCCCGCAACTCAAGCTCATCAAGATGGGCGCGATGAGTCTAGGTGAAAGGAGGCCGGGCGACCGATGAACGCGGAACGAGTCAACCAAATCATTGATAGCTACGGCGCAGACCCGGCGTGCAGTCTGGCCGTCCTGCAAGAAATCCAGCAAGAATTCAACTATTTACCCCGCGAGGCAATGGAAATCGTCTCCCAACGCCTCAAGCTCCCTCGCGGCCACATCTACCAGCTGGCGACGTTTTACCGGACTTTTAGCCTCAAGCCCAAGGGCAAGTTCCGCGTGTGCGTGTGTCTGGGCACGGCCTGTCACGTTCACGGCGGGCCCACCATCCTGTCCGAGTTCGAGCGCCAGTTGGGCATCCGGGCCGGCGAGAGCACGCCCGACGGCACATTCTCGCTGGAAGCGACAGCCTGTCTGGGGGCGTGCGCCCAGGCGCCTTTTGTGCGGGTCAACGAGGAGCCGTTCAACCAGATAGGGCCGGCGCGCGTCAGTGAAATCGTCCAGGATTTCTCCGCTCGCGCTAAAAAGTAGGAGGTGATACTATGCCCAAAGTCAAGAGCCTGGAAGAACTGCAACAATTACGTCAACAACTGCAAAAAGACATCCAGACCCGCACCGAAGCCAAAGCCACCATCACCGTGGGAATGGGCACGTGCGGCATCGCCGCCGGCGCGCGCGAGGTCATGCAAGAGATATTGGACCAGCTGGCCAGGCGCCAGCTCGATGTCCACGTGACCACCGTCGGCTGCATTGGCATGTGCTCCAAAGAACCACTGGTAGATGTCCAGATTGGCGACCAACCGCGCGTGACCTATGGCAACGTCAGCCGCGCCATGGTGCCGCGCATCCTGGACGAGCATCTGGTCAACAATCGCGTGGTCGAAGAATGGGTCGTGGCGCGGACGTAGGAGGACAAAATGGCTGAACAACACCGTGCAGATATTCTGGTAAGTTGCCTCCACGACCGCGCGCCGGAATTGATCCCGGCCCTCGAAGCCGAGATCAAACAGCGCGGCCTGGAGAAAGAAGTTCGGGTCATCGCGGCCGGCTGTCGTGGCTTTTGCGACGCCGGGCCGGTGCTGCTGATCCAACCCGATGACATCTTTTATCTCGGCGTGCAACCGGCCGATGTGCCCGAGCTGACCGAAGAAACACTGGTCAAGGGCCGCGTGGTCGAGCGATTGACCTACAAGGACCCGGCCACGCGCAAGCGCATTGCGCACTATTCGGATATTCCGTTCCACAACAAGCAGTTCCGCATCGCCCTGCGCCACTGCGGCCTGATCAACCCCAACTCGATTGACGAGTACATCGCCATCGGCGGCTATCAGGCCGTCGGCAAAGCGTTCGGGATGAAGCCGGAAGAGATTATCGAAGAAATCAAAAAGTCCGGTTTGCGCGGGCGCGGCGGGGCCGGCTTTCCCACCGGCCGCAAATGGGAATCGGCCCGCAAGGCCGAGGGCGAGATCAAGTATGTCATCGCCAACGGCGACGAGGGCGACCCGAACTGCTTTATGGATCGCGGGCTGATGGAAGCCGACCCGCATGCCATCATCGAGGGCATGATTATCGGCTCGTATGCCGTCGGCGCGCATCAGGGGTTCATCTACCTGCCCTACGAATATACGCTGGCCGTCAAGAATCTCAAAACCGCCATCACACAAGCGCGTGAATATGGGCTGCTGGGCAAAGACATTCTTGGCTCCGGCCACGATTTTGACATCGAATTGCGCATGGGCGCGCGCTCCTTCGTGGGCGGCGAATCCACGGCGATTATGCACGCCATCGAAGGCAAAGCCAGCGAGCCGCGCGCCAAGCACGTGCATACCACCGACAAAGGCTTGTGGGAGCGGCCCAGTTGTCTGAACAATGTCAAAACGTGGTCCATCGTGCCCGAGATTATCCTGCGCGGCGGCGAGTGGTTCGCGGGCATCGGTTCTGCCACCAGCAAAGGCACACAGGTCTTTTCGCTCTCTGGCAAGATTAACAACACCGGCCTGGTCGAAGTGCCGATGGGCATCACCATCCGCGAACTGGTCTTTGGCCTGGGCGGCGGCGTTCCCAAAAAGCGCCAGTTCAAAGCCATCCAGATCGGCGGCCCATCGGGCGGCTGCCTGCCGGCCAGCCTGCTGGACATGCCGATGGACTATGAGACCCTGGCCGACGCAGGCTCGATGATGGGCACCGGCGGCGTGGTGGTGATGGATGACCGGACGTGCGTGGTGGATGTGGCGCGCTACTTTTTGGACTTTTTGCGCGATGAATCCTGCGGCAAATGCTCCAGTTGCCGCGAAGGCATCCGCCGTATGCACGAAATCATGACCCGTTTCACGCTGGGCGAAGGGACGCTGGAGGACCTGGACCGCCTGGAGCAACTGGCGCGCGTGGTGCAGGCCGTTTCGCTGTGCGGTCTGGGCAAGACGGCGGCCAACCCGGTGCTCAGCACGATTCGCTATTTCCGCGAGGAATATGAAAAGCATATCAAGGACAAGTTCTGCCCGGCCGGCGTGTGCCGCAAGATTGTCGCCTACGAAATCATCGCCGACAAGTGCAAAGGCTGCGGATTATGCCTCAAAGCCTGCCCGCAGGGCGCCATCACTGGCGAACCGAAGCAGTTGCATTACATTGAACAAGTCAAGTGCATCCAGTGCGGCGCGTGCTTTGAAGTGTGCAATCTCGATTCCATCCGCATTATCCCCCGCGCAGAAGTCCAAAGTGTAGTGAAGGAGGCGGTGGCATGAGTAAAGTGACATTGACGATTGACGGTCAAAAAATCGAAGCCGAAGAAGGATTGACCATCCTGCAAGTCGCCCGCCAAAACGGCATCAAAATCCCCACGTTGTGCTATCACCCGGCGCTGGAGCCGTATGGCGCATGCCGCCTGTGCACGGTCGAAGTCATCCGCAAAGGATGGTCTACCCTGCAAGCCTCCTGCACGCATCCGGCCTGGGATGGTCTGGAGGTCAAGACCAACTCGCCGCCGGTGAGGGAAGCGCGCAAAGTGGTTTTGGGGCTGATCCTGTCGCGCTGCCCCAACGTGCCGCTCATCCAACAACTGGCCAGAGAGTACGGCATCGAAAAGCCGCCCTACCCCACCGACAAGCCGGATGAGAAATGTATTCTGTGCGGGCTGTGCGTGCGCGCGTGCAACGACATGGTCAAGGCGCACGTCATCAACTTTTACAATCACGGCACCGAGCGCGTGGTCGGCCCGCCCTTTATGGAAAAGACCCGCGAATGTATCGGCTGCGGCGCGTGCACCATCGTCTGTCCCACCGGCGCGATCGAGATTATCCTGGAAAAGGACGCCATCTACAAAGAAAAGCCGCTGGGGCCAACTTCGGCCATCTACGTGCCGTCGCTGCAGGCCGTTCCGCGTGTGCCGGTGATTGACACCGACAGTTGTATCCGCTTCCGCCAGTACGACCGCAGCAATGGCGAAATCGCCGATGCGTGCGGCGTGTGCCAGAAACTGTGCGAAGCCAATGCGATTGATTTCACCCAGAAGGACGAAATCGTCGAGCTGGACGTGGGCGCCATCATCGTTGCCACCGGTTTCCAGATGTGGGACCCGACCAAACTCAGCCAATACTCGTATGGCAAGTCGCCCAACATTATCACCGCGCTTGAATTCGAGCGGCTGTCCAACGCGAGCGGGCCGACAGGCGGCCAGATTTTGCTGGCCGATGGGCGCAAGCCGGAGCGCGTGGCAATCATCCACTGCGTCGGCTCCCGCGACCACAACGCGCATGAATACTGCTCGCGCATCTGCTGCATGTACTCGCTCAAGCACGCGCACCTGGTCAAAGACAAGACCGGCGCAGAGGTATACGAGTTCTACATGGACATGCGCTCCTTTGGCAAGGCGTATGAGGAATTTTACGAGCGCGTGCAGGAAGAAGGCGTGACGATGGTGCGCGGGCGCGGGGCTGAAGTCGAAGTGTTGCCTTCGGGCAAGCTGCGCGTCAAAGGCGAAGACGCCAACCTGGGCAAGCTGGTCGCTGTAGACGTGGACATGGTGGTGCTCAGCACGGCTATCGAAGCGCAGGCCGACGCCAGCAAGATGGCCTCGCTGTTCGGGCTGGGCCGCACGCAAGATGGCTGGTTCGCCGAGGCGCACCCCAAACTGCGCCCGGTGGAAACCAACACCGATGGCGTATTCCTGGCCGGCTGCGCGCAGGGGCCCAAAGACGTGCCCGATACGGTGGCGCACGCCGGCGCGGCGGCTTCGATGGCGCTGGCGCTGCTGTCCAAAGGCGAAGTCACCATCTCGCCGACGACGGCGCTGGTGGACGAAAAGCTTTGCTCTGGCTGCAAGACCTGCCTTTCGCTGTGCCCGTACACCGCGATCAGCTTTATCGAAGATCGAAAGGTGGCGTTTGTCAACGAGGCACTGTGCAAAGGCTGCGGCACGTGCGTGGCGTCTTGCCCGGCTGCGGCGATCACTGGGCGGCACTTTACCGACGAGCAAATCATTGCTCAGATCGAAGGGCTGTTCCGCCTGTCCCAGGTCCCCACGGCCTCCCAAGTTGCGGCAGAGTAAGGAGTACAGTGATGAGCGATAAAAAATTCGAACCGAGAATCGTGGGCTTTTTGTGCAATTGGTGCACTTATACGGCGGCCGACACGGCTGGCGTTTCGCGTATGGAGCAGCCGCCCAACGTGGACATCATCCGCGTCATGTGCACCGGGCGTGTCGAGCCGGCGTTTGTCCTCAAGGCCTTTGCGGAAGGGGCGGATGGCGTGATCGTCTCCGGCTGCCATCCGCCTGGCGATTGCCACTATAACAACGGCAACTATAAGACGTTCCGCCGCATGCCGTTGCTCGAAAGACTTCTTGAGCAATACGGCATCGAAAAGGAACGCTTCCACTGGGGCTGGATTTCCGGCGCCGAAGCGCCCAAATGGGCCCAATTGACACGCGAGTTCACCGAGCAGGTACGTCGGCTTGGGCCGCTCAACTGGAAGCATCAATTCGAGAGCAAGGAGGATTAGGTATGTCCCAAAATGGAAAACTCAAGCTCGCTCTCTACTGGGCAGCCTCTTGCGGCGGATGCGAGATCGCCATCGTTGAGCTGCGCGAAAAAATCCTGGTCGTGGACCAGGTGGCCGACATCCTCTTTTGGCCGGTGGCTGTAGATACCAAGTACAAAGATGTGGAGGCTATGCCCGACAAGCACATTGACGTGTGCCTGTTCAACGGCGCGATCCGCACGAGCGAAAACGAACACCTGGCTCACCTGCTCCGTAAAAAGTCCAAGGTGCTGGTGGCGTTTGGCTCATGTGCGCACGAAGGTTGCATCCCCGGCCTGGGCAACCTCTTTGACCGCCAATCTATCTTTGAGCGCGTGTACCTGGAATCGCCTTCGACGGATAATCCCACCAAGATTCTGCCGCAGACGACTACTCAGGTGCCCGAGGGAGAAATCCACATCCCCAAGTTCTACAACACGGTCAAGACGTTGGCCCAGGTAGAGGATGTGGACTATTTCCTGCCCGGCTGCCCGCCGCAGCCGCACCAAATCTGGGCGGTGATCGAAGCTATCCTGTCTGGCCATCTTCCGCCCAAGGGCAGCGTGGTGGGCGCGAACGAAAAGACCGTCTGCGACGAGTGCAAGCACAAGCGCGAGGAAAAGCACATCAAAAAGTTCTATCGCATCTACGAGATCATCCCCGACCCGGAGAAATGCCTGTTCGACCAGGGCATCATCTGCGCGGGGCCGGCCACGCGTGGCGGCTGTGGCGCGCTGTGCCCTCAAGTCAACATGCCGTGTCGTGGCTGCTATGGCCCGGCGCCGCATCAGATTGACCAGGGCGCGGCGCTCCTTTCGGCGGTCGCGTCTGTCGTGGACGCCGACACCGAAGAAGAAGCGGCGCGCATCGTGGGTGAGATCGCCGACCCGATCGGCACGTTCTATCGCTTCAGCCTGCCATCGTCGCTGCTACATCGTGCGCGGTTGTAGATAGAGATAGAGACGAGAGATAGAGGGTTGAACGAGCGGGAGTTTCTCAATCGCGCGGCCAAGGGGCAAAGCGATTTTTTGCAGGAATTTGTTGCTTTGCTTCAAGCGCACCACATATCCTTTTGCGTGATCGGTGGTTTGGCCGTGAATGCTTACGCTGAGCCTGTGGTCAGCCTGGATATGGACATGGTGGTGATTGCCGATCAGCTCGAGGCATTAGTGGAGGTTTTGCAGACGCGGTTTATCGTCCGGCGCTTTCCGCACAGCATCAATGTGTCTAACCCATCGTCCGCTCTGCGAATTCAGCTCCAGACGGACGCGCGGTACCAGCCGTTTGTCCAGCGGGCAACGCGCCAGACGGTGCTGGGGTACGAGTTACCCGTGGCGTCGCTTGAAGATGTTTTGCAGGGCAAGTTGTGGGCCTATCAAGACATGGAGCGTCGCCCTAGCAAGCGACAAAAGGACTTGGCCGACATTTTGCGATTGGCGGAGGCTCATCCGCAACTGGCAGGCTTGCTTCCAGATGACATCAAAAGTATGTTAAGCAGATAGAGATAGAGACGAGAGATAGAGGCCTTCTCTAGCTCTATCTCCAGTCTCTATCTGATGGAGGAATAGATGCAAAAAGTCAGCATTGATCCGATCACCCGCCTGGAAGGGCACGGGAAGATTGACATTTTTCTCAACGAGGAAGGCGAGGTCGCCAACGCCTACCTTGTGATTCCGGAACTGCGTGGGTTCGAAAAGTTTGCCGAGGGCCGGCGCGTGGAAGAGCTGACGGACATCACGCCGCGCATCTGCGGCGTCTGCCCGGAGGCGCACCACATGGCCTCGACCAAAGCGTGCGACGCCGTCTTTCACGCGGACCCGCCCCCCACCGCCAAGAAACTGCGCGAACTGTTCTACTCGGCGTTCTATGTGGCCGATCACACTGTCCACTTTTACATCCTGGGCGCGCCGGACTTTGTCTTGGGGCCGGATGCGCCGGTGGCTGAGCGCAATATCCTGGGTGTGATCCACAAAGTGGGCGTGGAAATCGGCACCAAGGTCATTACATCTCGCGGCAAGGCGATGGACATTATCGGCATGTTGGGTGGGCGCAAGATTCATCCCACCTTCGGGCTGCCTGGCGGCGTGGGCAAATCCATCACCGAGGAAGAGCGCCAGCAAATCGAGGCCATCGCGCGTGAAGAAGTCGAGTTCGGGTTGTTCTCGCTCCAGCTCTTTCGCGATGTGGTGCTCAAGAACAAGGCCTACGTGGACTTGATCGTGTCGGATGCGTTCACCATGCCGACCTACTATATGGGCACGGTGGACGAGAACAACAAAGTCAATTTCTACGATGGCAAGGTGCGCGTCGTCGGCCCGGACGGCAAAGAGTTCGTCAAGTACTCGCCCCAAGAATACCTGGAGGTCGTCGCCGAGCACGTCGAGCCGTGGACATACCTGAAATTCCCCTATCTGAAGAAGGTGGGCTGGAAAGGATTCGTGCCCGGCCAAGAGAGCGGCGTTTACCAGGCCACTCCTCTTTCGCGCCTCAACGCCGCCGATGGCATGGCGACGCCGCGCGCGCAGGAAGCTTACGAAGAGTTTTACCAGACGTTGGGCGGCAAGCCGGTGCATCACACGCTGGCGACCCATTGGGCGCGCCTGGTCGAGCTGCTGTACGCCGCCGAGCGACTGCTCGAACTGGCCACCGATCCCGACATCACCAACCCGCATGTCCGCACTATCCCCACCGAAAAGCCGGACGAAGGGGTGGGCATCGTCGAAGCGCCGCGCGGCACGCTGACGCATCACTATATCACCGATGAAAAGGGCATCGTCAAGAAAGCCAACCTCATCGTCGGCACGACGAACAATTATGCGCCGATCTCCATCTCTATCAAAAAGGCGGCCAAGGCGCTGATCACCAAAGGCACCGTGATCAAAGAGGGCGTGCTGAACATGGTCGAGATGGCCTTTCGCTCCTATGATCCATGCTTTGGCTGCGCCACGCACACGCTGCCCGGTCAGATGCCGCTCCAAGTTCGCATCTATGACGCCGATCGGAATCTCGTAGACGTGCTTGAGCGTAATCTGGGCTGAGTTTCTGGCATAGCGGCAAAGGACCAAGGACGAATGACGAAGGCAAAGGTCGCCGTGCGTCATTCGTCCTTCGTCATTTGCCTTGTACGATGAAAACACTGATCCTGGGCCTGGGCAATCCAATCCTGACCGACGACGGCGTTGGTATTTGCGTTGTGCGCGCGGTGGCGACGCGCCCGTTGCCACAGGACGTGGCGTGCGCCGAGGCCAGCGTTGGCGGGCTGCGTCTGCTAGAGGTTCTCAGGGGTTACGAGCGCGTCATCATCGTGGATGCCATCCAGACTCGTGAGGGCAAGCCCGGCGATATTTACCGTTTGCGTGTAGATGATGTACGGGCCTCGCTTCATGCCGGCTCCACGCATGACCTTTCCCTGCCCGGCGCGCTCAAGTGGGGACGACAAATCGGCCTGCCCTTGCCTGATGACTCGTTCATTGTTATCATTGCGATTGAGGCGGAGGACGTGCTGACTTTTGGCGAAGAATGTACGTCCGCTGTGGCGGCGGCAATTCCTCGCGCGGTGCAGGCAGTGTTGGCCGAACTTGCAGGATGAGTCACGAATCGCGCTCTCTTTGTGACGGAGAATGATGCACGAATTGGCCGTTACTCAAAGTGTCCTTCAATTGGCTCTGGAACATGCGGAACGGGCCGGCGCCAGGAAAATCCGGCGCATCAACCTGGTCGTCGGCGCGCTTTCGGGAATTGTGGATGACAGCGTTCAGTTCTATTTCGACTTTGTCAGCCAGGGCACGCCCGCCGAGGGCGCGCAACTGGCGTTCGAGCGAACGCCGGCCCGCTTTCGGTGTCGGGCCTGCGGCCAGGAATACGAGTTCCAAGATGACCACTGGACCTGCCCGGCCTGCCAGTCACCGGGCGGCGAAATCATGGCCGGGCGCGAGTTTTATTTGGATAGCATTGAGGTAGAATAACATCCAGGAGAGTAGTGTGAGAATTCCTGTCATTCAAAACATTCTCAGCGCCAATGAACAGATTGCCAGAGAGAATCACGAGCGATTCGATTCCAGGCGCATCCTGGCAGTGAATGTGATGGCGTCGCCCGGCGCGGGCAAGACCAGCCTGATCGAGCGCGCCATCGAGGCGCTGCGAGACCGGCTGCGGATCGGCGTGATCGAAGGCGACCTGGCTTCCACGCTCGACACCGAGCGAATCGCACGGCTGGACATTCCGGCGGTGCAGATCAACACCGGCGGCGCGTGTCACCTGGATGCCAACATGCTCCGGGCGGCGCTGCCGCAATTGCCGCTCGATCAGCTCGACCTGGTGTTCATCGAAAACGTGGGCAACCTGATTTGCCCCACCGAGTTTGCCTTGGGCGAGCATATCAAGCTGGTGATTGCCAGCACGGCCGAGGGGCACGACAAGCCCTACAAATATCCCGGCATGTTCAGCGCGGCAGATGTGCTGGTGCTCAACAAAATAGATTTGATGCCGTTACTGGACTTTGACCTGGCTTTGTTCCGGCGCGGCGTGGAAGCGTTGAATTCCACAGCCGCTTTTTTCCCTGTTTCGTGCAAGACGGGGGAAGGGATACCGGCCTGGACCGATTGGCTGTTGGCGAGACGAGCAGAGCGATGAGCCAGCGGGCGCACAAGATCGGCGTTCGCGGCGTGGTGCAGGGGGTCGGCTTTCGTCCTTTCGTCTATCGCCTGGCGCGCGAGCATGGACTGACCGGCTGGGTGCTCAACCATTCCGGCGGCGTCGAAATCCAGGTCGAAGGCCCGCCAGACCGGTTGGCGGCGTTCGCGCGCGACTTGCGCGAGCACGCGCCCCCGCTGGCGCGCATCGAAGGGATTGACGTTGCGGAATGGCCCGTAACAGGTTACACCACGTTCGATATTCGGCGCAGCATCTCGGAGGAGGGACGTTATCAGCTTATCTCGCCCGACATTGCCACCTGTCCCGATTGCCTGCGCGAATTGCTCGACCCGGCCGACCGCCGCTATCGCTACCCGTTCACCAACTGCACCAATTGCGGCCCACGCTTTACCATCATCGCCGACATTCCCTACGACCGGCCGCTCACGACCATGCGCCGTTTTGTCATGTGTCCGCAGTGCCAGGCGGAATATGATGACCCGCTCGACCGGCGATTCCATGCCCAGCCCAATGCGTGCCCGGAGTGTGGCCCCCACGTCTGGCTCGTCTCGAATTCCGGAGAGCGGATTTTGGATCCGAACGCAACCGATGTGATCGCCCAGGCCGCTCATTTGTTGCAGAAAGGCGCCATCCTTGCCATCAAGGGCCTGGGCGGCTTTCACCTGGCGTGTGATGCTACCAACGAGGCGGCGGTTCAGACGCTGAAAGAGCGCAAGCAGCGCCCGGCCAAGCCGTTGGCGGTGATGATGGCGACACTGGACGATGTGCGAGCGCATTGCCGCATCTCGCCGGAAGAAGAAAAATTGCTGCGCTCGCCCGAATGTCCTATTGTGCTGTTGCCGTGGAGGGCCGAATCGAACATCACACGGCAGGTTGCGCCGGGCAACCGTTATCTGGGCGTGATGCTGCCCTACACGCCGCTGCACCACGTCCTGTTGCGCGATGTGGGGCGTCCGCTGGTGATGACCAGCGGCAATCTGGCCGAGGAGCCGATTGCACGCGACAATGACGAGGCCCTGCGTCGGCTGGGTCACCTGGCCGATTACTTGGTGCTGCATGACCGCGACATCTATGCCCGCTACGATGACTCGGTCTGGTTCGTGCCACATATTTCTCCTCACCTTTCCGAATCACGTATTACGCATTACGCATTACGCATTACATCTCCCCAACCTATCCGCCGTTCTCGCGGCTATGCTCCCTTCCCCATCAAGTTGCCTTTCCCGCTTAAACCTGTCCTGGCGTGCGGCGCAGAATTAAAGAACACTTTTTGTCTCACCCGTGACGAGTACGCTTTTCTCAGCCAACACATTGGCGATATGGAGAATCTGGAAACGCTGGAGCATTTCGAGACGACCATCGAACTGTACCAGCGATTGTTCCGCATCGAGCCGGAAATGATCGCTCACGACCTGCACCCCGATTATCTGGCGACTCGCTACGCCAGGTCGCACGGCGCGGATCGCATCCAGGTGGCCGTCCAGCACCATCACGCGCATATTGCCAGTTGCCTGGCCGATAACGGCTGGCGGCCGGATGATGGCCCCGTCATCGGCGTGGCCTGGGATGGCACCGGCTATGGCAGTGATGGGCACATGTGGGGCGGTGAATTTCTTGTGGCGGACTATCGAGGCTTTCGGCGAGCCGGGCAGTTGGAATATCTGCCGATGCCCGGCGGCGAGGCCGCCATTCGCCACCCGTATCGCCTGGCCATTGGCTATCTCTATGCCCTCACCGCCCAACTGCCCGCCTCACTCTTTGAGGCCAACGCGAACGAGAGCGAGTTGCGCATCATTCAGCAACAGGTTGACCAACGCATCAACTGTCCGCTGACCTCGGCCGGTGGGCGGTTGTTCGACGCGGTCTCGGCGCTGCTGGGAATATGCCGCCAGGTCACTTTTGAAGGACAGGCCGCCATCGAGCTGGAAATGGCGGCGGCGTCCTGCGCGTCGCAAGCCGGGCGCGTTGCGGCGTATCCCTTTGAGGTGGAGCAAGGCGCAGGCGTCAAGGTCATCCGCCTGCGCCCCCTGCTCGAAGCGCTGCTGGCCGATTGGCAAGTGGGAAAATCCGCCGGGGAGGTGGCCTATCGCTTTCACGTAACCATCGCGGAAATGATGCGGGTGATGTGCGAGCAAATTGCCCAGGAGACCGGATTACAGACGGTGGCGTTGAGCGGCGGCTGCTTCCAGAATCGCCTGTTGCTGGAACTGGTTGTGCCGCGATTGCATAGCATGGGCTGGCGCGTCTTGCTGCATCGGCAGACGCCGTGCAACGATGGCGGTATCTCGTTAGGGCAGGCGGTCGTGGCGAATTTTGCGTAAGGTGCGAGGCGCCTGCCCAATGCATCGCACCTTGAGGATGGAAAGATGTGTCTGGCGATACCTGCTTTGATCAAGTCTGTTGAGGGCACCAAGGCCGTCGCCGAGATCGGCGGAGTCACGCGCTCCATCAGCATCGCGCTCACGCCTGAAGCGCAGGTGGGCAGCTATGTGTTGGTGCATACTGGCTTTGCCATCCATGTGATAGACGAGCAAGAAGCGCACGAAACGCTCCGACTCCTGACCGAGCTGGTGGCGCTCGACCCAGAGACCGCGTCTGCCTCGCTTGATGAACATGAAGTACATTGACGAATTCCGCGACCCGCAACTGGCGCGAAAACTCCTGGCCGATATCCACGCCCGCTCGACCCGGCCGGTGCGCTTGATGGAGTTTTGCGGCGGGCACACGCACGCCATCTTTCGTCACGGCCTGCGGCAACTGCTCCCCCCCACCGTCGAGCTGCGTTCGGGGCCGGGCTGTCCGGTGTGCGTCACCGCCGATGCCGACCTGGATCGCGCAATTGAGATGACAAGACAGCCCGGTGTGATTCTCGCCACCTTTGGCGACATGCTCAAGGTGCCCGGCCGTTCTGGCTCTCTGCAAACGGCCCAGGCCGAAGGCGCCGCTGTGCGGATCGTCTATTCGACGCTGGATGCTTTGCAGATTGCGCGTGAGCAGCCCCAGCGGCGCGTCATCTTTTTGGGCGTCGGCTTTGAAACCACCGCGCCCACGGTCGCCGCCGCGATCCTGCAAGCACACGCCGAGGGGCTGACCAACTTTTACGTCTTCTCCCTGCACAAGCTCACTCCACCCGCTATGCGGGCGATCCTCGATGCGGGCGAGGTGAAGCTTTCTGGCATTATCGGCCCCGGCCATGTGACGACCATCATCGGCAGCCAGGCGTGGGAATTTCTCCCGCGCGACTATGGCGTGCCTTGCGCGGTGGCCGGATTCGAGCCGCTGGACATTTTACAGTCCGTGGCCGCGTTGGTGGACGCGCTCGAAAAAGGTCAACCGGCTGTGATTAACACCTATTCGCGCAGCGTTCGCCCGGAGGGAAATCCGACCGCTCTGAACATCCTGCAACAGGTGTTCGAGATAAACGACGCCGATTGGCGGGGATTGGGGCGCGTGCCGGCCAGCGGATTGACGCTGCGCCCCGCCTTTGCTCGTTTCGATGCCGGGCGCGCTTTTCCGGTCGAGCCTGGCCCGGCCCGGCCACATCCCGCCTGTCGCTGCGGCGACGTGCTGCGGGGCGTCGTCGAGCCGCCCGAATGTCCGCTGTTTGGCCGCGCCTGCACGCCCACCCATCCTGTCGGGCCGTGCATGGTTTCGGCCGAAGGCGCGTGCGCGGCGTGGTATCAATATGGAGAACATGAACGGCGATAAAATCCTGCTCGCTCACGGCTCCGGCGGCCAGTTGAGCCACGAGCTGGTCGAGCGGCTCTTTTTGAAACACCTGAGCCATCCTGCGCTGGCGCAGCTCGATGATTCCGCCGTGCTCGATGCGGCCGGGGCAAGATTGGCTTTCACCACCGATTCGTATGTCGTCAGTCCCATCTTTTTCCCCGGCGGGGACATTGGCAAGCTGGCTGTGTGCGGCACGGTGAACGATCTGGCGATGAGCGGCGCGACGCCGCTCTATCTCAGCGCAGGGTTCATCCTCGAAGAAGGATTGCCGTTGAGCGATCTGGAGCGAATCGTCGCTTCGATGGCGGCCACGGCGCAGGCGGCCGGCGTGCCAATCGTGGCCGGCGACACCAAAGTGGTCAACCATGGCAAGGCTGACAAGTTGTTCATCAACACCGCCGGCGTGGGCCTGATTCCGCCCGGCGTCGAGATCGGCAGCCGTCTGGCCCGCCCCGGCGATGTCATTCTCTTGAGCGGGACGATTGGCGATCACGGTATGACCATCATGAGCCAGCGCGAAGGGTTGCGGTTTGATTCGCCGCTGACGAGCGATTGTGCGCCGCTCAATGGACTGGTGACCGCGATGCTAGAGCGCGCACAAGGAATGATTCATTGCCTGCGCGATCCCACCCGCGGCGGCCTGGCGACGACGCTGAACGAGATCGCGCGCCAATCGAACGTTGGCATCGAGATTGACGAGCGCGCCGTCCCCGTTCGGGGTCAGGTGCGCGCGGCGTGCGAGATGTTGGGATTGGACCCGTTGTATGTGGCGAATGAGGGCAAACTGGTAGCCTTTGTGGCGCCTCCATGCGCTGAGCTGGTATTGGCCGCCATGCGGGCGCACGAGTACGGGCGTGAAGCGGCTATCATCGGACAGGTCACGGGCGAGCACGCCGGGCGCGTCGTCCTGCGCACGGCGCTCGGCGCGCGGCGAATCCTTAACATGCTGACCGGCGAGCAGTTGCCGCGTATCTGCTAGACCTGGAAAGTAGTGACGGCTCCGGTCGTCAGCATCTGAGACCATCGGGATTGATTTTTTTCTCACACCAAGCCACCAAGAACACCAAGGCCTGGCTTAGTCTTTGTCTGAGATGAGCGGTTACTACAAACCAGAATTTGGCTCTACTGAGACTATTTATCCGGTGAAATCTATCATGGCAGAAACAGGATAAACGGCATTGACAATAAATATAGCGATGTGTTATACTGGCGTTGGTACCAATTGACAATTTTACCATTATGGCGAGGCAGCCGCAGGCTGCCCAAGCAATTTCCTGATTAGCAGGGAGATGGCCTGGCCGCCCGGAGAATGTCACTGCGAGCGACCTCGCAGAGGGCGCGAAGCGATCCACCGGCCAAAGGGAAACCGAAGGAGGCG
>FWPV01004163.1_pt1 | contig 30672 bp, 28 predicted proteins | sample 2228371 | NCBI WGS metagenome assembly FWPV01 (sample SAMEA103939776, study PRJEB20133) | metagenome | reverse complement strand
GCCTGCGGTCGCCTACCACGACACCTGCCACAAGCGCCCCGGCATCTCCGGGGACGCGCCCGATGCGGTCTACAGCCGCTGCCCGGATGCGTCCGATGAAGCCAGAGACGCCGCGCTGCCACCCACGCGTCTCGATACGAGTCACCTGAAGGCTCGCAGCGACCCCCGCACGGTGAGCTCTGCGCATCCGGTCGCTCGTGCCGGTCGGCTGGAGAGTGCCCCAAACCACGCTCCGTGTGCGCAACTCGGGCGCCTCACATCCGCGTGGGAACATGGCCTCCACACGCAAGCGCCGCCCGTCTGCGCACGTCACCGTTGCGGCCAGACGCTCGCCGAAGCGTCCGTTCGTCGCGTCTCGCGATGATTCCAGCACCCAGGGGCCGACGGCCGACGACGCACGCACAGCGTCCGCACGCCATGCCCACCAGTACGCGCCACCCACGATCGCACCACAGAGCAGCCCTCCAGCGAGCAGCGTGGCAGCTGCGACATGCCGCCGCACCGTAAGCGCGATGACGAGCGACGCTACGGCCACCGGCAGTGCGGCGACCAAGACTGGTCCGCCACAGTGGATCACCCACGAGCACTCCTCGGCTGCGGCCACTCCGCTCCATACGCCCGCAGACAGCCACCCGAGCGCGGGCAACGCAGGCCGCGGCGTGACGCCCCCCTCAGCGGACACACGCCAGCCCCTCGAGCTGCGCGACCTTCTTCTCACCGATACCGGGCACACGGGTCAGGTCCGCCACGCTCCGGAAGGGGCCGTTGCGCTCACGGTCTGCGATGATCTTGGTTGCCGTAGCAGGCCCGATGCCCGGGAGGCTGTCGAGCTGGGTCGCATCCGCGCTGTTCAGGTCGACGAGCGCATTTCGAGCGGCCGGAGAGCCGGGTCCCCCCGTCGACGCGCCAGTGGACGCACCTCCGGCACCGAGCACGGCTTCCCCGCTCGCGACAGCGTCATCGTCTGGAACGATGACCTGCTCGCCATCGGCCACCACGCGCGCCAGATTGATCGCGTCCAAGCACGCGTCGGGAAGCGCCCCGCCTGCTCTCGTCACCGCATCTGCCACCCGCGACCCGCATGGCACTTCATAGACGCCGGGGTGACGCACCGCGCCTGCCACATGGACGATGACCGCCTGCGGCGGGCCGGGCTCGCCAGGCGAACCAGCATGGCCGCCATCCTCGGCCTGCCTCGTCCCGCCTCCTGCCCCCTGGGCACTACCGCCTTCGCGCCCGGCGTGATCGTCCTCGATCACCACTCCCCGCCCTGCGACGCCATCGCTGGCCTCGTCCCCGCCGCGAGGCCAGAATCGCCACAGTCCCCAAGCGCACGCGAGCAGGCAGGCACACAGCGCAGCGACAACCACCGAGGCGGGCACCCCGCTGATGCCGGCCCGCCGTCCAAGCTCGTCGAGTCGCTCACAGACCGTCTCCCACACGAAACGACGCCCCCTCCCGATGCAACGGAGGGGACGTCGCGTACTCGCCGGCCGCGGACCGCCTTCACTCGGTCCGCGTGATGCAGACTAGCGCCCGCGACCTACCGATCTCCAACCACACACCTGCCAGACACTTACTCTTCCGGCTCGTTCGCAGGCTCGCGGCCCGTCACATGCGGCGCTCACCCGGCCACGACGATACTCACAAGCTTGCCCGGGACGACGACGACCTTCTTGACGTCCTTTCCTTCGACCCAGGGCGCCACCTCAGCCAGAGCGGCTGCTTGCATGTCACCGGTCGAAGCGTCCACAGCGACGAGCACTCGACCCCGGACCTTGCCATTAACCTGCACGGCAAGCTCGACTTCGTCAGCCCTCGCAGCATCCGCGTCGAATTCCGGCCACGCGCACTCATGCACTGAGGCGGGGCTGCCCAGCTCCTCACGCCACAGCTCTTCACACATGTGCGGCGCGAACGGCGCGAGCAAGACCGTCAAGCGCTCAGCGACCAGGCGCTGCAGGGCGACGTCGCGCCCGCCGGACTCAGTCGCCTTGCGGTACTCGTAGGCGGCGTTCGTGAGCTCCATCATCGCCGAGATCGCGGTATTGAACTGAAAGCGCTCTATGTCGGCTGTGACCTTGCCCACCACACGGTGAAGCTCGCGGTACAGCGCCTTGCCTGCGGCATCCTTCGGCTCGAAGGAGCGCGTATCCAGCCCCGCAGCGTACTCGCGCCCCCCGGAAGTGACGCCCGACCCTACCTCGAGCCCTGAGACGCCCTCGCCTGCCTCTGCAGCAGCGTCGCACACGAAACGCCAGACCCGTGCGAGCCAGCGGTACATGCCCTCGACACCCTCGTAGCTCCACTCGAGGTCCTTGTCGGGCGGTGCCATGAACAGTATGTAGACGCGCAGGGTGTCTGCACCGTACTTCTCGATCATCTCCTCGGGCGCGACGACGTTGCCCTTGGACTTCGACATCGTCTCGCCGTCCTTCTTCACCATGCCTTGCGTCAGCAGGTTCGTGAACGGCTCGTCGAAACCGAGCATCCCCATGTCCCTGAGGACCTTCGTGAAGAAACGCGAGTAGAGCAGGTGGAGGATCGCGTGTTCGATCCCGCCGATGTACTGGTCGACCGGCATCCAGTAGTCCACCTTGTCCCTGTAAAACGGGGAGCGGTCGTTGCGCGCGTCACAATACCTGAGGAAGTACCACGAGGAGCAGGTGAACGTGTCCATCGTGTCGGTCTCGCGACGAGCGGACTCGCCGCAGACCGGACATGTCGTCTCGTAGAACGAGGAGTGGTCTGCCAGAGTCTCGCCTTTGCGGACGTCGATGTCCATGGGCAGGACGACCGGCAGATCGTCCTCTGGGACGGGATGCAGACCGCACCGCGAACAGTGGATGGCTGGAATGGGGTTGCCCCAGTAGCGTTGGCGGCTGATGAGCCAGTCCCGCAACCGGTAGTTGACGGCCTCTCGCCCGAGACCGCGCTCGGCAAGCCACGCCGTCACGGCGCGAACCCCCTCGCTCCCCTTGCCGGCCGGTGTGCCGGTGAACTGGCCGGACTGCACCATGACGCCCTCGCCAGCGTATGCCTCGTCCCACTCGACGTCGGCAAGAACGCGCTCCTCGGCGTCCTTCAAGCGTTCGTACAGCGGGTCCTCGGTCGAAACCACGACCGGCGGGATGGGCAGGCCATACTGGCGGGCGAACTCGAAGTCGCGCTGGTCGCCGCAGGGAACAGCCATGACCGCGCCGGTGCCATACTCCATGAGCACGTAGTCGCTGACCCACACCGGCACCTTCTCGCCGTTGACGGGGTTGACGACATAGCGACCGGTGAACGCACCGTTCTTCACGCGCTCACCGAGCTGGCGCTCGACAGCCGTCTCGCGGGCCGCCTTCTCGACGACCGCCATCACAGGCGCCTCGAACTCGGTGCCCACCACGAACTCCCGCACGAGCGGGTGCTCCGGTGCAAGCAGGAAGAACGTGCAGCCGAACAGCGTGTCCGGCCGCGTCGTGAACACCGTGATCCGCTCGCCCGTCGGCTCACCATCGGGTCCGCACAACTCGAAATCGACTTCGGCCCCCTCGGAGCGCCCGATCCAGTTGGCCTGCATCGTCTTGACCCGCTCGGGCCAGCCCGGGAGCTTCTCGAGGTCGTCGAGCAACTCCTGCGCGTACTCGGTGATCTTGAGGTACCACTGCTCGAGCTCGCGCTTCTCGACGACGCTCTTGCACCGCCAGCACACGCCCTCACCGATGACCTGCTCGTTGGCGAGCACGGTAGCGCAGCTCGGACACCAGTTGACCGGCGAGGACTTGCGTTCGACGAGACCGCGCTCCCACATCTTCAGGAAGATCCACTGCCCCCAGCGGTAGTACTCGGGGTCGCACGACTTGACCGTCCGGTCCCAGTCATACGAGAACCCCATCCGCTTGAAGCTCGCCGCCTGGGTGTCGATGTTGGCATACGTCCACTTCGCCGGGTGCGTGTCGCTCTTGATCGCGGCGTTCTCGGCGGGCAGCCCGAACGCGTCCCGCCCTATCGGATGCAGCACCGAAAAGCCCGCCATCCTCGCTTGGCGGGCGATGACATCCCCGATCGTATAGTTGCGCACGTGCCCCATGTGGATGTCACCCGAGGGGTACGGGAACATCTCGAGCACGTACTTCTTCGGCTTGGAGGCGTCATCGGTCGCCCGGTCAGCGCCGGAGGCATCCCACGCGGCCTACCACTTCGGCTCGATGTCGTGCGGCTGATACTTCCGATCGCTCACTGACGCGCCTTTCGTCCCAGAGTCGGTCGCCACCGCCAGCGGTCACCAACGCGGCAAACGTGATTCTAACGAACGTGCGGCGCTTGCGCGCGGCGAACGTCAGCGCCCCAGCAGTCCGCGCGCCCAGTACAACCAGAAGGCGGGCACCTCGCGTAGCACGAAGTACGGGGTGCGGGGAATCGGCTGCAGCTCGCGAGCCGGCACGGTCGAGACATCCTGACCTGCCAGCCGAAACGCCATCTTGATGCGCGGCAGGTGATAGAACTGGCTCACGGCGAGCAGCCGTGCGCCGGGGCCGACGAGACGCAGGGTCCCAGCCACCGTGGCGTCGGTGTCCATCCCTGAGCTGTCCAGCAGCAACGCAGACGGCGCGACCCCGCGCGCGACCGCGTACTCGGCCATCGCGGCTGCCTCATCCGTGCGGCTCACGTCCACGCCGCCCGACATCACGATGAGGGGCGCGAGACCCGCGCGGTGCAGCTCGATGGCGGTCTCGACGCGGTCGCGCAACGAACTCGAGAGCACGCCGCTCTCGTGCACCTTCGCGCCGAACACGACGACCGCGTCGGCCGGACGCCGGTAATCAGTCGTCCCGAAGAACACGACGTGGGCGAGCGGGAACAGCAACGCGAAGACGAGCGCCCACCCGATCACGCCCTGGCGCACTCCCTTGCGCACGCCGTCATGGCCCGGCGGCACCCATCCGGCCACGAGCGCGAGACCGGCCAACACGAGGGCGAGCAGCGCCGAGAACGGAACGGGGACGCCCGGCGCGATGCGGCCGCCCCGCCACGCGGCGTAGAACGCCCCTACGTTGAAGGCAGCAGCCGCGGCGAGCGTCCCGAACGCGAGCGCCGTTGCCAGCCGCCGCCAGCGCGGTGCAGCCGGCACGACGGCCCACCAGCCCGCGAGCAGCGCGCACAGCGTCGACAGTGCGAACGAGACGGCAGGCGGCAGTGCCGACAGGTCGATCCACCACAGGTCCTCGGTACCGCGGCCGACGAGCGATCCTAGGGTGTTCGCAAGCGAGAATAGCGAGAGGAACAGTGCGGCGCCCCGCGCGGCGGGCAGACCGATGCGCCGGACCGTCGACACGTTCACCGCACCCGCCCTTCCTTGCCACAGCTCCGGTGGGGCATGGTAGCGCGTGCGAAGTCGACTCGGCTAGCGAAGCGCCACGCTGATGAGCGCGCCGAACGCGATCGCGGCGAATCCCCAGAGGCGGTAGAAGCGCACGACCTTGCGATGATGGTCGGGGTTGCGCCGCTTGAGTCGCTTGTCCCCCATCGAGACGAGGACCGGTGCGACCGACCACCATACAGCGGCGGAAGAGATCACGATCAGCAGCTCAGCGATCACCACATCCACTAGCGACGTCCCCCCCAGGAGCGATCCGGACCCCCCGACCCGGGTCTACGAGCAAATGGTACCGCAGCTATATAGAATCCAGGAAGCGGATCGCCCGGCAAACCGATCGACCTGCGTCTGGCAACAACAAGCCCCCGAGCACGCTCGGGGGCTCGACAGCGATTCGATTGGTGGAGCCTAGGGGGATCGAACCCCTGACCTCTTGGCTGCCAGCCAAGCGCTCTCCCAGCTGAGCTAAGGCCCCACGGGCCGCCGAAAAGCGGCAAGCGGTAGTCTACAAAGCACCCCTGTCACGGTCAATAGCGCACTTCCGCCGGGCCAGTCCGGCTCTTGTGCCGGGCAGGATCACTCACTCACAGCGTCCGCTGCCGCGCCCGCCGAGTGCATCGCGGCTTCCACAAGCGGCGCCGGCATCCCCTCGATGCCCGCTTCGAACCCGATCTTCTCGTCCGCCGGAGCCGTGGCGGTGACCGCCTCGCTCATGATCATGCCGCCGAGCATCATCGAGGCCCCGAGCACCTCCATCACCGGCCATGACCCGGCCACCACCCAGCCGATGAGTCCACCGAACGCAGGTTCGGTCACCAAGATCAGCGCCACTCGTGCGGGAGGGATCCTGCGCTGGGCCCATGTCTGGACCGCGAAGGCGAGTGCGCTCGCAAGAATCCCGCAAATCGCGATCGCGAGCAGCACGTCGGTGCGCGCCGGCAGCCCCGCCTCCTCGGTGAGAAGCGAGATGACGCCCGTCGCCACCGTCACCGTCATGAGCTGGACCAGGGTCAGAGCGCCGGTGTCGTGCCTCGCATCGGTGGAACCGAGCACGAGCATGTGGATCGAGTAGGCGACCGCGCAGACGACCACGAGCGAATCTCCCGTGACCCAACCGCCGAGCCCCTGAGCGTCGACGCCCGACAGCGTCCACAGACCAGCCAGAGCCATCGCCGCGCCCGCGATAGTCCCTTTACGCGGCACTCTTCGCAGCACGACCGCCTGAGCGACCGGCACGATGACGACGTAGAGCCCTGTGATGAAGGCCGCCCGGGCAGGAGTGGTTGCGGTCTCACCGTCGAGACCCCACGTCTGGAAGATGTAGCCTGCGGTCAAGAACACGCCCGCGACCAGACCCATGCGGAGGTTTGCAGCATCAAGCCTCCTGATGCTGCGCGGGAACAAGGCGATGAACGCGACCGTCGCGAGCGCGAAGCGCCACGCCAGGAACGCGTACATGGGGTAGGAGGCGATGGCGTCAGCGACGATGACGAACGTGCCGCCCCACACGGCGGCGACACAGACGAGCGCGACAGCCGCTACCCACGAGGAGCCCGCGGCACGCACCTACTCTACCGCCCCGTCATGACCCGCATCACCGGAACCGCTCTGGACCGCTCGGGCCGCAGGATCCGGCGCACGCTCTGACCCGACGAAACCCTCCTCTGCCAGCGGGACTCTGGGCGCGTCCCCCCACAGCTTCTCGAGCCGGTAGAACTCCCGCTCCTCGGGTTGGAACACGTGGACCACGAAGTCAGCGTAGTCGAGCAGGGCCCACGCGCCCTCCTCGAGGCCCTCTCGGCCGATCGGTTTGACGCCAGCGCGCTCTCGCAACTGCTCCTCGACCTCGTCGGCGATCGCCCTGACCTGTATAGCCGTGTTCCCCGTCGCGATGACGAAGAAGTCGGTCACCACGAGCAGGTCGGCGACATCGATGATCACGACGTCGGTGGCCTTCTTGTCGATCGCTGCCTCGGCAGCAAGGATCGCCAACTGCTTGACCCGGTCCACACTGCCCCTTCCTCCCGCCTACCTGGGCGGCTTGTAGTCCTTCCCGATGATGACGATGACGTCCGTCACATCGGCCGTCGATGTCTCGACGGCGACCGACCCTACGCCGAGCGCTTCGCGGACGGAGTCCCCGCGCCTCGCGTCTCCTCTTCGAACGACGATACGGGTCGCCCTGTAGTCGAACCTGTCGGCATTCTTCGTGTCGATCACCCTGAAGCCCGAGCGGATCAAGACCTGCGCAGCCTCGCCGGCGATGCCGGGCACACCGGCCCCGTTGTAGACGATGACCCGCACCGTCTCCTCGGCGGACTCGGAATCCACACCCCACCAGCTCTCCAGCAAGTCGGCGATCTCGCCGCGCTGAGGCTCGAAGTAGGTCTGGTCCCCCAGCTTTATCGGCTTGACCGGCATCGGAACGATGGCGACGTTGTCTCGCGGTATCTTGTCGAGCTCCCCGTCGAGCGCCGAGAGTTCCGCCGCACCGAGACTCGTGCTGACTGCGGAGTCAGGCAACGACGACACGCTCTGCGCCGTCAAGGCGTCACGGTACGCCTGCGCGGGCACGGCCACGTAGTTCTCGAAGGGCACGGTCAAGAAGTTCGAAACGGTGGCGAGCGCCGTTTCAGGGCCGCCTTTCCACGCTTCTCCGATGCGCTCGAACCCCCTTCCGGGAATGTCGACGAATGCGCCGTCAGGGACCGCGACGCCGAACACCTGCCCCGACCGGCGGTCGACCCTCAGTGCGAGGTAGCCGACCGCCTTGTCGCCTTCGACGCCCACGAACAGCACGTTCTCTTTCGTGCGGCGCGCACGCTCGTCCGGCGATGCCTCCCTGTCGGCGAGACGCTTGGCGTTCCAGCGCGCGAACGTGTTCACGCCGTTGGCGATGAGAAGCAGCACGATCAACACCGCCACGACGATACCCACACCTTGGACGACGAGGAGCAGGATGTTTCGAGCGGACCGCAGGAGCCGAGCGACAGCGACCTCGAGTTCGTGCCGCTTCTTGGCACGGCGCGAGGACTTGAGCGCGCTCGATCCGCGCCTCGTCTGACGGTACCCTCGAGGCGTCTCGGGGGCATCGGGCAGGCGCGAGCGTCTCGGCCGGCGCTCGGTCACGGCAGCCCCCTCGCCACGAGCGCGTTCCAGACCTCCACCGTCACCGGGTGGATGGGTCTGCGCTCCCTGATGATGTGCATGAGCGAGTGCCGGTACGCCTCGGCGAACAGGTCCTCTAGCGCGAGCGTGCCGGCGGCCTCCCGCAGGTCGTCGACGCCCCGGTAGGCGCGTCCCGGCTCGATCATGTCCGCTACGTAGACGACCATGTCGAGCGGCGTCATGTCGGGAGACCCGAGCGTATGTCGTTCGATCGCGTCCAGCACTTCACGCGACAAGCCCGGCAGCTCCTGCTGGAGCGATGCGACCGCCGTGCGTGCGTGCAGCAGCCGCGGTGCGGCCGCGTCGGCTGAGTGACGCTCGATGCCGGCACGGTTCGCAGCGGCCAGAAGCTCCTCGCGGGGGGTTTCCCTGTCCCAGTCGTGCAGCAAGCCGGCAAGGCGAGCCTCATCGACGTCGACACCGTAGATCCTAGCGAGCCCGGCGCTGGTCGCCGCGACGCGCTCGGAGTGGGCGAGTGCCTTCTCGCTCAGCCGACGCGCGAGCGTGGCGTGTGCCGTGTCGAAGTCCACGCTCACCGCATCACCCAGCCTCGCGGTACAGACCGTGTTTGGCGATGTAGGTCACAACGGCATCGGGAGTCAGGTAGCGGATCGGCCGGCGCTCGGCGACACGACGGCGCAGCTCCGTCGACGAGATCGCGAGCGCAGGCACGGTGAGGTACTCGATATGAAACCCGGTCGCTGCCTCTTCGTGAGCGCCGAGCGCCGCTTTCAGGTCGTAGCCGGGACGCGTCACGGCTATGAACGTCGCCAGTCCCGCGACTTTCTCGGCGTCCTTCCACGTCACGATCTCCCACACCGCGTCCGCGCCGGTGATGAAGAACAGCTCCGTACGGGGTCCGTACACGTCATGCAGCGCCTCGAGCGTGTCAACGGTGTACGTGACTCCGGGCCGGTCCACCTCCATGCGGCTCACGTCGAAGTCAGGGTTCGCAGCAGTGGCGAGCACCGTCATGAGATAGCGGTGCTCTGCGGGCGAGACCCTCTGGTGGGTCTTGGCCGCTGGCGTCCCGGTCGGCATGAAGATCACGCGGTCCAGGTTGAAGTGGACCAGGGCCTCCTCGGCGGTCACGAGATGCCCGTAGTGGATGGGATCGAACGTCCCACCCATGATCCCCAGTCGTGCGCCGCCGATCACTCGCGGATCTGCCCGTCTCCCATCACCACGTACTTCGTCGACGTGAGAGCCGCAAGACCCATCGGACCCCGAGCGTGAAGCTTCTGCGTAGAGATGCCGATCTCGGCCCCCAGCCCGAACTCTCCACCATCCGTGAAGCGCGTCGACGCGTTCACGTACACCGCCGCCGCGTCGACCTCGCGAAGGAAGCGCCGAGCCGCGACGTAGTCGGTCGTCACGATCGCCTCCGAGTGCTTCGTCCCATACGTGTTGATGTGGCGTATCGCTTCGTCGAGACCCGAGACGACCTTCACGCTCATCTTCAGGTCGTGGTACTCGGTCGCCCAGTCTTCCTCAGTAGCGGGATGGATACGCATGACCGCGCCGAGAGAGCGGGTCTTGTCGTCCGCATACAGCGTCACACCGTTGTCTTCTAGCTCCTTGAGGACCGAAGGCAGGACGCGCTCGTACACCGACTCATCACACAGGAGCGACTCGGCGGCATTGCAGACGCTCGGTCTCTGGCACTTGGCATTGACGACGATCCGCTGCGCCATCGCCGGGTCAGCCGCCTCGTGGATGTAGACGTGACAGTTGCCCACACCGGTTTCGATCACCGGCACTTTGGCATTCTCGACGACGCTTCTGATCAGGTTCGCTCCGCCACGCGGGATCAGCACATCGATGAGCCCGTGCAGGCCCATCATCTCCTCCGCCGCCGCGTGGTCAGTCGACTCCACCGACTGGATGCACCCGTCAGGCATGCCCGCGCCGACTGCCGCCTCTGAGAGTACGCGCGTGAGGACGAGGTTGCTGTTGATCGCCATGGAGCCGCCCCGCAGGATGACGGCGTTGCCCGTCTTCAGACAAAGTCCCGCAGCATCTGCGGTGACGTTCGGACGCGCCTCGTAGATCATGCCCACAACCCCGAGCGGCACTCGCACCTTCGAGAGCTCGAGACCATTCGGCAACACGTTGCCCTCCACGACCTCACCGATCGGGTCGGGCAGCAAAGACAGCGCCTTGAGCGCCTCTGACATGCTCTTGATGCGAGCAGGATCGAGCTCGAGTCTGTCGATGAGCCCCTCAGGGGTTCCTTTCTCCCTGGCCGCGGCCACGTCGGCGGCGTTGGCCTCGAGGATCTGATCGGCCTTCGCGGTGAGAGCATGTGCCATCACGAGGAGCGCACGGTTGCGCGCTGACGCCGACGTGATCCCGAGTGCACGTGCAGCATCACGGGCTCTCAAGGCGAGATTCCTGACCTCAGACATCGAAGAGCACTCCTTCCAGCTCACCAGTCGTCACGAGAGCCTCGTCCATCCCGACCGTCATAGCACCGCGAGGCTGTCCCGGTGTACGACCTCTCTACCCGCGAGGTGCGGGTGGGACTCGGCGATCTCCGAGGTCTTCATCCCCTTGACGGCGTCAAGGTCGGCCGAGCCGATTCCCGTGAGACCACGAGCGATGACCGCGTCAGAGAGGTCCTTCAATACTACCGCATCGCCCTCCGAGAACACCCCTGAGACCGCCACCACGCCTGCGGGCAGCAGAGACGCTTCGCGTTCGAGCAGCGCGCGCTTGGCACCATCGTCGACGACGATCTCACCCGCCGGCCGGCGCCCGAGGGCGATCCACAGCTTGCGCGCACCGATGGACCCCTTCGCCGGGGAGAAGACGGTCCCGCACGGACGGCCAGCCGCCGCGTCCGTCACCACATCAGGACGGCGGCCGTCGCACACCACGAGTGGTATGCCGGCCTTCATGAGCACGCGAGCCGCTTCGACTTTCGTGGCCATGCCTCCGCTCCCGGACGCGCTCCCGCTGCCTCCCGCGGCGGCGACGAGGTCCTCGGTGAGCTCATCGACGTGCTCGAGCAGGCGAGCCTCGTCGCTCGACCGCGGGTCCGCGTCGTACAACCCGTCGATGTCGGACAGGAACACCACGAGATCGGCTCCGACCATCGTCGCCACGAGTGCCGCGAGCGTGTCATTGTCGCCGAAGCGGATCTCATCGACCGCGACGGTGTCGTTCTCGTTGATGACCGGAACCACACCGACGGCGAGCAGCCGCTCGAGCGTGTCCCGCGCGTGGAGGAAGGCTTCACGGTGGCCTGTGTCGTGCCGGGTCAGCAATACCTGACCGATTGCGAATCCGTGCTCGCCGAACAGGGCCGCATAGCACTCGATGAGCGCGACCTGACCCACGCTCGCAGCCGCCTGGAGCGAGGGCATGTCAGCCGGCCGCGCCGGCAGACCGAGCCGCTGGACGCCCGCCGCTATCGCACCGCTCGTCACAAGGAGCGCCTCGGCGCCGCGTTCCTTGAGAGCGCAGATCTGGCCGACGAGATTCCGCACGTACGCGATGTCGATCGGGCCACCGGCCGGCGCGAGCGTCGACGAGCCAACCTTGACCACGACCCGCTGAGTCACCTAAGCCTCCTCGCTCTCACGTCCACGAACCGACGGGCCAGCCGACCGTGCGGGCGGGTCCTTGCGCTCAGCCGACCCGATCGGAAGCACGCCATCAGGCTCGTCGACGGGCTCAGGTTCGATATACGTCACCTCAGGGTCCCGCTCAAGACCGCTGTCGAACTCGAAACTGCGGCCGGCGATCCTGATCTCATCTCCGTCGGCCGCACCAGCCTCGATGAGAGCCCGCTCCACTCCTGCACGGACGAGCCGTTTCTGCAAGAAGGCCACCGCTTCTTCATTGTCCCATGCGGTCATGATCACCATGCGCTCGACCCCTCGCCCTTCCACGGCGAACACCCCCCCGCCGAGGTTGCGCACGACGAACCCCCGGTCCTTGGGCGGACGGTGCGAGAACACCGCCTCAGGCGCCTCATGCTGCGCTGCAGCGCTGCGGAGCTCGAAAACGCGTTCCGCGAGCGCGAAGAGGAGCGGATCGATGCCTGCTCCGGTGAGCGCAGACACTTCGAAGTACGGGACGCCATCCTCATCGGCACGAGCCCGCATACGCTCGGAGGCGAGGCTCGCACCCTCCGTATCGGCCTTGTTGCCGATGACGACCTGCGGTCGGTCCTCGAGCTCGGCCGCGTGCAGCGCAAGCTCGCGGTTGATGATCTCGTAGTCCGAGAGCACGTCGCGACCCTCCCACCCCCCGGAGAGGTCCACGACGTGAGCGATGAGTGCGGTTCGCTCGATGTGGCGCAGGAACGCGTGCCCGAGCCCTTTGCCTTCGTGCGCGCCCTCGATGAGTCCCGGGACGTCTGCGATCACGAAGCTGCGCTCACCGGCGCGCGCGACCCCGAGGTTCGGCACGAGTGTCGTGAACGGGTAGTCGGCGACCTTGGGCCGGGCGGCGCTCATGCGGGCGATGAGAGAAGACTTGCCTACGCTCGGCATCCCGACGAGTGCGACGTCGGCGAGCAGCTTGAGCTCGAGCACCACGGAGCGCTCCTCTCCTGGCTCGCCCAGCTCGGCGAACGCAGGCGCTCGACGTGTGGGGGTCACGAAGTGGGGGTTGCCCCGCCCGCCATGCCCTCCCTCTGCTACGACGAGCCGGTCACCGGCGCGGGTGAGATCGCCGAGCATCTCGCCTGTGTCAGCGTCACGAACGACGGTGCCGAGCGGGACCCGCAAGATGAGGTCCTCTCCGCGGGCGCCATCGAGACGGCTTCCCTTGCCATGGATGCCTCGCGCAGCCTTGAAATGGTGCTTGAAGCGGTAGTCGATGAGTGATGAGAGGGAGGGGTCGGCGACAAGGACGACGTCTCCGCCGCGCCCGCCGTCGCCTCCATCGGGGCCGCCTTTCGGCACGTGCGCCTCGCGACGGAACGACATGCACCCCGCACCGCCGTCACCCGCTCGCACATGTATGGTGACCTGATCGATGAACACGGCATCTCCCTGTCGACGCGCACCTTCGATCGTATACGAACAAGCCCCCCGCCTGTGACGCTTCGTCAGGCGGAGGGCTCGCGTCCGTTCGGGCGAGACGTACGCTCGTCGGGCTGCTGTCCGCTAGCCCTCGAGCGGTCGTACGTGCACGCGCCTCTTCAGACCGCGCGTGAACTCCACTACCCCATCGCGCAACGCGAACAGTGTGTCGTCGCCACCCCGGCCGACGCCCTCACCAGGATGGAAGTGGGTGCCGCGCTGGCGCACGATGATGGTACCCGTGGCGACCTTCTCACCAGCGAAGCGCTTGACCCCGAGGCGCTTGGCCTTGGAATCGCGTCCGTTCTTGGTGGAACCGAGACCTTTCTTGTGTGCCATTGAGAATCCCTACCCTCGATCACTCGTCGGCCGCAGGCGCCTCTGTCGCCTCGGCGACCGGCTCCTCGACCTTGTCTGCGGCCTTCTTCTTCGGGGCGGCCTTCTTCTTGGCGCCTGATGCGGCCACCTCGGTGATGCGGACACGCGTGAGTTCTTGGCGGTGGCCCTTCAGGCGCTTGTAGCCCTTGCGCTTCTTGAACTTGAAGACGACGTCATTGTCACCCTTGTAGTGCTCGATGATCTCGCCGGTCACGCTGGCGGAGGCCAGCGCGTCAGCGTCGACGGCGATCTCACCCTCGTCCGCGAGGAAGATGACGTCGAACTTGACAGTCTCGCCGACCGCGGCGTCGAGCTTCTCGACACTGACGACATCGCCTGCTGAGACTTTGACCTGCTTGCCACCGGTGGCAACGACTGCGTACATCAACGGTACCTTTCGTTCGCATAGGTAGACACGCGAGGAGCAATCTTATCAGCCGCTCCGAGCAGCGTCAACGAGGAGGTACTTTACCACGCGTCCGGGTGTGTCTACCCCAGCCGGGCAGCGTCCCTCGTTCGCCGGCAAGCCTCTCCCACATCTCGTCGCGCGCTCACCCCGTTCACCCGCGGCCGAACAGCCCACTGTGCCCCTCGATGAGCACACGGACCTCGGTCGGCTGCGCCTCCTCATCGGGCACCACCGTCACACGGCAGCCCGTCTCGGCACGAAGCGCGGCCACGACGTTCAGACCAGGTTCGGTGATCAGGCGGAACGTCTCCGGCTCCAAGCCCAGCAGGTACGCGTCGCCACGCCCCGTCTTGAGGATCTCCCGCATACGCCGCTCGACCGCGATACGCCGCGTGAGCGCTGAGACGACACGCCCCTCCCCGCCACACGTCGGACATGGTTCCGTGAGAACCCCATACAGCCCTTCGGTGACATTCTTACGGGTTATCTCGACGAGGTTCAGGCGCGACATCTCTCCCATACGTGTCTTCGTACGGTCCCGTTCGAGCGCAGCAGCGAGGCGCGCCATCACGAGCTGCCTCGATGCAGCGAGCTCCATGTCGATGAAATCGATCACGATGATGCCCCCGATGTCACGCAAGCGCAGCTGCCTGACGGCCTCATCAGCAGCTTCGAGGTTCGTCTTCAGAATCGTATCCTCGAGATTGCGTTTGCCGACGAAGCGACCGGTATTGACGTCGATCGCGGTCAGCGCTTCGGTCTTGTCGATCGTGAGGTAGCCACCGCTCGGCAGGGGAACCGTCCGTGTCAGAGCCGAGTCGATGCTCTCCTGAAGCCCTCTCGTCTCGAACAGTGGCACGCGGTCCCTGTGCAGATGAACCCGCCTGACGAGCTGGGGTGAGGTCTTCTTCAGGAACGATGTCACCTTCTCGAAGGTCGACTTGTCGTCGATCGTCAAACGGGTGAACTCCTCAGAGAAGATGTCCCGCACGAACCGCAACGCCAGATCCATCTCCGTGTAGATGACCTCCGGAGCGAGAGCCTCGGCTCCCAAGTGGCTCACTCGCTTCCAGAGGCGGAGCAGGAACTCGAGGTCGGTCTCAAGGTCGCGCGCCGACGCGCCCTGTGCGGCCGTGCGCACGATGACACCCACGCCCGGCGGCGCCTTGGGAGCGACGATCGCGTGCAACCGGTCGCGCTCGGCGTCATCGAGCTTCTTCGACACGCCGACGAAGTCCGAGAACGGCATGAGCACGAGGAAGCGCCCGGGAAAAGAGATCTCCGTCGTCACACGCGCCCCCTTGGTGCCCATGGGGTCCTTGACGACCTGCACCATGAGCTGCTGCCCCACCTTGAGCAGTTGCGATATCGGACGACGAGGGACGCCTTCGACGCCCTCGGGGTCCACGACCTCGTCGACGTAGAGGAAAGCGTTCTTCTCAAGCCCTATGTCGACGAACGCGGCCTGCATGCCCGGCAGGACGTCGGTGACCTTGCCCACGTACACGTTGCCGACGACGCTGCGTCGCGGGCGCTCGATGTAGAGTTCGACGAGTTCCCGGTCTTCGAGCAGTGCGACACGGGTCTCGTTGTTGTCGTGCGAGATGAGCATCTCGCGAGCAACCTCGGACACTGGTCCTCTCCCGTCACATCGGACGCGACCAGGCCCCCTCATCCGTTTCGATGAGAGCGTCGGTGCGCGTCGTGCGCACGGCAGCGGCTTCGAGGTCCATCGTCGTGAGAACGGCCCGGATGAGCACTTCGGGGCGCAGGGACCCCTCTGGTCCCATGCGGATGGAGAGACTCACGTCGACTCCATCCTCCCGACCAGTCACACGCGGCTCCTTCGGGACGCTGCGCGTGAGGTCGAAAACCTTCGTCTTGCCCTTATGCTCGGTCACGAGCTCGCCTCTCGCAAGGAACCCGAGAATCGCCGCCTGCACCCCTGCTGGCTCGAAACCCCTCCCTTCGATTTCGACCCGGTACACACCGACCGTCAGTGCTGCCGTAAGCGACGGCTCCGCGTCGGCGACGTAGCGCGCGGCTCTCGGCGCAAGCCCTTGGGGGGCAGCTTGACGCAACGAGCCGAGTGCTTCACCCGAATCAGTGTAGCGCGTCAACCACACATCGAGGTACTCCCGCTCTCCGGCGGTGCCGACCGGAAGCGCAGGGCCGAACGCGACTTTCATGTGCGGGTTGAAACCCTTGGTCACCGCGAACGGCAACCCTGCGCGCCGGATCGAACGTTCCAGCGCATGCACGACCTCGAGGTGCGAGAGGTACCTCAAGCGCCCCAGCTTGCCGTAACACACGCGCAAGCGGAACTCACCGGGCGTCATGCGCGCACACCTCTCACGACGAGATCGACCCCGAGACCGCCGCACACGTCACACCCGGTGCATCCCGAGAAGGTGCAGTCAGGCGTGGTCTGACCCCGGAGTGCCCGCTCGCGTTCACGAGCGAGGTACCGCCGGGAGACCCCTGACGAGATGTGCTCCCAGGGCAGAGGCTCGTCGATTCCGCGCTCACGGTTGGCGATGCTCTGCGGGTCGACCCCGGTATCGGCGAACGCGCGCAGCCACCTCTCGAGCGAGAAGCGTTCCGTCCATGCGTCGAACACGGCACCGTTGCGCCACGCGGCTTCTATCACGTCGGCGACCTCGCGACCGCCGCGTGCCATCACGCCCTCGAGGAACGAGACTTCGGCGTCGTGCCAGTGAAGCTCGACACCTTTGCGCGGCATCGACTCACGGATCAGGCGCTGACGCCGCCTGACCTCATCGAGGCCCACTTGCGCCTCCCACTGGAACGGCGTGCCGGCCTTCGGCACGAAGGTCGAGATCGACACGGCGACGCGCACGGAGCCTCGCTGCTCCGGAGGGGTCGCCGCCTTGGCCGCCGCGAGCACCCGTCCGACGAGCCCGCCGATCCCGACGACATCCTCATCGGTCTCCGTGGGCAGCCCGACCATGAAGTACAGCTTGACGCGCCGCCACCCGGCCTCGAACGCGCGAGTGACCGTGGCGAGCAGGTCGTCCTCTGTCACGTTCTTGTTGATGACGTCGCGCAGCCGCTGGGTGCCTGCTTCCGGAGCGAATGTGAGCCCACTCTTGCGACCCGTGCCCGCGATGAGGCGAGCCATGTCGACAGAGAATGCATCGACGCGCAGTGACGGCAACGACACGGAGACACCCGTCCCAGCGAGCCTGCGCTGCAGACGGCGCAAGACCTCTTCGAGCTGACTGTGATCTGCGGTGGAAAGCGATGTGAGGGAAACCTCGTCATAGCCGGTGCAGGAGAGTCCTGCGAGAGCGTCGCGCACCACGGTATCTGCGCTGCGCTCTCGTACCGGCCGGTACGCCATGCCAGCTTGGCAGAACCGACAGCCACGCGAACACCCTCGCAGGACTTCGAGTGCGAAACGGTCGTGCACGACGTCGACGAACGGGACCACCGGACACGTAGGAGGCGGGTACTCGTCCAAGTCAGCGATGACGCGCTTCGTGACAGGCAAGGGTGCGCCCTCGTGTGCGACGACACCTGCGAAACGTCCGTCCTCGCCGTACGTCGGCGTGTAGAGTGACGGCACATACATGCCGCCGATCCGGGCGAGTGCGCGCTCGGTCTCCGTACGCGACGCACCTGAGTCGCGATGCTTCCTGTGGACCTCTACGATCTCTGCGACGGCCTGCTCACCTTCCCCGATGAGCAACGCGTCGAAGAAGGGCGCGAAGGGCTCCGGGTTGTAGACGCATGGCCCGCCACCCACGACGAGAGGGTGGGAGCCATCCCGGTCGGCTGCGCGCAACGGAAGACCGGCGAGGTCCAGTGCTTCAAGTATGTTCGTCCACGTGAGTTCGTAGGGTACGGTGATGCCGACGAGATCGAACTCTGCCACCGGCAGACACGACTCGAGCGAGAAGAGCGGAACCCCCTCAGCTCGCATGAGGTCGATCAGGTCAGGGCCGGGCAGGTACACACGCTCAGCGCAGACTCCTGGAAGCGAGTTCAGTCTCTCATAGAGGATCCCGAGCGCCTGGTTCGCCTGCCCTATCTCATAGGTGTCGGGATACAGGAGCGCTACACGGTAGGCCGTCTCGCTCTTGTGCTTCGCGCCCCACTCGCGGTCGACATAACGAGCAGGGCGCTCGACTCGTGACAGGAGCGGTTCGAGTCGCGGCCACAGGTCGCCCTGCGTCACAGTTCTCCCGCCCCAGTCGCCGATTCACCGGAAGATGGAGACGGAGGCAACTGAAACGATGTCGATGCAGGCGGAAGCGCCGGGTCGAGCGCCGCACCGTCTTCCAGACCACCCTCGCGAGCGCTCGCAGGCACGGGTTCGCCGCGACGCCTGAGGCGCGCGGTCTCGATGGCCCGATCGCGCGCGTCGCGCACCCGCTGGACCAGCCCGCTCACGTCACCGCCGTGCTCGAAGTAGTCGATCGCCGCGTAGCCCATCGCGAGAGTGCCTGAGTATCCGATGCCGGCTTTCAAAGCCCAGCCGAAGCCTGGCACGAGAGCCACGAGCTGACGAGCGACCGTCCGAAAGGCGAAAGCGCCGCCCACGACGGCCACGAGCTCCTTCACGCGCTCAGCGCCGAGCGGCTCTCCGTACGCAGCGGCGATCTGCAGCAGCATCTTGGCCTGGTTCGCGGTCATGAGCGGCATATCGGCACCGGGGATGAAGGCGGCGCCACCGATGACGCCGTTCTGGAACGCGGTCGACTTCACGTACTCGGCCGCGACCGCCTTGCGTACGAAGGGGAAGCTCGCGGCCAGCGCGAGCCGCTTGCCGCCGAGCCGGTCGGCAAGCCAACGACCCAGCTCGTCGATGAGCTCGCTCGGTTCGTCGGCCACGAGCGTGTCGAGCATCGGATGGCCCAAGCGCCTCGCGACCATCTCGCGATCCTCAGCGAGGGCGAGAGCAGCGGTGGGCACGAAACGTTCGCGAGCACGAGCGAGGGACGGCGCGAGGGTCGCGCCAGGCCCCGAGAGCGCGATCACGGCATCGGCCGAGTCATCGACGACGAGGACATCGCCGGGTAGCACGGCTTCGACGTGCAGCCGAGCTGTGCTCTTCTGCGGGTGCAGCGCCGCTTTCAACGCCTCGACGGCCGCCTCATCCGCCTCCGCGTCGACGTACACGGCCAAACGCGCGCGCTTCTCACGGTCCTCACGCAACCGCGCGCCGAACCCGAGGATGTCGCGGATGTCCAGTGGCATCGCCATGACGTCGCTCTCCTACCCTGACCTGCGCGCCCACACCGACAGAAGCATACCCGTCGCCGCGAGGTTGGTGACCATGAACGACGAGCCGAAACTCACGAACGGCAGCGGGATACCCGTGATGGGCATAAGACCCATCGTCATCCCCATGTTCTCGAAGATCTGGAATATCCACATGCTCATGACACCGACCACGATGAGGGAGCCGAACAGGTCACGCGCCGACGCTGCGATCTCGAGCGATGTCAGCAGCAATGCGAGGTACACCGAGAGCAACACCATGCCCCCAGCGAACCCGAGCTCTTCACCGAGCACGGCGAAGATGAAGTCGGTGTGCCGTTCCGGCAGGAAGTTCAAGTTGCCCTGCGTGCTCTCGCCGAGTCCTTTGCCGGTCAGCTCGCCCGATCCGATGGCGATCTTGCTCTGCTCGAGGTTGTAGCCCGCACCAGTGGGGTCCAGACTCGGATCGACGAACACGAGCAGACGATTGACCTGGTATTCCGCAAGGATGCCCGCCTTGAGCACCACGCCCGTGAGCACCGTCCCGGCGAGCGCGAACACGAGGAACCAGCGCGCTTTCAGTCCGCCGACGAGCAGCATGCCCATCGTGATGGCAACGAACACGAGGCCCGTTCCCAAGTCGGGCTGCAGGAGTATGAGGCCGACGGGCACCGCAAGAACCCCCATGATCTTCGCCACATCCTTGGGCGCCTCGATGTCGCCCTTGTACTGCGCGATGATCGCCGCCATCACGACGATCGTCACGAGCTTCGCCGGCTCCGAGGGCTGGAACAACCTGACCCCGCCTAGCTGGAGCCATGCGGTCGCCCCCCCGGCCTCGTCGCCGAGCCCAGGGATGCGAGGCGACACGATGAGCAGCGCGTCGAGGGCCAGCAGCGGGCCTACCCATCCCGCGAGTTTGCGGTAGTCGATGAGCCACGCCCCCACGAGCGGCACAAGTCCGACCGCAAGCCCTACAAGGTGCCGTCCGAACAGCGCGTCGCCAGCATCCATGCCTGACACCGCCGAGCGCACGACCACGCTCCCATAGGTAGCGAGGACCAGCACGCACGCTATGAGCGCTGGATTGACATATCGGGTCAGCGAGCGCTCCTGCACGGCTGATCACCTCGACCTATCCTGCGCGTTGACGTGTTCGACCTTCTCCCCAAGGAGGGCAGCGAGCACCTGTCGGGCCGCCGGCGCCGCGACCGAACCGCCATGCCCGCCCTGCTCGACCACGACCGCGACCACGTAACGTGGCTTGTCTGCAGGGGCATAGCCGACGAACCACGCGTAGTCGTCCTTGCTGGCGACCTGCGCAGTGCCCGTCTTGCCCGCGACAGGGACCGGAAAGGTCTGGAACGCCCCTTTCGCCGTGCCCGAGCGCGTCACCCCGAGCAGTGCCGCTTGCATCACTCGAAGGTTCGCCCGCGAGACCTTCGGGCGGAACGCGACCTCAGGCTTCACGTTCAGGACCGGCGCCCCATCGCTGCCGAGCACCTGCCTGAGCACGTGTGGACGCATGACCTTGCCGTCATACGCGATACCCCCGTAGGCCATCGCGACCTGCAACGGCGTAACGAGCACGTCGCCCTGCCCGATGGCCATGTTGACCGTGTCGCCAGGGTTCCAGTTCCGGTACTCGGGATAGTTCTCGTTCCACGCCCGTTTCCAAGCTCTGTCGGGTATGCGCCCATCCACTTCTCCAGGCAGATCGATGCCGGTCGCCTGCCCGTAGCCGAACCCGCGGGCGAACGACTGAAGCTTCTCGGCGCGGTCCTTGTAGAAACGGTGGCCTATCTCGTAGAACACCACATCGCACGATTCTTCGATGCCGTCCATGAACGAGACGGTGCCGTGACCGGACCGGTTCCAACAGTGCTTCTTCCACTCCTCGCCCATGCCCGTCCAGCGCCCCTCGCACCGGTACGTAGCCCACTGACTCGTGAAGCCGTAGGTCAGTCCGGCGAGGCCCGTGAACGCCTTGAACGTGGATGCGGGCGGGTACTGGGCCATGATCGCCCGGTTGGTGAGCGGGTACTCAGAGCTCCTCGATGTGAGGGAGCGCCACTGCTTCTGACTGATGCCGTTCAAGAAGAGCGACGGGCTGTAGCTCGGCAGGCTCGCCATAGCCATGACCTCGCCGTTCGTCACATCGAGCGCGACGATGGCGCCGGCCTTCGCCCGGTAGTACTTCTCGCGACGAGCGTCGGACAAGGCGTCTTCGAGTGCACGTTCCGCTACCCGCTGGACGCGACTGTCGATCGTTAGACGGACGTCCCTCCCAGGCACCGGCTCGACTTCTTGGATGACGCGCTGCGGGCGTCCGGATGCATCGACCTCGATCATGCGACGCCCGCGGTCCCCTTGAAGGACCTTCTCGAATGCCCGCTCGGCACCCGCTTTCCCGACAACTTCTGTGGGGTCGTACCCAGCGAAGTCAGGTGAGGTGAGTTCCTTTTCCGATATCTCACCGGTGTAGCCGAGCACGTGTGCCGCTAGCGCCTTCTGAGGATACTCCCGCACAGCCCGGACCTGGACCTCGACGCCCGGGAAGGACTCAGCGTGCTCCGAGAGGTACGCGACAGTCTCCAGCGGTACGTCGATCGCGATGACCCGCGGCGCCAGAGCAGCCTCCTTCCTGCTTCTGAGACGTTCCTTCAGCTCCGGCACGGATGTGTCGAGCAGCGTCGAAAGCCGCACGAGCATCTCATCGTCGTCGGCCGCCTGCGAAGGCGCGAGCACCGCGTAGGTCGGCCGGTTCGTGACAAGCTCGCGCCCGTGCCTGTCCAAGATGCGGCCCCGCGGTGCTATGAGCGTGATCTCACGCACACGATTGCGCTCCGCTTGAGCTGCGTAGACCGGGCCCGACAGGACCTGCATCGACCACAGACGCAGCGCGAGCACGCTCAACAACGCGAGCATGAGACCGCCGAACACGGCGAATCTCGGCTTCAGTCTCTGGCGGAAGGTGGGCATGCGGAGAGCTTCGCCTCACGGTCGCGCGACGAGGCCCGGCACGACGCTTCCTGCGTCACGCCAAGCGCCGGAATGTCTTCATCGGGCGCTCTGGCCGCACGAGGCGAGCAAGCCACGGATAGACGAGGAGCGCCAGCGCTGTATTGTACACCGCTGCGGGCAGCACCTTCGTCACGATGGCGCGCCAGAACGGAATCTCCACACCTAGAAGCAAGAGCAGTGTCGTGTAGGCGATCTCGGAGACGAGAGCCGTCACGGCGAGCACCGTGAGCGGCAGGAGCCATCCTTCCGCGAACATGGCTTCATGGAGCAGACCGGCGACGAAACCCGCAACGGACATGACGAGCGCCATCGGGCCTACCGGCCCCGCGCCGATGAGGTCGAAGGCGCATCCGGCGATGAACCCGACCGTCGCCCCCTCCTCCGGTCCGGTCGTGAGCGCCAGCGTCACCACGATGAGCAGCAGGAAGTTCGGCACGACGCCGCCGAGCGACACGTAGGGGGCGACCGCCAGCTGAAGCACGGCTGCCGCCAGGAGCGCCAGTGCCGCAGGAGTGAAGCGACTCATCACTCGCCACCCTTCGTCGGTGCCCCCGGAGCGCCCTCGACGAGCACGAGGACCTCTTCGAGGCGCGAGGGGTCGCCACTCGGTCTGACCCGGATCGTCTGTTGCAGAGCGCCAGGGTTGCGGACGACGTCTGTCACCTCGCCGATCACGATCCCTTTAGGGAACACGCCGCCCATCCCGGAGGTGATGACGACATCCCCGGGTCCGACCGTAGCGTCGACGCTCACGAAATCGAGTGTGAGGCGCCCGTCGATCGAACCGCGCACGACACCCTCGGCACGCGAGCGCTGGACCATGGCGGCGACCCCCGATCGCTGGTCCGTGATGAGGCGCACCTTCGCCGACGAGCGGGAGACCTCGACGGTCTGGCCGATGAGACCCAGCGGACCCACGACCGCCATGCCGGGCGCGACGCCGTCATCAGTGCCGCGGTCGATCGTGACGATGCCGTCCCAGGAGTTCGTCGGCCGTCCGATGACGCGCGCTCCGACATAAGCGAAGTCGATCGATGTGCCGATCCTCAGCAACGCCCTGAGACGCTCGTTCTCGAGCCGTGCCTCTTCGAGCTCGGCGACCATCGCCCGAAGCTCAAGGTTCTGGTCACGCAGTCGCTCGAGTTGGCTGCGGGAGACACCGAGGCCGGTGGCCCATTGGACGACACCGCGCAGTGGACGGGTCACGAATTCGCCTGCGGCGGAGACGGGAGCAGAGAAGGTCTGGACGGCGCCTCTGACCCGGTGAAGCGGGCCATGGTCCCCTTCCCGGAACCACAGCGTGGTGAGCACGAAGGCGAGCGCGGCGTAAAGCGCCAGCCATCTGATGCGCGGCGCACGTTTCTCCGGGTGCCTGACCTTCATGATCGAGGGCGGCTAGCGGCCGCCCTGAAGCACCTTCTTGAGCGCATCGATCTCTTCAAGCGCTTGAGCGGAACCGTAGACCACGTTGGTCAGCGCGCTTTCGGACACATGGACCGGCATCCCGGTCTCGTCCCGCAACCGCTCGTCGAGCCCTCTGAGCAGAGCGCCGCCGCCGGTGAGGACGATGCCATACTCCATGAGGTCACTCGCGAGCTCGGGCGGAGTCTCTTCTAGCGTCCCCTTCACCGCCGAGACGATCGCCTGGATGGGCTCCTCGAGCGCCTCGCGGATCTCCTCTGACTCCATGGTGATGGTGCGCGGCAGGCCGGTGAGCAGGTCACGTCCGCGCACCTCGACGTCGACCTCCTCGAGAAGCGGCCACGCGCTTCCGATCTCCATCTTGATCTCCTCAGCGGTGCGCTCGCCGATGAGCACGTTGTACTGACGCTTGACGTACGCGATGATCGCCTCGTCGAACTCGTCGCCCGCTATCCGGATGGACTGAGCCGTCACGATGCCGCCGAGCGATATGACCGCGACCTCAGTCGTACCGCCACCGATGTCTACGACCATCGAGCCGGTGGGCTCTTGGATCGGAAGCCCTGCCCCTATCGCCGCAGCCATGGGCTCCTCGATGAGGTACGCGTGACGAGCGCCCGCCTGCATCGTCGCTTCGAACACCGCCCGCTTCTCGACCTCCGTCACCCCGGAGGGAACACACACCACCACGCGTGGTTTGGGCTGCCACGGGAATCGCTTCACTCGAGTCTTGTTGATGAAGTAGCGCAGCATGGCCTCGGTGACCTCGAAGTCGGCGATGACCCCGTCCTTCAGAGGTCTGATCGCCACGATGCTTGATGGAGTCCGACCAAGCATGCGCTTCGCGTCAAGACCAACGGCGAGCACGCGCTTGGTCTCCTTCTCGACTGCGACGACGGATGGTTCGAGCAGGACGATGCCGCGCCCACGGACCGACACGAGCGTATTGGCCGTGCCGAGGTCGACGGCCATATCACCGCCCCACGAATTGAAGAACATGTCGATAAGCGACACGGTCGCTCGCTTCTCCTTCCGAGGCCGCCTCGATCGCCGACAGGCGACCGGCGGAGCCCCATGCATGCAGCGACGGCGCCACTTCCTCTCAAGGATGCGACGCTCGTCAGCCCGGGTGCAGTCTACCACATACGAGTGCGGCGGCCCTGCCGGGCCGGCAGTGCGCAAGACGCGCAGCGGCGCCATCCTCCACCCGGTCCGGCAACGGCGTCGTGGCGAGCTCGACGCGTCACATGAGACCAAGCTCTCTCATGCTGGTGTGCGCACCCCCGTCACCGATGATGACATGATCGAGCACCTCGACCCCTAGGACGTCGCCGGCCTTCATCAGACGACGCGTGAGCTGCACATCGGCACCGCTCGGGCTCGAGTCACCGCTCGGGTGGTTGTGCACGAGGATCACGGACGCCGCAGACACACGCACCGCGTCTTTGAACAACTCCCGGGGGTGAACGATCGACGCAGACAGTGAGCCGACCGAGACCTCTATGATCTTGATCAGCCGGTTCTTCGTGTTCAAAGCGAGGGTCCAGAAGTGCTCCCGGTCTGCCCCGCGCAGCTGCGGCTCACACAGCTCGAGGACGTCCTCGGGGGTCGAGACGACCGGTCGCGCATCGCAGACCCGGTGCCGTGCACGCCGACTCATCTCGATACAGGCCAACAGACGAGCAGCCGTGGCGGGTCCCATACCGCCATGGCGCAACAAGTCGTCCGGCGACAGGTGCCAAAGCGCTTGAGCCAACGGTGCCCCTGACAAGACCCCTTCGAGGCGGCGGGCCCCCCGCTCTCCCACGAGCACTGATAGAAGACCTTCGTCGCTCACCTGCTCCGCGCTTCCCGACAACAGGATCGATCGGGGATCCGTCGATGACGTGAACGGCTGACGAGGCATGTCCGCTGCTCCCTTCGAAGTCGCATGGAGGAGCGTGGCACGCCCTTCTTACCGCTTTCCGAACGGCACAGCGCTGTCCGGCTCGACACGCCGGGTCATCCTCCGAAAAAGATGCCTATCTCGCGCTCGGCCGACTCACGGGAATCGGAGCCATGTATGACATTCTCGTCCACCACGAGGCCGAAATCGCCGCGAATCGTGCCAGGCGCGGCATCCGCGGGGTTCGTCGCGCCCATGAGCTTGCGGCATACCGCGACAGCACCGGGTCCTGAGAGGACCATCTTGACCACCGGCCCGGAGGTGATGTACTCGACCAAGCCTTCGTAGAACGGTTTGCCCTCATGCTCGGCGTAGTTCGCGGCCGCCTGTTCGCGCGTCAGAGTCCCGTACTCCATACGCTCGATGGAAAGGCCGGCGTCCTCGAACCGGGTGATGATCCGCCCGACGAGCCCGCGCCGCACAGCATCCGGTTTGATCATCACGTAGGTCTTCTCGCTCACGTGAACACCCCTTCTCGCTCGAAGCTTCCGGTACACCCGTCCTACGGCGCGGCATCGTCCTGCCCGCCGGTCGACCGCCAGTCATTGTCTATGCCGTCGACGCGCCAGCCTACGCCCTCGCGGCTCAGCGTGACGCGGTAGTGAAGCGGAGCCCCCTTCTCAGGCGTGACCGTGACGAGGGCCGTCGAGGTCCGTCGACCGCGCTCGACCGAATCGATCGCGAAGTCCTTCACATCGGGAGGAACCTTGGCCATCTCCTTAGCGATATCCTTCTCGGTCACCGCCACCCAGAACACCTGCACGTCACCGCCCTGCCGGTACGTGTCGAGAAGACCGAGGACGCTCGACTCCTGCGTGGGCCAACCGTAGCCGAGCCAGTAGGCTGCCGCGAGTCCCGCGCACAGCACGACCACGGCCGCCCCGACGCCCCCGAAACGTCGCAGCAGACCTGCGACCCCTTTTGACCTGCGGCGCGCACGGCGAGCCTCGCGGTCGCGTCGCTTCATCTCGGCTTCGGTCATGGCGAAGAACTCGCTCACGGAGTCCTCGTCAGCGAAGGACCCTTCCTCCATGGACCCGGCCGCAGATGATGGACCCGTCACGTCCACACGCATCTCGCCCCGGCCGTACACCGACGGGCTCGCGGTCGGCGTGTCGCGCCCTAAAGCGTCGAGCTCTCCTGTCGTCCAGCCTGCAGCCGAGATACCCTCGGGACCCACCGCGACGAGATCGCCCGTCTGCCAACCTTCGACAGTCTCCCGTACGGGACGGGTCTGTGCCAGGGCGACGTCATACGCCTGCCGAGCGGCATCCGACAGCACATGGCCGTGCAACTCGGTAGCGCGTTCGAACGCACGTACAGCCTGCTCGTACTCGCCCATCTGGGTGTACGCGATACCGAGGTTGGCGAGCGCCTTGCCCCGCCCCTCATACTCATCGAAGCCGAGAGCGGCCTTGTATGCTTCGGCCGCATCGGCCGGGCGGGCCAGCGCCATGAAGCACAGGCCTAGGTTGACCAGCGCCTTCGCCGGTTCCGGGTTATCGGTGTCGACCGCGGCGGTACGATATGCCGAAGCGGCCTCTTCGACCCGCCCGCGCTCCATGAGCGCCGAACCGATACCCTGCCAAGCCTTCCACGGCGTCGCGTAATCCGGTTCCTCGAGCGCCAAGCGAAAGGCGCGCTCGGCCTCCGTGTACTCGCCGAGACACGCGTAGGCTGTCCCGAGATTGCCATGGAGAGCTCCGCGCCGATCGTACGTGTCGTCCCTGAGCGCGTGTCCGTACACGGTGATCGCGTCCTGATAGCGCCTCAGGCGCATCAGGGCGTTTCCGGCCATGTGGTACGCAGCACCGTTGCCTGCAGGCCCCTTCCCGGCGGCAGCGAGAAAGCCGCGAGCAGCCGCGCGGTAGTCACCGGCATCGTACGCGCTCTGAGCTTCTTGGAACTTGGCCTGATCCACGGGACCGCTCGCGAGCCGTCGCTACTCGGTCGCGCCGCGTATCACGACCTTCTCGATCGTGTCGCCGACCCTGAGCTTCTTCACGACGTCGAGTCCCTTGGTGACCTTGCCGAAGACGGTGTACTGACCGTCGAGGAACGGGGTCGCAGCCAGCGTGAAATAGAACTGGGAGCCGGCGGAATCGGGACTCTGGGCACGTGCCATGCCCAACGCTCCTTCGACGTGCTTGTTCGGGTTCTGCGCCGGGTCGAACTCGCCCTTGATCTGGTAGCCGGGCCCCCCCGTGCCGAGCGGCGTCATGCCGCTCTCGACTTCGGACTCGACCTGCTCAGGCTCCATGTCTTTCGTCTGGGGGTCTCCACCTTGGATCACGAAACCCGGTTCATAGCGATGGAACTTGGTCCCGTCGTAGAAACCCTTGCGCGCAAGCTCGATGAAGTTGCCCACGTGGATCGGCGCGTCGGTACCGAAGAGCTCGACCTCGATGTCGCCTTTCGAGGTCGTTATGACCGCCGTCTCTTTCCCGTTCGGCTTGTAGTCCGGGGTGTACAACTGGCCCTCCTCGGGTGCCGGGGTCGAGCTTTGCTGTTCACTCGTCTCGGCCTGCTGCCCGGTGGACCCGGAGGCCGGCTTCGACCCGGAACGCGCACCAGCGCAGCCTGCCGCGCCAGTCAACCCGACAAGAGCAGCCGACAGAACCAGGGAGACGAGCAAACGAGAGCGGCTGATCACGAAGATACTACCTCCTCAGAAGAGACTCGAGCGGCGCCCCTTCTCGTAGCGGCGCACGTGGATTCTAGCAGCACGCGCTGCCACTGATAAGGATTCGCCCCACCGCGAGGCATTCGCGGTAGACTGACGACTCAGGATTCTTCGCGCAAGACGAGCGCACTCGGTCGGCGAGCGGTCGTCGGCTGCGCGGCAAGGGAGCGCCACAACGGCGTGGCGCCCGTGAGGGCAGGAGGCGATGCACTTGGGAGCACCCAGTACGGACAAGGTACGCAACGTCGTCCTCGTCGGACACGGTGGAGCAGGTAAGACATCGCTTGCAGAAGCGATGCTCTTCTTGACCGGCGCAACGAAGCGCCTCGGGTCCGTCGACAACGGCCAAAGCACCCTCGATTACGAACCAGAGGAGGTCAAGCGGGGCTTCACACTGAACTTGTCGCTGGCACCGGTTCTTCACGACGGCGTCAAGATCAACGTCATCGACACTCCCGGCTACGCGGACTTCATCGGCGACGCGATCGCAGGGATGGAGGCCGCTGAGATGGCACTGTTCGTCGTCGACGCGGTCTCGGGACCCCAAGTCCAGACCGAGCGCCTGTGGAAGATCGCTGGACAGATGGGCATAGCCCGTGCGGTCTTCATCAACCGCATGGACAAGGAGCATGCGGATTTCGACAACGTGATGGCGGCACTGACGGCCAAGTTCGGCGACCGCGTCGTACCTGTCCAGATCCCGATGGGCAGAGAGGCTGACTTCACAGGCGTAGTCGACATCATCCGGATGCAGGCGTACCACCACGAGGGTGACCACGAAGATGTCATGCCGATCCCCGAGGAGTACACCGCTGCAGCCGAAGCGGCCCGCGAGGCGCTCGCCGACAAGACCGCAGAGGCCGACGACGAGCTGATGATGAAGTACTTGGAGGGCGAACCCCTGACCCAGCAAGACCTCGAGAAGCTGCTCGGGCTCGCTATCGCGCAGTCCAAGGTGATCCCGGCGTTCGTCGGTTCTGCGTTGAAGCTACAGGGCATCGAGGACCTCATGGACGAGATCGTCACGTTCTTCCCCGAGCCCACGGCTCACGGGCCGATGCACACCAAGGACGGACGAGAGGTCCCCTTCTCCGTGGAAGGCGACACCTCTGTCCACGTGTTCAAGACCATGAGCGACCCGTACGTCGGCCGCATCAACTTCGTCAAGGTCGTGTCGGGCACGCTCAAGCCGGGCACCGAGCTCGTCAACTCCCGTACTGGCAAGAAAGAGCGCATCGCCCACGTGTTCAAGGCGACGGGCAAGGAGACCGTCGACGTCGACGCGGCTCCGGCGGGCGACATCGCTGTGCTGACGAAGCTCGGAGATGTCCTCACCAACGACACGCTGTCCACCAAAGGCGACGTCGCCTTCGATGACCTGCCACTTCCCGAACCGCTCTACCCCGTCGCTCTCGTCGCGAAGACCAAAGCAGACGAAGACAAACTCGGCACCGCCCTCAAGGCCATCGTCGACGAGGACCCGTCTCTCGTACTCAGACGTGACGAAGAGACTCGTCAGACCGTGCTTTCCGCCATGGGTGACACAGCCGTCGATGTCGTCCTCTCGCGACTCCAGGACCGCTTCCACGTCGAGGCGGAGACGGTAGACGTGCGAATCCCTTATCGCGAGACGATCCGCAAGCGCGCCGAGGCCCAGGGCCGCCACAAGAAGCAGACCGGGGGCTCAGGACAGTTCGCCGACTGCTGGTTGCGTTTGGAACCCAACCCCGGAGGCGGCTACGAGTTCATCGACGAGATCGTGGGAGGCAAGATCTCGAAGCCGTTCATCGTTGCGATCGATAAGGGCGTCCAGGACACGATGGCCCAAGGAGCGATCGCTGGATACCCTGTCCAAGACGTCAAGGTAGCCGTCTACGACGGGTCGATGCACCCTGTCGACTCCAACGAGATGGCATTCAAGACCGCCGCGCGGATCGGCTTCAGGGCCGCCGCTGAGAAAGCCGACCCCGTCATCCTGGAGCCGATCGCGACACTCGAGATCGAGGTCCCCGAAGC
>FWPV01004295.1_pt1 | contig 30673 bp, 22 predicted proteins | sample 2228371 | NCBI WGS metagenome assembly FWPV01 (sample SAMEA103939776, study PRJEB20133) | metagenome | reverse complement strand
ATTTCAATTCCAGTAAGGTGCGATTGAAGGATTGATTCCAGGGATTCATTTCGAAGCGCTTGCTGGATTTCAATTCCAGTAAGGTGCGATTGAAGGGCTTCGATGGTGTGGGCTGTAAGTCCAGCAGGAACGGATTTCAATTCCAGTAAGGTGCGATTGAAGGATGGATCCAGTTCCAAGTGACGCAGCAGGAATATGCATTTCAATTCCAGTAAGGTGCGATTGAAGGCGGATGAAAGATTGGAGGCTTCCACTTAATGCCGAACATTTCAATTCCAGTAAGGTGCGATTGAAGGGCCTGAAGCAGGAGGAATAGTATCCCGCCTTTACACATTTCAATTCCAGTAAGGTGCGATTGAAGGATTATAAAGCCCTCTAACTCTAGCCCATTCATTTTATTTCAATTCCAGTAAGGTGCGATTGAAGGCTTCGTGCAGTTCGATCTGGTCTCCGGCTTGGATGAATTTCAATTCCAGTAAGGTGCGATTGAAGGGATAATCCCCTGATCAAGTTCAGAGCCGTACTGGAATTTCAATTCCAGTAAGGTGCGATTGAAGGGAGGCCCAATCAAGCCATTCACTTTATCAGCAAGCTATTTCAATTCCAGTAAGGTGCGATTGAAGGCTACTCGGAAGGATTGGAAAGGCATAGCATAGGCACATTTCAATTCCAGTAAGGTGCGATTGAAGGCGTCAAAGTGGTCAGGTGATCGTTTGATTCGTTTTTATTTCAATTCCAGTAAGGTGCGATTGAAGGCATCAATCTTTTGCTCAAGCTCTTCATCCAAGCCATATTTCAATTCCAGTAAGGTGCGATTGAAGGTTTGCTCATTTGACTCAAAGTCAGGGGCTTTGATGTATTTCAATTCCAGTAAGGTGCGATTGAAGGATAAGGCTTAACACTACGAATAAGGCCGTCCTCACTATTTCAATTCCAGTAAGGTGCGATTGAAGGTACCGGACCACATCCTGATCCGCTGGGGTAAGGCGAATTTCAATTCCAGTAAGGTGCGATTGAAGGTTTTGCCAATGCTGTAATTCTTGCAGCATTTGTTACATTTCAATTCCAGTAAGGTGCGATTGAAGGTCACAGACAAGACCGATCCAGACTTACTCAAATCCAATTTCAATTCCAGTAAGGTGCGATTGAAGGAATCCATCGGAACAAAGGTCTGCTCGATGGTCTCGGATTTCAATTCCAGTAAGGTGCGATTGAAGGTCGGAGTTCTCTCACATTATCCCTCAATAAAAGCCAATTTCAATTCCAGTAAGGTGCGATTGAAGGGATCACCCGCCAAGTGGGATGTACTACCCCTGCAGTATTTCAATTCCAGTAAGGTGCGATTGAAGGACTTTACAGTTTCAGCTTGACCGATGCCCCATTTTTATTTCAATTCCAGTAAGGTGCGATTGAAGGTTAAAATTGGACATAGTTTTTTTTGGTTTGATTAAATTTCAATTCCAGTAAGGTGCGATTGAAGGAAAGCGAGATTCAGAGTAGTAATTAAGAATGAAAAAATTTCAATTCCAGTAAGGTGCGATTGAAGGGTTCCGGTGTTTCGCCAAACCGCTGCAGATTTGACAAATTTCAATTCCAGTAAGGTGCGATTGAAGGCTCTTGTCGTGATCGTTTATTTAAGATCAAAAAAAATTTCAATTCCAGTAAGGTGCGATTGAAGGCAGCACCAGCAATAATTCCCGGTAATGGCATTTTGATTTCAATTCCAGTAAGGTGCGATTGAAGGTATCGGAAACCCCGCTTTTGAACTTGTTGTTACTTTATTTCAATTCCAGTAAGGTGCGATTGAAGGTGCAGTATTTATTATCATTGCGCTGTTATTCACAATATTTCAATTCCAGTAAGGTGCGATTGAAGGTCGGAGTTCTCACACATAGACCCCCAATAAAGACCAATTTCAATTCCAGTAAGGTGCGATTGAAGGTTTTGTTTCGGTTCAAGTAGAAAATTCCCAATACGGATTTCAATTCCAGTAAGGTGCGATTGAAGGTTTGATTTTCAGCATGGGTAAATCTTCAATTATCTTATTTCAATTCCAGTAAGGTGCGATTGAAGGGATAAAGATAATGGCACTAATGGTTTTTCAGATGGATTTCAATTCCAGTAAGGTGCGATTGAAGGTTTTTTTCTCATTTGGCAGGAACAAAACCCGGGAATATTTCAATTCCAGTAAGGTGCGATTGAAGGCGGGGATATTAACCGACAAAACGGCTACTGAAAACAATTTCAATTCCAGTAAGGTGCGATTGAAGGAAAATGATCGCTGCAACTGAATTTGATTTATTCATATTTCAATTCCAGTAAGGTGCGATTGAAGGTGTTGTTGATTGCAAAGATTCCTGCAGGAGTTCCATTTCAATTCCAGTAAGGTGCGATTGAAGGCTTGGATCTTAGCATCAGTTTGAAGCTCTTCAATCTGATTTCAATTCCAGTAAGGTGCGATTGAAGGGTGTTGTTGTGTTAGATTGTTTTTGAATTATTCGAGATTTCAATTCCAGTAAGGTGCGATTGAAGGCCTATTGGTAAAATCTTGGATATGTGGGAAGACGAATTTCAATTCCAGTAAGGTGCGATTGAAGGACTGAAGGAACCAACACAAAAGGAATTTCAAGAATTATTTCAATTCCAGTAAGGTGCGATTGAAGGAGATATCCGATATAGACTCTACACGAATGCTTATCAATTTCAATTCCAGTAAGGTGCGATTGAAGGCATCTAAGACAGCATGGCCCTTTGGATCGTATTGCTATTTCAATTCCAGTAAGGTGCGATTGAAGGCACTGTCATCGACTTTCGGGAACATTCCCAATACCTATTTCAATTCCAGTAAGGTGCGATTGAAGGCCGACAGGCCTCACTCAAAAATAGGCCTAAAAACCATAAATGAGTACTTTATTTTTGAAAAAAACTCATGAAAAATTGTCGATCCTCAGTAACCCAATTTCAGTAGGCCTTCGACAACCCTTCAATTTGGTTACAGGTTGGGTTTTTAAGTCGAATAGGTACTCCATCAGTTCCCAAATAGACTCTCCTAGCCACCTTCGACAACCAAAATGCCTAAAGAATGGTATCTAAACTGTTTTTCTCTTTTCCCAAAATTTCCTTTTCAAGCCATTTTTCGTCCCGGCTTTTAAATATAATAATACTGTCCTCCTCTTCTTTCATGATTTTTTTGGCCACAGAAAGAAGCTCTTTCAGTTTTACCTCCGTAATCTCTCCCTCAAACACCGAGTTCTGAATCCAATTCAGGTATTGCCTACAGAGCTTCAGCATTTTGGCAACTCTGCGTTCACCAATATCATACACCAAAATTACATACATCTTACCACCAGATTTTAAAAGGTTGATAGGTTTCCATTTCCAGAAGATGCTTACTGAGTTTATAGCATTCCAGCTTTATCAGGTGCTTGTAGGAAACCTGTTTTTTCAACGTCCGATGGGCAATGGTCTCGGCCAGTCGCTCTTCAAATGCCTTGATAAAGGTTCGTTTTCCGGATTCCTTGAGAATGACCCGGTTTACCTGAAAATCAAAGTCTTTGGATTGTATTTCTTTTTTGTTCAGCACCCTGAATATCACCCGGTCCACCAATATGGGTTTGAATATCTCTGCCAAATCCAAGGCGAGGGAATATCTTCTGTAGCCGGGTTCATGTAGAAAGCTAATGGTCGGATTAAGCTGGGTATGGTAGATTTGATCCAGACATTGCGTATAGCACAGCATGTTGCCAAAGCTCACTAATGCATTGACCTCATTGAGAGGAGGTCGCATGCTTCGGCCTTCCATGGCATGTTCATTGATGATCGTGTCAAATGCGCTATAGTAGGTTTGGCGGATGTTTCCTTCTATTCCCATCAATTCCGGGATAGCTTGGGTACTTCCTATTTTTTCATTTAACTCCTCAATTTTGTCTAGTTGGGATTCCAGGTCCTTATTGCGATTGTGGTAGTAGCGTAGGTTTTTGAGGATATTAAAGGCACTTCCTTCGATAAATTTTTTAGCAATCTTGAGACGTTTTTCTCCGTCTAGATAATGTTTGGTTTGTTGGATCTGCATCTTACCGGCCAATAGGTATTCCTTGGGTTGAAAGCTTCCGGTGTAATGTTCGTAGTAATCAAAAAAATGAACGCTGATCCCGGCTTTTCCCAGGAAATTGAACAGTGCCGAATTGGCATCCAAGGAGCCGAAACAGTATAAATCAGAAACTCCCTCGACGGGAATAAACTTGGGGGTTCCTTCTCTTCCATTTTCATCCACAGGGATAAACTTCAGTGTATTGTCTTTTCGGCTCAATCTTCCCGGATTGAAGAGGTAGTAGGTTTTCTTCATTCTTCTATGTAGCAAAAATCATAATAGCTGCATTTCTTGCAAATGGGCTTCTTTTCTAAGGGAGGGCAGGAGTCTTGGCTGGTAATTGCTTGGATTTCCCTGATCCATTTCTGAATTTTTTCTGCATCACCCTCCTCCCAAAAGACGGATTCCCGCTGCCGGAGTCGGGGATATTCCAGAATGGCCTGAGGTTCTTCTATTCCGTTTTTCCGGAGGATGTATAGGTAGTATTTCACTTGTGCGAAATGAGCTGTTTCTACCTTATCGGACTTTTTGACTTCGTGTATGGTTCTGGTTTTTGGATCATAGAAGTCGATTTTGACCCCATCGATTTCCAGTTCGGTGTATTTGGCGGATCGGTCTTGGTAGCTGGTTTCTCCGATTAATTTTCCTTCTGCCACGATATCGGAGGTATGCTCCATTCGGATGCCGTTGGCATGAAGCCAAGTCTGACGCTTGCATACATGGTAGAGGTTGATTAGTGTAGCGTTGATGGTCATTGTTCCGGATTGGTTTCAAAAATTGAATGCAGTTTTTTTTGTAATAAGGCCTTATCAGGCAGCTGCATGGTATATTCGGCGACCATGGCCGGTGATAGATTCCTGCTTAATGCATACTCCACCACTTCGGCATCTTTGTCTTTACAGAGTAATATCCCGATGCTGGGATTTTCATGTTTCTTCTTTACGTCCCTGTCGAGGGCTTCCAGATAAAAATTCAGCTGACCGAGATGCTCAGGCCGGAATTTATCGGCTTTGAGCTCAAATGCAACCAGACATTGCAGTCCGCGGTGGTAGAACAGCAGATCGATATAGAAGTCGCTTTTCCCAACCTGTAGCTTAAATTCTTCACTTACAAACAGGAAATCTCGGCCCAGCTCCAGCACAAATGCTTTCATCTGACTTATCAGTGCCTGCTGAAGTTCATTTTCCTTTATTGGGTCCTTTATATTTAGAAATTCAAATACGTAGTTGTCCTTGAAGATGCCAGCAATTTGGGATTGCTTTTCCTTCAGGGTCGGCGACACTTGTATGCCTGATAAAGAGCGTTCATATATACCGCTATTGATCTGTCGTTCGAGTTCCCGGACGCTGTATGCTTCCTTTATTGCGCGTTCGATATAGAATAGTCGTTCTTCATAGGATGCACAGCGGGACATAATGACAAGGTGGTGTGTCCAGCTGATTTTGGTCAGCAGACAGTCTCTTTGCCGGGATAAATCTAATTGTGTCATCAGTGATGACACAATTTTATTACTTTCATTTTCAATTGTTTGCATTTGTGCCGTCATTGATGACACAACTGCTGTTCCGGCGTAGGTTTCATAAAATTGCTTCATCCGGTAAAGCCCCCTCCGCTCAAACCCTTTTATCTCCGGATGGCTCTTTTTGATATAAGCAGCCAGTTCCGTTACGGTTTTTTCCCCCCAGACAGCCTGCTGCAGCTGCAGGGAAATATAGGCTCCTACTTTCCAGTACACATTGATCAGCTCCGTATTAACAGCACTAATGGCTTTACCTCGCGCCTCTTGAATAAGCAAGACAATCTGTGTAAACTGCTTGGTCATAAAAATTGAGTTTCGTTACTGCTAAAATCAGCATCGCGCATCCCTGTATCTAAAGCATAGAATTGATACCAACGAGCCAGGTATTTATAGCCAAATATACTTTTATCCAAATCCGAAAACAGGACAATCTGCTGTTCTACTTTATCCGTAGCAAACAAAGAGAATACATACCTAGACATAATTCCCTGCAATATTTTGTCGTCTGTTTTACTTCTGACGAAATCTTTCTTTTTACGATCTTTATTGTTACGGATTAGAGCCAAATAAATATCGAAAACCTCAGCACCTTCTATTTCACTGTTTGCATTGGGATAGACTTGATGTTGGTTTAAAAAATCTATTTCTGACGAGGTAAAAACAGCATCAACCTGTCCTTCGATACTACTATTAACCGTAACGGGCACAGCAATGGGCACAAAGCATGAAAGGTTATTCTGGTCAATTAGTTTGAACTGTTCATGAACGGATTGGTATTTTAACTGGTTGATTTTATTCTCATAATCCTGGAAGCCAACCACCATCTCTTTATTGTTCCATTCATTTCTATTATTCAGCACGAGATCGTAAAGCTTGTCAAAATCTTTGTTACTCAAGATTTCCTGATAGGTATCCCGGCTGATAAATTTACGTGTCAGTTCAAGTCTTTTGTCTTTTCCATAGATGATGGCCTCCTTATTATAATTAAAGAGAAACAAGGAACAATCCTTCTTATTGACATTCCGATTGATCCTACCGGCCAATTGCTCATCGCTATCGATCAACGATCGGTCTTTAAAGCCCAAATCCATATCGATATCTACGCCGGCCTCCACTACCTGAGTCGTCACCAAAAGTATTTTCTTTTGGCGGTTATTTTTATTTTTTAGGTAGTTGATGATTTCTTTCCGGCGGTGCGGCAATATGGTTCCAGACAGGAGCAAGACTTCATCGAAAAAATCCGATTTCTTTATCAATTCGTAAAACTCCGTAGCCGTTTTTTTAAAGATAAATTCAATGATGGTATACACACTGCCAAATGGTTTCGCCTTTCCAAAATCTTTTCTGGCATAATTTTCAGACTCCAAAAGCAGTTTTTCTGCAATTTCCTGAAGTTGTAAATCGTTACGGTCAAATAGCTCAAAATTGAAATTAACCCGGCCTGCAAAATTGGGGTTGTTGAAATAGCTTTCTTTGGCAGTTGGCAATAGGTAGGTGAACTCCTGCACCTTATTTTTAATGACATGGAGTCTGTCCAATTTGGGTAGTGTGGCCGACATCAGAATAAACTTAATGTTGAACTTGTCGGCATACTGCTTGATGAAATAGATGACCTTATCCCAATGCTCCGGATTATACGATTGCAGCTCATCGATAACTACGATAGCGTTGGCCAAGCGGTGCAGCAGATAATTGATTTCCTTTTCGTTCGTTTTCAGTATATCGAAGAATCGGATATGCGATAAAAATGCGAACGGATAGTTGACAAAGAGGTGGTGGATATAATTCAGTTTATCACTGCCATAGGCATCATCTTCCTCATCTCTCATCACTTTCATTCCTGAGTTGGAATGCAACTCCACCATTTCATGATCAGCCAAAAACAAGGTCTCTTTTAACGCATAATACGTTTGGGTAATTAATGTAGTAAAAGGAAATACGTAGAAGACCTTATTATATCTGCCCTGATGCAGTTTAAGCAATTCTAAAGCAGCCAACGCTGACAAATTTGTTTTTCCACCTCCCGTAGGTGCTTCAATATAGAATAGGTTTTGGTTCTTATTGGCTCGGATATTCCGAATGACTTCAATAGCCATTTCAGTTCGCAACACATTCAAATTATCCCCACTGGCAATTCGTGGATTTTGCAAGGGATAGTCGTCTATTTTCTCGAATACCGTTTTGTTGTAATTTTGTTTTCCCTCAGCTTCGTTAATCCATTCCGAACCAGTGACATGCGTATAAATTTCATTTATTCGGTTTACTGTCAGTACTCCAAATTCTTTTAAAGGAGCTTGGTTCATGTATGCATGGGTTGAGAGATAGTCGGAGGCGGTGAGAAGTGAAAAATTGAGCTTGCAAAGTGCATAGAGTGAAAAAGAGTTATGCTCGACCAGCCTAAGATTTGATTTTAGCCAATCGTTTTTGCCTATCATGCCCAGGATATTGGGATTGATTTGATATCCAAAACGCTCCAAGTAATTGGATAGAAATTGGGAGACCTCCTCAAACTTATAGTTGGCTTGAAACGCATCAAAATTGGTCGTACTCAGCGTGTCATCTGTAAAGCGACTGCTGTGGTGTTTGAATATCGAGTAAGACAAATAAATACAGGCGGTGATCAAACGTGGATTCCCGTTGTATTCAACGACAATTTCGTGCAGGTGCTTGGTCAAATAAATATAGGCGCCCAATGCGGAATGCGTTGATCCTATCGGGCTATTGCCCGGAAGAGCGCCTTTAAATAAATCGTTCTTCATTTTTTCAAGCTGGAAATGCTCGTTGATCTTGCCAAAATCATGAAAAACAATGGTGTGGATAAATAGCTTCTTGAGATAATTAGACGTTAGTTCATCACCGTCCTTGTCGTAGTCGGCAACAAGTTTGTTGATGACTTCATCGAGATAATGTACTTCAATCAATTGCAATGCACATTTATTCACCAGCCTGACATGCTCTTCCAAGGTTTCTTTCGGATATGTCATAGCAGACTTGGGCAGGTGTGCATAATAAGTTCCCGCATCTTTCAGAAAATCCGACAATGCGGGGAACTCACGGACTATCTCATATGCTGATTTAAGATAATTGGGCATAAGCATCTAAATCATCCAGGAAATATAGATTTTCCAAGAGCTGCGCATTTTTGATCTGGTAGGTCGAATAGGCAAATTCTACCAGTTCATACTGCATCAGTACTTCGTCAAACTGTTTAGGCAACCGTTCAAAATAAACAAAGGGAGACTCTTCAAAATTGAAGGGTTTAGAAAAATCCGGAAACGGGGCTTCTAGCTGACCTTTCAGCTGTATCTCTTTTTGAAATACCGTTACAATTTTCACGCTATCACCTGCCCTAATTGTTACATCTGAAAACCTATGTTCTATATAGCTGCTGGGTTCCCACCATGCCGTGAATTCATTTTTTCCGAAATAGGGCACAAAAACCGACTCTCCTTTTCTTAGAGATGCCAAAAGTTGACTTTGCAAAGCGTCACTTTCATCCAATAGCAGATAAATACGATAAGCGGGATTAATTAAGGTCAGTTCTTCTGTTAAGAAATTGGTGCCTTTATTGGCATATCCTATCGTATTCGAATACTTAATATTCGTTTTTGCAAAATTTCCTTTTTCGTGCTGCAAGGGTTCTACACCAACCTTTACACCTTTCAGCTTTTCGTAATAAGCAGGCAGCTTACCTTTCTCCCGATAACCGGCCAATCCCAAGACAGCTCCCAAAAAACCTAAAATAGCAGGCTTGTGGATGATGTTGTACGATAGATTGATCGTGTTATTGGTTTCAGGCTTTCGAAAAAAAGCAAAATCAGCCTGCACATCAAATGATATCAGTTTCATAGCAGCAGGGTTTGTCAAAGCTCTGTGAATACCGCCCCTGCAGGTTCGCTTAATACTTTTGTATTGGCTTTGTTATAATAGATTTCTATTTTCTCGATCTCGTTTTTCACATGAGCCTCTGCCAATAAGGATGACACTTTCGACAGGTCAATTTCTTTGGCTTCGTTTACCTCAATTAAGCTCAAAAAAGAAGGCAGCACTAACTTAGAGTCAGCTTTCAGCTGCACCCAAAGTAACAACTCGTTTTCTGTGCCTGCTTTTGCGGCAGAGTCATAATAGGTAGCTCCTTTGCGTAAGCCCTCCTTCAATTTGGCAATATCTGCATCTGTCAAGCCTACCACTCCCACACGGGTTACATCCTCTTCAATGTTTTTAGGGTTTACCGAAAAGTGATGCACATAATGACCTTCTTGTAATCTAGATTGAGAGCCTAAAGTCGTCATGGTGCTATCCGCACTTTTTTCATTGGAATTTCTAAAAGGTGACATAATCTGTTCAGAATAAATTACGTTTTCAGTAAACTTATTTAGGCCATGGGTTATCTGACAAGTGCCATGGATGGAAATGTTGGTTTTACCGGCATAGGTTCCACCAAAAAGTTTGACGTCTAAACATTTTAAAATATTCCCTAATACTTCTAATCGAAGCTTGGTTTTATCATTCGATTTAAATTCTCCAAAATGAAGATTATATGTTTCATCCAAAGTGCGGGGGGACATTTCTTCGCTAAGCGATTTGAAATAGAACACTTTTTCGGCTAGGGCGTCTTTCCAAAAGTTGCGTATGGAATATTTCAAGGCTTTATCTGTTGCATACACCGTCCCGTTTGGCAGTTTACGAGGTTGACCGGAAAAGTCTGCATTGTAATTGGAGTTGATCGATTTAATAATTGCGGCTCCGTAAACACGATTGTTGAATGTTGTCATGATTGTTATTTTGAAGAATTAGAACTGAATAATTGATTTTTGGCAAATGCCCCAGATAGAATTTGAGGTAGGAGATGCTTTAAATTGGCATCTGTTTCATAGCTCAATACGAAAGCTGCTACTTTCTCAAAGTTTTTGGAGAAGTTTTCATGTTTATAGCGACCGAAATCATTAGCAATCGCCTTTTTGAATTCCGCACATTTCGATTGCTGCAAGTACGGTTCAAGCAGATTGAAGCTGTTGTCCGCTGATTTACTTTTACTTAAGATGTACTTAATCACTTGCCCTGCCGCAAAAGCAAATTTCTCATCCGTAATACCTGTTGGTTCTTGCTCGTCTATAAGGGCTTGGACGAAGTCTTGATATTCTTTTAATTTATTGACCATATCTATAGTTTTTTTAGGGTTAAAATAGTCGTAAAGGCTGTACCATATATTGAGCTTTTCCTTGATTCCATAATCATTGTGGTTTTTCACATCATCCAATATGCTATTGAAAACCATTTCATAAAAAGCATGACCATCGATACTGCTTCGCTGTGATTTGTACACAAAATCATAGACGGCTTTTCGGTATTTGGAAAAGGAAGAAAAGGTCAAGTCTAGTTTAGCATAATCTTCCTTGTTCAGGTCACCGAAGAAGTCTAACCGATGGTACCTGTTTTGAATGAAGGGCTTTAACACTTGTAGCTCTAAGTCAAAAATGTTTTTTATCAAAGGATAATGCTTGTCCGCTTTACCACCAATTTCCTTTATTTCAAATAAGTTATGGATGGTGAGATTCCTGATCTTGTATTCAAATTTGGATACATAGTCAAAATCTTTAAAGACAATCCCATCCATCGTATTTTGCCAGAACAGCAGGTAATAATTCGACAAGTCTACCTCATTGTCGGTAATTAGTTTTTCTAAAATTTCTTTGAATCCTAGTTTGAAGTCACTTTCTCTGAAAAGACCAATGACTTTGTTTTGCAACTCATCCTTGTAGATAAATATAGGCAGTGGGTTGGGCAGCGTCTTATTCGGGAACATGTTCTTTAGATCGTTCAGCAGTTTTGCATCCTGATTAGAAATTCTACCGGTGATATCAAAACTGGCTGTCTGGTGCATTAAAAAAGGCATGTTCCCATTAAAACCGTTCATAAAGTTATTGGTGCCGAATATTAAGCCTTCTCCATTGGGGGAGGTATTGTATTTATCAGTGTTAAAAAGCTTGTCATCTAAATACTTTTTATGCACTTCCTTGTACTGCGCTACAGGTAAATCCAGATAAAAAAGGATGTAGTTGCTATCCTCCAAAGGTTTGACCTTTAGGAGCTCTTGTTCGTAATCCGCTAGTTGTTTTTTTAAAGATTCTTTAGCGATTTTTTCTTTCTCTTCCTTAAATAGATGTTTTAAAGCCTCTATTTTTTCTGATAGTGAGTCGAATACGATTTTTCGTTCCTCCTCAATCTTTTTAAGGACACTTGAAAAAGCATTATGCGTAAAAAAGTGCTTGAAGATAACATACTTTTCTTGCTCCTCTTCTTCTTTGAAAAGCAAGAATGCCTTTTCAAAATAATCATTGAAGCGTTCATAAATCTGCTTCTTCTTTTTCTTTTGATTCTCACTAAACTTGGCTCCACCCTCTAAATGTTCCCGTTTAAAAGCCACGGCAAAAGGGGAGCAGGTATGAATTGCCTTTGTAGGCAAATCAAAACATTTATTTGTATCGATACACCAAGCATTCTGATGCAACAATTTGCAATGCTCTAAGAATTGAGAAACATCCGATTTTAGCTTTTTTGAAAAAAACTCATACACATAATTCGTGGGATCTATTGATGTTACACCTGATTCATCAGTTTGGTACTTCATCAGGATATGTAATCCTTCCTTAGGAGAAGAACCTAAATTTTTAAATTCTTCATCTAGATTTTCCGTAAATTTTATCAGTTCTTTAATCATAACTTTTCAATTTTCATCTCCACACACCCAAACCCCTGACTATTCAAATGTCCGAAGCCAGAGTAATAGCCGATTTCATGAAGCTCTTCAGGGCCCTCTAGGATAAATTCGAAGCTGTAGCCGATCAGTTTGCTCTCTTGTGGAGTCATCTGCTTAATCAGCACTCCGTTTTTATAGATTTTTCCAACCGGTTCAAATCGATAGTCAAGGTCTTGAAAGGATTCACCTTTCTGTTCCACTCCCGCTATGGCTTGTGCTGCCCATTTGGAAATCAGATTTTGCACCAGCAATTCTCCATACTTAGGATGGCTTGGGTCTAGGTAGTTTTCTCCACTGGCTGCTCGCTTTTCCTTGATTAGGATGGGGGACAGGCAGCGGTACCGCATGATTCGCTGAAAATAAACGGGAGTAGCTGCCTCGATTTTGGATACCTCATAGTGTACTCCGGAAATCTGATCGCCTAGAAAGAATTGTTGGCCCAAAAACAGCCCTTTGATAAATTCCTCCGCAGCCTGATCAATTAAAAACGAGACAAAGAGCTCTGCCTTCGTACCTAAGTGCTCGATCCTTCCCTGATTGACATGCACGCGTTGATTATCCAGAAATACCCGGGAAAAAGTGAAAAGGCGAAATGGTTTATTCCCCAATCGATACCCTTCGTCATGGAGAAAGGCCGAGAAGTCCGTACTTCCCCGTTCGATCACCCGGTAAATCGCCGAAGAGAGCTCATACTGATAGTTTATCGGTATAAAGCGGCGTTGGTCCGTACGCGCTAAAGTCAGTTTAAATCTCATGTCCAAAAGCTTAATGGTCAAATCTAAGAATTCTCCAATCCTCTAAACACCTAGTGACACTACTTGTCACATCTTGACCTCTGGAAAAATTCTTGGCCAGTTTACATTAAGAAAAGTTCTGAAAAATACCCACTACTGGGTATTTTTCAGACCACAAATTATCTTTCTCAATTTAACCGTAGCTTAGGATAATCAACCAGAGGAAGCAGGAGAATTTCCTTGGGATTACTAACCATGGACTTCCTACAGGATGATCGCCCTCACTTGTAGGAGGCCTGTCCCGCAGGATTGCGGGAAGGGGTGGGGTGAGGTAAATCAAAGCAAGTTCCCGTGCTCCCGAAAAGCATTGGCAGGAATTTGCTATTGCTGGCAGTATGGGGGTAAGATAATTGGCCAATTGCAAATTGGTATTGATATCAGTTTGGATTTCAATTCCCACCCAGCCCTAACAAAGATTTCACTTCTTCCTGAGGGGCCGATTTCAAGATACTTTTGAAATTACAGGCTTGCCTAGTTAGGTTTGTGATGTTTTCAAACTTCCCCACGATGGATTATTCTTCTTTGGTCAAAAAATGCAACAAACTCAGTGATTTTACTGAACCTGTATTGACTGATCTCATGTATTATGCCGCAGAGCGGGACCAACTGAGTCAGCGATTTGACCTTTTGGCCAAAAAACACAAAAAGGTTTTTGGAAGACTTGACCCTTCCAATCAGAACCTGTTCAAAACCCAGTACATCATTCATGAGCTCTTCAAAACCAAAGGCCTGATTCACAAATACCTGAACCACTCCCGAATCAAGGCTTTGCCAAGGGAAGAATTCGAATACTTGCAGGCACAGGCCTCAAATCCCTGGAGATTTACGTATTGGTTTGTGAGAAATAAACCTGCTAAGGATTTTTTTGAGGCAGTGGATATTTTTACCGGGGAGGAATTTTTATTGTATTCCCCGGGAGCCAGCCGCACCCTCCAGGAAATGAATGTGGTGACTTTTGGAGGATTGATCAGTTCGAATGGGGATTGTTATCAGACTTTTGGTCCCTTGATTGGATTTAGTAGTTTTCAGGCTGATGATATTTTCTTTTATGCAGGGGAATTGGACCCTTCGATTGAGACCATCGATGACCTTACTGCACTCATTGCAAAAGACCTATTTTCCTTCATTTTGCTTTCGGTGTACTCCGGAATTCCCCAGGTGCAGCACCAAGGTTATGAAGTCCTTTATGTCCTTTCGACTTTGGAAGCAAAAACTTTTGAAATGGATGTTTGGAAGGATGTTTTCCGGGTGGAGTATTCCAATGAGGTATTTAAAATGAGCCTAAAGGAATTGGAAGGATTTCCGCACTTTGCCTGTGTGTACTTTGATGAACAACAGGGGGAAATGACCCTCAGTGCCATGACCGACTTTGGGTATGACAGCTTGGTCAAGGAATTGATCAGCATGGGAATTGAAGCATCACCTGATCCGGATATACGATTACATGTATCTATGAAATCAGCCATTCGGGAGATCACCGGAAGAGATCTTGAATTACTTCCTTTTGAAAGTTATTTCAGTCAGGAGCCCGCTGAAAAGAAGAGCAGCCCGGAACTGGATGCGCTGAATGCGTTTCTGGCAAAGCTGATGCCTGCGATCAACTCCAAATCAAAGATCGATTTGGAAGAATTGATCCAGAGAACGGGGGCAGACCCTGATGCTGCAAAGGCGATTTACAAGGACTTAATGAGGAAGTTGAATAGATAAGGGTGGTTGGTGGCCGTATTTTAATTGGTTTTTGAGATCAGAAAAGGATATGCAGTAAGTTTATCCGGTATTGAAATATCAGTTTAGAATCGCAGGGTGTTGATTGGCATCAAATCTTTGAGGGGATCTGTTTTTTCGTTTCGGCCAGTTTTCCAAAAAATTTAATGAATTGAATATCATCAAACCCAAAAATTCTCCCTTCTCCCTCACTTTTCCCGCTTTCACCCCAAAAATACCCAGTTGTGGGTATTTTTTCTTCCCCCAAATTCCCTTTTTTAGCAAAACGAAGCTTTTGATAATCAGCCAAATCAATTGTGGGATAAGCCCTACGGATTTCTAGCCTTGGATTTTCTACTGCACGATCGCCCTCTCCTGAAGGAGAGGGGTGGGGTGAGGTAGAGAAGCGAGCGTTCTGTGGTCCTGAAAAGCATCGGAAGAAGGTAGTTATGGCAGGAGCAGCGGGTAGGACAAGTGGCCAATTGCAAATTGGTAAGGATAGTAGGGTGTGATTGCAAATCCCACCCAGTCCTAAATTGAACTTCAGTGATGCTTAGGAAAGAATACGCTTAGAGGGGAAAGAGCCAATTACAAATTGGTAAGGATATAAAGGTGGAATTGCAAATTCCACCTAGTCCCAACGATGATTTGACTACACTCACGGGGTTGGATTGCAAATCCCAACCAGCCCTAAATTGAACTTCAGCGATGCTGAAGAAAGACTACGCTTAGAGGGGTAAGCGAATGACTTTTTACCATGGTTGTAATTCATGGTCTCAAGAATGTGAAAATGCATCTAAACCCAAGCTGATATATGATAGAGTTAATTGACAAGCAGTTGGTGAGCGACAAAGAGCAACTTTTTAACTCACTTAAAATTTTCCTGCAGGATAAATTTCAAATCTCCGGGAAAAGTGTCGATCGCTACCTCTATGATCTAAAAAACCGCTATTTAGCTAATCTAGAGGATGGACTTGTCACCTTTTTGATTGAATTTCCCTACACAGATAAGGTGTATCGGGATAGTTATTATCACTACTATGCGTCCAAACTCTATTCCTATAAGCGCGATTGTATTCGCGTTAGCATATTTAAAAAGGGAATAGACCATTCCTTTTTCAGGGATTCCAGCAAAACGACTCAGTTAGGTGATTTGTATTTGGGATTTTTTATTGTGAGACCACTTACTCCTGCTCTGTTGGGAAGAAATGCCATAGCACGGTCGGCATTCATTCATGGGGGGGATTTATTGGTAATGACAGCACCAATTTCCTCAGCGATTAATGGGATAAAGTTGTCCATCAAGGCTTTTCCACATTCTTCTCAAGACAGTGAAACAATTTCCTGTGCTGAAACCACCCTATGGTCATTGATGGAATATTTTGGGAATAAATACCCGGAATACAAGCCCACATTGCCCTCCAAAATTCATGAAATTTTATCCTCACGAAAGCCAGAAAGGCAGGTTCCTCAAATGGCTTGCAGTTGATGGATATTTCCTTTGTGCTAAAAAAGTTTGGATTTGGTTCTAAGGTATATACCCAAGCAGAATTTGGTGATAAGTTCTTTCAATTATTGAAAGTCTATGTTGAAAGTGGCATTCCTGTAGTTACCACACTTCAGGGAAAAGGAATCGGACATGCAAACATTTGTATTGGAAGGAGAGCCTTTAATCCGGCTGATTTAGCCACGCTAATTCCGGAAGAATTAACTTTTTCTGACCCAATGAAGGAGCCCATTAGCATCTTTTTCAACAGTAGAATTGAGCGGGAATTTGTATTTATAGATGACAATTGGGGGCCATACCAAACAGCAGACTTAGCCAGACCTTGTGCTCATTATGGATCACCAGATTGGGATTCTTGCAGGATAACTGCTTTTGTGGTACCTCTCTATCCGAAGGTATATTTGGAGGCTTTTCAGGTAGAAAATTACATGCTCTCCTATCTGAAAAATTACTTGCAAAAGTATTTTGAAGAAGGCGAAAAACTATTCTTCCGGATGTTTTTAGCCTCCAGTAGATCATTCAAACAGCACATTGCCCTGAATTCAGACTTGAGCGAAACTGCCCGGGAAGTTCTGGTTTCCTGTACTATGCCAAAATTTATTTGGGTAGCAGAACTAAGTACCCTGAAATTAATCAATGCGCAAAAGGGAAACGGGTTGATTGTCATTGATGCCACTGAAGTAAATATTATCGATAACAAACCCCTCATTTTATCCGTTTTTCAAAACGTATTGACAATATGGAATGATCAGATTGGAGAATTGGAGGATATTCCTTTACATTTGGAGAACTTCACTATCTACACCAATAATCTTGGAGGCTTTTAACTAATTATCAATGGATCAGGATTTTAATTCCGGAAAGGATTACCTTGAGAGAATGAGGAGAGAGGAGAAGATCAAGCTAACCCATGACTCCCCTTCCTCAGAAGCGAAGCTAATCGAAATGAATGCTGAGCTTGAAAAAATGCGACAGGATTTCCTCATGAAGGAAAGCAGATCAATGAACGAAGCCAAGTTCATTGTAATCAATGCCTAAATTAAATTTACAATCTTTGAACGGGGCGGAGAGCTCCGTTTTTTTTTTAGAATTTATTTTTTGAAAAAGGACTTTTGAAAAGGCAAATTATTTAAGTCTGCCCCTTGCTTTTTCCACTTTTACCCCAAAAAATACCCAGTTGTGGGTATTTTTTCTTCCCCAAAATTCCCTTTCTTAGCAATACGAAGATTTTGAAAATCAGTCAAATCGATTGTGGGATAAGAGCCTATGGATTATTAGCCTTGAGTTTTCTATTTCATGATCGCCCTCTTCTCAAGTAGAAAGCCTTTTCTGATATTTTAATCCCGAAAGCTTGTGAATCGGGAGTGTGTCGTTTCGGGAGAGGGATGAGGCAGAAGATGCACCACTACCAAGGCGGGGTCCCGGTGCTCCCGAAAAGAATCGGTAGGGAGGAGCTATTGTTGGTAGAATGCGGGATGGGGTAGAAACCAATTGGATTTTAGATTGGATATTCTAGTGATTTTCAAGCATTACTTACTCCAAATAAAAATTGACTAAACCCAAAAAGGATAAATCTAATTAATAGTAAAGGCTTGAAATCGGATTAGTTAGGAATAGGACTAACAGGGTGTGGGAATTCATTAAAATATTTTTCAAAACTCAGAACAAAATAACCTATGAAGCTTGAAAAAATCCTGGATAAACTCAGTTCTATTGAGAAGAACTCCTTCATCAAAATCATTGACAACATCATCTCGAAGAATAAGGCGAAAAGTAAGGAGATAGAAAAAATCCTCGCCCCGGATAATCGGGGACTTAAAACCGTTGACAATCTTAATATCTCCAAAATCTTTGACCTCACCGCCGATGAATTCACCGAATACGTTAAAGGTGAGTTTCAGGAAGTAAACTCCCAACTCGATATCCTCATCGACATCATTATCCGGGATGGCAACTGCATCATGCGTCAGGATTGGTTTTCCAGACTCTATGAAGAAGAGATTAAGGTTCTCAACTCCAAAATCAAAGCCCTCTCTGCGGACTTCAATGATGAGAAGTCTGAACTTTCTGCCGAGCGTAAGCGGGATTACAGAATTTATCAAGCCTGTCTCTCCACTGCATTTTTTAATGATGTGTCTAATAACAGAGAAGCCAAAATCACCTCCGACGAACTCAGCATTATTATCACGCTTTCCCGTGAACTCGGCCTTTCTCAGGAAGAAATCAAACTCATCAATTACTCCATCCTCGGAGTTAAAAAGCTGGACGTGCAGGAAGTCATCACCCACTTGAAAAACATCGGCGTGGTCTTCTATTCCAAAAAGGAAAATACAATTTTCGTCGCCGATGAAATGGTCCGTCTCCTACGTAAAGTCCGCAAAAAGGAAGTGGCTGATAAGTTCTTCCGTAGGACACTTAAGCTCTTGCGAGAACCGATTATCAATACCATTTCCAAAAACCATAACCTGGACCGGAAACTTCCCTATTCCAAAAAAATAGAAAGTATCATCCATGCCGGAATTTCCTTTACCGACCTGCTTCTTAATGACATCTATAAAGAAGGCACCACGCTGACAGAAAAGAAAAAAGCGCTGAATGAACTCTGTGAAAAAGGACTCGAGATCCCCAACCTAAGAGGGAGCACCCTAAATGAAAAGATTGAGAGCCTGATCCAGTATTTCGAAGCGGTGGAAAAGGACGAGAAGGTAGGCATCTCGGTCGATGGCTATGACAAACTCCTAACGGATCTCCATCAGTCTATTCCTACACTCAACAAGGCCATCAAGGAGCACTTTGAGCTGCAGGACGAGTTTGTGCTCAATGCCGAATTCCTCCTAGATTACAACATCAAGCCCAGGGACATCCTCGACCTGATCGAGAAGGCTGACCTTGACAAGTTCAAGAAAGATCAAGGCGTCAAGCTCCGAGGGGATGATATTCTAAATATCCTGGAGCATTACAAGGATGTGGAAAACCTCTACCTCGAAAACTACGAGAATGTTGGCTACCGCAATTACAATCAGCTCAAGGAAAATGGGATTCAGATTCGGGAGAGCGAACTGGGAGTCAAATTCGAGGAATTGACAAAGATTATCTTCAAAGGATTGGGATTCAATGTAGATGAGAAGTTCCGTCAGGAACTGAATACGCAAAAGGACCTGATGGACATCCTGATCAACCTGGGAAACAATGAAGTCATCATCGTAGAGTGCAAGACCAGCAAGGAAAGCGGGTATAATAAGTTTAGCACCGTATCCCGACAACTCAAATCCTACCAAAATATCGCCCTCAAAAACAACCTCCGGATCGTCAAGATCCTACTCGTGGCACCGGAATTCAGCGATGACTTCGTGACCGACTGCGAGATGGACGTGGATATGAATCTCTCCCTCTTGACTGCTTCCACCTTATTGGCCATCTATGAAGCATTCAAAAACTCCAAGTACATAACCTTCCCCCATGTGCTTTTCCGGGATGTGGTGATCAATCAGGAAAGGATAGTGAAAGCGTTGAGTAAGTGAATTTCCTAGAATAATTATCGCTTAGAATCTGCGATTGACTAGAATAGCAACCCAAACTGAATGATAAAATGGCCAAAAACTTTAGATTAAAAGACCTACCCACTAAAGTCCGTTTTCTTGATATTTTGATCATATTTTTATCCATCTACTTATTAGGGGCGCTTTTGGTCGATGTGTTTTTTCAGCTACCAGAGGAGATATCATCACTGCTGCAGATTTTTGACTTTGTGATTTGTGCAGTTTTCTTTCTGGATTTTTCTATCCGGTTTTATCAAGCAGGGAACAAATTGGAGTTTATGAAATGGGGTTGGATAGATTTAGTTGCCAGTATTCCCATGGTTGACTTCTTGAGGATGGGCAGATTAGTCAGAGTGATTAGAATATTAAGAATCATCAAGGCTTTCAAGAATATCAAAGCTTTTATGGATAGCTTCTTTGTCAATAAGGCTGAAGGAACTATTAACTCAGCTTTGATTGTAGCCTGTATGATGGTCATATTTTCTTCTATTCTCATATTACAGGTAGAAAAAGACCTAACAAGTAATATCACTACAGCCGGAGATGCGCTTTGGTGGGCTTTTGTCACAATTACCACAGTAGGGTATGGGGATCTATATCCGGTTACTTTGGAAGGAAGGTTGGTTGCAGTTATTTTAATGACCACAGGAGTTGGGCTATTCGGGACATTTACAGCTTTTGTGGCAAGTTGGTTTGTAAAGGAATAATAGTTAAGCTTTAATTATGAAATCAGCAATTCCTCCAGCGACCGGAAGCTAAACCCAAATAGCCCTTAATGTTGTCATGAAAGGCTAGTTGACTTTTCGGATACCGCCTTAATAGGATCCTGAAATTTTTAAGTTTGAAAATAAAAATTAGTTTGTACCATGAATGAATCGAAAGTTTCACTTGAATTAGATTTTCTTCCAGGCCTGAGTTATTTACTGTTTCATGCCCACATTCCAGTCATTAGAAAAATAAATGTTTTGAATTTATCCGAGGAGGTTTTGTCTGGCCTCATCATTAGAGTTGTTCCTTCCGATGAGTTTTCATCTCCTTTTGAGATGGGATTGGAGGAAATTGCAGGTGGCCAATCCATAGAAATAAATGACATACGCGTAAAACTTCAGGGTAAATTCTTCGCCTCCCTCACAGAACGGATGAGAGGAACTTGGGATATTAAAATTTTTCAAAATGATGAAGTATTGGGGCAATGGGATTTTGATCTGGAATTATTGGCATTTGATCAATGGCTTGGTCAATCCTTGATCCCGGAACTCCTCACTGGATTTGTCTTGCCAAACATTCAAGAATTAGTCCCAGTGACAAAAAGTGCTGCGGAATATTTGAAGAGTTGGACTGACTCTTCTGCATTTGATGAATACCAGACAAAGAATCCAAATCGAGTCAAAACACAAATAGGAGCAATTTACGCAGCAATTAAAAATCTGAACATCATCTATCAGGGCGTGCCGGCTAGTTTTGGTAACCTTGGTCAGCGGGTAAGATTAGCAGATCAGGTACTTACTCAACGTCTGGGAAATTGCTTGGACATGTCTTTGCTTTTTGCCTCCGCCCTAGAAAACATAGGATTGAATCCGATCTTAGTTATGATTGAAGGTCATGCCTTCGTGGGATGTTGGCTTATTGATGATACATTTCCCGACTCTGTCAATGATGATCCTTCCTTATTGACCAAGCGAATGGCATCGGGCATTCACGAAATTTTAATGCTGGAGGCCACCTGCTTGAATGAAGGGAATCCTGCCTCATTTGATAGTGCTATTGAGCGGTCTAGAGCCCATTTTTTAGACCTTAAAAAGTTTAACTATTTCATTGATGTGAAGCGAGCCAGGTTTTCTGGAATTTATCCTCTGCCTCAACGGAAAAACCGAATGGGTGAAATTGAACTTATAGAAGACAAAACCTTCTTGACGGCCTTAGGACAACCCATTGCTCCTAAACTTCTGGAAAAAAGAACCCAGCTCGTTCATTCTCAAGAAAAGCTGGTATTTGGCAAACAACAGCTATGGGAGCGTAAGTTGCTCGATCTCAGTTTGAGAAATAACCTCTTAAACCTCAGACTGACTAGATCATCGATCCAATTCATTGATGTGCCGATTGGCGACTTGGAAGATGCGCTGTTTGATGGGGCAGAATATCAGATTTTGCATAAACCAAAGGACTGGGACAACACCCTGAGAGATGAAGGTATTTATCAATCTTATTCAGAAAACTCCGCACTGAATGATCTAGTACTAAAAGAGTTTTCTCAGAAGCGATTGCGGGTTTATTTGACAGAAGAGGAGTTGAATTCACGTCTGACATTCCTCTATCGGAGTGCGCGTCATTCACTCGAAGAAAATGGGGCAAATACACTTTACTTAGCCATAGGCCTGCTTCGCTGGTACGAAAATCCACGTAGTGAGAAAGCAAGGTTTGCCCCCATTATCTTGATCCCGGTAGATCTAATCCGCAAATCTGTAAAGGTTGGCTATGTGCTTAAGGGTAGGGAGGAAGATGCGGTTCTAAATATCACTTTACTAGAGAAATTACGTCAAGACTTTGGTGTGAGTATTACCGGATTGGATCCGCTTCCACAGGACGAATCAGGCGTGGATGTAATGGCGGTCTTTCATATTCTTCGCCAGGCAATCATGAATCAGCCCCGATGGGATATAGAAGAACAGTTTTTCTTGGGGACATTTTCCTTCAGTAAGTTTATTCTTTGGAATGATATCCATAGCCATACAGATCAACTTCGGAAAAGCCCGATTGTCAATGGGCTTTTGGAAGGGAGACTTCAGGAAAACTTGGAAATACTGGATTTAGAAAACCTAGATCTTCATTATAAGCCCTCGGATATCTTATTGCCGATTCCTGCTGACTCCTCTCAACTCGAGGCGGTCTGTTCAGCGGTGGAAGGAAATAGCTTTATCCTCCATGGCCCTCCAGGTACAGGAAAATCGCAAACCATCACCAATATTATCGCCAATGCACTTTATAGGGGCAAAAGAGTCCTCTTCGTTGCAGAGAAAATGGCCGCTCTGACCGTGGTTTATAGCAGACTGAAGGCGATAGGACTTGATCCTTTTTGCCTGGAACTGCATTCCAATAAATCCAGAAAGGCAGAGGTCTTGAGTCAATTGAAAAGTGCCACGGAAGTCAGGAGACGAAAGCCAAATTTTGATTTGGAACAGGAGTCTCAACGGCTCAATTCCCTTAAATCTGATTTAGATGTCATCTATCAAAAATTACATCAGGAGACTTTCCATGGAATTTCACTCTTTGAGATTTTCTCTAAATATGTCCAATTGGAAAGCTTTGAGCCTCAGATACAAATCCCCGATCAATTAATTGCTGAGCTTGAGAAAGCTAACTTCCCAATCTATGAGGATTTCCTTACCCAACTTTCCAAAGCTGCAGAGCTTGCAGATAATCCCTCTCCAGCGCATCCTTTCTACCAAGTCAAACTCCAATCTTACAGCGTTGAAACCCGTGAACAAATTCAAATATCAGGACTGGAATTTATCGATCAGCGATCTAAGTATTTGTCATCTTTAATTCCAATAGTTGAGGAACTCGGCATCCAGAAAATAATCAGAGTAAACGAGAGGTTTGAACTTGAAAAATTATTGGCACTTTCTGCTGGGCTTTCTCAGCTTCCTCAACCGCTTTTTTCACATTCCAATCCCCAAGCTTTGGTTGAAGAAATTCTTCCTTTAATTCAGAAAGCTTCTTCAAATTTGGATACTTCTGAGAGGCTCCAAGAATCATTTGAAAATCAAATCCTCGCTTTGGATGCTGAACTCCTACTTAGACAGTGGAAAATCAAAGAGCAGGAGTGGTTTATTCCTCGATTCTTTGGATTAAGAAAAATTAAACTTCTGGTTCAATCCTACCTCAAGCAAAAAGGGAAATTGGATTCAACCGAAATCCCAAAAGTTCTTTCCCAAATTCAGGATTACCAAATCAATAGCAAGGTATTGGAATCCCAAAAAGCGCAGCTAAACCAGCTAGGAATTGCCAAACAGCTGGAGAGTAAAAATCATATCCATAAACTCCAATCAAAAATCCCTCAACTGGTAGAAAGTCACCAAGCATTGCAGGTACTCTATAAGACTGAGGATGAAATCAAATTAGCTAAAAGCCAGCTCCAAAATCTGATTGCATTAGGTGAGGAAGCATGGACGAAAAAGGTAAACCAGCTTCTTCAGCTTTCCGAAAAGGAACAAGCTATTGCCAAGGCTCTTGGATCAAAAATGGGCACGCCAATCCTACTAGAATTAAAAGCTGGAAAAGATTCGGGAAAAGCAAGAGTCGAAAATTGGCTTTCAAACATCGAAAACCTGAAGGAATGGAATTCTTGGACTGTGATTAAAGACCAAGCTGAGGCCTACCACTTGAAGGGGCTTGTCCAAAAAATGGAAGAAGTTGGGATTAACTCAGCTCATCTTAAACCCCTTATTTTGAAAGAGACTTACCGAAGAATGGCAATTGAGTACATGCGACTTCATCCTGAATTAGGTATTTTTTCAGGCCAGGCATTCGAATCCAGAATCTCCGAATTCAGGAAATTGAATAGTCAGTTTGCCAAACTCACACGTGAAATTTTGTTCATTAAGCTTGCTGAAAGTATTCCTGATTTCTCAAGAGAGGGAGCCTCTAGTTCGGAAACAGGGATTCTTCAAAAAGCCATTCGAAACAACGGGAGAGGATTAAGTATCCGTCAGCTTTTTGTACAGATCCCCAATCTTCTTCCTCGCATCAGCCCCTGTATGCTGATGAGTCCGATCTCAGTGGCCCAATACCTGGATATTCACAAGGAGCCTTTTGACCTGCTCATATTCGATGAAGCTTCTCAGATGCCGACCAGTGAGGCAGTCGGAGCTATGGCGAGGGCGAAGCAACTGATCATCGTTGGTGACCCCAAGCAGATGCCTCCGACCAACTTCTTTTCTTCAGTTCATATCGATGAGGAAGACCTAAATGAAGACTTGGAAAGTATTTTAGATGATTGTGAGGCATTAAGTGTTCCTTCCAAGCAATTAAAATGGCACTACCGATCCAAGCATGAAAGTCTGATCGCTTTCAGCAATGCCAAATACTACGAAAACTCCCTTTTCACTTTTCCTTCTCCGGATGATCAGCAAAGTCGAGTGCGACTGGTAAAAATGAATGGAGTATACGACAGAGGAAAAACTAGACAAAACTTAGTAGAAGCAAAGGCTATCGTGGAGGATTTGGTACGAAGGATACAGCTTCCACTTCACCAGCGAAAAAGTGTTGGAGTGGTCACCTTTAGTTCTGTTCAGCAGACACTCATAGAGGATCTCTTGTTAGAAAAATTCCGTCAGAATCCACAACTGGAAGAAATGGCCCTATCATTTGAGGAACCCTACTTCATCAAAAACCTAGAAAACGTACAAGGTGACGAGCGTGATGTAATTCTATTCTCAGTTTGCTATGGGCCAGACGAAAATGGGCATATAGCCTTGAATTTTGGCCCATTAAATCGAGATGGGGGCTGGAGAAGATTGAATGTAGCCGTTTCCAGGGCACGTTACGAAATGGTGATTTACTCTTCGCTTTCTGCAGATCAGATCGATTTAAATCGGTCCAAGGCAGAAGGCATAGCTGGGATCAAATCATTTTTAGCATTTGCGGAAAAAGGAAAGGGATTCTTGCCACAAAATAAAGGAGGATCCACTGTAGTTCAATCCCACGGTCTTGCAAAAGCAATTGGAGAGTTCTTGAAGTCTCACCACTATCAGGTGGAATTAGGTGTCGGGAGTTCCGGTTTCAAAATCGACCTAGCCATACTTCACCCTGAGGTCCCTAATAAATATCTTTTGGGGATTTTAATGGACAATAAATCCCACGCAAGTTCAAAGAGCTCCATTGATAGATTATTGGTCCAGGAAGGAGTTTTGGAGTTGTTGGGATGGAAAATCATTAAAGTTTGGGCATTGGACTGGTGGGAATCCCCGGCTAAGGAAGGGGCAAGAATTTTAGCCAGAATTGAGCAAATCAAATCACTTCCTGATGAAGTGGATGTAAAGGAAGAGGTGATTGAAATAGAAGATTCGATCCTTGGTAATGACATGCCTAACGAACAAACGAATTTGGAAGAAGATAGCCATCTGACTACTCAAGTGTACCATAAAGCCCAATTGGAAAAAACCTTTGTGGCAAATTCCGATGAATTCCTTTCATACATATATACCCAGAGGCAAATCAAACAAATTCAGGAAATAGTAGAGACAGAGGGGCCGATTCTTAAGAATTTACTTGGCAAAAGACTTCTAGAGGCCTGGGGAATTGGAAGGATGGGAGGAAGGCTTCAGCGCAGATTTGATGAGCTTTTGGATCTGGCTAAACTCACTCAAAAAAAAGATTCCAATGGGGAATGGTGTTTTTGGAGTACAAGCCAATCTCCTGACGAGTATTCATATTATCGAATCTTTGCGCCCGATCAATCTAAGCGCTCCATTGAAGAAATACCTGAAAAGGAACTGATAAACGGCCTAATCCATATCCTTCAACAATTAATCAGTTTGCCCGAGGAGGATCTAATCCGGGAAGGAGCCAAAGAGTTTGGGTTTGCGCGCACAGGCAACCAGGTGAAGGATAGGCTTAGCCAATGCATCAAGGTAATGCTGTCCAATAATATTGCGATTGAATCTGATGGCAAGATCAAATTGAAGTAAACATACGCCTATGAATCCTTCTTTAAACTTAGCTTTTATTGACTTTGAGACAACCGGTTTCTCTCCTAGAAAAGGAGATCGGATCGTGGAGGCCGCTGTGATTACCACAGACTGGAATGGTAATGTTCTTGGTCAATTCGAGACTTTGGTGAACCCCATGCGAGAAGTGACCGGTACTGAAATCCATCAGCTTACCGCTGAAATGCTCGGTCAAGCACCCAGGTTTTCGGAGATTGCCGACGACCTGTTATTCCACCTGAAGGATAAAATTATCATAGGACATAACCTATCATTTGATCTTAAGTTTTTGGAAGCGGAGTTGGAGCGGCATTATAAAAGGCAATTTCTGATGCAGGGTATGTGCACGCTTCAACTAAGCAAGTTTTTGTTTCCAACACTTCCTGTTCGACGTTTGGAAGCGCTTTGTGAGTTTTTGGATGTGGAGCTTGGTAATACGCATTGCGCCTTTACTGATTGTCAGGCAACGGTTTCTTTATTTGGACGGATGCTTACTTTGGCCAATAGTCAACCGGACTTTGTTTGGGATCGATTAATAACCGAGCCTTTCTGCTTGGATTTTGACCCTTATCCCAATGGGATTTTCATAAATAGGAATCAGGCCATTGAAAAATCAAATTTTAAAAAGTCACAGCTTAGAGATTTCATCAGAAGGCTTCCTTCAAATCCGACTAAAGAGGTCTCCGAACTTCAGTACTTGAATTTACTGGATGAGGTTTTGGCTGATAGACTCCTTACGGAAGCCGAACTTGATAGCTTGAAAGAGATGATTTTGATGGAAGGATTTGCTCAGAATCAGGTGAAGACCATTCATGAGGACTACTTGAGAAACCTTTGCAGAATATATTGGATAGACCATGATTTGTCTCAGGCAGAATATATGGATTTGAAAGTCGTATCCGAAATGCTGGGAATCGAAGAGCAGATCTTGGATGCTATTATTCACGAAGAAGAAATCAAAACAAAGGAAGAGCAACTTTCTGATCCTCCAGTAAGAGGGTTTGAAATGCTTATCGATAAAACCATATGCTTTACTGGTGCACTCCATGCGACACTAAACGGAGCACCGATAGATCGAAGCTTTGCCCAAAAAATAGCGATTGAACATGGAATGGTGATCAAAAGCGGAGTAAGCAAAGGACTTGATTACTTGGTTACTGCCGATCCGAATTCACTATCCGGAAAATCCCTAAAGGCAAGAGATTACGGTGTTAAGATCATTGCCGAACCCGTTTTCTGGTCTTGGGTAAATTTCAAGGTAGATTAATGATTAAAATGCCCATGAGAAAAACGCACACACAGGCAAATGATTATCCGGGGCATTCTCCCGATGAAAAATCGGGACAGGCTATCTGACCTTAAAAAATCAAATTATAAACACATGAAATTGATTAGCTTGTTAATTGAAATGGGCTCTACGTTGGGGAAAAAATATAGTTTAAGTAACCCGCAGAGAGAAAAAGTAAGCTAGAAAGAATGAAAAATTCAATTAATAGCTTCGTAATTTTAATGCCTTCTAATTTTGGAAAACCAAGAATTAACTTCCCAAGCCTACTGTCCTCAATTTGAATGGAATACACAAATTGGGATGCAATTGCTTCACTTGAATATCTCGATAAGAAGGTTTGATAGTAGATTGAAAACGGTGGATTTTAGTAAGATGAACTTTACCCCACCGTTATTAGCGGTTCATTATGCGTCTCTTCTTTCTGAATTACCCCAAATACTGAACGTCGAAGGGATTGGCTCATATTTAGATACGATTAAATTCCCTAGCTGTCTATCCCCAGCAAATGGAGATGATTGTGAATCAATTTTGGATTCCTACTTGCACAAGTCCTTTATTCCTATTATTAAGTTTAGCACTAATCCGACAGGTGACCATCCTTCAATTAGGGAAAAACTCCTGTCTCATATCTTTTCTGCAATTCGGAGAATTACTCGATTACCTACCAATTACTTTACTGCCATCTCATATTTGCTCTCAGAGTTAACGGATAATATTGTGGAGCATTCGAAACATGAGTTCGGTTATCTTGCGTTTCAATATTATAGAGATAATGGCTTTATGGATATTTGCTTAGCGGATAGAGGATTGGGATTGCTTGGCTCTTACCGGGATTACACAGGAGACAAGGATTTTAGCCATATTACAGACCATCGGACTGCTTTAGATTCGGCCGTTAAGGGTAGATCCACTAAGCATTTGGCAGAAGATCGGGGTTTTGGAATTGCCACTTCAAGAAAGATCTTGACTCAAGGGCTAGGCGGAAGTTTCGTTTATTTAACTGGTAATGCCTTGTTAATCAATGAAGAATTATCCAATTTTGGCATTGAGTCCAAAGGGGCAATTATTTTGGTAAGAATTCCTGTAGGCAATTTTAGGACAGACTTTAATTGGTCTGACTTTGTAGAATAATCGTAAATTCAATCGTTATGGAAACAATAAAGCATATAGATTTCAACGGACTCGATTCGATTAAGTCCAGAGATGCTGTACGTTCCTTTTTCCAATTTACCGAAGAGGTCCAGACAGTGAAGGTGGACTTTGCAAAAATTGAGTTCCTTTCACGTACAGCAACTCATGAATTATTAGTAATTCAAAACAACCTTTCTTCCAAAGGTGTGGATATTTCATTCCTCAATTTAAGCCCTGGGGTGAATGAGATGATAGAGCTTGTCGAGAAATCCCTCGGTAAAGAAAAACAGACTGGTTTCCGTTTCGTGAAATGGCTCAGTTTTGAGAATGAGAAAAAATACCAAGAATACCTTCTTCAGCTATAGGCTGAAAATCATATGAGTCTTTGAAAGCGCAATCGAAAGATCTGCGCTTTTTTTGTTCGAAGATTTTCGCCATTTTATTAAATGAATAATCTAGGTAAAATAAACAGTTTAGAAAAAATACCCACTACCTGAGGACTGAGCGTTAAGAAACAGTCCAGTGGGCTGTTTTAGTGAAGGGCCAGGCAGTAGCGCTGGGAAATCCCCCAAAATCCCCTTTTCTATCACAACGAAGCTTTTGATAATCAGCCAAATCGATTGTGGGATAAGCCCCTTTGGATTAGTAGCCTTGAGTTTTCCACTGCATGATCGCGCTCTCTTGCAGGAAGCCTGTCCCGCAAGATTGCGGGAAGGGGTGAGGTAGAGAAGCGAGCGTTCTATGCTCCTCAAAAGCATCGGAAGTAGGTGGTTTTTGCCGGAGCGTGCGGGGTAGGATAAGAGGCCAATTGCAAATTGGTAAGGATATCAAGGTAGGACAAGGCGTAAGGAAATCTTTTTTAAAAAGATTTTAGCCTTGGGCCTGGACGCAGGGTGGCCAAATTCCACCTAGTCCCAACGTTGATTTGACTACACCTAGAGGGGTCGGTCTACCTAAAGAGCGGCTACTAAACTCAAATTTATTCCAGAGCTTACTCGTGATCCCGGGGCCTTTGATCTGGGCGGTTTTTTGAGACGAAAGCAAGGCGTTAAAAAATTTGGCTAGCTCCTGAGGAACGAAGGAGATCCGCCAAATTTTAGCCTTGGTAAGGTTCAAAAAATCAAACTGAAACGAAAACATAATTTTTCCACAAAAACCAACCAGTTTGAAGCCTGGATCACGGCCACAGGCTTTTGCCTACTTTTGGCCTTCAAAAGTAGGGGAGGCAAAAATAACCGAGCAATGTCACTAGAGGCAACAAGGTTGACTTTCTCAAAAAAACCGTAGTGCCTGGCCGGTGTGCTTTGAAACATAACTCCCAAACCTCCATACTTCCCAACTCCCAAACTTTCCAAACCCACCACTTCCCACCCAAAAATCCTCACTTTCTACCCGAATTTTTTCATTTCACCCCAAAAAATACCCATCAGTAGGTATTTTTTCTCCCAAAAAATCCCCTTTCTTAGCAATACGAAGTTTAAGTTGATCAGTGCGTCAAAGGCTAATGCCTTTCGGAAGAGATTTTAAGGATTTTTGGTCTGACCAGTTCCAAGGTAGAAGAGGGATTAACGGATACTCCTAGCCAAATTTTAGAGTTTAGTCATTTGATAGATTATGGGCTTTTTTAACAAAAT
>FWPV01004294.1_pt1 | contig 30676 bp, 28 predicted proteins | sample 2228371 | NCBI WGS metagenome assembly FWPV01 (sample SAMEA103939776, study PRJEB20133) | metagenome | reverse complement strand
TCAATGGCTTTGGACTTCATTTCATCGGTAAATGCATCACCGTTTAAGTGTTTGTTCCATAACCCGGCTGCGTCGGCTGCTTTTTCAAAAGCAGCGGTGTTATACCAACCAGCAGAACCTGTTTTACCTTCAGAGGCTTCTTTTTCGAAAAAAATACCTAAGGTTTTTGCACCTGAGCCAAATGCAGCTGTGATCCGTGAAGCCAAACCGTAGCCTGTTGAGGCTCCAATCACTAAAACATTCTTCGGGCCATTGGCCACAGCACCGTGTTTTTTAACGTAATCAATTTGTTCCTGCACATGCTCAGCACAGCCCACCGGGTGAGCATTGGTGCAGATAAATCCACGAATTTTTGGTTGAATAACCATAAGAGCAGAACCTGTAGTTGGTGAAAATTGCCGTTAGTGTAAAACTTTAACACGACAAACAGGTCTGATCAGCATTGAACTGCAGCGAAAAAGCAGTAACCCTGAATAGTTCTGGCGGTCCTGATGGCTAAATCCAGAGCCAATAGCTGTAAAAAGAACAACCCCAACAGCAACAGAAATCAAAAAAGCGCCGAAGCGCTTTTTATCATAATGATGAATTGAAACAGTAAGGCAATACAACAGAGATTGGAGTGATTATTAATCACACAGAACCTCCTGCCTCAAAGGTAAAGGCTGAACCTCTCAGAGTTCGGCTTTTTCGCGTTTGGAGCCGCCAAAACATTTTGGCGAGGCCGGTGGTTTTTCCGCATAATATTCGTACCATTCGGCTGGGGTATAAGTATGTAGAGCCAGTGCATGAATTTTTTCAGCCAGCTCTTCGGCCACCACGGCGTTCACGGCACGGTGGCGCGCCAGTAAACGCATACCATCAAAAGCCGGTGTCACTATCACAACTTTAAAATGGGATTCAACTCCAGGCGCCACACTGTGCATATGGCTTTCATCAATCACATCTAAAAAGACCGGATCGAAGGCGCTTAACAATTTCTGCTCTATTGAGGTATGAATTAACATTGCTGTCGTTCCTTCAGGTTGTCTGCTTAATCTGTACTCTAGTTGGCGCGCAGTCGCTTGTCAGCAGCTGTTTGCACGCAAAAAAAGATATTTATTTTCACTTGCCAAAGCGCGTTAAGGCCGTCTATGGCGCCGATTTGATATAACGAAAAGTTAAGTTAAGCCGCACTGAATCTGCCTGCTTTTGTTTCGGTACTCTGTGTTGCCAGAACTGCTGGCAAGGGGCCGCCATCAGCAATAGATCGCCATCTTCGAGCTGCAGACTGAGCTGATGGCCGTCGGTTTTATGTTTTAAATCAAAGCGTCTGCCCTGCCCCAGACTTAAGGATGCAATATCAGGTGCATCACCAAGCTCAGGTTCATCGTCACTGTGCCAGCCCATATGCTCTTCGCCCTGACGGTACAAATTTAATAGCACCGCATTAAATTGCCGGTTCAGTTGCCGGTTCACCCATTGCGTCAGTTGCCATACCAGCGGATGCCAGGCCTGTGGCTGAAAAGTGACACCGGAATAGCGGTAACAACAATGTGGCTCGCCCATCCAAACCTGTAATCTTGGGATCAGCACTGCTTTGCCAAATAGCCACAATTGCGGCTGTTGCCAATCCAATTCCTGCTGCAGCCGGCTCAGATAATGCTGCGCTTTTTCCGTGGGCAGCCATTGTTTCCATAACCACAACTCGGCCTGTGGCAACAGAAACTGTCTGGCTTGCCGCTTCACTGCAGTTTGGTTGTCGCTCTGGAGCAAGTCTGGCAAAATAGCCCCCTTTTTGCTGACTGTTGTGATGTTATGACCAATCTATGCCAAATCGCTGGCCTGAGCCTGTTGCTGGACCGTTATCCGCCCGGGCAGAAAAACCGTAGTTTACAGGCATGGGATGCAGCTGACGAGTTGTTACTGAACACTGTGTTGCCGCTGTTGGGCTCTTCACAATCCCCACACCAGCTGCTATTGCTGAACGATCACTTTGGCACTTTGGCCTGTGCTTTAGCTCAGTACGCACCGGTACAAAGTTCGGATTCTTATATTTCACAACTGGCCACAGCGCATAATTTTGCACAGAACCAGCTGGATTTAAGCCAGATCACCCAGATCAGCAGTCTGGATCCTTTACCTAAAGCCAGTGTGGTTTTGCTGAAAATCCCTAATAATCACAGCTTTCTGCGTTATCAGCTCAGACAAATCAAACAACAGCTCACCGCAGATACTCAAATTTTTGCCAGTGCCAAAGCCAAAGACATCACACCAAATCTGCTGGCTATTTTTCAGCAGGAACTGGGGCCAACCACAGCGTCGCTGACGGTCAAAAAATGCCGGCTCATTACCAGCCAGATAGACAGCACGCTACCCTCCCCTGCCACACCGCAGTTTCCGCTGTTATGGCAAGCCGATAGTTTTCAACTGGTCAACCATGCCAATGTATTCTCACGCGAACAGCTGGATATAGGTGCACGCTTTTTACTGCAGCACTTGCCGCTTTGTGCTGCAGGCCAGCATGCCATTGATCTTGGTTGTGGTAACGGTGTGCTTGGCCTTGCCATGCTGCAGCAGCAACCAGAGTTGAATCTGACCTTTACCGACGAATCTTATATGGCGGTTGACTCAGCCCGGTTAACCCTTGCTGCGAACAGACCGGAGTTGCTTAGCCAGGCCGACTTTGTGGTGGATGACTGTTTAAGCCACCAGGCTGATAATTCAGCCGATGTGATCATCTGCAACCCGCCATTTCATCAACAAAATGCGGTCACTGATCATATTGCCTGGCAAATGTTTACCGACGCACGGCGTGTACTGAAAAAAGACGGCAGACTGCGTATTGTCGCCAACCGCCATCTGGCCTACAGCGAAAAACTCGCCCGTTTGTTTGGCGGTTGTATTCATGTAGCCAGTAATGCAAAATTTACCATTCTTGAAGCCATTAAAAGGAAATGAACATGCGTTTTTTAGTTTTAGCATCAATGCTGGCCCTGACCGCCTGTAGCAATCCGGTTCCGTCCTTTATTGTGGCGCCGCAGGTGTTCTGGAATCAGAGCAACCAGCTTAATGGCGTTGCTTTTAGTCTGAATGTTCAGGACAACAGACCAAGCAACGGTACGCTGATCATGCGTGACGGCGATAAAGTAAATTCATATCCAACCAGCAATAATCTGCCACAGCAACTGCAAGACGTGTTAACCGATGCACTGAGCAAACAAGGTGCACAGGTGTCAGGTGCTGAACCTGTGGTGGTGACTATCCAAATCAACCAGCTTGAAGCCAATGCCGAACTGCGCACCGTAGAACACATTGTGAAAAACAATGTAGAGCTGACAGTGTTGATTGAGCGCGAATCAGGCTCTTTTAACAAAAGCTACAGTGGCAAAAGCAGCTTTTCCGGTCCATTTAAGTTAGACACTGCAGTGGCAGAACGTGAACTTCGGGTGTTAACAGAACAAGTGCTTGGCAATCTGCTGCGTGACCCGAGCTGGCAGGAATTTCTGAGGAACTAACCATGTGGAAATCGCTGCTTGCTGTGTTATTGGTTGTCAGTGGTGCCGCTCAGGCGGCCGGTGAGTTTTTGCAAAAAGACAATTTGTTTCCGCGTGTGCGTTTTGAAACTTCGGCCGGCAATATTGTAGTGGAACTGGATCGCAGTAAAGCGCCGCTGACGGTCAATAACTTTTTAAGTTATGTTGAAAAAAAGGCCTACGACGGCACTTTATTCCACCGCCTTGAGCCTGAGTTTGTGTTGCAGGGCGGTGGTTATGACCGGGATTTAAAACCAATCAAAGACTTAAAGCCGGTCTTTAATGAATCCGGTAATGGCGTAAAAAACCGTCTCTACACTATTGCGATGGCCAGACAAAACGATCCACACAGTGGTACCAGCCAGTTTTTCTTTAATTTAAATGACAATCCAAGTCTGGATCCTGGCAAAAACTGGGGTTATGCCGTCTTTGGTTCTGTGGTTGAAGGTACTGAAGTCTTTGATAAGATTAAGACCCTGGAAACCGGCTATAACGAAACTTTAGGCTGGGAAAATGTGCCGAAAAAACCCCTGGTATTAAACCGGGTAATTTTACTGCCAGCCCAATAAAGCCCGCTATACTTGCCCTAACGGTGCCCTTATTTAGCAAATGCTAATAGGGCGCCGGATCATTGAGTCTGCAGTCAGAGACTTGTCGTTAACAGTGAAGTTAACCTCAGCGACCAGGGTCGCCGGTATCAGGGCAAACATCATGTTACAGTCCTTTATTGACGATAAATCACAACAATTGATTTATTTTGTCTCACGCTTTTTCCGCGGCCAATTGCCGCACCGGGAATTACATTTATTTGTCTGGGACACGCTGGAAGAGTGGGCGCAGCTGAAAATCAGCCAGAATATACCAGCCACCTTCCGCGAACAGGTGTTCTGGCATGTGTTGTATCAGCTGGAATTCTGGTCAGAACAGGAACTGCGCCATGACCGGATTTTACGTCGTCAGCTGCAAAATTGTCTGGGCTACTTACGCGGTAAAACCAGATTGCCGCAGGACTGTGTCGGTATCAGACCTTAATACAGCCTGATACCTCCCCAAGCGCCGGCTGACGTCTGCCAACGCCGCTATTTCTGACTACTTTTTCTAACTACTTGTGCCTGTTGCTACTTTCATCTGACCTGCCTCTTTGTTAAGGTGCTGCCTGCATTACATCTGAGATGCCTGGCATCACACCGGAGAATCCCCTGCATGTCTGACGCTGTCACCCCAACCGGTTTTCGGGTTGCTTTGCAACAATACCGCGACATCCGGCTATTTTATATTTTCCTGCTCGGTTGTTCGTCCGGTTTTCCCTGGGTGCTGATTGGTTCGGCCATGAGTGGCTGGCTCAAAGATGCCAATTTATCCCGTGCAGCTATTGGTTACTTTGGTTCTGTCACTGCAGTTTTTGCGCTGAACTTTTTATGGGCTCCGTTGGTTGACCGGCTGCATTTACCCTACTTTCACCGGACTCTTGGACAACGCCGCAGCTGGGTTGTCAGCATGCAGCTACTGATTATGCTGGCCACTTTTGCTATCGCTTTTACCAATCCGGGTTTTAGTTTGTTATGGACTTCATTACTGGCGCTGTTGATTGCAGTTGCAGCCGCCACTCAGGATGTGGCAATTGATGGTTATCGCATTGATATTATTGGTCAAAATGAAAATAAACTGCCGGCAGCTGCCGCTATGGGCGTGATGGGCTGGTGGACTGGGTATTCTTTGCCCGGTTATTTTGCTTTTCATTATGCCGACAGCTGGGGTTGGCCTGCGGTTTATCTGGGTATGGCATTGATGTGGTTGCTGCTGGCCGCTCTGACGCTGATGGTGAAAGAGCCGGCAAGCAACAGGGACTTGCTGCAACAAAAAGCGGCTGAACGTTATCAGAACTCATTACAACACCCAGCCCTGCTGTGGTTAACAGTGACAGTAGTGGAGCCTTTTGCCGAATTTTTCCGCCGTAACGGTATGACACTGGCGCTGCTGCTGATCAGTTTTGTATTTGTCTTTAAACTGGGCGAAGCCTTTTTAGGCCGCATGTCGATCCAGTTTTACCGCGAAGTGGGTTTTAGTAATGAGCAAATTGCCGAGTATTCCAAACTGATTGGCTGGGGCGCAACACTGGTGTTTACGCTACTGGGCAGTTTATTAAATGTTCGCTTTGGTGTGATCAAAGGTTTGGTGTTGGGCGGTATCACGATGGCGGCCAGCAACCTGATGTTTGCCTGGATAGCCGAAGTGGGTCCGGACGAAAATCTGCTGCTGTGGACCATTTTACTGGATAACTTTACCACTGCTTTTTCTATTGTGGCTTTTGTCGCCTTTCTGACCAGTTTTACCGGTGTGGCTTTTTCAGCCAGCCAATATGCGCTACTGGCGTCCATTGGTAATTTTGGCCGCACCACTGTCGCATCCCTCGGCGGTAGCATGGTGGATATGCTGGATGGTAACTGGAGTCTGTTTTTTATTATTACGTCGCTGATGGTGATCCCGGGTTTATTGTTGCTGTTTGCCATAGTACAGCAACTGAAAAAACGTCGGGCTATTGCTGAATAAAGCGCCAGAGATACCGGCAAACACAGCCTGACGAGGTATTTCAGGCACAAAAAAGCCGCAAAATTTGCGGCTTTTTTGTATCAGTTGCTGAGTCTTATGCCTGACTCAACACCTGCTTTAATCCGTCCGCTGGGTCTACTTCCAATGCCTGACAATACCGGACAAACTCCACCACATCCAGGCGACGCTCCTGGTTCTCAACTTTTCCAATAAATGAATGTGGGGTACCCAATACTTCAGACAGACTACGCATGGTGTGGCCTTTATCCTGCCTTTGCCGCTTTAACCATAAACACAGTCTCTTGTTCTCGTCAGAAATGACGCTTTTAGTACCTTTCATAACGTTTTCTTCTCCCAGCGTTAATCGCTTTTTTTATGTCAAACACTTCCTGCCAAATCAAAATCCAAACCTTATTGGTGTCCCAATAAGCAATAAATATCAGTTAATTAAACCATAGGATGCGACGAGCGTACAGTTACAGACGTTAAAATTTGTAGCTGCAGACAACCTCGAGGTTTATCTAACTGATATAAAACAAGAAATATGCAAGCTTTACGCAGCGTGTTGCAAAATGCTATACAAACAGCACACAAGCAAAAGACAAATAACATACAACTGTGAAATTGATGTTATAAAATCGGCGTCATATTAGCGCAGAAAGATTTATTGAACCATCGGTACAAAAAAATAAATGCGGAAAAAACAGACAGAACAGACCAGTTCAGAACTTTGCCAGAACTGGTCAAACAGCGGATCAAACGGAAAAGCTGGAACCACAACCACAAGTGGTGGTTGCATTGGGGTTTTGTACGATAAAACGGCTACCTTGTAAGCCTTCGGTGTAATCGACTGTGCCGCCCATCAGATATTGCAAGCTCATCGGATCAACCACCATCACCACACCATTTTTTTCAACAGTGAGGTCGCCATCATTGACCTTTTCATCAAAGGTAAAACCGTATTGAAAACCCGAGCAACCGCCGCCAGTCACATAAACCCGCAGTTTTAACTCCGGATTTTCTTCATCCGTAATGAGCGTAAGCACTTTATTGGCGGCCGCATCCGTAAATTGAATCGGAACCTGAATTTCAGACATTGCTTAACCTCAGCTGGAAAATGGGCGCAAATTATCTAATACCTGACTAATTTATTCAAGTATTTCACCGGGCAACGCTTCATGCCATAACAAGGTTTTGCTGACCTTTGCAGCTTTCTGACCGCGGCTTGCCGGCACGCTGACAGTCACTTCCACTTGTTCGGCATCAAAAGCAGCGGGCAACACAAACTCACCTTCAAAAATCTGAAAATGTTTAAAGCTAAAACGCCGGTCGGCCTTGGCAAAACCGGCCAGTTTTAATAAATCGACGCTGGTTTTTTTACCTTGCCGGATGCCGTGCAGCATCAGGCTGATCTGGCCTTTGGCAAAGTTTTTCTGTTTATCCTGCTCAATCAGCACCAGATTAAACTTATAACTGCCAACAGCACTGCCCTTGGTCAGGCTAAAACTTTCAATAATTAAGCTGTTGGCCTGTAAGTCGGGTGAAATAATTTTCTGATAAAAAGCTAACTCTTTGCGGGTATCAAACAACTTTTGTTGTTCGGCTTTTAAGTCTTGTTGCTGCAACTGAATGGTGTTGCGCTCCACCGCCAGCTCTGCGGTCAGATAATCTGTTTGTTTCAGCTGTTGCGCCAAAGCCTGCTCTTTTTGCTGCAATTGCTGTTGTAACAGCTCAAGTTGTTCGCTTTGTTGGCGCAGCTGCTGCACCAGGCTCAGATTGCCCAATTGCCAGCCAGCCAGCGCCGCCACAACGGCTGTTGAGGCAAGCCACACCAGCTGTTTGCGATGCTGCGCCAGCCATAAGCTGAATCGTTGAAGTTTCATCAAAGCACTCAAAGTGTTATGTTTGTCATTTCATTTGGTTATTGCCGGTACTTTAGCATGAAATCCTGGCGATTATGGCTACCACCGCTTAGGCGGCGGCTGGCCTTGCCCGTCACTTCACTCCAATTATGTCTGCTTGGCCTGGCCGGCGGGTTGATTGCTGCTGCGCTGATTATTTTATTCCGCCTTGCCATTATGGGCATTCAGGCGTTTTATCTTGAGCACAGTGACGACTTTACGTCCTTGCCAGCGCTGGAACGGGTGGTGCTGCCTTTTATTGCGGCAGTGCTTATCAGCCTGCTCGGTTTGCTGATAGGTTTGCGCCATTACCGGCTTGGCATCCCTTTTGTCATCCACCGTATTAAAGTGAAATACGGCATGATGCCGCTGAAAAACACCCTGCATCAGTTTGTCGGCGGTATCACGGCACTATCTGCCGGTTTTTCGGTTGGGCGGGAAGGCCCTTCGGTACATTTGGGCGCTTTTGGCGCTAGCAGCCTGGGCTCTTATCTGCGTTTGCCTTATAACAGCATTCGTATTCTGGCCGGTTGTGGTATTGCCGCCGGTATTTCCGCATCTTTTAACACGCCATTGGCTGCTGTTATTTTTGTGATGGAAGTGGTGTTGCGTGAATACCGTATTCATGTGTTTGTGCCCATCATGCTGGCCTCGATGGCAGGAGCCCTGGCCACGCGGGCTGTGTTTGGTGAAGGCAATGATTTAGCCTCTATCACCATGATTTCATTAAGTAACTGGCATCTGCCTTATCTGGCACTCTGCGGTATTGCCATGGGCGTGGTCGCCACCTTTTTTAATAAAAGTCTGATGAAAACCATGACCATTTTTAAAAGCTGGCATCTGGCGTTGCGTCTTGGTCTGGCGGCTTTTGTGACCGCTGGTATTGGGTATCTGGTGCCACAAGCTTTGGGTGCTGAAACCGGTGCTATTCATTATGCGGTGACGGCGCCTGCTGAGCTGACGCTGCTGTTTGCCATTTTCCTCGCAAAAATTATTCTGACCGTCACCGCCCTTGGTCTTGGCGTGCCAGGCGGTATAGTCGGCCCTGTGTTTGGTATAGGCATTGTGATGGGCACTTTATTGGCATTTTTGCCAGGACTGCTGATAGGCGATCATTCAGTGGCCGGCACCTATGCCGTGCTTGGCATGGCCGGTATGATGGCCGCCACTTTGCACGCGCCGCTGGCCGCTTTAATGGCTGTGACCGAACTTGCCGCTAACCCTGAACTTGCGGTGCCCGCTATGCTGGTGATCACTGCCTCTTATGTCACTGCAGTGCAGTTTTTCCAGACTAAATCGATATTCCTGCAGCAACTGGATTTTATGCAGCTGCCCTATAAATTAGCGCCGGCAGACGACGTGCTGCAAAAAGTCGGGGTGCTGGCCATGTTGCAGCAGGATTATCAGGTACTGGAAAATCCAACAGATGCGCAGGTGATCCAGACACTGGATAGTATGCCGGTGCAACAACCGCTGCTGATCAAACGCAGTTATGCCGTGGATCAACATTACGAGCTGGCCAGTTATGATGTTTCTATGTCGATGACAGGCGAAAGCTCACTGAAGTTTTTACCTGTGGCGGCGCTCAGTCATCAGGCCACTATGGCGGAAGTGTTTGCTGAACTGGGTGACCAGCGTGAAGGTGCAGTGCTGATTTATGATGATGAAGACGCCCATCAGCCCCTTGGTTTAGTGCTGTGGGAACAGGTCCGTAGCTTATTGATGCGGCAAAACAATTTACTGTAACAGGAACAACAATGTCGTTTTTACTGCTGTACAAAGGTTTGCATATAGGTTTTATGGTGGCCTGGTTTGCCGGTATTTTTTATCTACCCCGTTTGTTTGTCTACCACGCCGGCAATCAATCGGCTGATGTTGATGCCATTTTTAAAGTGATGGAAAGGCGGCTGTTGTATTTTGTCACCCCATTTGCGGTGCTGACGCTACTGTTTGGATTGCTGCTTATTCACAGCTACGGCGGTGCCTGGTTTAAAGCAAGCAGCTGGTTACATTACAAACTGGTGCTGGTGATTTTTCTGTACGCTTACCACGGTTATTGTTTTAAGCTGCTGGCCGATTTTAAACACAACCGTAACCAAAAAAGCCCACGTTTTTACCGCATTTTTAATGAATTACCTGTGCTGGTGATGTTTGCCATTATTTTATTGGCGGTGATGAAACCTGTCTGATGGCCTTCGTGTTTAGCGCCTGACTTTGTTATACTGCGCGCCAGTTCAGCGGCCTAGTGCCGCTTTCTGTCACTCCAAGCAATAGGCACCCAAGATGAGCTTCAAAGGCGAACATATCCTTTCGGTGAAACAATTCGATCGCGACAGTATTCAACATATATTCCAGATTGCCCAAAGCATGGAACCTTATGCTTACCGTAAAAAGCGCACCACAGTGCTGGACGGCGCCATTCTGGGAAACCTGTTTTTTGAACCCAGCACCCGTACCCGGGTTAGCTTTGGTTGTGCCTTTAACCTCTTGGGCGGCGAAGTCCGTGAAACCACAGGCATGCAGTCGTCAGCTTTATCTAAAGGTGAATCTTTGTTTGACACCGCCCGGGTGATCAGCAGCTACAGCGATGTGATAGCGATGCGCCACCCGCAGGCAGGCTCTGTAGCTGAATTTGCCGAAGGCAGCAGGGTGCCGGTGTTAAACGGCGGTGACGGTGCCAATGAACACCCGACTCAGGCTTTATTAGATTTATTCACCATAGAACGTGAGCTGGCCGCTTCAGCGCAAAAAATTGATGGTATGCACATTGCCATGATTGGCGATTTAAAATTTGGCCGCACCGTACATTCGTTGTCCAAGCTGCTGGCTTTATATAAAAACATCAAATTTACCCTGATAGCACCAAACGAGCTGGCGATGCCGGATGACATTATTGCCACTATTGAAAATGCCGGTCATCAGGTGACTATTACCGATCAGCTGGCCGGCAATATTAATGCCGATATTGTGTACCAGACCCGTATTCAGGAAGAGCGTTTCCCTTCACAGGAAGAAGCCAATAAATACCGTGGTAAGTTCAGGTTAAATCAGCAGATTTATACCCAGCACTGCAAATCCAACACGGTGATTATGCACCCGCTGCCACGGGATTCACGCCTTGAAGCAAATGAGCTGGATAACGATCTGAATTTAAACCCGAATCTGGCGATTTTCCGTCAGGCCGACAACGGTGTGCTGGTACGGATGGCGTTATTTGCTTTAACTTTGGGTGTTGAGAATCTGGTCAGCAAATACGAAAAGGATGTGCCCTGGTATTCCAACAAAGGGTACTCCAATAAAGGCTAAGCAGCACAGCACCGGCACTGCATCGAATTGAATCAAATTGCAGAGCTGATTATTTTAACGCGCAGCTCCAGCTGCGCTTTTGCCTTCAGGAATTTTTCTAATGACTACTTTATCTGAACAACTTTTTAGCCGTGCCCAACAAACCATACCTGGTGGCGTGAACTCTCCGGTGCGGGCTTTTAAACATGTGGGTGGTACCCCGGTATTTATCGACCGCGCTGACGGTGCTTATATTTTTGATGTGGATGGCAAACAATATATCGACTATATCGGCTCCTGGGGCCCGATGTTGCTGGGCCACAACCACCCTTCCATCCGTGAAGCTGTGATTCAGGCCGCCGAAAAAGGTTTAAGTTTTGGTGCACCTTGCCCTGCTGAAATTGAAATGGCGGAATTAGTGACATCCTTAGTACCTTCAATGGAAATGGTACGGATGGTGAGTTCAGGCACAGAAGCCACCATGAGCGCAATTCGCCTGGCGCGTGGTTATACCGGCCGCGACACTATTGTGAAGTTTGAAGGTTGTTACCATGGCCATGCCGACTCTTTACTGGTGAAAGCCGGCTCCGGCGCTTTAACTTTAGGCGTGCCCAATTCCCCAGGTGTACCTGCTGATTTTGCCAAATATACCCTGACTTGCGAATTTAATAACCTGGAACAACTCAGTGCTTTATTTGCCGAAAAAGGCGCTGATATCGCCTGTGTGATAGTGGAGCCTGTGGCCGGTAATATGAACTGTATTCCGCCAAAACCAGGTTATCTGCAGGGTTTACGCGATTTATGTGACCAATATGGCGCCGTGCTGATTTTTGATGAAGTCATGACCGGCTTTCGTGTTGCCTTAGGCGGTGCTCAGACTTATTACGGCGTGAAACCGGATCTGACGACACTGGGCAAAATTATCGGTGGTGGTATGCCGGTGGGCGCTTTTGGCGGCAAAAAAGAAATTATGCATCATATAGCGCCACTTGGCCCTGTGTATCAGGCCGGTACTTTGTCGGGCAACCCTATCGCCATGGCCGCGGGTTTAGCGGCCTTAAAAGAAATCAGCAAAGCCGGTGTTTATGAAACTTTAACCGCTAAAACTTCACAGTTATTGGCTGGTTTAACAGCGGCGGCAGCCAAACATAAGGTGCCGTTTTCAGTGAATCAGGTGGGCGGTATGTTTGGTTTGTTTTTCACCGACAAACAAAATATCAGCAGTTATGCCGAAGCAACCCAATGTGACATTGAAGCTTTTAAGAAGTTTTTCCATTTGATGTTGCAGGAAGGCGTTTATCTGGCACCTTCTGCTTATGAAGCGGGCTTTTTAAGCCTGGCGCACAGCGATGCGGATTTAGCCGCCACTATTGCTGCTGCGGATCGGGCTTTTGCCAAACTGTAAACCACGAGCAAAGTCTGGTGCCTAACAAAAACAAAAGCCGTCATTGTGACGGCTTTTTTGTCGGTTCTGACTGACTTAACCAACCGATATCGGTCTGAATATTGACCTCCGACTGATAATACAAGGCACGCTCGTCAAAGCCGCCAAATAACGCCTGAGGGGTTACAGTTTCGGGTAACGCCAGCTGCTGCACTGTCTGGCTTTGCCAATCCATCTGCCATAACCGGGTTTTGCCCTGCTGCTTCGCGACCCAATAAAGCCCGTCTCTGGTACTCAGCCACTGCTCAGGCACAGTATCACGCCAGTTCAGCTGAACGGGCAGGTTTTGCAATTTTCCATCCGCCCCGGACCATAGCTTTAGCTGGTCCGAACCAAGCTGTTGCAACACCAGCTGCCCGCCTGGCGCACAGCGCACCGCTGTGATATCCGGTAATAACAACTGTGCTTCGCCATTGGACTGTTGTTGCCACAATTGCCAGCCTTTTTCGGTCCATTGGGTAAACAACAAACGCTCATCACAGACGGTCAGCTGCGCAGGGCGGTTAATATCCTGTAACTCCAAACTGCCGTCCGACAAATTCACCTGATACAGCTGCAGGTCAATCAACGCATACAGCTGTTGTTGCCACCACAGCAACTGCTGAACCTGACGCTGCCCCTGAAAATGGGTTAATTGCCGCAGCAACTGTTGCTGATACAACCAAATCTGACTGTTGCCCGAGCGCTCCGACACAAAAGCAATTTGATCGCCCATTGCCGCCAGTCTGGTTTCATTTTTACTGCTATGCAGCCACGGAAGCTGGGTTGTGCCTGGTATAGCAGGGTTTGCTGCCGACACAGGCAGCAGCTGCAGATCGGAGTTATGACCAGTCGCATAAGAGCTGAGCAATTGCTCACCAACCCGCTGTGCTTCGGCAAAACCGGTTTGTGCTGTTTGTAGCCTGATCACCTTGCCGGATGACAACCTGAACTGCAACAAAGCTTCGGCCGAACTTAACAACAAGGTATTGTGCTGCCACAGACTCAGATCGGTAATGTCAAAAGCAAAATCCTTCAGCCAGCGAATAGAATGCAAAGCAAGGTCAAACTGAAACAAAGAGTCTGAATAAAAGTCTTTTTCCACCACCAGATACAACTGCCCGTCTTGAGCCAGTAAGTGTCTGGGCCTGCGGTATTGTGCTGCAAACTGATATAACAGCTCTGCTGCTTTGCCTTTGTTTAAATCTGACAGTTGCTGTTGCCAGATCTGCACCTGCCCCGTCTCTTTATCTTGTGCCAGCCAGTATAAACGCCCGCCGTCCAGCGCCAGGCCATGACTCACCACTTGTTGGCACGGCATCAGCATTTCGCTCTGGTGTGTTGCTAAATCAATATGCTGGCGGTAAAAATGACACTGGCCATTTTTTTCCGCCTGAAACAGAAAAAAGTCGGTATTCAGCCAAACAGCGCGACTGATAGTGCTAAAGCCCTGTGCAGCCACAACTTTTTTATGGCTTTTGCTGTGATGCGCTAACCAGTGCCATTCAGACTGGTCCGGCGCCTGATATTGATAAAATATCCACTGCTGGGCCGGCGACCACAAAGCTGCCCGCTCCTGCCCTTTGAGCGCACTAAAATTCACCATTTTGTTGTAAACCGGCTGACGCGCCTGCATACCGGCATGAACTAAAAACAGCGCAAAACCGACAAATAGACACAGCAGTAGCACAGTGCTTGCCACTAAATGAGGCCAGCGTTTGGGAACTTCATAGGGTGGCTGGGGGACAGGCACTGCAACCGGGACCTGCTCAGCGTGCTCCGGATGCATCCGGGCTTCCGGCCATAATAAGGGGGGGGCTTGCAAGGATTCAGCTGGCAATACCGCTGTCGGCAACATTACAGTAGGCAGATCTTCTGCGCTCAGGTGTTGCAGCTCTACCGCTAAAGTCCAGCGATAACCTCTTTTAGACAAGGTTTCGATACAAGGGCCTTCACTGAGGCCAGGCTGCAGAATTTTGCGTAAACTGGCCACTGCCCGCATCACGGCAGCATCTGTGCCTTCGGTATCTGGCCAGACATCATCCATCAGCTGATCTTTAGAAATAATCTGCATCGGATGGGCAAGGAAATAGTTCAGTAACTGATGCAGCCTTGGCTCAAGCCGCACCTGGTGTTCAGGAAAACCGCTCAGGATCAGGCGCCCGGCGACTTGATCATAACGCCAGTTAGCAAAACAAAGATAAGGTTCGGCAATTGGCACCGCAGCCTCCCCAGCAGACATTCTGCGGGGGAGTATACAACAAAGACAGTATTTTTTGAGAGAAGGTTTTTGTAACCAGTGATTTTAACTTTTTATTTAAAGCACTGATTTGATTTACCTTTAACCAAAGAGCCTGTTAGTTCTCAACAGAATCACAGTGAGGAACTACCCACTCACAGTCAGCTTCTGCCTGTGGTGTTGGTTTTGGCGCTTTGTTTTGTTCTGCCGGAACTTCCGGGTCTTGCGGGCTAACCGCAACCACTGCAGGGGTAAAACCAGTCATGGTGCAAAGGGCTAAAGCTAATACAAATTTGTTCATGGTGTTCTCCTTGTTAAAGTTATAACGAGCAGAACTATTAATAGCCACAACCCACTGTTATACCTGACGAAAAACCAACAAAAGCATGATAAAAATCACACTTGCGACTTTATTCCGGTATTTTGACTTCCACTATATCCATATCGCCTGGTGTGCCCTGCAGGGAGTACACATATTTTTCATTGATACTGACCGAAAATCTTTTTAGTGAAAAATTCATTTCAAGTTTTAAGTCATGCACTTCACCGGTTTGCAGATCATAAGCCTGGATCCTGGTTTTATTCTCATGAATACGCTGACTGAAATACAGATACTGTGACCGCAAAATCATTTGCGGCGGCGCAAAACCGGAAGATTCCACCGGCAAATTGACCACTGTGCCATCCTGACGTGTTAACTGATAACCACCATCACTAATACGGCGGCCAACCTGATACTGCCCATCCGGACTTTCTTTAAAATAATCCAACGCTGTACTGAACAGTTCCTGCTGCAGCGTATTGATATTCACCTTCATAATTTGCCAGCGGCCATTATTGCTGCTGGAAAAATAAATAAATTTGCCGTCGTGGCTCCAACCCGGCTCGCGGGCGCTTTGCTCAGCTTTACTGACTTTTTTCGGGGGCTCACCTTCTTTAAACAACCAGACGGCATTGCCGATACTGGCCAGCAAATGTCGGCCATCCGGTGAAAACTCCATGCCCTTGGAAATAATACTTTCAGTGAAATTGCTGATTTGTTGTTGCCGCCCATCAGGGTAATACAACCAGATTTGCGGTAAACCGGATCGGCTGGTCAGCACAGCGGCAGGGCCACCTTCTACCGGATTCATTTCGGCAATATTTTCGCTGCGGCTGGATTGAAACACCTGTTCTGTAGCGGGCGCCTGATGAAATAACGGGTTTTCCACTTTCAGAATATTGGTTTTGCGATATTGCCCTACAGTGGAATAAATCCGGCCTTGCTGACTGACCAGGGTATCGGCCACTGTATCAAAGGTATTAAACAACACTTCGCTGTGGCCTGTGCTCACATCCACCACAGACATAGTCGCACTGCTGGTTGGATAAATTATTTTGCTGTCATTGTCATACCAGTCGATATTCATCGGATAGCTGCCACTGAGCTGTAACAATAAGCGGCTGGAACGACTGGCTAAATCCATCAGCCAGATTTGACCGGCAGAGCCACCGTCATCACGGATAAAAGCCAATTGGTCACCTTTTTTCGAAAACCGGACTGCAAAATCACCCTGACTGGTTTGTGGCGGAATTGTAAGCTGCTCCTGCTTACCACCGGCAAAGGGATATAACATCAGCACCGAATGCTGCAGCCCGTCCGGCGTATGCGGATAGACCAGATAAGCGCCGTCCGGCGACCAGCTTAAACGCCCGCCCAGACTTTTGGCACCGCAGGTTGTCAGCAATTCGTCATTCTGCAGCCTGGTTTTTTCGTTATCCAGCGTGATTCGGCGAATTTCACACTGCACTTTGCCGACCTTTTTTTGATACGCAATTTGTTGCCCATCCGGACTCCAGGTAGGGCCAGACAATAAATCTTTGCCACTAAGCAAGACGCGGGTTTCAAAGTTCTCCAGATTCTGCAGCACCAGTTCAACGGTCTCATAGTCGGGCAACAGGTGGTTGTACACTATGTGCCGGCCGTCCGGACTCACAGCCGCGTTATATTCCAGGCCAATCATGCTGGAAATCGGGTCAAAGCGGGCAAAAGGTTTGATGTTAGTGTCCTGCATGGGCAAATACAGATAACGCCAGCCCAGATATAACAAAGCACAACCGGCCAGGCTGATAAGCCCAAGGTTTCTTAATAAAGATGGACGGGGTTTAGCGGCTACCAGCTGAGGTTTGACCGCGGGTGGTGTCAACTCCTGTACAGCACCGGTAAGTTCATCGCCCTGTGCCAGCATCACTTCAGCTACTGGCGCAATAAACCGAAAACCTCTTTTGGGAATAGTTTCGATATAAGTCGGCTCACGGCTGTCATCACCCAACGCCACCCGCAGCACCCGGATCACACGTGAAATACGGCCGTCAGATACATCCCTGACACCCCAGACATCTGCCAGTATTTCATCGCGGGTAATTAAACGGCCGGCGTTGACGATAAAATAGTTAACCGCTTTTTGGCATAGGTTATCCAGATCTGCTGTGGCGGTAATTTCACCGGCAGCACTGAACTTCACTAACTTATCCTGTTGTGGCAGGTACCACCAATCACCGACTTTTAGATGTTGTTCTGGTTTGGATGACATAGCCTACTCATATCGCTGATAACAAATTAATCACAACTGGTCTGCAGGGGCATTTCACCCCAAATCACAGGCAATAACAATACGTTAACGCAAGATTCTGCGACAAAACGACCGCTGTCTTTGCTAACAAATTGTTTCGTCACATTCTCGGGCACACCCCGGAACAAAGAATTTGCGCCAAGCTGTTGAAAGTAATATGAAAATACCGGCAAGGCACCACTACCGCCGGTCAGACCAATTTCTTTATTGTCATCGCGGCCCAGCCAGACAGTCACACCAGTTTCATGGTCAAAACCGGTAAACCAGCTGTCGCGATAATCGCTTGAGGTGCCGGTTTTACCGGCAAAACGCTGGCGTGGAAACTGTTGTGACAAACTCTGGGCTGTGCCAGTCTGAGTGGCCTGCTGCAGCGCATATTGCAATAAATAACTGGCCGAAGCGTCAATTTTACTTTGCGCTTTCACTTTGCGCTGATACACCGGCTCCCCTAACTGGCCAGTTACGGCAGAAATAGCAGCCAGCTCCAGATATTGCCCTTTATTGGCAATGGTCTGATACAACTGAGCCACTTCCAGCGGACTCATCTCTACCGCCCCTAACAAAGAGGATGGCTGTAACTTCACCTCACGTTGTAAACCCAGTTTTTGCAGACTCTGACCAAGCGCCGGTAATCCCAGCTGCAAACCAAGCCGCACCGTTGGAATATTCAGCGACTCGCTGAGCGCCTGAATAAGCGGCACATTACCGCGGAATTTTTTATCATAATTGAGCGGTTGCCAGTTGCGGCCGCCGCTTTTTAAGTTCAGTGGTGTGTCGGCAAGCACTGTGCCCAGATGAAACCTGGCCGGCTGCATTAACGCCGTCAGGTACACCACGGGTTTAATAATGCTACCAATTTGCCTTTGCGCCGAAATCGCCCTGTTGTAACCGGCAAAACTGGTATTGCGGCCACCCACTATGGCTTTGAGCGCGCCCTGCTGATAGTCGGTGACCACCATAGCGGCTTCAATATTTTTATCCAGTTTGGTCAGCCGGTTCAGCACTGCTTGCTCGGCGGCTTGCTGCGCCATCGGATCCAAATAAGTGAATACCCGGATGCCATTTTCCAGCTGCGATTTATCCTGCACTATAGCGCGCAGCTCTTGCCTCACTTTGTCGATATAAGCCGGGAAACGGCCTTTCAGGTGCTCACCGAGCGGGATCACATCCAGCGGCCGGTCTGTGGCAGCACGCCACTGACTTTCATCCAGCAAACCATGGTCACGCATCATGCCAAGAATAAGATCACGCCTGTCTTCGGCTCTTTTTGGGAAACGGCGTGGATCATAAAAGGAAGGCCCTTTAATAATGCCAATCAACAATGCATATTCATGAGGTTTTAGTTCTGCCAGCGGTTTACCAAAATACAATTTACTGCCAAGGCCCAGCCCATGCACCGGGTTGGCCTTAAACTGTCCCAGCGATATTTCATTGATATAAGCTTCTAAAATCTGGTCTTTGCTGTAGCGGTAATCCAGCACCAGTGCGATCAGCGCTTCGTTAATTTTCCGCAGATAACTACGCTGCTGATTGGTATACATGTTTTTGGCCAGCTGCTGGGTTAACGTAGAACCACCCTGCACCGTTTTGCCCGCCAGCATATTGGCCCAGGCCGCCCGAATCACCGACCAAAGCGACACGCCGTGATGGCTGTAAAAATCGCGGTCTTCCACCAGCAATAAGGTGTCTTTGATAGTGCGTGGCACTTTGGCAAGCTGAATCAGTTCCCGGTCTTCCTGCTCTGCCGCCACCAGATGTTGTAATAACTGTGGCTCCAGCTGTGCCACCGCCAGCGCCTTGCGCTCTTTGCCTGTCGTCAGGCTCTGCACAAATTCACCGGCAAAACCAATATGCAGCAAAGTCGCCACCTGATGACCTGTGGGGAAATCAAAAGCGCGGCGATACACTGACACTGTGTTGCCCTGCACCAGATACTGGCCCGGGCCGTTTAACCTGGGGTCCAGGCTGTATTGCAGCCGTTTGAGTTCATCCAGCAGCTGATTTTGTGACAAATGAGTACCGGCTTTGAGCGTTAAGGCCCTGGCGTATAACTGCGCCGGAATTTGCCATTTTTGACCGGAAAATAAAGTGGTGATTTTACTGTCGAGATAAATCAGATAAATAAATAACGTCAGCACCAGCACCAGCGCTGCTTTCAGGCAGAACCAGCCAATAGTTTTTACCATTGGATTCAGTGGTTTGGACTTTTTGCTCCGGCTTTTTTTTGCGGTCATTTTTGCATCGCTTTTTTCGTTTTATTGGTTGGCATCGCTTCAAGCGGATTGTCGGGCCAGAAATGTTTAGGGTAACGCCCGCGCATTTCTTTTTTGACATCCTGATAAGCGTTTTGCCAGAAACTGGCTAAATCACGCGTCAGCTGCAATGGCTGGCGCGACGGTGATAACAAAGTGATAGTCACGGCAATAGCACCATGGGCCACTGTGGGTGTGTCGGATTGACCAAACATTTCCTGCAACCGTATCGCCATACTGACACCATGCGCTTTGTCAGCATCTGCGCTGTACAACAGCGTAATATCGGTGCCCAACACTGAACGCCAGCTGGCTGGCAGCAAATGATTCAGCTGTTGCTGCTGGCTGTAACTTAACGACTGCCACAATAACTGGCGTACATCAAGTTTCTGTAGCGCCGCTAAGTTATTGATATCACCAAGATAGGGTGCAAGCCAATTGTGGGCGTTCTGCAATAAAGCTTGGTCAGAACAATCAGGCCAGCCGGCGTCCGGCTCCAGCCGCGCCGCCAGCAGCAGACGGTGTTTTAAATTCAGCGCCGCCTCTGTCCAGTTCAGCGTCGCCAGGCCGCGCTTTTGCAGCCAATCCAGCCAGGCCTGACTTTTATCATCGCTGCTAAGAGCCGCACTCAGGTTTTGTTTTTTCAGCACCAAAGCGCCAAACCTAAGCCGCTGCTCGGCAATAAAACGGCCGTTTTGCTCATCAAAGGCAAAGTGCCGTTCTGTGACCAGCTGTTGTTGCCAGTATTGCTGTAAATCATCGACTGATAACACAGCGGCGGCGCTGATCAGCGCTTCTTTCCCCAACAACCGTAAATCAGCCACGACCAGACAAGGACTGTGCGACAACTCATCATCGGCAGGGAGCTGCGCACCTGTGCCATTGGCCAGTAAATAACCCTGCCCCCGCTGAAGTGCAATGCGGTCCGGATAAGCAAAACCGAGCAGCACCCCGGACAATTGTTCCGGCAGATTTTGCTGTAATAACACAGGATCACAGCCCAGTTGCTGCAACAAAGTTCTGGCTTGTTGCAGCTGCGCACCCGACATCTGTTGAAGCGAGGCCACCAGATTGGTTTTTGCCACACGTTTATTGTCTTCAAGCATTGCAGCGAGCAAAGCAGCCAAAGCCGGCGCCGCCGGATAACCCTGCGCGGCTAAATTTTTGCTGTGCAATAACATCGACGCCAGCCTGGGCTCAGTGCCAAGTTTTAACATAGCGCGGCCATGGGCCGTCAGTTGCAGCTCAGCATCCAGCGCGCCCAGCCACTGCAAACATTGTTCAGCAGCCGCCAATTGTGCTTTGGGTGGCGTATCCAGCCAGAATAAGTCTTCAACTTTGGCGCCCCAGCCGGCGATTTCCAACCGCAGACCAATTAAATCGGCTTGCAGAATATCCGGTGTGGTAAAGGCGCTGCGCCTTGCCCATTTTTCCGGTGTGTCTAAGCGATAACAAAAACCAGGGGCCAGGCGGCCGGCACGACCTGCGCGCTGCACAGCTGACGCCTGACTGATTTGCACCGTATCCAGTTTGCTAAAACCAAGCCTGGGTTGATAAACCGCCTGGCGAGCCACACCACTGTCGATGACCAGCGTGATGCCATCAATGGTTAAACTGGTTTCCGCCACATTGGTGGCCAGCACTATTTTGCGCCGCCCTGCAGGAGACGGCGCTATGGCCTGCTGCTGCTCAGCCAGAGTTAAACTGCCAAGGAGCGCAAATACATCCACATCAGCGGGTAAATCAGCTGAGGTTAAATAATCGCGGGCGCGTTCTATCTCACGCTGACCAGGTAAAAACACCAGCTGACTGCCGGCATGCTCTGACAATAACTGGCGCGACAAACGGGCGGCCTGCAGCCATAACTCTTCCTGAGTCGGACTTTGATAGCGGATGTCTACCGGAAAACTGCGACCTTCACTTTGTATAAGCGGCGCCTGCAATTTATCCGACAATTCAGCACCGGCCAGGGTCGCCGACATCACCAGAATTCTTAGCTGCTCATTGAGCTGCTGCACTTCAAGGCTGAGCGCCAGTGCTAAATCAGCCTGTAACGAACGTTCGTGAAATTCGTCAAAAATCAATAAATCTACAGCGGCAAGCTCAGGGTCCTGCTGAATCTTGTGCACCAGCACCCCTTCGGTCACTATCAATAACCGGGTTTGTGCACTGCGCTGCTGTTCACCCTTGATTTGATAACCGACTGTCTGGCCAGGCTTTTCACCAAGCTGAGTGGCCAGATAAGAAGCAATACTTTTAGCCGCCAGCCTTCGCGGCTCAAGCATGATGATGTTTTTGCCTGAAAAATCCGGGTGTTGCAGTAAATAAAGCGGCAGATAGGTGGATTTACCGGCGCCTGGCGGCGCCGTTAATAGTACACGATGGTGCTGTTGAAGATGGGCGCTCAGCGCAGCACAAATCTCAGCAACAGGTAAAGTCACAACATCATCCTACAAAAACCGGCCGGTTGCCGTTGCGGGCAGCCGGCCTTGTCCATCAGGCCGTTTCCGCCAGTAAGGTATGGGCCACTAAACGAATGCCGGTGCCGGTTGCACCTGCGCCCCAGAACCCATTGGCGGTATTGTGAAAAGCAGCGGCCAGATCAATATGCAACCAGCCTTTGCCATCATTTGCGACAAAACGGCTTAAAAAGCCCGCCGCATTGCTGGCGCCACCCGTGCCACCGCCTTTGACCGGCCTGCTATTGGCGGTGTCGGCATAAGGGGACGGACATTGTTGCTGATGCCAGCGCTCGAGCGGTAACGGCCAGGCTGGCTCAGACACCTGCTCGGCATAAGCCAATACGCGGTTTTGCAGTGCTTTATCCAGCGCAAACAAGGCGTTGTATTCAGTGCCCACCGCCATCATAGCGGCGCCTGTTAAGGTCGCAGCGTCAATGACTAAAGGCGCACCGGATGCAGCAGCACACATCAGGCCATCGGCCAACACCAGGCGGCCTTCAGCGTCAGTGTTCACCACTTCCACTGTCACGCCGTTTTTATATTTTAAAATGTCGCCCAGTTTATAAGCGCGGCCGTTGATCAGGTTTTCGGCGCAGCACAATACCAGCTGCACCCGTTTTTGCAGACCCTGCAAAATGGCCAGTGCCAAGGCTGCGGTTACAGTAGCAGCGCCGCCCATGTCACATTTCATCGTCAGCATGCCTTCAGAGGCTTTAATAGAATAACCACCGCTGTCAAAAGTAATACCTTTACCCACCAGGGCTGCAGCCACAGGCGCATCGGCATGGCCGGTCGGGTTAAAGTCCAGCACCAGCATCGCAGGTGCTCTGTCACTACCCCGGCCCACCGCATGAATGCCAATCCAGCCTTCGGTTAATAATTCATCACCGACTAAAGTGCGATAACTGATACTGCCGCGTGGTGCCACAGCTTCTAAAAACAGCGCAGCTTCAGCACATAAAGTTTGCGGCGATAAATCTTCCGGTGTCTGGTTAATTTGTTTTTTCGCCCAGGCAAAACATTGCTGTAACTGCACCAGCTGATTCACGTCCTGCTCAGTGCCTGCCCAGCTGACGCCGCCCAGTTTTTTTGCAGAACAAAAACCCTGATAAAAAGCCCACTGTTTATCGATGCTCCAGCCTTCACCCGCCAGCTGCACCTGCTGTAAACCCAGGCCATCTAAGGTACGGCCGGCTTTTTGGATAGTACGCAGTTCATCCGTGGCGCTCTGATGAATTTGATAACCTTCCGCTGTTGGCGTCAGCGCAGGATTTTTACCAAAACGTTCGTCGGCAGCAGTGCTGGTCAGGGTAATTTGCAACAGTTGAGTCATATAAATTCCGCAGTAAAAGCAAGGAAAGAGGGCCGGAGTGTAACACAGCAGCTTTTACACTTTACAGCCCTGCACAAAGTGCTGTGCGGCCGTTAATGGCTGCAGCAAGGCCCACTAAAGGCTTGCCATAACGGGCTTTTCGACCAAATCATGGATGGTTGCGGTAAAAAGCTAAACCCGTTGCCAGCTGCTTAGAGCCCGGCAGTCAGCACAGAGTGCAGCATTTTGGCACTTAAACTCACCAGCAATAACGCAAAAATCTTTTTGAGAGTACTGACCGGCAAACGCTGCGCCAGCTGCACCCCAAGCGGTGCTGTCACTGCGCTCACCACCGAAATCAGCAGTACAGCAGGCAGATAAACATAACCGACACAACCCCAGGGCAGCACAGTATCAGAGGCTGAAGCATGCCCGGCACTGCTTAACCAGCCGCTGAGCGCATACCCCAGGGTACCACTGATGGCAATTGGCAAACCCAAAGCCGCTGAAGTGCCAATGGCCTGCTGCATTTTAACATTACACCAGGTTAAAAACGGCACCGTCAGTGAGCCACCGCCTATGGCCACCAGCGCCGAAATACCACCAATGCCAAAGCCAGTCCCCACCAGCGCAGCGGTACCTGGCAAGGTGCGGCTGGCTTTGGGTTTGATATTCAACAGCAGTTGCAGCGCCACATAAGCCATAAAAATGCAGAAAAACAGTGCCAGATAATAAGAGGACAAAAACGACGCCAGCAGGGCCGCCAGCAAAGTACCTGCAACAATACCCGGACTCATGCGCCATACCACAGGCCAAAGCACAGCCTGATGGCGGTGATGACTGCGGGCGCTGGCAAAAGAAGTGACAATAATAGCGGCCATCGAAGTTGCAAGCGCCAGATGTACCTGCTGACCAGGCGCCACCCCAGTGGCAATAAAGATACTGGTCAGTACCGGCACCATAATGCCACCGCCGCCCACTCCGAGCAGGCCGGCAAAAAAACCAACAGCGCCCCCCAATAATAAATAGGCCCACCATAATTCCATCATCTTCGTCCTTTATAGTCAGGTACCACAGCACAGCGCGCTTTGGCTGAACAGAGCACGGCAGCTGCAGCTTAAAAGCTGATAATTTAATTCACAAGGGCAAAAAACTGGTCTAGATTGTAACGTTCATTTTGACCAGGTAAGAGCAAAGCCTAAATTAAGGTGACGAAGCAACACTCTGTCTGTATACTTCGCCGGCTTTTTTCATAGTGATTGCGATGGTGCTGTTATTCTGCTATCTATAGCCGCCATCTTTTTTGCTTGGCACTGTTTTACAGGAGATTACCATGCCAGAAGGCAAAACTAATAAAGCACTGGGATTGTTAGCTTTAGCAGGCGTCACCCCTTATCAGGAAGCTCCGGGCGAAGAGTATATGAACCCGAAGCAGCTGGACCATTTCCGCAAAATTCTCGATGCCTGGCGTCAACAGTTGCGTGAAGAAGTGGACCGCACTAAAAACCATATGGCCGACGAAGCTGCCAATTTCCCTGATCCGGTTGACCGTGCTGCCCAGGAAGAAGAATTCAGTTTAGAGCTGCGTGCCCGTGATCGTGAACGTAAGCTTTTGAAAAAAATTGAAAAAACCTTACAAAAAATCGAAGACGACGACTTCGGTTATTGTGATACCTGTGGTATTGAAATTGGTATCAAAAGGTTAGAAGCCCGCCCTACAGCTGATATGTGTATCGACTGTAAAACTCTGGCGGAGATCAAGGAAAAACAACTCGGCGGTTAATATGACCATCGACGTTGCCCGCTACAGGGGCCGGTTTGCGCCATCGCCATCCGGCCCTTTGCATTTTGGCTCCCTGATAGCCGCGCTTGGCAGTTATCTGCAGGCCAAATCCCATGGCGGCCAGTGGCTGCTGCGCATTGAAGACATCGACACCACAAGAATCCAGCCAGGCGCTGCCAGCAGCATTATGCGCACGCTGGAGCAATTTGGTTTGTTTTGGGATCAAACCGAAACTTACCAGACAGAGCGCCTGGCGCTATATCAACATCATTTTGACTTACTTGCTGCCAGACAACTGATTTACGGTTGTAACTGCAGCCGCGCCCGTATTGCCAGTCTCGGTGGTGTTTATGATGGGTGTTGCCGGCTAAAAGCCTTGCACACTGAACCTTTAGCCTGGCGGCTGATCCCCGGCCCTGTTGCCAGTCAGTTTAACGATCTGGTGTTTGGGGAAGTGCAGGTGCCCGACAATATTTGCCGGGAAGATTACATTATCAAACGCCGTGACGGCCTCTTTGCCTATCAGCTGGTGGTGGTACTGGACGATATTGACCAGCAGATTGGCCAGGTGATCCGTGGTGCTGATTTGCTGGAAATGACCAGCAGACAACAGGCTCTGTGCGCTTTGCTTGGCCATAACCCGCCACAATACGGTCATTTGCCGCTTGCGGTCACAGCACCTGGTTTTAAACTCAGCAAACAAAATCACGCCACAGACATCAGCACTTTGCCATTGACGCAGAGCATGAGTGCGGCTTTAACTCTGCTTGGGCATGCGCCACCGGCTGAGCTCAGGCAAGCCCCCGTTGTCGAATTACTGGCATGGGCGCTGCAACACTGGCAGCTGGGACTGGTACCAAAACAACAGGAAGTTTTAGTCAGCAGCTGACAGAACGTCGTCCTACACCGAAAGTTCAGGGTCCCCAGGGAGAACACCATGTCGATGATTGCAAAAACACCAAAACCACCCTATTACGCGGTCATTTTTACATCGGTACGCACCGAGGTTGATGAAGGTTATGCCCAAATGGCTGGCAAGATGGTGCAGCTGGCAGCAGAGCAACCTGGCTTTTTAGGCATGGAGTCAGCGCGGGATGGCCTGGGTATTACAGTGTCTTATTGGGACTCGCTGGAAGCGATTAAACACTGGAAAAACAACCTTGAACATAGGGAAGCGCAAAAACTCGGCCATGAAAAATGGTATAGCCACTTTAAAACCCGCATCAGTAAAGTAGAACGGGATTATGAGGTCTGAGCAGGCTGGGATAAATCGCACGGAAAGAAGCTGACAAAACCCGGCGATTTCATTCATTTTTTCGCCAGTCTGCGGTAAGATAGCGGCGTTTTTTTCGCTTGGCAGCGGCCATCCCTGGCATAGTTTCCGGCATAGTTCCGTTTGCTGCCTTTTCTGTGTATAGGAGAACCACCATTATTTCCCGTGTACTTGATTTTTGCCGTCGCAAATTTGGCAAAAAAACTATTAAAAATCTGGCCGTTACCGAACAGGAAACCCAGTCTGCAGAAGCAGAACGCCAGTCGGGTTCAGGCACTGAACCACGTGCTCACTCCAAAAGTTTTCATGACGAAGCAACCCGTCGTAAACCCAGGCCGGAACGCAATAAACAAAAAGGCCCCAAATTAAACCCGCAGCATCAGTCTGCCGTGTTGCCACCGCTGAAAGTGTTAAGCCGTGACCAGCATGGCGTTTCACGTAAAGACATCAGCCCTAATGCACTGAAAGTATTGTACCGGCTCAATGACGCCGGTTATGAAGCTTATCTGGTAGGTGGTTGTATCCGCGATCTGCTGATGGGCCAGCAACCCAAAGACTTTGATGTGGTCACCAATGCCCATCCTGAGCAGGTGCGCCAGGTGTTTAAAAACTGCCGGCTGATTGGCCGCCGTTTCCGCCTCGCTCATGTGGTATTTGGCCGCGAAATTATTGAAGTGGCCACTTTCCGGGGCCATCACAGCGGCGCAGACGACGAAGAAACAGTGCCAACAGGCGTGCGCAGCGACCATGGCCAGATTTTGCGTGACAACGTATACGGCACTATTGAAGAAGACGCCGAGCGTCGCGACTTTACCATCAACGCTTTGTATTATTCAGTCAATGATTTTGCCATTTACGACTTTGCCAATGGTGTTGAAGCCATTCAAAACCGCCGTATTGAGCTGATTGGCGACCCTGAAACCCGTTATCGCGAAGATCCGGTGCGGATGCTGCGCGCCGTGCGTTTTGCTACCAAACTGAATATGGAGATAGCACCAGCAACAGCAGCCCCTATCGCTGAGCTGGCTGTGCTTTTGAAAAACATTCCGGCTGCGCGGCTGTTTGACGAAAGCCTGAAGCTGTTTATGGCCGGCAAAGCTTTTGACAACTTTGTGCTAATGCGCGACAGCGGCATTTTAAAACAACTGCTGCCACAGCTACATAAAGTGCTGAAACAAGACAGTGAAAGTAAAGCCTTTAACCTGATTGCCAACGCCTTACAAAACACCGACGAGCGGGTGGCGCAGGACAAACCTGTCACACCGGCTTTTGTTTATGCCGCGCTGTTGTGGTATCCGGTGGAGCGTCGCATGCAAACCTTGCTGGTGGAAAGCGGCCTCAATGAAATCGATGCACTGAATATCGCCATGACCGAAGTGCTGGATGATGTACAGCGCACCATTGCGATTCCAAAACGTTTTAGCATGAGTATTCGTGATATCTGGTCCTTGCAAACCCGTCTGACCAAAAGAGCGGGTCGCCGTGCTTTTAAACTACTGGAGCTGCCAAAATTCCGCGGTGCTTTTGACTTTCTGCAGCAACGTGCTGCCGCTGAAGGCGGTGCTTTAACCGAACTGGCACTCTGGTGGCAAAGATTCCAGCAGGCAGACGAGCCAGGCCGCGAAGCCTTAGTGGCAAGCCTTGGCAAAGAAGGGGTCGAAAGCAAACCCAAACGCCGGCGTAAGCCACCCATGCGCCGTCGCCCTGCTGCAGCACCAGATGCGGAATAAGCCCGGATGAGTGCTGTATTAACTTACATTGGCCTGGGCGCTAATCTGGATGAACCTGTGTTGCAGTTGCAACAGGCCGTAGCCGCACTGAAAAACATTGCCGCCACTGAGCTGGTGGCAGTCTCCTCTTTGTATGGCTCCAAACCTATGGGACCACAGGATCAGCCGGATTATGTCAATGCAGTGGCCGCGCTGCGTACCAGTCTGAGCCCGCTGCAGTTGCTCGATGCATTACAAAAAATCGAACTGGAACAAGGCAGGCAACGTAAAGATGAACGTTGGGGACCGCGTACGCTGGATTTGGATATTCTGCTGTTTGGTGAGCTGACGCTGAACTCGGAGCGACTGACAGTGCCGCATTACGGCATGAAAAGTCGCGAGTTTGTGTTATATCCGCTCGCTGAAATTGCGGCGGAACTCAGCTTACCGGACGGCACAGCATTACAGGCTTTATTAAAACAGGTGCCGCTGAACGGCCTGACGGTGCTGCAACCGCCGCCACAATAATCAGGGTTATCTGGCAAAACAACGCTCAGGCATTGCTGCGCAGTTGCTGGCAACTGCGGCCGTGAGCAGCCAAAGATTTCTGCAGTTGTGACTGGTCTTGCACAACACAACGCCAGTTGCAGTCGGGCTCAAGTTATGCGATCTTGCGCGCTTTCAACCAATGGTCGGATGAGGACTACATGGCAAAAATCACCACCTCGCAATTGCTGAAATTAAAGCAACAAGGCGAGAAAATTACCGCGCTGACGGCTTATGACGCCAGTTTTGCCAAACTTTTTGCCGACGCCGGAGTAGAAGTGCTGCTGATCGGCGACTCGCTTGGCATGGTGTTACAGGGCCATGCCGACACACTGCCTGTCACCACAGCCGAAATTGCCTATCACACCCGTTGTGTACGCGCTGGTGCACCTCAGGCTTTTGTCATTGCCGATATGCCTTTTATGAGTTACGCCACCACTGAGCAGGCTTTTGCCAATGCCACGCCTTTAATGCAGGCCGGCGCCAATATGGTGAAACTGGAAGGCGGTGAATTTTTATTACCTACCATTAAAGCCCTGACCGAACGTGGCGTGCCTGTTTGTGGCCATATTGGTTTAACCCCACAGTCGGTGCATGTATTTGGCGGTTTTAAAGTGCAGGGCCGCGACAGCGCCGCTGCCGACCATATTTTGCAACAAGCCATTGATTTACAAAATGCCGGTGCCCAGCTATTGGTGGTGGAATGTATTCCGTCTGCGCTGGCCAAACGCATCAGCGAAGCTGTACATATTCCGGTCATTGGCATTGGCGCCGGCAAAGATACCGACGGCCAGATTTTAGTGATGCACGATTTACTGGGCATCAGCAGCGGTTATATTCCAAAGTTCTCGAAAAACTTCCTGCAGGAAACCGGTGATATTAAAAGAGCCATCGGCAAATATATTGAAGATGTGAAACAAGGCGCTTTCCCTGGCCCTGAGCACAGTTTTAACTGAGTGATTGTTGTATACCCCAACCAGCCATTATTCCGGAGTCAGTCCATGCAAGTTATCAGCGAAGTCGCACTGCTCAGAGCAACTGTCAAAGCCTGGCGTCAGGCCGGTTTAACCGTTGCTTTTGTGCCTACTATGGGCAATTTGCATCAGGGCCATTTTAAACTGGTGGATGAAGCCAAAAGCCGTGCCGACAAAGTGATTGTCAGTATTTTTGTCAATCCAATGCAATTTGGTGCCAATGAAGATCTGGCCAAATATCCACGTACTTTAGAGGCCGATTGTGCCGGTTTAATCAGCCATGGTGCTGATGCAGTCTTTACCCCAACACCTGAGCTGATGTACCCGCATGGGCTGGACGCACAAACGGCAGTCGAAGTGCCCAAAATTGGCGACCAGCATTGTGGCGCCAGCCGTCCCGGCCATTTCCGCGGTGTCGCCACCATAGTGGCCAAGCTGTTTAATCTGGTGCAACCCGATATCGCGCTTTTTGGTAAAAAAGACTACCAGCAACTGGCAGTGATCCGGCAGATGACCGCCGATTTATCTTTTGATATCCGTATTATTGGTATTGATACCGAAAGAGCCGCTGATGGCCTGGCGCTGAGCTCACGTAATGGTTATTTAACACCTGAGCAGCGGGCTTCGGCACCACAGATTTATCAGCAACTGCGCTGGTTACAACAACAAATTACTCAGGGTTATCAGGATTTCCGTTTACTGGAACAACAGGCGACTGCTGCCTTAACTCAGGCAGGCTTTCGCCCGGACTACCTGCATATCTGTGAGCGTCAGACTTTGACCCTGGCAACAAGCCATGACAAACCGCTGGTTATTTTACTGGCAGCTTATCTTGGCAACACC